>Ga0138256_10005414_pt1 | contig 13495 bp, 12 predicted proteins | sample KNB2016incub_MG_FD_105486 | JGI IMG/M metagenome (GOLD analysis project Ga0138256, IMG submission 105486) | Active sludge microbial communities from wastewater in Klosterneuburg, Austria - KNB2014incub_MG | ecosystem: Engineered > WWTP > Activated sludge > Unclassified | place: Austria...
GGCCGCGGTGGAGAGGCCGATGGTGCCGGGAAGCTCGGCGCTCGCCCGATTGGGCGAGAAGGGCAGGACCGGCGCGGCGATGGCGTTGCCGAGCTTGAGCGCGATGGCGCGCACGGTGTCGCGTCCCATCAGGGTGTGGCCGCCGTTGACGTTCTGGGGGCCGCGCTGCTCGGTGCCGCCGTTGTAGACGAGGGCGGTGGTCTTCCCGGCCTCGATGGCTTTCTTCACCTCGGGCCAGGTCATCATTTCGAACTCCACCAGCGGGGCGGGCGCGCTCCCCTTCTGGGCGGCGACCGCGGAGGTGGCGAGGGCCAGGGCAAGGATCAGGGACGGGAATTTCAAGGCGATAACTCCAGAGGAATAGGTCGGGCCCGTCCGCCCGACGTGTTTAGCGGCCCGGGAGAATAACTGAAGCCAAACCGCCCGCGGTCGATAAACTGCGTGGATGCGCATCGTCATTGCCATGTCCGGAGGCGTCGACTCGTGCGTCGCGGCCGCCCTGCTCAAGCAGGAAGGCCACGACGTGGTGGGGATTTCGATGCAGCTCCACGACCAGACCGAGGGGCACGGCTCGTCCTTCGGGCGATGCTGCGCGCTCAACGACCTTCACGATGCCAAGCGCGTCGCCTCGCAGCTTGGCCTCCCGCACTACGTCCTGAACCTCGAGGACGCCTTCCGCAAGGGCGTGATCGAGCCCTTCGTCAAGGACTATGCCGAAGGGCGCACGCCCCTCCCCTGCGCGAACTGCAACACCGACGTGAAGTTCGATTCGCTGCTCGCCCGCACCCGGGCCCTCGGCATCGAGCACGTGGCCACCGGCCACTACGCGCGGAAGGACCAGGATCCTTCGACCGGACGGTTCCGGCTTCTTCGCGGCGCCGATCCCGACAAGGACCAGTCGTACTTCCTCTTCGGCCTCACCCAGGACCAGCTCAAGGCCGCGGTCTTCCCGGTCGGCCACCTCCACAAGTCCGAGGTGCGCCGGATCGCGAAGGGCCTGAACATGGCCACCGCGGACAAGCCGGAGAGCCAGGAGATCTGCTTCGTCCCCGACGACAACTACGCGGGCTTCGTCGAGAGGAACCGTGCCGGCGCGCCGGTCGCCGCGGGGACGATCGTCGATCGGACGGGAGCGCGGGTCGGCGAACACGCGGGCATACACAAGTTCACGGTCGGCCAGCGCAAGGGCCTCGGCGTGGGATCTCCCGTGCCGCTCTATGTGCTCGGCATCGATGCCGGAACCCGCGAAGTCACGGTCGGGCCCGAGGAGGCGCTGTTTTCCTCGCGGGCCCGCGTGCGCGACGTCAACTGGCTCTCCATCGCGCCCCCGGCGGCGCCGATCCGCGCCACCGCGAAGATCCGCTACCGCGCGAAGGACGCCGCGGTGACCATCACGCCCGAGGCGATGGGACGCGGAGTCACCCTCGACTTCGACGAGCCCCAGCGCGCGGTCACCCCCGGCCAGGCCGCGGTCTTCTACGACGGGGACGTCTGCCTCGGCGGGGGCTGGATCGAATCGGGCGCGCCTGCCCCCACCCTCGCGCATTGAACCCCGCCTACATCTCGCCGCTCAATCGCGACGTCCCCCCCGCTCGCCCCGGGGAGTTCGCTCCGCTCACCATCGGGAAGATAGGGGTGGCGCCGCCGGTCGTCCTCGCCCCCATGGCCGGCGTCACCAATCCTCCCTTCCGTTCCATCTGCCGCGAGTTCGGCGCGGGCCTCTACGTCAGCGAGATGATCACGGCCCGGCCGCTGGTGGACGGCAATCCGAAGACCGAACTCCTCGCGAGCTTCGCCCCCGATGAGGCCGTGCGTTCTCTTCAGCTCTACGGCGTCGACCCGCACTATGTGGGCGAGGCGGTGCGCGTCCTGGTGAGCGAGGGCCGGGTCGACCACATCGACATGAACTTCGGCTGCCCGGTCCGGAAGGTCACCTCCAAGGGCGGCGGGGCGGCGCTTCCCCTGAAACCGAACCTGCTCCGCGGCATCGTAAACGCAGCCGTGAAGAACTCCGGGGCCGTTCCCATCACCATCAAGTTCCGCAAGGGCGTGAGCGACGACCTGCTCACCTTCCGCGAGACCGGGAGGATCGCCGAGGGCGAGGGCTGCGCCGCCATCGCCCTGCACGCGCGGACCGCGGCCCAGCTCTACGACGGCGAGGCCGACTGGAACGCGATCTCCGAACTGAAGGAGACGGTGCGCACCATCCCGGTCCTCGGCAATGGCGACATCTGGGAGGCCCACGACGCCCTGCGCATGATGCGGCAAACCGGCTGCGACGGCGTCGTGGTGGGCCGCGGCTGCCTCGGACGTCCCTGGCTGTTTCGCGACCTGGCCGATGTCTTCGCCGGCCGCGAACCTGAGGATCCGCCGAACTTCGGCGAGATCTCCGTGACCATGATGAAGCACGCGCGCGGTCTCGCCGCGTTCATGGGCGAACTCGCGGGCATGCGGGCGTTCCGCAAGCACTCGGCCTGGTACACGAAGTGCTTCCCCGGGTCGGCGCCCCTGCGCGACGCCCTGATGCGGGTCGAGTCCCTCGATCAGCTCGCCGAAACCATCGCTGCCGTAGATCCGCAGACCCCGTTCCCGCCGGCGGCGGTAAGAGTGTCGCGTGGAAAGAGCGGCGGCACCCAGAAGGTGGCGCTGCCCGAGGGGTATCTCGACCACCTCGAGGACACGACGCCGCCGGGACCCGAAGCCGAGACCGCAGACTCGGGAGGGTAGAGATCCAACGACCGCAGCGCTGACGGCCGCACGCAGTGCGGCCGTCATTGCGAGGAGCCATCGAAATGCGACGCGACGAAGCAACCTCCGCCGCCCTCATCCTCATCACCCTCGCGGCATCGACCACGCGAGCCGACGACCGTTTCAAGTTCAACCTCGTGCTCGACGGCCGGCTCGTGACCACGCCCGCGTCGACGAGCTTCCTCGACGAGGGTCTCGGCAAGACGCGCTACGGCCACGGGCCGCGCGCGGTCGAAGCGAAACTCGCCCAGGCCGCGCTGCTCGGCCGCGTGGAGCTGCGTCCCGACCTCACCCTCCGGGCGCACGTCAACCTCGACGCCGAGCACGACGTCAACCGGCGGGTGGATCTTGTTGAAGACGTGATCCGCTACAGCCCCGCGATCGGCGACACCGCCTCCCTCGACATCCGCGCCGGCGTCTTCTTCCCCACCGTGTCCCTCGAGAACACCGACCAGGCCTGGCTCTCCCCGTACACGACCACCTTCTCGGCCATCAACTCCTGGATCGGCGAAGAGGTTCGCTCCCTGGGCGCCGAGGGGGGGCCGTCGTTCCGGATCGACGAGGGGCAGCTTCGCCTCTTCGGCGCGATCACGCGGGGGAACGACCCGAACGGAACTCTCCTCGCCTGGCGAGGCTTCGCGCTCCACGACCGCGTGAGCGGCTTTGGCGATCGCCTTCCGCTTCCCCCGCTCAAGTCCTTCGATGCGCCCAACCTGTTTCCCGACCAGCCACCGCACGTCCAGCCCATGCGTGAAGTCGACGGGAAGTGGACGTGGTCTGCCGGGCTCGCGCTCACCCACCCGGAGTACCGGATCAAGGCCCTCTACCAGCCGCCCACCGCGAATCCCGGGGCGTTCGACGGCGAGCAGTACGCCTGGCGGACCGGCTACTGGGCGATAGGCGCAGCGCGCTCCTTCGGGCCCATCGAGATCCTCGCCCAGGGCCTCGACGGCGAGACCCGCATGGGCGTCACCGCGGACGGCCGCAACGCGGTCGTGGCGAGGTTCCAGGCCGGGTACATGATGGCTTCGTGGACGGAGTCCGCGGACGCCAGGCACCGGCTCAGCGTGCGCTACGATGCCTTCCGGGTCGAGGACCGCGACGAGTTCGCCATCGAGGATCCGAATGACGAGTCCGGCTCCTCGTGGACGTTCGCGTACGCGTTCGCTCCCGCGGCGCGGCACCGGATCACCGCGGAACTGCTGCGCGTGGCCAGCACGCGCGCGAACCGCCGCGATCTCGGCCTCGATCCCCGCGCGGTCGAGATCCTCGGCACGCTGTCCTGGCGGGTGACCTTCTAACGGGGGCGAAGTGAATCTGCGGTACGCTCTCGCCAACCAAGGAGCGGAAGATGCCGAAGAGGCTGACGAAGGACCCGGCGAGCAGAAACGGCGTGAGACGGCGCGATTTCGTGGCGCTCTCCGTGGCCGCCGGAGTAGGCACGGCGACCGCGCGGCAGGCCGGCGCGAAGGAGCTGGAGGTGGTCGAAACCGAGATCGAGATCAGGACGCCCGATGGCGTCTGCGACGCGGCTTTCATCCACCCGAAGGCCGGCGCCCATCCGGGAGTCCTCCTCTGGCCCGACGCCTTCGGGCTGCGCCCCGCGATGCGGGTCATGGCGCGGCGCCTGGCCGCCGAGGGCTACTCGGTTCTCGTTCCGAATCCCTTCTATCGCGTCTCCAGGGCGCCCTTCACCGACGCCTCCACCTTCAACTTCCAGAACCCCGACGACATGGCGAAGCTTCGGCCCCTGATGGGCTCGGTGAACGCGCCCGGCAACCCGGAGAAGGATGCCGCGGCCTACATCGCGTACCTCGATGCCCAGAAGCAGGTGGACAAGAAGAAGAAGATCGGAACCCAGGGCTACTGCATGGGCGGCCCCCTGGTGGTCCGGACCGCCGCGGCCTTTCCGGACCGGATCGGCGCTGGCGCCTCATTCCACGGCGGCGGCCTGGTGACCGACAAACCCGAGAGCCCGCACCTGCTCGCTCCGAAGATCAAGGCGCGGATGTACTTCGGGGTCGCGGGAAACGACGATCAGCGGCAGCCGGATGCGAAGGTCAAGCTCAAGGAGGCTTTCGAGGCGGCGAAGGTTCCGGTGGAGGTGGAGTTGTACCCGAACGCGCTCCACGGCTGGTGCATCGCCGACATGCCTCTGCAGGGCAAGGACCCCATCTACAACAAGGCGGACGCCGAGCGCGCGTGGGCGAAGCTCGTCGCCCTCTACAAGGCGGGGCTCGCCTAGCCCCCGATGCCTCGCGTGATCCTGGGTTTCGATGACGCCGAGGCGGTGGCGCAGTACGCGGCGCGCGAGTTCGTGCGCCGCGCCCGGTCTGCCATCGAAGCCTCGGGCGCTTTCAAGGTAGCCCTCGCGGGCGGCTCGACCCCGCGAAGGACGCACGAGCTTCTCGCCGATCCCTCCCTCTCGAACCAGGTGGACTGGGAGGCCACGCACATCTTCTTCGGCGACGAGCGCGCGGCGCCGCCCGATCATCCGGACTCGAACTACGGCAACGCGTTGGAGACCCTCCTGAGCCGGGTGAAGATCCCGGAGGCGCAGATCCATCGCATGGAGGGCGAGAGAGCCGATCTCGACACCGCGGCCACGGAGTACGAGGCCACGCTGGCCGAATCATTCGACCTCACCGTCGAGTCCGGGCTTCCGCGGTTCGACCTCGTGATGCTCGGGCTGGGCGAGGACGGCCACACCGCGTCCCTGTTTCCGGGGACCCTGGCACTCGACGAAAGCCGCGCATGGGTGGTCGCGAACGACGTGCCCGAGAAGGCCACGCGGCGCCTGACCATGACCGTTCCCCTCCTGAACGCGGCGCGCTGCGTGATGTTCACGGTCGAAGGCGGCGACAAGGCCGCGTCCCTCTCCGCGGTGCTCGAAGGTCCGAGCGATCCCCATCGCTTCCCGGCGCAGCTCATCGCCGCGGCCGACGGCGATCTCCTCTGGCTGATCGATCGCGCGGCCGCCGCGAACCTCACCCTGAAACCCGAAGACCCGTCACCCTCGCGGAGCCGCTCATGACCCCCACGATCAAACTCGCGCCCTCGATCCTCTCCGCGGACTTCGCGCGCCTCGGCGCCGCCGTCGCCGAGGCGGAGGCCGCGGGCGCCGACCGCGTGCACATCGACGTGATGGACGGCCACTTCGTTCCCAACCTCACGATCGGACCGGTGGTGGTGCGCTCCCTGCGCAACGTCACCCGGCTGCCCCTCGAATGCCATCTCATGATCGAGGATCCGGACACCTACGCCCCGGAGTTCGCGGCGGCCGGCGCCGACACCCTCATCGTCCATCCCGAGGGCGCGCGCCACCTGCATCGGACCATCCACCAGATCAAGGAGCTGGGCAAGCGAGTGGGCGTGGCCGTGAATCCCGCCACCTCGGAAACCCTGATCGAGGAGGTTCTCGCGGATGTCGATCTGATCCTGGTGATGACCGTGAACCCCGGCTTCGGCGGCCAGAAGTTCATCGAGAGCACGCTGCCCAAGCTCCGGCGCATCCGCGAACTGATCGACTCCGTGAATCCCGACTGTGAACTCGAGGTCGATGGCGGCATCGACGCGGTCACCGCCGAGCGCGTGGTCTCCGCGGGCGCGCGCGTCCTCGTCGCGGGCTCGGCGGTGTTCGGAGCGAAGGACGGCATCGCGGCGGCGTCGAAGCGGATCCTGGATGCCGCGAATCACGCGCTGACCCATCCCTACCGGTAATCGACGCGACGGCGCGGAAATTTCACCACCAAAAAACCCTTGACAGCAGGCCCGGACAGGAGCAGATTAAGGGTGCCGGTTGCGTGGAGTTCGTGAGGCGCAACCGAGGTAGCAAGGTCGTAAGAAACCTCAACCATACGGGAGGCGCTCAAAGCGATACACCGCATGTCCAACGAGGCTCCACCTCAGCTGTCTGGCCCCTCGATCGCCGCACGCGAGCCGAGGGGTAACCGGCCGTAAGCAAAGACCGCCCTCTTGGGCGGCCGGGATCTACCAACTGATCCCAACCCGGGCCTGGCATGTTCGCGTCCCCGCTGAGTCGGGGCCGACGCCAGGCCCTTTTCATTGGGCTGGAGCCGCGACTACGCCCAGACCCGCTCCCCACCCTTGAAGGCGTTCGCGTTGTCGCCTCGACGACAGTCCGGCGGCAGTTCCTTGAGCAGCTTCGTCTGGCCGCCGCCCAGGACGACGTAGTCCGCGACCAGCGCGGCCTTGAGCAGGGCCACCACCGTTTTCACGTTCCCCCGCCACTTCTTCTTGCCGTACTTCTCGAGGCCGCGCAGGCCCACGTAGTCTTCGTACTCGCCCTTCCGGTAGGGCAGATGCGCGAGTTCCAGCGGCGCCACCTTGCCTCCGGTCACCAGGGCGGACCCGAGGCCGGTGCCGAGGCCAAGGAACAGCATGGTCCCGCCTTCATAGCTGCCCAGGGCCTGCATGGCCGCGTCGTTGATCAGCTTCACCGGCTTCCCGAGCGCCTTCTGGAAGTCGAACTTCACCCAACCCGGCCCGAGGTTGTGCGGCTCGTGCGCGATCCGCCCCTTGACCACCGCGGCCGGGAAGCCGATGGACACGGCGTCGTACGTCTTCCCCGCCATGACCTCCTTGACCGCCGTCACCAGGTCGCGCGGGGTGAAGCTCTTTCCCGACGGGATCTTGGTGGGAACGGCTTCGCCGCTCAGCCGGAGCTTGAGATTCGTCCCGCCCACGTCCAGTACAAGTACTTTCATCATTGCGGCGTGTGCCAGCCTCCCACATCAGCGACGAGCCGGTCGGCCTGGGGCGGACCCCAGGAGCCCGGCTCGTATTCCCAGAGGTCGCTCGGTCCGTGGATGACATTCTCCACGATCCGCCACGCGGCCTCCACCGTGTCATAGCGCGCGAAAAGGGTCGGATCCCCCTCCATGGCGTCGCCGAGCAGCCGCTCATAGGCGTCCATCTCGTCTCCGGTGCTCTGCTGGACCACCGCGAGTTCCACCGGGCGACCGGCCATGCCGTCGCCCGCGCGCTTGGCCCGCGCGCCGATGGCGATCTGGACCTCGGGGCCGAGACGGAAACGGACGTAGTTGCCTTTCGCGAACGCCGGTTCCTTGAAGACCACCTGCGGCGGCGTCTTCAGTTCGACCACCACCTCGGTGACGGTCTTGTGGAGGGTCTTGCCGGCGCGCACGAAGAAGGGAACGCCGGCCCAGCGCCAGGAATCGATCCACAACTTCATGGCCGCGTAGGTGCCGATGTACGAGTCCTTCGCCACCCCGGGCTCGTCCCGGTAGCCGCGGAACTGGCCACGGACCATGTGCGCGGTGTCGAGCGACCGCACGGTTCTCAAGACCTTCGCCTGCTCGTCGCGGATCGCATCGGGGCTCGCCGAGGACGGCGGCTCCATGGCCAGGAACCCGACCACCTGCAGCAGGTGGTTCTGGATGACGTCGCGGAAGATCCCGGTCTCGTCGTAGAACTTGCCGCGGCCGCTGACTCCGAAGCTCTCGGCCATGGTGATCTGCACGCTCTCGACATAGTTCCGATTCCAGATCGGCTCCAGGAAGGAGTTGCCGAACCGGAAGTAGAGGATGTTCTGGACCGCCTCTTTCCCGAGGTAGTGATCGATCCGGAAGATCGACGACTCGTCGAAGGCCTTATGCACGATCTCGTTGAGGGCGCGCGCGGAATCGAGGTCGCGTCCGAAGGGCTTCTCGACCACCACCCGCCCGTTCCTGGCGCAGCTCGATTCGGCCAGCCGGGTGATGACCACGGGAAAGAGGCTGGGCGGAATCGCGAGGTAGTGGGTGGGGCGGGTCGCGCCTTCCTTGTCGAGCAGCGCTTTCAGGGTGGCGAATGTCTCGACCGCGTTGTAATCGCCGTCCACGTAGCGGAGCTTGCTCGCGAGGATCTTGAAGGCGTCCTCCTTCAGCCCGCCGTAGGTGGTGACGCTGTTCCTCGCGCGCTCTATGAGCTGCTCGACGTTCCAGCCGGACTTCGCGACCCCGATGACCGGGAAGGTCAGCTGACCGCGCTTGGCCATGGCCTGAAGGGCCGGGAAGATCTTCTTGTAGGCGAGATCCCCGGTCGCGCCGAAGAAGACGAGCGCGTCCGAATGGGGGGCCGGGCCGCTCATTTCTTCTCGACGTGGCCGCCGAAGCCGAAGCGCATGGCGGAGAGAACCCGGTTCTGGAAGTCGTCCTGGCCGCGGGAGGCGAACCGTTCGAAGAGCGACGCGGTCAGAACGTGAGCGGGGACGCCCTCGTCGTTGGCGGCCGACACCGTCCATCGGCCTTCACCGGAGTCGGACACCTTGCCGGAGAAATTCGAGAGGTCGGGACTGGTCACGAAGGACTGCGCGGTGAGGTCGAGCAGCCAGGAGGCGACCACGCTTCCCCGCCGCCACAGCTCGGTGATCTCGCCGATGTTGAAGTCGTACTGGTAGTGCTCGGGATTGCGCAGCGGTGTGGTCTCCGCGTCCTTCTCGTGGGAGGCCTTGCCGATGTTCGCGTTCTTGAGGATGTTCAAGCCCTCGCCGTAGGCCGCCATCAGGCCGTACTCGATGCCGTTGTGGATCATCTTGACGAAGTGCCCGGCTCCCGCGGGGCCGCAATGGAGGTAACCGAGTTCCGCGGTCCCACTGAGCTTCTCCCGGCCGGGGGTGCGCGGGATATCGCCGATTCCCGGCGCCAGCGCCTTGAAGATGGGATCGAGGTGCTTCACCACCTCGTTCTCGCCGCCGATCATGAGGCAGTAGCCGCGCTCCAGGCCCCAGATGCCGCCGGAGGTGCCCATGTCGACGTAGTGGATGCCCTTGGGCAGAAGGGCCTTCGAGCGCGCGATGTCGTCGTGGTAGTGCGAATTGCCGCCATCGATCAGGATGTCGCCGGAGGCGAGCAGCGGAGTCAGATCGGCGATGGTCGAGTCGACGTAGGCCGCGGGCACCATGATGCAGAAGGCGCGGGGCTTCTCCAGCTTCGAGACGAACTCACCGAGCGAGGCCGAGCCCGTGGCTCCCTCCTTCACCAGGGCGGCCACCGCGTCCGCCGACCGGTCGAACACGACCAGTTTGTGGCCCGCCTTCATCAGGCGGCGCGCCATGTTGGCGCCCATCCGTCCCAGACCGATCATTCCAAACTGCATTGCTTTCTTTCTCCCCGTTGGCTGGTCGACCCGAAGTCCGGGACTCTACCTCAACCCCAAAATCAGCGATTCGCCTTGTAGTAATTGATGAGGCCGTTGGTCGACGAGTCGTGCGTCTTCACCTTCATGCCGCCCTCCAGTTCGGGCAGGATGGCCTTGGCGAGCTGCTTGCCGAGCTCCACTCCCCACTGGTCGAACGAGTTGATGTTCCAGAGGATCCCCTGGGTGAAGATCTTGTGCTCGTAAAGCGCGATCAACGACCCGAGGGATCGCGGGGTGACCTTCTTGAGGAAGATCGAGTTGGTCGGCCGGTTTCCGGAGAAGACCTTGTGGGGGGCGAGCTTGTCCTGAGCTTCCCCGGTGATCCCCTGGGCCTCGAGTTCGGCCCGGACCTCGGCCTCGGTCTTCCCCTTCATGAGCGCCTCGGTCTGGGCGAAGAAGTTCGAGAGCAGTATCTCGTGATGCTCGCCGATCGGATTGTGCGACTGGATGGGAGCGATGAAGTCCGCGGGCACGAGCTTCGTGCCCTGGTGAATCAGCTGGTAGAAGGCGTGCTGGCCGTTGGTGCCGGGCTCGCCCCAGATCACCGGTCCGGTGGAGGTCTCCGCGGCCGTCCCGTCGCGGGTTGTGCCCTTGCCGTTGCTCTCCATGTCGCCCTGCTGGAAGTACGCGGGGAAACGGTGCAGGTACTGATCGTAGGGCAGGATGGCGTGGGTCTGGGCCTCGAAGAAGTTGTTGTACCAGACGCCAAGAAGGCCCAGGATCGCGGGCAGGTTCTTCTCGAGAGGAGCGGTCCGGAAATGCTCGTCCATGGCGTGGCCGCCTTCGAGCAGGGCGTCGAAGTTGTCGGGCCCGATGAAGACCATGATGGGCAGGCCGATCGCCGACCACAGGGAGTAGCGGCCGCCCACCCAGTCCCAGAACTCGAACATGTTGTCGGTCTTGATCCCGAACTTCGTCACAGCCTTCGCGTTGGTCGAAAGCGCCACGAAATGCTTCGCCACCGCGGCCGGATCCTTCGCGTCCTCCAGCAGCCAGGACCGCGCGCTCTGGGCGTTGGTGATGGTCTCCTGGGTGGTGAAGGTCTTGCTGGCCACGATGAAGAGCGTGGTCTCCGGATTGAGATGCTTCACTGTCTCCGCGATGTGCGTGCCATCGATGTTCGACACGAAGTGCACGCGGAGCCCGGGCTTGCCGTAGGGCTTGAGGGCTTCGGTGACCATGACCGGGCCGAGGTCCGATCCCCCGATGCCGATGTTGACGACATCCGAGATGGCCTTCCCCGAATACCCCTTCCAGGCCCCGCTTCGAATGGCGTCCGAGAACTCCCGCATGTGCTGGAGCACGCGGTTCACGTCCGGCATCACGTCCTTGCCGTCCACGAGGATGGGGCGGTTCGAGCGATTGCGCAGGGCCACGTGGAGGACGGCGCGGTCCTCGGTGATGTTGATCTTCTGACCGGTGAACAGGCGCTCGGTCCACCCCTTCACCTCCGCCTGGGCGGCCAGGGCGAAGAGCAGGCGCATGCTCTCCTCGGTCACCCGGTTCTTCGAATAGTCGAGGAGGATGTCCTCGAAACGAAGCGAGAACTTCGAGAACCGGTCCGGATCCTCGGCGAACATCTGCCGCATCGACCGGCCCGAAGTCTCCTTGTAGTGAGCCTCGAGAGCCAGCCAGGCCGGGGTGCGGGTCGGTGATGCCATGTCGATTCGCTCCTGAGTCGAAGAGGACTGTGTTTCCTTCCGTCCGCCCCGCCCTTCGGATTCCTACGTAGCTTTGGCCCCCACGAGCTTCAGACGCTCGATCAGAAGCTTCTCGAGCGCGACGATGGCCTTCGAGAAGCCTTCGATCCCCTCCGCGAGCTTGTCCTTCGCCATTCTGTCCTTTTCGTGCATGGCCCGGAACGCGGCCTCGTCGACCGGCGTCTTCGGAATGTCCAACGACGCGGCCTTCGCGGGATCGAGCTTGCGGACCAGCACGCCTTCCTGCGACTGGAGATCGGCGAGGAAGTTCGGGGCGATGGTGAGCAGGTCGCAGCCCGCGAGTTCGACGATCTCGCCCAGATTGCGGAAGGACGCGCCCATGACCTCGGTCCTGTACCCGTGCTTCTTGTAGTAGTTGTAGATGGTGGTGACGGACAGGACGCCCGGGTCCTCGGCGGGCGGATAGCTGTCGCGCCCCGTGTCCTTCTTGTACCAGTCGAGGATGCGGCCGACGAAGGGCGAGATCAGGCGCACCCCCGCCTCCGCGCAGGCGATGGCCTGGTGCATGCCGAAGAGGAGGGTGAGGTTGCAGTGGATCCCTTCCCTCTCGAGAACCTCGGCGGCCTTGATGCCCTCCCAGGTCGAGGCGAGCTTGATGAGAACCCGGTCCTTGCCGATCCCCGCCGCCGCGTACTGGCCGATGAGGTAGCGCGCCTTCTCGATGCTCGCGGCGGTGTCGTAGGAGAGGCGCGCATCGACTTCCGTGGAGACGCGGCCGGGGACAATCTGGAGAATTCTCAGGCCGAACTCCACGGCCAGCCGATCGATGGCGAAACCCACCACCTTCGAATCGGGAGCGCCCGGCCCCGCCTGTTTCGCGGCCCACCGCAGCGCGCCGTCGACCACCTCGGCGTATTCGGGCATTCCCGCCGCCGCGGTGATGAGCGAGGGGTTCGTGGTGGCGTCTCGGGGAGTGAACTTCCGGATCGAGTTGATGTCGCCGGTGTCCGCCACCACGACCGTCATCGACTTCAGCTGATCAAGCAACGTGGACATGAGATTCTCCTGATTGGGGTCAACGCTCTACCCATGAGCCAAACGCGAGCAGGCAGCATATCAGGAGGCCTTTTCGGCCATCCGCATCAGCGATAGGGTAACGCCCTACCGCGCGGGCTCCCTTTCCGGCTTCACCGCTCCCTGGTGGCAGAGGAAACACTGAAGCGTCGGCTGGCGTGAGGCCTCGAAGTAGGTCGGGATCTCTTCGAAGAGCGAGAGCATCCTGAAGGTCAGGAGCTTCTGATACTTCGTCTCGTCACCCCACAGGCCCTCGATGTGGCAGTGGTCGCATCGTTTTCCGAGCGAGGCGGCATAGACGGTCATGCTGGCCGTGCGCTCGGCCCGCGGGCCGACGAAGACCGATGCGTACTCCACCGCGAGCGCCTCCCCTCTTTCCCGTGGGAGCCGCGCGGGCTTCGCCTTCCCGCGATGACAGGTCCAACAGGTGATGCCGCCGAGTTCCTTGAGCTTGGAGGCGTTCAGTCCCTCGACCATATTCATCATCCGCTGCGCGAAGAGGTAGGCCGGCCGGGGCGCTTCGGCTGAACCCGGGGGGTTGTGACAATGCAGGCACGGAACCCCGAGAGCGCGGTTGAACACGAGATTGTTCCCGTGGTGGTCGGGCGACGCCGGAGCTGGCCCTTGCGCGACGACGGCCGCGGCAGCCAGGAGGAGCGAAGCGATGGCGGCCATCGCCGGAATCTAGCATCGGGGCCCGCGGCCGGCCTCCCGCTGAACGTTTGCCGGGGTGACGGATGGGGGGAATTGGCAATAGAGTCGGCATTGATGGACCAGTTGAACGCGGTCGGACGGAGCGTCCTGAGGCCTGACGGCCTCGCCAAGGTCACGGGCCGGGCGCTCTATCTCGA
>Ga0138256_10005415_pt1 | contig 13495 bp, 10 predicted proteins | sample KNB2016incub_MG_FD_105486 | JGI IMG/M metagenome (GOLD analysis project Ga0138256, IMG submission 105486) | Active sludge microbial communities from wastewater in Klosterneuburg, Austria - KNB2014incub_MG | ecosystem: Engineered > WWTP > Activated sludge > Unclassified | place: Austria...
AGGCGCCTCCGGTCAATGGCCCAGCAAGATTGACCACAGCGAACGGGCCTGCGGCAGAGCTCGCGGTCACGACAATTTGATCGTAGGCGACACCGGCGCCTCCGGCACGATTATCGCCGACAGTGGCACGGAAGTTCATCACGCGGGTGCCGCTCGCCGGATTCGGCAAGCGTTCGGCCGTGTAATAGCTGCCTGCGGCCGGCGGCAGGGAAATCGTTGCCGGCGGGATGTTGCTGTTGTCGAGGATGTAGGGCAGAGACGGGAAGTTGCGCGTTGGTGATGTCGTCGGATTGAACGAGCGAAACAGCGGTGCAGTGCCATTGTCGCCCGTCGCGGTTGGCGCGCCGCGGGTGCCGGTATCGAGTTCTTCCCAGTTGTAAACCAATACATCACCGTCTGGGTCGTTGGCCGCGACCGTCAGTTGGAATGGGGTCTGTTCGGGAATGGTGAGGTCTGCAGCAGCAGTGACATTCGGAGTCTGATTTCCAGTCGGTGTATTGCTACCGCAGGTGGGCGCCGTGCTGGTCTCGTCGAGTGCAAGGCGTGCGACAAGTTGCGTAAACGTGCGTGCATGCAGGTTGGCATCACTGTTCGGCTGTAGGTTGTCACTGCAGATGCCGGCATAGGCCATGATGGTGGTTCCGCTGCCCGGCTCCATGGCCGAAGTCGCCGTCCACTGGCCGGCCTGCTGGTCCGAACATCCGTTCCACGTGTGGCTGCCGCCCAGTTGGTGCCCCAGTTCGTGGGATACGAAGTCGATGTCGAAAATATCGCCGATGGCGGTGTCGAACGATGTAAAACCTTGCGACTTCTGTGCGGTACACACGTTGCCAAGTGGCGTAATGGCACCACCACCGCCAGATCCGCCGACGGCATGGCCGATGTCGTAGTTGGCGAAGCCGATGGCGTTGTCGATCGTGGTCTGGATAATCGGATTGGGACCAGTGGGAATGGCTCCGATCGGGCCAACATTGCTATTCGTGTACACGATCAAATCATTGTTGGCGACCAGAACGAAGCGCAGCGCAACATCGCGTTCGTAGACTCCGTTCAGACGATTGACCAGTGTCGTCACGCCGCTGAGTCCAGCAGCAACCGTGCCGCCAAAGAGATTGGTGTATGACGATGTGGCCACAATCGCAGTACGTAGCGAGCGCAATTGCGTGCCGACCGTGTTCGGTGTGCCGAGCTTGGCGATTGATGGCGCCGTATCAAGGGTCGTCGCGCTGATCTCGGAATCTTCGGTATCACAGCGGTATTGCTTGGTATTCGGACCGTAGTCGCGACGGAAATAGCTGACGTAGTGATCGGTATCGTTCTTTTGCAGCGGGTCGATCAAGAAATCGCCATTCGGCGAAAGCACCTGGGCGTGGAAACCGATCGGGGTAACGTCAAACCGCAATCGCGCATGCGGGTCCTGAATACCCTGGCCGGCATAGGTCCGGATGGACGGATACTTGGCAGAAAGGCCGGGTTCCATCACCGGAGATTCCGTCACCATGAATTCCGTATACCCGCCGTCCGGCATCGGCAGCGCGAGGCGTATGCCGACATCGCCGGCGCGCTCCATCGGCGCCGATGCCGCGCGCGCGGACAGTGCACTGAAGTCGAGCACGAGGGCACGATACGTCTGCGGATTCAACCAGCGCTCGCCGCGCGCCTGTACTTGTGTTTCATCAACGTCTTGCCAAAAGGCATTCGGATCGACGTCTGGACGCTCATTCGCAGCGGTAGCAGTCAGGCAGCCGGTCAATAACAGGCTGGACAGGATGATATGGAGAAGAAGCTTCTGGATCTGCATGGGGATCTCGTTGGCGGGCGTGGCGTTACTGGTCTTGAACGAAGAGTGCGATCGGTGAACTAGTGTAACGCGATCGATTGATCGGTGTTCCAACCCTCAATCAAACGGGTTGCGATCAGCGCGTCCAGTCGCTCGGTTACCGCTTCAATTCGGATCAGGTCCATGACGCCGGGAAATTCGATGCGCTTGCCCCAACGTACATCGCGGTCCGCTCGGCCGAGGAATTGGCGCGCGGCATCGGCGTAGCGATCAACCGTCCAGCGCAGGTCTGAATACGGGCCGCTGCGGGTGCTGTCGGTGGCGGCATGCAGCCCAATAACCGGGGTGCCCATCGCGTTCGCGATGTGCATCGGGCCCGCATCCGGCGTCAGTACCGCGGTCGCGCGTGCCAGCAGGGCACAGGCTTGTTTCAGTGTGTCGCGGCCGATCAGGTTGAGCAACGGTTCGGCGCACGCCTGTTCGATCGCTGCGCCGGTCTCTCGTTCCAGCGCGCTCGGTCCGCCGCACAGCATCACCCGCATGCCATGACGGCGAATGGCATGTTCGGCGACGCGGGCGTAGCCAGCGACCGACCAGTTGCGCAGCACATGACTGGAACAGGGACTGATGATCAGCGTCGCTTGCGTGCCGGGCAGGTGCTGTTCGGCAAAGGCATGGTCGGCTACTGCCACGGGAATCTCCCAGCACTTCGCAGCATCTGGCAAGCCGAGCGCATCGCCAAAGCGGTACAGCGTGTCGAGCACATGCCGGCCAGTTGCTGGCGTGATGCGCTCATTGATGAATAGACTGTGGCCTTCCTTTGACTTCGCCCATTCATAGCCGATCCGACGGCGCGCCCGGATCGCCGTGCTGAGCAGGTTCGCGCGCGCGGCGAGTTGGCACAATAACAACGCATCGAAGCATCGCCCGTGCAGTGTCGTACGCAAATCACGCCAAACATTGCCTAGGCCTTGCTTCTTGTCGACCGTGATGAACTCGATGCCGGGCAGGTCACCGACCAGTCGGGCTTCGAACTTGCCGATGATCCAAGTAATGCGTATCTGCGGTGCATGCAGGCGAATGCGCTGTACCAGCGGCAGCAGGTGAGTGACGTCGCCGAGCGCAGACAGGCGGAAAATACAGATTGAATTGACGGCTGCGCTCACGTGTGGGGCTTGGTTACACTGCGATGATGAATGATGCCACGGCGATCCCACCTGCTGTTGCTGCGCCGGTCCATCTCGATGCCTGCGGCGGCTTGATCCACGATGCGCAGATCGATCAGGCGGCGGCCACAGCCCTGTTCGATGCATCGGGTGAACGCCATGAACGACGCGGACGTGGTGCCATCGGAGTTGTCGAGACCTCGTGCGGACGCTGCGTCATTCGTCATTACCGGCGCGGCGGCTTGATTGCGCGGTTGAGCCGCGACTGGTTTGTCTGGACCGGTGCCGAGGCGACGCGGCCGTTCCGCGAGTTCCGCACCACGCAGCGGTTGTTTGTCGCGGGGCTGCCGGTACCAGCGGTTGTCGCCGCACGATTCGTGCGCAGCGGACTTGGATACCGCGCCGACTTGGCGACACGTGAGATCGCGCATGCACGTACCTTGGCCGAGCGTCTGAATGACGCGAGCGCCGCCGCAACGATCGACTGGGGCGCACTCGGGACATTGATTTCGCGTTTTCATGCCGTCGGCTTGTGGCATGCCGATCTGAATGCCCACAATATTTTGTATGGCGGCGAGGGCCATACATTCCTGATCGATTTCGATCGTGCACGCTTCCTTGCACCGTTGGCGACCAAGTTGCAGGGAAATCTCGATCGTCTCGCGCGTTCGTTACGTAAGCTCGGGCACGGCGATATCGTTTCCAGTGAGGCGTGGACGCGACTCCATCGCGCCTACGACGCCGCCATCCGCGCTGCTTCGGCCCGCTAAACTGCGCCCATGAAAACGGATAGCAGCTTGGCGCTGCGCTTTCTCGGAGTCGGCAACGCACAAGCGGTGGAACTCGGTTCCGCCGCAGCCGTACTTGAGCGCGGCGGTCTGCCGGTACTGTTGATCGACTGCGGCCAGGAGGCATTCACCAGCTATCTTGACCGCTACCACACAACGCCCGGCGCGGTGTTTATCACCCACGCACATTTCGACCATATCGGCGGTCTCGAGCGCTTGTTCTACCGCACCTACTTTGATGCCGAGCGCAGTGGACGCGTCAAGCTGTTTGTCGCAGCCGATCTCGTGCCGGTGCTGCAACACCGTATCGCCAATTATCCGAGTCCATTGGCAGAAGGCGGAGCGAATTTCTGGGACGCGTTCCAGTTGGTGCCGGTGGACCGCGGCTTCTGGTTTTCCGGCTTCTGGTTCGACGTGTTCGCAGTACGCCACCACCTGCCGCGCACGGCGTTCGGTATCGCATTGCGCGGTAGTTTCTTGTTTACCGGTGACACCCGGCCGATTCCGGAGTTGATCGCACAGCATGCCGACAGCGCTGAACTGATCGCCCATGACTGCGGCTTGCAAGGGAATCCTTCGCATACCGGTCTGGAGGATCTGTTGCGCGAGTACGCGCCTGAAACGCGTGAGCGGATGATCGTTTATCACTACGCCACGATCGCTGATCGCGAAGCCTTCGCACGCGCAGGTTTGCGCGTTGCTGTCGCCGGCGCAGTCTATGCACTGGCGCCGGCGCTCGATGCGATGCAAGCCGCGACCTTGGCGCAGCATGGTCGGTGCAAGCGATGAGCGCTGCGTTACTCGATCAAGGCATGCGTCCATTGCGTGATTTGCGCATTTCGGTGATTGACCGCTGCAACTTCCGTTGCCCGTATTGCATGCCGGTGGAACGCTTCGGTGGGCCGTCGGCGTTCCTCGCCAAAGGCGACTGGTTGGCGCCCGCCGAAATCGACCGCATTGCCCGCGCCTTTGTTGCACTCGGTGTGCGCAAGTTACGTCTCACCGGCGGCGAACCGCTGTTGCGCGCCGAGTTATGCGAGATCATCGAACGCTTGGCGCGCATTGATGGTGTCGAGGATCTTGCGCTAACGACAAATGCGGTGCTGCTGCCGCGCCATGCCAAGCTGCTGCGCAAGGCTGGCCTGCATCGCCTGACCATCAGCCTCGATGCACTCGATCCTGCGGTATTCCTGCGTATGAGCGGCGGGCAGGGCGATGTCGCTGACGTGCTCGCTGGCGTCGCAGCAGCAGAAGCCGCTGGATTCACGCCTATCAAGTTCAATTGCGTGGTGCAGCGTGGCATCAATGAAGACGAAGTGTTGCCGCTGGTCGAACACTTTCGTGGCACCGCGCACGTGCTGCGCTTTATCGAATACATGGACGTCGGGACCTGCAACCGCTGGTCGCGCGCTGATGTCGTCGACAGTGCCGGCTTGCAGCAGCGGATTAATACACGCTGGCCGTTACAGGCGATCGGGCGAGCGCAGCGCGGCGAGGTCGCCGAGCGTTATCGCTTTGCCGACGGGCAGGGCGAGATTGGATTCATTGCTTCGGTCAGCGCGCCGTTCTGCGGTGACTGCACGCGTGCGCGTATTTCCGCCGATGGCGAATTGTTCACCTGTTTGTTTGCAGCACGCGGCTTGCCGTTGCGGTCACTGCTGGCCGGTGACGACGAGGCCATGCGTAACGCGATTGCAGCGCGTTGGTTGGGTCGTAACGATCGCTACAGTGAGCTACGTGCAGAGCGTGAACGCGAGGCGGCAGGGCGTGTCGAAATGTTCCGGATGGGAGGCTGAATGTCGAATTTCCTGAGTCATCTCGATGACCAAGGCCGACCGCGCATGGTCGATGTTGGCGTCAAGGCGATCACCCGACGCGAGGCATGTGCAGAAGCGTGGGTCGTGTTTCCAGCCGCCGTCGCCGAAATGCTGCGTGCGCAGGCGATGCGTTCGGCCAAGGGCGCAGTGCTCGATACCGCGGTGGTCGCCGGGACGTTGGCGGTGAAACGCACCCATGAACTGGTGCCATTTTGTCATCCGCTACCGATCGAGAAGATCGCCTTCGAATGCGATTGGGTCGACACCGTGAGCCTGCGCTTGCGCTGCGCGGTCGCGGCGGTAGCCAAGACGGGCGTGGAGATGGAGGCGATCATCGGCGTACAGGTCGCGGCAGCGACTGTTTACGACATGTGCAAAGCGCTGTCGCACGCGATTCGTATCGAACGTGTCTTAGTCGTTGCAAAGTTTGGCGGACGCGACGACTTCGATCATCGCGAGACGACGTGATGCGACTGAGCGTGCGTTATTTCGCCAGCCTGCGCGATGCCGCGGGATGCGATCACGAGTCGATCGTGCATCAGGGCGATGCCATCTCGTTGTACCAACGGCTGGCGCAACAACACCGGTTCACGATGCCGCAATCGCGCATCCGATTGGCGGTGAATGGCGCCTTGGTGCCGTGGGTACAGGCGCTGGGCGAAGGCGACGAGGTCGTGTTCCTACCGCCGGTTTCGGGAGGCTGAATGGATGTGCGCGCACATTTTCGCCTGAACGATCACGGCATCGATGCAGCGGCATTGCGCCGCGAACTCGAAGATGCGCATTGCGGTGCTGTCATCGCCTTCGATGGTGTTGTGCGTGACCATCATGACGGTCGTCGCGTCTCCGAACTGCGCTACGAGGCCTTTGCCGAGCTTGCCGTGAGTGAGGGCCGTGCGGTTGTCGATGAGGCGGCAATAAAGTTCGCTGTGCGTCGCATCGTTTGCGAACACCGCATCGGCCTGCTCGGCATCGGTGAGATCGCGGTTTACGTCGGCGTGGCGGCCGCGCATCGTGAAGCCGCGTTCGCTGCCTGCCGCTACGTCATTGACGAGATCAAGTCACGACTACCGATCTGGAAGCACGAACACTACGCGGACGGTGCGGCGGAGTGGATTCATCCGGATTGAATTTTTGCTTCAGCACGCGCGCGGAACTCACCGTGGCGAACGCGAATGCGCAGGGCGTCACCGGATTCAACCTGTTCGATCGACTGTATGACATGGCCATTGGCGTCAAACACGATCGCATAGCCGCGTTCCAGCGTTGCCAACGGACTGAGCGCATTGAGTGAGCGTGCGAGTCCGGCGAGATGCGTGGCTTGGTGCTGAATACCGCGCACGCATGTCGCTTGGAGGCGTTGGCGCGCATCATCGGCACGACGCACGAGCAGCGCGATGCGTTCCAAAGCGGCTGCTCGTTGCAGGCGCAAATGCAGTTGCTCGAGCCGCTGTCGGCGCTGTGTGATCAGCGGAGCGGGTAGACGGATCAATCGTGCATGACTTGCACGCAGACGATCGCCAAGCGCGTTGAAGCGCGTGAGCGGGTGACGTGCCTGCAGTCGCAGCTGCAGACGATCAGCGCGCTGGCCATCGCGATCCAGACGATGACTGAGTGACCGACCCAGTCGGCGTTCCAGTGCAGCGAGGCGATCGCGCAACGCGTCCGCCGACGGCGCGATCAATTCGGCGGCTGCTGATGGCGTCGGTGCGCGCAGGTCGGCGACGAAATCGGCAATGGTGAAATCGACTTCATGTCCGACCGCAGATACCACTGGCATCGGCATCGATGCGATGCGGCGGGCGAGTGCTTCATCGTTGAAGGCGAACAAGTCTTCAATCGATCCGCCGCCGCGCGTGACCAGTACCAGATCATGGCGGCGAAGCGCGGCGATTCGATCGAGCTGAACACGCAGTTGTGCCGGTGCCTCGGCGCCTTGCACCAAGCTTGGAAACAAGTCGGCTTCGAGCAGCGGAAATCTCCGCGCGAGCACGCTGACGATGTCGCGGATAGCGGCACCGCTGGCTGAGCTGACAATCGCAATTCGTTGCGGAAAAACTGGCAATGCACGTTTGCGTCCGCTGTCGAACAGACCTTCGAGCGCGAGTCGTGTTTTCAGCTCGTCGAATGCTCGCTGCAGGGCGCCCTGTCCAGCGGGTTCCAGATGCTCGATCTGCAGCTGAAATTCGCCGCGTGGCTCGTACAGCGTCATTCGCGCTCGTGCCAACACCTGCTGTCCGTCCGTTGGCACGAAACGCAGCAGCATTGCTCGCGGTCGCCACATCGCGCAGCGCACTTGGGCACCGGCATCCTTCAATGAAAAATACAGATGGCCAGACTTGGCCTTCAGGAAGTTCGATACCTCGCCCTCGATCCAGAACAAGGGAAATCCGCGCTCCAGCGCCGCGCGCACTTCCGCGTTCAGCGTTGTCGGTGTCAGGGTGTGATGCTGCAGCGGCGAAGGGTCAGGCACAGCGGATACCGCGGATCGGACTTGGCAGCTTAGCGGCAGCGCTGCGCGGGGTCGATCGGTGTTCGTGTCGATACTTCTAAAATCTTACTTGACGGACGCACGACGGTCGGCAAGATTGCGTCATGGACGACATGCCGATATCGGCGCCATTGCGCAAGTTTACGGCGCAGGCTCGCGAGCTTGCGACGCGCGGTTTGGCCTTGGTTGATGCTTGGCCAGTGGTCGAGATTGCCCAGCTCTATGAGCAGGTCGACAACTTCGCCGCCGCCGCTGATCTTCCTGGCGTCGATGCGATCGCCGGCGCAGCGCTCGAACTCGCCGTCTACCTGTCCGCGTTGGTCGAGTCTGGCAACCCAGCGAATTTGGCTCAGCGCGAGCGCGCACGTGGGCTGATGCAGCGGTTAGCGGAAGCGTCCGGCGCGACGTTGACCGATGGGCCGCCGGTTCCTCTGGCTAAGACGAGTCAACACCGCGTGGTCTATTACCTGCGCGCCGATGATCGTGAACTTCCTGGGCTGATGCAGCAGTTGACGCAGGAACGTTTCGTCACGCGAAGCTACAGCGACCTGAATCGCGCGATTGCCGATGCTCGGAACCTGCCGCCGCACGCACTCATTGTAGACGAGGGATTTGTTTCCGGCATTGCACGCATGGTCGAAGTTGTCGAACGTGCCAGTAGTGACGAACGGCGCCGACCGCTGGCGCTGGCCCTGTGCGAAGGCACCGACGTACGCCAGCGATTGTTCGCGCAGCGCAATGGGGCCGATGCGGTGCTCGAAGGCGCCGATGCGTTGGCTGCAGTGGAGCGGCTGATGGGCCTGTTCCTGCACCAGGGCCGCGAAGATGCCCGCGTACTGATCATCGACGATGATGCTTCGATGGCACTGTTTTGCGCGAATGTGCTGGCCTACAAAGGCATCACGTCGCGCGTCGAGCATTGCGCGCGTGACGGGCTCGCCGCGATCGGCGCCTACAAACCGGATCTCGTGCTGCTCGACCTGTATCTCCCGGACATGAATGGCATCGAGGTCGCACAGTTGATCCGCGAGCGCCCAGACATGGCGTTGACTCCGATCGTATTCATGTCTGGCGAAGAAGATATCGATAAACGCTTTGATGCGATTCGAATGGGCGGTGACGATTTCCTTGCCAAGCCAATGAAACCGAGGCATCTACTGGCGGCAGTGACGAGCCGTATGGGGCGAGCGCGCAAGCTCGCCGCGACCGGTCTGGCAGCGGATGCAACGATCGATTCGCGTTCGGGAAGGATTGATCGCGCCACACTGGTGCACGAGATCGAACGAGCGCGTCGCGGTGAACTCGGGGATTGCGTCGGCTTGATCATGATAAGTGTTGACGACGTGCCGACCCTCGCCAAACGCCTCGGCTTTGTTCGCACTGGCGACCTCGCTCGGCAAATCGGCACCACCATCGCTAGTGAACCGGCATTGCGCTCCGGCGTCTGTGCGCTTGGTGATTTCAGCTTCGTGTCCTTGCTGCCGGTGTCGAGCGAAGGTGCGTTGCACATTGCTGCCGAGAACTTGCGCGCGCGCTTGTCGGGACGAGGCTGGTTGTCGGCAGAAGCTGCCGTACGAGTCAGTTTTTCCTTAGGCGGTGCCCGCGCTGATGCGCCGGGTCAAACTGTGGACGACGTAATCGGCAGAGTCGGCGATGCCGTGCAGACCGCGCAAGACCATGGCGGTGGTCGTAGCGAATGGTTGAATCGCATTCGCAACGACGATCTGGTGACGCCAGAGGTGCGTCTTGCGCACGCGATTCTGCGGCGACCGTTGATCGCAGATACCACACAGTTTCGCTTCCGCTCACTGTTGCCATTGCGTGGGCAATTGAGCAGCCAGTATCTCGCCGACTTCGCGCTGACAGCGCCGAAAGCATCCAACGCGTTGCGTATCGAACGCGAGACGTTTCTACCGATTGCGCGTTCGTTGAACGTCATGCGTGCTGTTGACCGTTGGCAAGTACACGCGCTCGGTCAGCGGGCGTGCCAAGAATCCGCTAGTCAGCCGGAATTGCGTGTGCTGCTGCCAATGAGCATCGATACGCTGTTTGACCCAGCGTTTCCGCAGTGGTTGAGTGCCGACCTGCATGGGCTGCAGTGTGATGCGGATACGCTGGCGTTAGTGTTTGATGCATCGCAATTGGCCGATGATGTTCCGCGCGCAAGTCGCGCCTTGGAATTGATTCAGACTGCGGGCGTCCGCTTGTGTCTATCCGGATTCACCGATTTCGGGCGCGATCAGCAGCGCTTATGCCGACTGCCTGGCGTCTACGCAAATCTGCTTGATTGGACGGCGGCAGCTCCGGGCTGGCGCGAGCTACGTGCCCGACTTATCGCCGAGTCGCTGAAGCATGGCAAGCTGGTGGTGATGTGCGGCGTCGACGAGCCATCGCCGTTGGGCGATCTGTTTCGTGATGGTGTGCACTACGTTGTCGGCGACGCGCTCGGTCCATGGGGACCAACGCTCACCGCCGCGGCGGCTCCCGTCCGAGTTTGACGGCGGTCATTGCTGGACAGCGCTTTCGGGCTAGACTCGGATCGCTGTTGCTGGCGTTTTCATGTTGCGTTCGTCGGTCGTCCTGATGGGGAGAAGCATGCGTCCAACCGATATCCGCAAGCCCGACTATTTCCACAAAGTCGTGGACTGCCAATGGGCTTGTCCGGCGCACACGCCGGTACCCGAATACATCCGCCTGATCGCCGCCGGCAAGCATGATGCCGCCTACATGGTGAACTGGTGGTCGAACGTGTTCCCGGGCGTACTCGGACGTACTTGCGACCGCCCCTGCGAGCCAGCCTGCCGACGCGGACGCGTCGAAGAGGGCAACGGCGAGAAGCCGGAACCGGTCGCGATCTGCCGACTCAAACGTGTCGCCGCCGACAACAAGGGCGACCTCGGCGCATACATGCCCAAAGCGAAGGGAGGCAATGGCAAGCGTGTTGCCTGCATCGGTGCGGGCCCGGCGTCGATGACCGTCGCACGCGACCTCGCACTTGAAGGCTATGCGGTCACCGTCTTCGATGCCGACCCCAAGGCTGGCGGGTTCATGCGCAGCCAAGTGCCGCGCTTCCGTTTGCCGGAATCGGTGATCGACGAGGAATGTGATTTCATCCTTGATCTCGGCGTCGAATTTCGTGGTGGCACGCGCGTCGAGTCGTTGAAAAATCTGATCGGACAGGGCTGGGACGCGATCTTCGTCGGTTCCGGTGCACCACGCGGCCGCGATCTCGATCTGCCCGGACGTCGTGAAGCCGCTGCCAATATCCACCTCGGCATCGACTGGTTGGCCTCGGTATCGTTCCAGCACATCGAAAAAATCGGTCGCCGCGTCATCGTGCTTGGCGGCGGCAATACGGCGATGGACTGCTGCCGTTCGGCGCGCCGTCTCGGTGGCGAAGACGTCAAGGTGATCGTCCGTTCCGGTTACGAAGAAATGAAGGCCTCACCTTGGGAAAAAGAAGACGCACAACATGAGGGGATCCCGTTCCTGAACTATCACGTGCCCAAGTCCTTCGAGCACGAGGATGGCAAACTGGTTGCGATGTGCTTCGAGCTGGTACGTGCCGAGTTCGATGTCAAAGGCCGACGGACGCTGGTGCTCACTGGCGAACCCGACGTCCGTATCGAGTGCGATGACGTATTGATTGCGGTCGGGCAGGAAAACGCATTCCCGTGGATCGAGCGCGATATCGGATTGCAGTTCGATCAGTGGGGCCTCCCGGTGCTCGACAAGGACTCGCTGCAATCGACGATCAAACAGGTTTTCTTCGGTGGCGATGCCGCGTTCGGGCCGAAGAACATCATTTGGGCGGTTGCGCATGGCCATGAAGCCGCCGTCTCGATCGATAAGTTTTTGAACGGTGAAGACGTCAATGACCGCCCGCCGCCGATGGTGAATCTGGCCTCGCAGAAGATGGGCATCCACGAATGGAGCTACGACAACGAAATCACCCGCGACGAGCGTTACATCGTGCCGTGGGCACCGAAAGAATTGACATTGACGAGTATCAAGATCGAGGTTGAGCTCGGCTTCGATGAGCAAACCGCATGCAAGGAGGCGGCGCGTTGCCTGAACTGTGATGTGCAAACAGTGTTCATCAAAGATGCCTGTATCGAATGCGACGCCTGTGTCGATATTTGTCCGATGGACTGCATCACCTTTACCTTCAACGCCGATGAACCCGACCTGCGCAAGCGACTCACTGCGCCGGCGTTGAATCTGACGCAGGACTTGTATGTGTCGGACATCGTCAAGACCGGGAGAGTGATGGTGAAGGATGAAGATGTCTGCCTGCACTGTGGGCTATGTGCCGAACGCTGTCCGACCGGTGCTTGGGATATGCAGAAGTTCCTGCTCGAAACGACCAAGGCTGGTAATGCCTGTCGTAGTAAGCAGACGCCCGGAGCCGCCGCATGAATGCGCAGCTGAAGCCCCAGCAAATCAGTGCGATCAACGACTTCGTCGTCAAGTTCGCGAACGTCAACGGTTCCGGGTCAGCCTCGGCGAACGAATTATTCGCAAAGGCCATTTTGCGAATGGGTGTGCCGGTCAGTCCACGCAATATCTTTCCATCGAATATTCAGGGGCTGCCGACGTGGTACGAGATTCGCGTCACCGAGGCGGGTTGGCTCGGTCGCCGTGGCGGTGTCGACCTGATGGTCGCGATGAATCCGCAGACCTGGAACAACGACGTCAAGGAAATCGAGCCTGGCGGCTATCTGTTCTATGACAGCAGCAAGGCGTTGCCGGCATCGCGCTTCCGCAGTGACATCACTGTCATCGGCATGCCGCTGACTGAAATTTGCAATGCCACCTATTCCGATGCGCGCCAGCGCCAGTTGTTCAAGAACATTCTTTATGTCGGCGCTCTATCGGTGATGCTGGACATGGAAGCGGGTGTGATCGAGCAGTTGTTCACCGAACAATACAAAGGCAAGGAAAAGTTACTCGATTCGAATGTCCAGGCACTGCATTTGGGGCGTGATTACGCGACCAAACACATTGGCCGCATCGCGTTGACCGTGCAACGTGCCGACAAGGTCGGCGATCGCATCTTCGTTGACGGCAATTCGGCGGCGGCTCTTGGCTGTGTTTACGGCGGTGCAAGCGTATGCGCCTGGTATCCGATCACACCATCAAGCTCACTGGCGGAAGCCTTTCAGTCTTACTGCCAAAAGTTGCGCGTCGATCCCGACACCGGAAAGAATCGCTACGCGATCGTGCAGGCCGAGGACGAAATTGCGTCGGTTGGCATGATCGTTGGTGCCGGCTGGAACGGTGCGCGCGCGTTCACCGCCACGTCGGGTCCTGGCGTCTCGTTGATGACCGAGTTCCTGGGCCTTGCGTATTTCGCAGAGATTCCGATCACCTTGATCAACGTCCAGCGCGGAGGGCCGTCGACAGGTATGCCGACACGCACGCAGCAGGCCGATATTCTCGCCTGCGCCTAT
>Ga0138256_10005418_pt1 | contig 13494 bp, 10 predicted proteins | sample KNB2016incub_MG_FD_105486 | JGI IMG/M metagenome (GOLD analysis project Ga0138256, IMG submission 105486) | Active sludge microbial communities from wastewater in Klosterneuburg, Austria - KNB2014incub_MG | ecosystem: Engineered > WWTP > Activated sludge > Unclassified | place: Austria...
GCTTCCGGGCGAATCGGGCGAGGGCGGCAAGGTCGGATGCGGGCATAGAGCGTAGACACCATGAAAACATCCTAGCGAATCCGCGCCCCGCTGGCATCCGCGGTGACCCGAGCGGTGCGTCGCGTACGCGACATTTTTCGCGCCGGTGTCGCATTGGAGTTGAACTTGGGTTTTTTGGGCGCGTGCTGAATTTTTGCCGCGGCGGCAGCTTTTGCGGGCACTGGCAGTGCCCGCAGCTCTATCAGGGCCGCGTCGAGCGCAAGCGCCAGCGCTTTGACGTCGGGCATTGCCTGCGCGTCGGCCATCAAACCGAAATCCATGTGCGCGTCGAAGCTCTGCACCGTGATGTTCAAGGCCAGCCCATGCACGACGATGCTGGTGGGGCAGTTGGCCAGTACGCGCGCGCCGGCCAGGTAGATCGGAACCTGCGGGCCGGGCACGTTGGAAATCACCACGTTGGCTACCTGTGGCAAGCGCTCCGCCACCCGGACCTTGCCGTAGAGCGAGGCGGCCGCTTGCATCAGCCAGGGAATGCCGATTGAGGGGAAATCGGTGGGCAAAATGCTTTTCATCTGGCCCATGGTCGTCTTCATCGCCTGGCTCGCCGCGCGGATATGCGCCAGACGCCTGCCTGGGTCGGGCAGGTGTGTGCCCAGGCTGATCAAGCTCATCGAAGCCTGGTTGTCGGAGCGGGTATCGCCCGCCGGGCGCAGCGAGATCGGTACCGCCGCCACCAGGCTCTTGCGCGGTAGCTGCTGGTGTTGCAACAGGTAGCTGCGCAGCGCACCAGCGCACAGCATGAGCACCAGATCATTGAGCGTGGCGCCATGGGCCTGGCCCAAGGCCTTGAGTTCCGAGAGCGGTACGCTGGCCGAGGCAAAGGCCCGGGCAGGGGTCACCGACCGGTTCATCGGCGTGGCGGGCGCCAGCGTGACATTGCCCGAGCCTTTGCCCAGCAGTTTTTTGGGGCTGAGCACGCCCTTTGCCGTTCCAGCCACCGTGCCAAGGGCGGCCGGCAGCTCGCGCACCAGACGCACCACCTGGCTGGCCTCGTTGCCCAGGGCGCCGCGCAGCATCTCGACCATGCCGATGCGGAAGGTTTTGCTGCGTCTGGATGGGCGTATTTCGATCTCGCGCGGTTCTGGCGTGGTATCGAAGAGCACGTTGCCCAGCGCCACGGCCGCCTGGCCATCGACTGCCGCGTGGTGCACCTGCGAAAGCACGCCCACCTGTTTGCAACCGCTCGCGCTGCGTGGCAGGCCTTCGATGACGTGCATGCGCCACAGGGGTTTGCTGCGGTCCAGCAGTTGCGGGTGCAGTTGGGAGACGGCTTCTTCCAGCAGCGTGCGGGCGTCTGGGGGCGTGCCGCCCTTTTTGCGGCTGGGCAGTTGGTGCTCGACGATGTGATAGCTCAGGTCAGGCTCTGCATCGACCCAGGCGGGGTTGGCCAGGTTGAGGGGCATCCACCACAGCCGCCGGCGCAGTGCAGGCGTGGCCGGCATGCGCGCCGCGTAGAGGCGGCGCAGCGCGTTCACATAGCGGCCACGAAAGCCCTTGGGCAGTTCGAGCAGGTGCATGGCGCCCACGTGCATGGGCATTTCGGGTGTTTCCAGAAACAGAAAGCTCGCGTCCAGTCCGGACAGTTGCTTGATCGGCATGGAAGTTCTCCTGGTGGCTGGGTGGCTTTCTCTGTGCGGGATTATTGGCCGCGAAGGCTCTCGCCACCACGCGCTGCAGCCACTGCCTGCCCCAGCTCAATGACGGCCATGGCGTAGTAGCTCGACCAGTTGTAGCGCGTGACGGCATAGAAGTTGTCGGTGCCGGCCACAAAGGTGGGCGCATCGCCGCCGTTTTGCAGTTCGATCAGGGCCAGCTTGCCGCCATAGGCTGCGCCTGCGCCTTCCACCAGCGCCCCCTTGGCCGCCATGGATGCGACGCTGAAGCTGGGCAGGATGTCCGGGGCGAGCAGGGCGTCGAGGTCCAGCCGCGTGGCGTCAAAGCGCACCGGAAAATGGGTGGTCAGCCCCGGTTGCCAGCCGTGTCCGATGAAATAGCTGGCCACGGAGCCGATCGCGTCTTCCGCGCTGCCAAAGAGGTCAATGTGGCCGTCGCGGTCAAAGTCCACCGCCCAGCGCGCCCAGCTCGACGGCATGAATTGCCCCAGGCCCATGGCGCCGGCGTAGCTGCCGCGTGGCTCGAAGGGGTCGGTGCTGCTGCGGTGCGCCAGGCTCAGAAACTGCTCCAGCTCGCCGCGAAAGTAAGCCTGGCGTTCGGCAGCACGCGGATGGACGCTGGGGAAGTCAAAGGCCAGCGTGGTCAGTGCGTCCAGCACGCGGATGTTGCCCATGTGCTGGCCGTAAAGCGTCTCCACGCCCACGATGCCGACAATGATTTCCTGCGGCACGCCGTACTCCTGCTCGGCCCGCGCCAGCGCGGCGGCGTTTTCGTTCCAGAACCGCACTCCGGCCCGGATACGCACCGGTTCGACAAAGCGCCCCCGGTAGGCGCGCCAGTTTTTGGCTGTACCGCGCGGCGCCGGCAGCATGAGGCGCGGTACCTGGGGCAGAAAGCGCGCACGGCCGATCACGGCGCGCACCCAGGCCGGATCGAGGTCGCGCCGCTCGGCCAGATCGTCGGCAAACAGCATGGCATCGGGTCGGCTGGCGTACAGCTGGCTCTCGGCCGGGGCGCTGGCTTCGATGGCGGGTATGGCCCGTTTTTTGGATGGTTTTTTGGCTGCAGCGCTTATGGATACGGCGCAACAAGCTACAAAAATAAGAGCAAATCTAAGAAAATGGGGCATGCAGTTCAGGCAGAGGGCGTTGGCAGGGCCAGGGTAGCAAAGCGGCGGCGCAACTGTTTCAGGCGCGGCGCGGGATTGTCATCGTGCGCAGCGTAGCGCAAGGCTTCGAGCTCCAGCAGCCATTGGGCCAGCGGCTCGCCGGCCGCGCCAGAATGGGCGCGCACGGCATCGGCCATGGCGCGTGGCGGCAAATGCGCTGGGAGCACAAGCCCCGCCCGTGCCAGGCGCTTTCGGGCCAGGGCCAGCAGGCGCAGCCAGGGGTCGTGCTGCAGGCGCTCCCACGCGGACCATAGGGCACCGCCCAGCGCCGCCGCTGCCACCAGGCCAGCGAGCAGGTTGACCAGGTCCTGCCAATCTGGCGCGTCGAAGCCCAGGGCCTTGAGCATGTCGAGTTGGCGGGTCTGCGTGTAGTTCAGCACCCACTGGTTCCAGCGGTTGTTGGCCGCCTCCCACACGGCGCGCAGTTGCTGCGCCAGGCCGGGGCTGATGACACTGTCCACCGCGCTGCCAAACGCCCCACGCGGCGCGCGCAGGCGGGTCAACTGGCCAATCCGGCCGGGCGCGACGGCGCCTGTGGGGTCCACGCGCACCCAGCCGCGGCCTTCGATCCACACCTCGGCCCAGGCGTGGGCATCGCTCTGGCGCACGGTCCAGTAGCCGTCCACCGGATTGCGCTCGCCGCCTTGGTAGCCAGTGACGACGCGCGCCGGCACATTCGCCGCACGCATCAGGATGACGAAGGACGAGGCGATGTGCTCGCAAAAACCTGCCTTGCGGTCGAACCAGAATTCGTCGGCCGTCTGCTCGCCGTACACGCCGGGCTCCAGCGTGTACTCGTAGCCGCCGGTGCGCAGGCGCTTGAGCGCAGCGTCCACCAGGGCCTGCGTGCCGCCTGCGGTGAGCGCCGGGTCGGCACGCATTTGCGCTGCCAGCGCTTTGGTGCGCGGGTTGGAGTTTGCCGGCAGTGCGCTCAAAAAGCGCAGCGTGCGTGTTTCTGCCAGCGGCCCATGGCGAAACTGCGGGTAGCTCGTGGCGCGGTAGCGCAGCACGTCGCCCACCGGCCGGGCCGACAACCATTCCAGATCGCGCGCCATATAGGCCTGCAAGCCGCTGGCCTTGGGGCCTTCGGGTGAGGCATCAAGCAATAGCAGCCAAGGTTTTTGGTGCGGCTCCAAGGTGGTTTCGTAGCCGATACCGGGGCCTTGGACTTCAAGCAGAGCAGGGGTGTTCGGGGTATCTCGGATCGGCAAGGCCTGCCACTCGCGGCCGTCGAAGTCAGAGAGCACCGGGCCGCGGAAATACATGGCCGACTGCGGCGGCAGCGCGCTGTCGGGGCCGTCGAAGCGCACCCGAAACGCCACGGTGTCGTCCAGCGCCATCTGCGCCATGCTCCCCACCCGCATGCTGCCCGAGAGGCCGCTGCGCCCAGAGAGCTGGTCGCCGGGCAAGCCCCACAGAGGTGCCATGCGCGGGAAGAACACGAACAGCGCCACCATCACCGGCGTGCCAAAGAGCGCCATGCGCGCGGCAGAGCGCAGCGCCACGGTCAGGGGCGGGCGGCCCACCGGCATGTGGGCATTGACCAGCGCTGTCAGCAGCCCCATCAGCGCCACCAGCATGGCCACAGCGGTGAGCATCGACTGCGAGAAAAAGAAGTTGCTGAGCATCGTGAAGAAACCCAGGAAGAAGATGACCAGCGCGTCGCGCCGCGCACGCGCCTCCAGCGTCTTGAGCGCGAGCAGCATGGCAATCAGCGTCACCCCGGCTTCGCGCCCGAGGATGGTGCGAAACTGGCCCAGCGTGGCCGCCACGGCCAGCACCAGCAGGGCAAACAGCAGCCAGCGCGGCGGCAGTGGCCGCGAGCGAAGGGCCAGACCCGCGCGCCAAAGCAGGAGCAGGCTGGCCAATGCGCTCGCCCAGAACGGCAGGTGCGGAACCAGCGGCAACAGCACGCAGCCAATGACACCCAGCAAAAACAGGGTGTCGCGCGCCTCGCGTGGCAGGTGGCTGAGGGTGCCGCGCAGATTCATACGGGCCACCATTCGCTATGAACAAGATAGCTGACAGCGATTGTGCAATAAGCGCTAGAGGCCAATTTGATTGAAATTTTTAGCTTCAAACTCAACACAGTGCCAGTGCCTCCAGGCAGCGCAGGCGCTGCGCGGCGCCGCTGCCTTGGGGCACCACGGTGCCGGCAAGGCGCAGTCCATAGCGCAGGCCCAGTCGGTCGGCCTGCAGCACCCAGGCGCAGAGCCGGGCGATGCGTGCTTCTGGGTCAGTCAGGCCGGTGCGCCCGGGTTCCAGCCACAACTCGCTGCGCTGGCTTTGCTGGGTGTCGCGACTGACGAGCGCGTCGGTGCCCGTCGCCATCGCTTGGGCGGCTTTTTTCCAGACCACCAGCTTTTGCGGGTCGCCCCGGCGGTAGGCGCGCACGCCATCGAACTCGCCGCTGCCTGCGCTCTGCGTGGTCGGCGCGTCGCCGCCTGCGCTCTCGCCCGGCGGCAGCGTGGGTGCATGCGGCTCGGGCGCGGGGTAGACCAGCACCTGCGCCGCCGGCCGCCACAGCGCCCAGACGCGAAAGGTACCGAGGGGAAAGCGCGTCTCGGCGGTGAGCACCGGCACCTCGTGCAGACCGCGCCGCGCTGGCGCGAATGCCACTTGCACCACGGCGGTGCCCTGGGCAGGCACGTCGGTCCAGGCCCACTGGCCACTGCCTTGCACGGCCAGTGCGATCGCCATGCGCGCGGTGGTGCGCTCGCTGCTGAGCTGCACCTCCAGCGCCGCGCTGTCGCCGGCAAAGTGGGGTGCGGGCGTTTTGAGGTGCAAGGACAAGCCGCGCAGCGTGGCGTGGCAGACATGCATGCCGGCCACGGCGCTGCCGGCCAGCAAAAAGGTGAGCAGATAGCCCAAATTCAGCTGGAAGTTGATGGAGGCCACCAGCAGTACCAGCAGCGTGAGCGCCAGCATCCAGCCCGCCCCCGTGGGCAGGATGTAGACGTTGCGCTGCGTGAGCAGTGTGGTGTCGGTGCGCGTCAGACGCGCCATCCACCAGGCGCGAAAGCGCCGCCGCACCATGGCCGCCGGGTTCAGTACTGATGCCAAAGTGCGCCAGCGTTCGCCGGTGCTGGACGTTTGCGTATCTGCTGTGCCGATGGAGCTCATCGCCGCTATCCGTCGGCCAGTGCGTATGCAGAGGGCGGGCCTGCATACCAGTGCCACCGTGGAACTGGCTTTGCCAGGTCACTGGTGGCGTCCCCCTCCCGCAGGAGAGGGCGAAAGCGCCGTAGGCGACGCAGGGGGTGCTTCATAGTGCTACGGTAGGGGAACTGCTTCCACCATGGCGCGCACCTGCTCAATGGCGCCCCGGCCCGCATCGCCCACCGGCACCAGGCGGTGCGCAATGGTTTGCGGCAGGATGGCCTGCACGTCGTCGGGCGCCACGTAGTCGCGTCCGCTGATCAGGGCCTGCGCCTTGGCGGCGCGCACCAGGGCAATGCCGGCGCGGGGCGAGAGGCCCTGCAGGAACCAGCGGCCCGAGCGCGTGGCGGCGATCAAATCCTGCACATAGGCCAGCAGCGGTTCGGACACATGCACCGCCTGCACCTGGCGCTGCAGCGCGGCCAGGTCTTCGCCCGACAGCAGCGGCAGCATGCTGCTCGCCATCTCGCGCCGGTCCTCGCCGGCCAGGAGCAGGCGTTCGGCCGCGCGGTCGGGGTAGCCCAGCGAGATGCGCATCAAAAAGCGGTCGAGCTGCGATTCGGGCAGCAGATAGGTGCCAATCTGGTCGTGCGGGTTCTGCGTGGCGATGACGAAGAAGGGCTGGGGCAGGGCGCGGGTTTCGCCTTCCACGCTGACCTGCTTTTCCTCCATGGCTTCGAGCAGTGCGCTCTGCGTGCGGGGGCTGGCGCGGTTGATCTCGTCGGCCAGCAGCACCTGGGTAAAGACCGGGCCGGGGTGAAAGACAAATCCTTCGCGGGCGCGCTCGTACACCGAGACGCCTACCAGATCGCTGGGCATCAGGTCGGCGGTGAACTGTACGCGCGAAAACTGCAGTCCGAAGGTGTGCGCCAGGGCGTGAGCCAGCGTCGTCTTGCCGACGCCGGGCACGTCTTCGATGAGCAAATGGCCGCCGGCGAGCAAGCAGGCCACACAGTCCTGCACGCGGGCCTTTTTGCCCACAATCACCGTGTTAAGCTGATCAAGAATCGACTGAATTTTGGGCTGCGCTTGCATCCCGTGACGTTATCCGAAAAACCGCCTCAGACTCGAGCGGGGAGACAAAACTATGGGCAAGACGGGTTATTTCACCCACCGTGATTGCAAAAAGCACGAGATGGGCCCTGGCCATCCCGAATGTCCCGAGCGGCTCGACGCCATTGAAGACCGGCTATTGATCACCGGAGTGTCCGATGCGCTCGAACACTTCGAAGCACCGGAAGCGGCCCTGGCCGACATCGAGCTGGCGCACACGCGCCTGCACATCGCCTCGCTGCGCGGCCTGACAGACTGGCTGCGCGAGGAAATGGACGCGGGCGGCCCCTCGCACACCCAGATGGACCCCGACACGTCGATCAACGCTCACACCTGGAAGGCAGCGCTGCGCTCGGCCGGTGCGGCCATGGCCGCCACCGACGCAGTGATTGCGGGCGAACTCGAAAACGCCTTTTGCGCCGTGCGCCCGCCGGGACACCATGCCTGCCGCGACAAGGCCATGGGGTTCTGCTTCTTCAACAACGTGGCGATAGCGGCCAAATATGCGCTGGAGCGCCACCAGCTCAAGCGCGTGGCCGTGGTCGATTTCGACGTCCATCATGGCAACGGCACCGAGAACATTCTTGCGGGGGACGAGCGCGCGCTCATGGTGAGCTTCTTCCAGCACCCCTTCTACCCCTACAGCGGAGACCAGTCGCCAGCGGCCAACATGGTCAATGTGCCCGTGCCGGCCTATACCAAGGGCATGGAAGTGCGCGAGCTCATCGACATCATGTGGATGCCGCGCCTGGAAGCCTTCAAGCCCGAGATGATTTTCATCAGCGCCGGCTTCGACGCCCACCGCGACGACGACATGGGCCAGATGGGCCTGACCGAGCAGGACTACGCCTGGATCACCCGGCGCATCAAGGATGTAGCGAAGAAGTATGCGCAGGGGCGCATCGTTTCCTGCCTGGAAGGCGGTTACGTGATGCGCCCGCTGGCCTTGAGTGTGGAAGCCCATCTGCGCGTGCTCGCAGACCTTTGAATCCCCCCTGAGCCGCCTTCGGCGCCTTCCCCCCAGGGGGACACCGCCAGTGTGGCGGGGCGGCCCTTGCGCGGCGGTCGCTGGTGGGCGCGCTGCGCTATTTTTGAACGCCGCGGCTTGCGCGGCACGATAGGAGCATGTCGATGTCGGAATCTGTCAATTTGCTGCAAATCACAAAAGACGCGCCCGGCGTCGTCACGCTGACCCTCAACGATCCGGCCCGCTTTAATGCACTGGGCTCTGAGATGCTCGCCGCTCTGCAAGAGACGCTCAATGGCTTGGCAGGCGATGATACGGTGCGGGTGGTGGTGCTGGCCGGTGCCGGCAAGGCCTTTTGCGCCGGCCACAACCTCAAGGACATGGCGGCGCACCCCGAGCTGGCGTGGTACCAGCAGCTTTTTTCTCAGTGCAGCCGGATGATGCTGTCCCTCCAGCAATTGCCGGTGCCGGTCATCGCGCGGGTGCACGGCATGGCCACGGCGGCCGGGTGCCAGTTGGTGGCTCAGTGCGATCTGGCCGTGGCAGCCGAGGGCGCTACGTTTGCCACCAGCGGCATCCACTACGGCCTGTTCTGCGCCACGCCCAGCGTGCCCCTGGTGCGCAACGTACCGGCCAAGCGCGCCATGGAGATGCTGCTCACGGGCGACTTTATTGACGCGCAGACGGCGCTGCGCGAGGGCCTGGTCAACCGCGTGGTGCCCCTTGAAGCGCTGGACGCTGAGGTCGAGCGCCTGGTGCAGTCCATTGTCGAGAAGCCCCGCGCAGCGGTTGCTTTGGGCAAGGCGTTGGTGTACCGCCAGCGTGAGCTGGGCCTCGAAGCCGCCTACCAGATTGCAGGCCAGACCATGGCCGTCAACATGATGGACGAAGCCGCCCAGGAAGGCGCGCGCGCCTTCGCTGAAAAGCGCAAACCTGGCTGGAAAGCCTGATGCTTGCCAATGGTCCGTTGCTGGATGAATTGGGCGGCAAGCTGGTTGCGCTGACCCAGCCCACGGTGCTGATCGAACTGGCCGCTGCCCTGGCGGCGCTGGTGCTGGCATGGGTTTTTGTTGCGGCACTGCGCCGTTTGAGTGGTCAGCGCAACCCCGATTCCATCCTGTTTGGCCGGCACCTGTTTGATGGGGCGCTGTTTCCCCTGGTGTTGCTGGTTTTTGGCTACGTGGCCCGCAATTTCGTCGATGACCATATTCCCCTGGCCGCGTTTCGGCTGGTGATTCCGGCGCTGATGTCGCTTGCGGTGATTCGCACGGGCGCCAAGGTGCTGCAGGCGGCGTTCCCGCAGGCGCAGTGGCTGGGGGACATTGAACGCACGATTTCCTGGCTGGTCTGGGGCGCCATGGTGCTGTGGGTCACGGGGGTGCTGCCGCGCGTGCTGGTTGCACTGGGCCAGGTTCGCTGGAAGATGGGCAGCTCGGAGATGTCGGTGCGGACCGTCCTTGAAGGGGCCATCACTGCGGGCATCGTGCTCCTGGCGGCGTTGTGGATTTCTTCCGTTCTGGAAGCCCGGTTGCTTCGCTCGGCCACAGGAAGCGGGCTCTCGGTGCGCAAGGCACTGAGCAACGCCATTCGAGCGCTGCTGCTCTTCGTGGGGCTGATGTTTGCACTTTCGGCGGCCGGCATAGACCTGACGGCACTTTCGGTGCTGGGCGGCGCCGTGGGCGTGGGCATTGGCCTGGGCTTGCAAAAGCTCGCCGCCAACTATGTCAGCGGCTTCGTCATCCTGGCCGAGCGCAGCGTGCGCATTGGCGACAACGTGCGGGTCGACGGCTTCGAAGGGCGCATTACCGACATTACGGGGCGTTACACCGTGATCCGGTCACCAGGAGGGCGCGAATCCATCGTGCCCAACGAGATGCTGATTTCTCAGCGTGTCGAGAACTTGTCGCTGGCAGATCCGCGCGTCTGGCAGTCCACGGTGGTGAGTGTGGGCTACGACAGCGACGTCGATCTGGTCATGCGCTTGCTGTGCGAGGCGGCTTATGCCAGCCCGCGTGTGCTGAAGGAACCTGGCCCTTCGGCGGCGCTCTCGGCCTTTGGTGCCGATGGGCTCGAGTTCACGCTGGGTTTCTGGATCGTGGATCCGGAGAACGGCACGCTGTCGCTGCGCTCGGACATCAACCTCGCTATCCTGCGGGCGTTGCGTGCGCATGGCATCGACATTCCCTTTCCGCAGCGTGTGGTGCAAATTCAGGGTTTCGGCCCGGCCGCACAGGCTGCGGGCGGGGCGATGGTGCCGAATGTGCCAGCGGATTTGGCACAGACCCCCGCGAGTGCCCTATAATTTGAAAAAGCACGATCGTTCTTTTTTGTTCAGTGTCCCGGGTTTTCCATGAGCGCCTGTGGACCGCGACTTAGAATGTTCCAGTTTACGTAAACGTCAATTCAACCAACTCTAGGAGCCGCAGCAATGAAGGTCTTGGTCCCTGTCAAGCGCGTGGTGGACTACAACGTCAAGGTCCGTGTGAAATCGGACCACAGCGGTGTGGACATTGCCAACGTCAAGATGAGCATGAACCCTTTTGACGAAATCGCCGTCGAAGAAGCCATGCGCCTGAAGGAAAAAGGCCTGGTTACGGAAATCATCGCCGTCTCCTGCGGTGTGGCCCAGTGCCAGGAAACCCTGCGCACCGCCATGGCCATTGGCGCCGACCGCGCCATCCTGGTCGAAACCACTGAAGAACTGCAGCCGCTGGCCGTCGCCAAGTTGCTCAAGGCGCTGGTCGACAAAGAGCAGCCCCAGCTCATCATTCTGGGCAAGCAGGCCATTGACGACGACGCCAACCAAGTGGGTCAGATGCTCGCCGCGCTGTGCGATTTTCCGCAGGCCACGTTCGCCAGCAAGGTGGAACTGTCTGCCGACAAGGTCATTGTCACGCGCGAGATCGACGGCGGTGCCGAAACCTTGTCGCTCACGCTGCCGGCTGTGATCACCACCGACCTGCGCCTGAACGAGCCGCGCTACGTCACGCTGCCCAACATCATGAAGGCCAAGAAAAAACCGCTGGAGAACCTCAAGCCTGAAGACCTTGGCGTGGATGTGAAACCGCGCCTCAAGACGCTCAAGGTCAGCGAGCCGCCCAAGCGCGGCGCCGGCATCAAGGTGCCTGACGTGGCTACCTTGGTCGACAAGCTCAAGAACGAAGCCAAAGTAATCTGAAACTTTGCGGGACAGACGAAAGCGGCGTAGCCGCACGCGCTGTCCCCAACCGATCAAGGGGAATTCATGACCGCACTCGTCATCGCAGAACACGACAACACGAGCCTCAAGGGCGCAACGCTCAACACCGTCTCGGCCGCTGCGCAATGCGGCGGTGACGTTCACGTATTGGTGGCCGGCCACAATGCCGGCGCCGCCGCCGAAGCCGCCGCCAAGATTGCCGGCGTCAGCAAGGTGCTCCACGCCGACGCCGCCGGTTTGGAACACGGCCTGGCCGAAAGCGTCGCCGCGCAAGTGCTTGCCGTCGCCGGTAACTACAGCCACATCCTGTTTGCCGCTACAGCGGGTGGCAAGAACGTCGCGCCGCGCGTGGCCGCCAAGCTTGACGTTGCGCAGATCAGCGAAATCAGCAAGGTGGACAGCCCCGACACCTTCGAGCGCCCGATCTATGCCGGCAACGCCATTGCCACGGTGCAAAGTGCCGATGCAACCAAAGTCATCACGGTGCGCGCGACAGGTTTTGACGCCGCAGCCGCCACCGGCGGCAGCGCCAGCGTGGAAAAAATCGACGCCGCAGCAGACGCCGGCAAAAGCAGCTTTGTGGGCAGCGAAATCGCCAAGAACGACCGCCCTGAACTGACCGCAGCCAAGATCATCGTCTCGGGTGGCCGGGCGCTGGGCAGCAAGGAAAAGTTCGACGAAGTGATGACGCCGCTGGCCGACAAGCTGGGCGCTGCCATTGGCGCCAGCCGCGCTGCAGTGGATGCGGGCTACGCGCCCAATGACCTGCAAGTGGGTCAGACCGGCAAGATCGTCGCGCCGCAGCTCTACATTGCCGCAGGCATCTCGGGAGCCATCCAGCACCTGGCCGGCATGAAGGATTCCAAGGTGATCGTTGCGATCAACAAGGATGCCGAAGCGCCGATTTTCAGCGTTGCCGACTATGGCCTGGAAGCCGATCTGTTTACCGCCATTCCCGAGCTGGTCAAGGCGCTCTAAACACGCTTTGCCAACCCAAAAGGCATCGCTGGCGGTGCCTTTTTTTTCACAATTTTGACGCCTTCCGGAGACCGCATGAGTTACACCGCCCCGCTCAAGGACATGCTTTTCGACATCGAGCACCTGGCTCAAATTGACCAGGTGGCGCAGTTGCCCGGTTTTGAGGATGCAGGCCTGGACACCGCGCAGGCGGTGCTCGAAGAGTGCGCCAAACTGGCCGAAGGCGTGCTGGCGCCACTGAACTGGGAGGGCGACCAGAATCCTTCAGCGTTCAAGGACGGCGCGGTACAGACGACCCCGGGTTTCAAGGCGGCGTTCCGCCAATACGCCGAAGGCGGCTGGCAGGGCCTGCAACACCCGCAGGATTTTGGCGGCCAGGGCCTGCCCAAGACGATAGGCGCGGCCTGCATCGAGATGATCAACAGCGCCAACATGAGCTTTGCGCTGTGCCCGCTGCTGACCGATGGTGCCATCGAGGCCTTGCTGACCGCGGGCAGCGACGCGCTCAAGACGACCTACCTCGAAAAGCTGGTGACCGGCGAATGGACCGGCACCATGAACCTCACCGAGCCACAGGCCGGCTCTGACCTGGCATTGGTGCGCACGCGTGCCGAGCCGCAGGGCGACGGCACGTACAAGGTTTTCGGCACCAAGATTTTCATCACCTACGGTGACCACGACATGGCCGAGAACATCGTCCATCTGGTGCTGGCCCGCGTGCAGGGCGCGCCCGAAGGCGTCAAGGGCATCAGCCTGTTTGTGGTGCCCAAGTTCCTGGTCAACCCGGACGGCGGCCTGGGTGCGCGCAACGACGCGCACTGCGTCAGCATCGAGCACAAGCTGGGCATCAAGGCCAGCCCCACCGCCGTGCTGCAGTTTGGCGACCATGGAGGCGCCATCGGTTATCTCGTTGGCGAGGAAAACCGCGGTCTGGAATACATGTTCATCATGATGAATGCCGCGCGCTACGCCGTCGGCATGCAGGGCATTGCGATTGCCGAACGCGCCTACCAGAAGGCCGTGGCTTATGCACGCGACCGCGTGCAGAGCCGGCCGGTGGATGGCAGCATGAAGGAGAGTGCCACCATCATTCACCACCCCGATGTGCGCCGCATGCTGATGACCATGCGCGCCCACACCGAGGGTTGCCGCGCCATGGCCACCGTGGCGGCGGCCGCCTACGACGCCGCGCACCACCATGCCGATGCGCAGGTGCGCAAGGACAACGCCGCGTTCTACGAATTCATGGTGCCGCTGGTCAAGGGCTACAGCACCGAGATGGGCATCGAAGTGGCC
>Ga0138256_10005419_pt1 | contig 13493 bp, 8 predicted proteins | sample KNB2016incub_MG_FD_105486 | JGI IMG/M metagenome (GOLD analysis project Ga0138256, IMG submission 105486) | Active sludge microbial communities from wastewater in Klosterneuburg, Austria - KNB2014incub_MG | ecosystem: Engineered > WWTP > Activated sludge > Unclassified | place: Austria...
GTCGGCCCAAGTATCGGCGGTAGATTCGAAAACAGCAACTGTAGCCGGGGGCACCGCGAGACTTTCGTCCGCCCAGCGACAGATCACCGATGCGATTCCCGGATTGTGACCGACGATCAGCACCGACGTCTCGTCATCCGTTTCCTGTCCCCGAATTGCGTCTTTGATCTGTTTCGGCCGGGCCAGATACAATTCGTCCAGATCCTGCCGCTCCGCGCCCGACTGCATTGCTTCGGCCACAAGATTGGCTGTCTGGCGTGTGCGAGCGGAGGACGACGCGATGATGCGATCGATGCTCAGACCGATGCTCCGAAACGCGGTCCCAGTTTCTCCCGCGACGCGGATTCCATCGGCAGTCAGTTCCCGCTCGAAATCGGACTTTTCCGAATCCTGTTCGGCCTTTGCATGTCGCATAAGAACAATCGTCTTCATTGGCGGACTCTCTTATTCCCACTCGATCGTGGCTGGTGGCTTGGAACTAACGTCATACACCACGCGGTTGATGCCTCGGACGGAGTTGATAATCCGCGTCGAGATCTTTGCGAGGATGTCATACGGAAACTGGTACCAGTCCGCCGTCATAAAGTCTTCAGATTGAACAGCCCGAATGGCGGCGACGTTATCATAAGTGCGATCGTCGCCCATCACGCCTACCGACTGCACGGGCAGCAATACGACGAACGCCTGCTGCATTTCGCGGTAGATTCCCGCCTTATGCAGTTCTTCGATCAGAATGGCGTCGGCTTCCCGAATGACACGCAAACGTTCTTCTGTCACTTCGCCCAGGCAGCGGACCGCAAGGCCGGGACCTGGAAACGGATGTCGCCAAACCATGACGTCCGGCAATCCCAGCTCCAGACCCATGCGGCGCACTTCGTCCTTGAACAAATCACGCAGCGGCTCGATCAGTTCGAAACCCAGTTCGTCAGGAAGTCCGCCGACGTTGTGATGCGACTTGATCGTCGCCGCCGGGCCGTCCGGGTTCGCCCCGGATTCAATCACGTCCGGATACAGGGTTCCTTGTGCCAGATACTTTGCGTTCGGGATGGATTTGGCTTCGTCACGAAAGACGTCAATAAAGACCTTGCCGATGATCTTGCGTTTTTGCTGTGGGTCAGTGACGCCAGCCAGTTCGCCGAGAAAACGCGCCGAAGCATCGACGACATGCAGATCCGTCTTGAAGTGTTTCGAAAATTGTTCTTCGACCTGCTGGCGTTCGTCTTTTCGCAGCATGCCGTTATCGACAAAAATGCAGGACAGTTGATCGCCGATCGCTCCCGCAATCAACGCCGCGACGACCGACGAATCCACGCCGCCGGACAGTCCGCAGATCACGCGGTCGGTTCCGACCAGGCGTCGAATGCGTTCCTTCTGCTGTTCGATGAGTGAACTGATCCGCCAGTTACATTCGCAGCGACAGATTCTGACGACAAAATTGGCCAGCAGATGACTGCCAAACTGCGTGTGCGTGACCTCCGGGTGAAACTGCAGTCCGTAAATCGCGCGCGACTTGTGGCGGACTGCCGCATTGGGGCAAGTCGCCGTGGACGCGATCACTTCGAAATCACTGGCCAGCGTTTCCACCTGATCGCCGTGACTCATCCAGGCGTTAAATGTCTTTTGGATTCCGTCAAAGAGTGAATGTGCTTCCGGGCTGTTCGCGGTTTGAGTGATCGGAGCGCGGCCGAATTCACGGGCATGCGCCGGCAGAATTTTTCCGCCGAGGATATGACACGCAATTTGCATCCCGTAACAGATACCCAGGATAGGGATGTCGAGATCCAAAATTTTCGGATCGATCGTCGGAGCACCTTTGCCGTAAACGCTGGCCGGACCGCCGGACAGAATCAATCCTTTGGGATTGAGTTCCCGGATACGATCGACGGACAAATCATGCCGCACAACCTGACAGAAGACGTTTTGATCACGCACGCGGCGCGCGATCAACTGGGCCGTTTGTGAGCCAAAGTCCATGACAAGGATCAGCTCTTTTTGTGCCGCAGTGGTTGAACCAGAATCAATCATGGAGGATCGTCGGTTTCATCAAGAGCGGCACCGCGTTCGGCTGTGGTGGAAGATTCCGCCGCAAATCGTGATACGCTGACAGTGCCTGGTGACGTGGCCTCAAGCCATCGCCCACCGGCGACGGGTTTGAGAAAAACCTGACAGCTTAGCATCGAGCGGAAAACAACGGTCTTTACTTGTAGTGGGATTCGCCAGAATTCCATGCATTTGCAGGACTTCTGGCGAAGTCCACTACGACACTGATTTGAATGCTCGATGCTTAGCAGGCCGGTTCCGGCGTTCAATCCTGAGGATCTATCGCCAAATTGCTGTATTTTTTATACCAACCCGAAGCGCCAGCGAGGCAAACAAGTTACGTCTGCCCTTCCGCGTGAAGTTTTTGCCTCGCTGGCGCTTCGGGTTAATAAAACACACGAAATCAACAGCCCGACTAAATGGCGGCAATCGCAAAGATCCACAGGATTGCGATCCAGGCGATCCCCAGCGCGTGCCAGCACCAGCCCGCAAACGTCACACCCCAGTAATATTCGTGGTCATAGCGATCTGCGAACGCTGAGAGCGTGACCCACAGCAGCACCGACTGTGCCACGACAAAATGCATTGTGTGAAGTGCCGCGAACATGATGACCATGCCGTGAACGCTGGTCTGCATTTCCCGCTGTGGAGAGATTGACTTGATCAGCGCCCACAGCCCGTACGACTGGACCGAAACGAAAATCGCGGCAAATCCCACCGCCAGCAGCAGCGATCTGCGAAAACGAAGCTGCCGTTCAAGACGGACATTGGTGTGCGCATCATGCAGGCACCAGCTGCCGATCGCCAGAAACAGCGTGCCAAACTGAAACGCAGCAGGCAAATGCAGGGATTCCGTCGGCTGGGGACGACCGAAAAGTATTCCCAGAGTCACGCTCAGAAACAGGACCACGCAGGTTTGCAGGACAGTCGCCGCGAAAAATCGACGAGCCATCGACGCTCGCGTCTGGTCCCAGCGATTTGGCATGGATCGATGCAAACTCCTCACAATTCCCCCCTGACAACACTCGTGGCAGCGATCGAAATCCTGCAGACAGTCGTGACTTAACCGCCATCAACCAACCAGGCACTTGCCTATTTGAGGTTCGAAGTAACAATACGCCGACTGTGTGTCGCTCTAAGAAGCACCGAATCGAGTCGGCGGGTGCGTGGCTTTCCGTAGTGTTTCGGTTGCGTGTTGTCTTGACAAGTTTATTCAGGGGAAAATTTGATGGCAAAATTCTGGCAACGTTTGGCACTTGGAATGGTCTGTCTGGCAGGAACAACTTTGATGGCCGCTGATTCCGTATACGACTTCAAGTTGAAGAACATCGAAGGCGAAGAAGTCGATCTGTCCGAGTACAAAGGAAAGGTGCTGCTGGTTGTGAATGTCGCCAGCAAATGCGGTGCGACGCCTCAATACGAACAGTTGCAGGCATTGCATGAGAAATACGGCGAAAAAGGACTGGTTGTCGTGGGAGTGCCGTGCAATCAGTTCGGCGGACAGGAACCTGGAACGGAAAAGGACATCAAAGAGTTCTGCACATCCAAATACGACGTCGGCTTCCCGATGTTCAGCAAAGTGGATGTCAACGGTGATAAGGAGTCCCCGCTGTACAAGTTTCTGAAGGCTCATTCAGAGAGCAAGGCCGACGTGAAATGGAATTTCGAGAAGTTCGTGATCGGCAAGGACGGCAAAGTCGCGGGTCGATTCCTGACAAAGACGAAGCCAGATGCCGAAGAGGTCGTGAGTGTCATCGAAGCTGAACTCAAGAAATGACGCTGAGGCAAAGTAAACTGTAAACCGACAAAGCTGATCGCTTGAGATGATCGAAACACTGACGCCAGCGAGCCGCAAGACTCGCTGGCGTTTACTTGTTTATGCTCCACGCGGCTTAGAATAAGGCTGTCAATTCTCGTTCCAGGGCTCCAGCCCTGGAACGCACTGCACTGGAGGCTCCTGCCTCCAGCGACAACCTCGCGAGGCAGGAGCCTCGGGGGCAGTGTGTTCCGAGGCTGGAGCCTCGGAACAAGGACAGAGTCGCATGACTCGCTGGCGCTTACTTGTTTAAACCTATTGCCGCCAACGGTCGATCAGATGTAGCGATTGATCAGATTCTCAAGCATCTCCTGTCGGCCACTTGTGTTCGCGGTCGCCTCACCTTTCTCGATGATGTACGACTCCAGTTCGACGAAATCTGTTGTGCCATTTTCGATCTTGCGACCGACGCCCTTATCGTAGCTGCTGTAGCGTTCCTTGACGAATTCCGTCAGGACACCTTCCGCTCGGATCGCCGCTGCGATCTTCAGACCGCGGGCGAATGCATCCATGCCGCCGATGTGGGCATAAAACAGGTCAATCGGATCAATGCTTTCGCGGCGAACCTTGGCGTCAAAATTTGTTCCGCCAGGACTGATGCCACCTTGCTTCATGATCACCAGCATGACCTGTGTCGTCAGGTAAATATCGGTTGGAAACTGATCGGTGTCCCATCCCAACAACAGATCTCCTGTATTGGCGTCGATGCTTCCGAGGGCTCCCTGAATCGAAGCGTATTCCAGTTCGTGCATCATGGAGTGACCTGCCAGCGTGGCATGGTTGGTTTCGATATTGAGCTTCACTACTTCCAACAGTCCGTACTGTCGAATGAAATTCAAACACGCCGCCGCATCAAAGTCATACTGATGCTTTGTCGGCTCTTTTGGTTTGGGTTCAAACAGAAACTGACCCTTGAATCCAACGGAACGCGCGTAGTCGCTGGCCATGTGCATGAATCTCGCCAGGTGATCGAGTTCACGTTTCATGTCGGTGTTGTACGAACACATGTAGCCTTCGCGACCGCCCCAAAAAACGTAATTTTCGCCTCCCAGATCGTGTGTGACGTCGATGGCCTTTCGGACCTGCGCCGCCGCATAGGCAAAGACGTCGGCATTGGGACTGGTTGCCGCACCGTGCATGAAACGCGGATTGGAAAACAGATTGGCGGTGCCCCACAGCAGTTTGATTCCACTGCTTTTTTGAGCTTCCTTCAGTTTCTTCGCAACGGCATCCAGGTTGGCATGACTCTCGCGGAGCGTCGTGCCTTCCGGAGCAACATCGCGATCATGAAAGCAGTAATACGGCACGCCCAGCTTCGTCATGAACTCAAAGGCTACGTCCACGCGGCGGAGAGCGTTGTCCAGAGAATTCGAACCATCATCCCACGGGCGATTCAGAGTCGGAGCGCCGAAGGGATCAGAACCAGTGCCTCGAAAGGTATGCCAGTAGCACACGGCGAATCGCAACCATTCGTTCATCGTCCGCCCCTCGACGATTTCCCCGGCGTTGTAGTGTCGAAACGCGAGCGGATTTTTCGATTGCGGACCTTCGAACTGAATTTTATCGACTTCTGGAAAATAGGTCGCCATGGTCATGGGCTTTCAAAATTCTTTATTACGGGTTCTTCGGAAAGCGAAATCTTAGCAGTCTGCGAAAGGGATTGAAGGGAACACCGAGTTGAACCCGGTCATACAGCGGACATACTCGCTAAACTCTTCCCTACATTGCGAAAGTGCCAGAGCTACGCAACCTAACCAGATCCGTGGCGGCGTGTGGGATTGAGGTCGTGGATGACCGCCTTGTAATTGAATTTGGTGTCAGAAACCGGTATTTTTCAGACTCAGCGACCGACCAGGCGCGGTTTGCGGGAAGCGATCGCCTGCTCTTGGGTGTCATGCGAGATGGATTCGCAGTCTCGCACCCAAAAGCAACGTCCCAGGCGGTTAGTCACTTTGCTCTGCTTTTCAGGCCGATCCATGCTGTTCAAAAGTCTCGGAGAACTTGCCGCCCATAAAGCCGTGCTGATTCTGCTTGGCTGGACTGCGCTGCTGTCCGTTTGCATCTGGGCAGCCCCCGAATTGAGTTCGGTGGCTCAGAACGGAGAATTCGCATTCCTTCCCGAAGATTCCCCAAGCCGGGTGGCGGAAGCGAAGTTCAAGGACGCATTTCCCGACGATTCGCATTCAAGCAACCTCGCCTTGATTGTGCGACGTGAAAGTCCCGAAGGTCTGCTGCCGGACGACTATGCGTTTCTCTCGAAGATTGTCGTGCCGGAACTGCATCGACTGGCCGGACTTCCCACGCCCGAAGAACTTGAGAACGGAGACCTGGAAGAAACCTCGGGTGATGCGGCGACAGCAAATAATTTGTCCAAAGTGCCGGCGGGGAAACGAATCGTCCAGGATATTCAGTGGTTCGAGACCAAGCACATCGGCGACATGCTCGTCAGCGATAATAAGCAGGCGACTTCGATTGTGCTGTGGCTCCGCACGGAATTTCTTGATCAATCGAATTCGAAACTTGTTGACAGCGTTGAACAATTTGTCGACAAACTGAAAAAGACACCGGCAGGTGAGGGAGAGCCCTCGCTTCCGGCAGGAATGGAAATCGCGCTGAGCGGGACGGCGACATTCGGTCGGGATATGATTCAGGAATCAAAAAACAGCGCGAAATCCACCGAGAAGTGGACAGTCATTCTTGTGGTCGGGCTCTTGATCGTGATCTATCGCGCGCCAGCTCTCGCCATGATTCCACTCATTACGGTCGCGGTATCCACCATTATTTCGATGAAGCTGCTGATCCTGATGGCTCAGGCCGGCTGGATCACGATGTTCAACGGCATCGAAACGTATGTGACCGTCCTGGTTTACGGCGCTGGTGTTGACTACTGCCTTTTCCTTGTCGCCCGCTATCGCGAAGAACTGGATGGTGGACTGACAATTGAAGATGCCGTTTCCGGGACACTCGAGCGTGTGGGAGCCGCGCTCACGGCCAGTGCTGGCACCGTCGTGTGCGGCATTGGGATGATGGTCTTTGCGGAATTCGGTAAGTTTCGCGAAGCGGGGATCGCGATTTCGTTTGGACTGACGGTGTGTCTGTGTGCGGCATTGACGCTGACTCCAGCCATTCTTCGGCTGGCCGGTCGCTTTGCATTCTGGCCAAACGTTCCTCGGCCGACATCACGAAATGACACGGGCTTTCTCTCCAGCACCGACCTGACCTCGCGCATCAAGCGTGCCAATTTGCTGACACAGGGATGGAAGTGGATAGGCGGCGTCATCGAACGTCGCGCCTGGACCGCGTGGTCACTTAGTATCGTGTTGATGCTGCCATTTGTCATCGCGGGTGTCGTGTTCTTTGGCAATTTGAGTTACGGGCTGCTGTCGGAATTACCGGACACCGCATCCAGTGTGTATGGGGCTCAGTCTTTCCAACGGCATTTTCCTGCCGGGGAAGTCGCGCCACTGAAAGTCCTGCTGGAAGTGAAAGGCATTGACTTCAGTCTGATTCAGGGCGATTCGGAAAAGCTGATCGGCCAGTTCACGAGTAACCTTGTGCGTCAAAAAGACGCTCTGGGACTTTTTGCAGTCCGATCACTTTCTGCACCGAAAGGTCAGGAAGAAATGCCCAGGATGACGGCGAAGGAGCGTGTTGGATTAAAGACGTTTGTGAAACGAGAGTACGTCAGTTCCACAAACAATTCGATTACCTGCGTCCACCTGATTTTCAAGAACGATCCGTTCTCGCGCAGCAGCATCAGTGATTTTCGCAACCTCAGAGATCGTTTGCACGACCACCTGCCTGAAGGCCTGAAAGATGCAAACATTAGCTTCGTGGGTTCAATTCCGCAGATCAGCGATTTGAAGGATGTGACTGATTCCGATCAGATCCGGATCGACATGCTGGTGCTGGGGGGGGTCTATTTCATCCTGGTTCTGCTGCTGAAACGACCGGGTGTTTGCTTCTACCTGATGTTTACAGTCTTTTACAGCTACCTTGCAACGCTGGGATTCACGTACCTGGTGTTCTGGCTGACGGCTGCCAATCCCGCAGAGTTTGCCGGCCTCGACTGGAAGGTTCCGATGTTCCTGTTCACGATCCTGATTGCGGTCGGCGAGGACTATAATATCTTTCTGATGTCCCGGATTGAGGAAGAACAGAAGATCCACGGGCCAGTCAAAGGAATCACAGTCGCTCTCGAACGCACCGGAAGCATCATTTCAAGTTGCGGCATCATCATGGCTGGAACGTTTTGTTCGCTGATGGCCGGAAGTCTTGTGGGAATGGATCAGCTGGGACTGGCACTGGCGGCCGGAGTGCTGTTGGACACCTTTGTAATTCGCCCGGTCATGGTCCCTGCGATGTTGATTCTGCTCACAACTGGACGCCTGGGAATCTTCAGTCGGCTGGGTGGATTCCGAAAACCCGCGATGGAGATCGTGCCGGTGGAAAAAGTTACCTCGCCAGCAGCATGACAGTGTACTGAACAAATGCTGCCTTGATTAGACAACAGAAGCCGGGTTTCTCCAAGAAGCCGGGCTTCTTTCCGGCTAGTCATCGATCTTATTTCGGGACTGTTCGTTAGGTGAGCGGCAGGAAAGGATTTACCATCGGCGAGTCTTAGGGTCGAGCGGCCCCGTGCTACTGAACCACGCCAAAGAAAGCAGATCTGAGGACAGATCTGCCTACGTAGTCCGACCTGTCTCAGGTCGGATTCCCCCGGCGACGCGATATCCCAGGTAATCCTGTTTCTGCCGCTCGCCTTAGCGGGGACGGCGCGTCTCGTTCGTGGATGCGAACTTTCTCCGGACAGAGACTGTCTTCACTGTGACTGACATTTGCCTGAGTTGATAGCTGATCGGCACTTTGTGCCGGTATTGCGACAGACGCGGAATCTCAGATGGCCAACGTGGGCTCGTTGACAGTGTTTCGAGCTTGGCCAATAATCCGCTTCACAGGATGATGGCAGGATCTGGAAAGAACAGACTCTTTGCCTGGCATTGCGGCTGACGGTATTCGGCTGACGCAGGCCCGTCAATCGCCTTCACTCTGCAACCCAATCGTCGGGCAGATTCATCGACGGTTTTTTTTCGCGACGCTCCCAGGGGCGGACTACATGGAAACATCGAGGAGTAATAAATAATGGCTGGCAATGTACTGGCATTCACAGACGCAAACTTCAAGTCCGAAGTACTGGATTCCTCCTCGGAAACGCTTGTTCTGGTGGATTTCTGGGCTTCGTGGTGCGGTCCATGTCTTCGTCTGGGTCCAACAATCGAAGAGCTGGCGAACGACTATCATGGTCGCGTCAAAGTTGGCAAATTGAATACCGACGAAAATCAGAGCACGGCGGCAAGCTTCGGAATTAACAGCATCCCAGCCGTCTTGTTTTTCAAGGACGGCGAGGTTGTCGATAAAGTGATTGGTGCCGCCTCGAAGTCGGCTTTCGTCGCCGCAATTGACAAGTTGGCATCGAAATGACTTCCCGCTGGATCAACAGGGATGTGGTGTCAAGGTGAGGTTTTTTGCTCGCTGCGTTTGATTGGCATTTCAGGCGTTGCTCGGGGAATCGTTTGGGAAAGGAGTCCCGAACATGCTGGAGAGTTCTGTATCTGATTCGACAGCGTCGGATCCATCACGCGGCCAGGCGGCACTGCCGGAAGAAACGTCCGCGCCTGGATCGCAGTCCGCGACCGGGTCGCAGTCCGAGCCTGTTCGTTTTGAAGACGCGACTGAGGTTGCAGCCGCCAGCGATAACGACGCCCTGAGAATTCTATTTCAGGCGTCGGCTGCGGCCGAATCACTCCAGCAGCGATTTTCTGAACTGCAGCAGCGGCGGGCGGAACTTGTTTCAGAAGAGAAACAACTGGAAGCCGATCGCCGAGCCTTTGAACTGCGGGCTCAGGAATTTGCAGCTCAGGTTGCCCGTGAACGTTCCGAACAGCGGGAGATGATGGCTGACCTGGAACAGCGGCTCGGCAAGGTCGTGCAGCACGATGAATTGCTGCAGCGTCAGGTCGCCGAGCTGCGTACTTCGCAACGCGCCCTGGCCGAAGAACGCGTCATCCTGAAAGCGTCCGTTCGCGCCGAACTTGACGAAGAGCGGATGAAGGTCAGCCAGGAACGCCTGATGCTGGATGCCGAACGTGAACGTCTGCGGGCTCAGGCGGAACGCGAACGCCAGGAACATGCCGACCGATTGCAAGCCATCGCCGAAGAACTGAAAACGGAGCGGATTCGACTTGCGGAGAAAGCCCGCGAGGAACTGGCTACGGAAATCACCTTGCTCAATCGTCAAAAAATCGAATGGCAGCATGCCCACGAATCACAACAGCTGGAGTTGCAGCAGCAGGGCGAAGATCTTCAGCAGCAGCGAGAATTGTTTGGCCAGCAGGTCGATGTCGAACAGCAGCGACTCCGCGAGGAAATCGAAAAGAAGCGTCAGAACATTTTGACGGAACAGGCCAACCTGCAGCGGCGGTATCGATTTCAGTTTGAACACCTGACCCGCGCCAAAGAAGATCTGGAAGTCGAACTTCGCGAGTTTCGCCGTGAACAACAGCTGTTTCGCAGTGAGAGGCTGCGGTTTCTGGAACAGCACCGGCTGCGATTCCGACAGCTTGAACATGTCCGTCAGCTGTTAATCGATCGCGAAGGTTCGATCGATCGCGAGACACGGATTGCCGATCGATCGAGAGCTGCGGCGATGTCCGAAATCCAGCGTTTGCAGCGACGCAGCGAAGAAGAACGCGAAGCCATGCTCCGCGATATCGAAAGTCGCCAGCGGCGCACCAGGCAGCAGGAAGCATCGCTCGCCGATCTGGTCGCGCGCCTGGAAGAACGATCTCAGCGGCTCAACCGGCTGCGGGCGGAACTCGATCAGACGCAGAGTGAAATTCTGGAACAGCGACTGGTGACTGAAGAAGCCCGGACCAGCCTCGTCCGGGACGCCTCGTCCGCTGATGTCGCTCGCGCGCGGCTGGAGCAGGCTCGGGGCGATGTGCAGTCATTCTTCGAGCGGTTGCGTGGCCAGGTTGCGGTTGAACGCGATAAGGTGGAGTTGACGGCTATTGATGTTACCGACCGGCAGCAGCAGTTTCGAAACGACCGGGCGGAATTGGAGCAGTGGTTCGCCACACGCGAAGAAGAGCTGGCGGCTCGAGTTTCCGGTTCAGTTGTGGATGACCAGCAGCAGGTCATCGAATCGCTGCAAAAAGAACTTGCCGCGCTTCAGGAACGCTGGAAAAACGATCGGCGCGAGGCGGAAAAGTCCATTCGCAGTCTGCTTGACCAGCTCACCGTTCGCGATCTGCAGTCCAGCGAAGCGGGACTCAACATGCCCGCGCAGCCCCCGTTTCCATCTCGCGATGCCGCGTGAGGAATCCGCTCGCCTTAATACGAAGTGCATGAAATTCCCGTTGTCTTAACAGCTCTTTTAGAGTAGAAAATGCGAATGGCCCAAATCCGGCCGCAGCTATACTTCACGCGGTCTGAATCGATGTGCTTGTTCCGAGGCTCCAGCCTCGGAACACACTGCTCGGGAGGCAGGAGCCTCGTAACGCACCGTAGTTTTTCTCGCACACCGTCGTGTTTTACATCTTTGTCGTTTTGAGTTGAGGTGTTCGCCTTGCAAACCCATTCTTTCCAGGCAGGCGATCTTGTTGTCTACACGCTTCCGAAACAAGGCCCGACGCCCGGTCCTCGTGCTCGATCGATTTATCCGTCGCGTATGGGTGATGATTACAGTTATGTGATCGATAAATTCTGGATGGTGGCCGAAGTGCTGCCAGACAATCAAGTCCGACTGGTGACCCGTCGCGGCAAGTACCGAGTAATTCCCGCGGACGATCCACTTCTCCACAAAGCCAGTTGGTGGGAGCGAGTTCGAAATCGCGGTCGTTTCCCAACGCCTGAAGTGCTGCAGACGTCTCATGCTGAGCCTCAGCCCTCGTAAATACGTGCGGGCTCATCTTGTGACGCTGGTTGTCGTGCGACATGTTCAACTCGCTGCAGAACAATGTATTTGATGCCGAACGATCTGCGGCATCTGAACTGATCGCAACGGGAAGCCCGCTCCGACTGAATGGTGTTGGGCTGTTTTTCATCGTGGCCGTGATCGGCATTCTGATCCGCGTGTACTGGGTTCAGACGCGACTCCCCGAAGAATACCTCGCGACGCTGCAAGTCACCGCGACGGAAGACGAATTGATCCCGGCTCGTGATGGACGCATCCTCACCGACTCCATCGTGCTCGCATCCGATGTGGACGTCTATGGCGTCGAAGTCCATTATCGCTGGCTCCAGGACTCGGTAGATCCTCAATGGCTTAAGTTGCAGGTTCGCCAGCGACTCAGCCGTGAGGAACGCCGCAATCGGGAACTCGTCGCCCAAACCGAAGACCAGATCCGCGCTGAACGAGAGTCACTTCACAACGCCCTGGCTAATGTGACAGGCCTCTCGCAACCCGAACTTGTGGCCCGGTTCAGCGGGATCGAAGATCGTGTGCGGCGGATTAGTGACTCCGTCAATCGCCGACGGACGGAAACGGCGGTCGTGGATGAGGATCCTGATGAAGACGATGATTCAGGTCTCCTGATTTCCATCGCACAGTCCGTTCGCACGGCGCTCACGACTCCGCCAACTCGCAATGATAATAATCGGCTCGTTGTCCGCGAAGAAGAAGGATGGCACTCCATTCTGGATGACGTCCCGTTGTCGGTTGCCGCTGTGATCAACGAACATCCGGAGCGGTTTCCGGGGGTCCGCATCGCACACGCCACCCGCCGCACATACCCAGAACTTACGCTCGCCGCCCACGTAGTCGGTGTCCGCACCGATGTTCGCGAATCGGATTTGTCGGTCGAATCGCCGAATTCTGACAACGCGACCAATTCGGGGCGAATCGGTCGCTCGGGCGTTGAACGCAGCTACGAACATCAACTGCGTGGCATGGCGGGCGTGCGGCGCACGATTCGTGACCGTCGCCAATGCGTTATTTCTTCCGAGATTGCGCGACAGCCAGTGAGTGGTCGGGATGTGACGCTCACGCTGGACTCACGCCTGCAGCAGTTGGCGGAACAACTGCTTGCGGAGTCTCTGGGAGACGCACCCAGACTCCTGCTGCCGACCGCACTGTCCGGTAACGACAATCCGGCGGACGCCGACACGGCCGCTGAAAGCCAGCCCATTCCGGTTGGTGGCTGTGTCATCGTGATGGAAGCCGATTCCGGACGACTACTGGCCGCCGCCAGCGCGCCGACGTTTGATCTGTCAATGTTTGTCGATGGATCGCCAGCGATGTGGCAAGCTGTCAACGGCGATACAAGGCGGCCTTTCGTTCCCAGATTCACCGGCATGGCACTGCCGCCTGGTTCCACGTTCAAGATTGTCACGGCGATTGCTGGCCTCGAGTCCGGAGCGATCATGCCAAACGCACCTTTTGTGTGCCAGGGATATCTCAACAATCCGGACGAACATCGCTGCATGATCTTTCGGCTGTTTGGGGCGACGCATGGACAAGTCAATCTGCGAACCGCGATGGCTCAATCCTGCAACGTCTATTTCTTCGATGCCTCCCGACACATGGGGACCAAACTGTTGGTGAATTGGGCCGACCGACTGCAGTTTGGCCATGCCA
>Ga0138256_10005420_pt1 | contig 13493 bp, 5 predicted proteins | sample KNB2016incub_MG_FD_105486 | JGI IMG/M metagenome (GOLD analysis project Ga0138256, IMG submission 105486) | Active sludge microbial communities from wastewater in Klosterneuburg, Austria - KNB2014incub_MG | ecosystem: Engineered > WWTP > Activated sludge > Unclassified | place: Austria...
CCATCCCGAGAACATGCTCGGCGAGCGCGCGATGGTGCCGGGCTCCGCGCACCGCACCCCGATCGAGGGCCTGTGGATGTGCGGCTCCGCCTGCCACCCGGGTCCGGGCGTCACCTTCCTGCCCGGCTACAACTGCGGAGTGGAGGTCGATCGCGCGCTGACCTGAGCCAGCGCCCACACTCATCAGGAACAAAGCCGCTTTCCCGCCGCCGTCTCGAAGTACCACTCCCCGGCGTGGTTGGTGCGGATGCGGAAACCGCCCTCGTGCAGACGGCGATGATGCGCTGAACAGAGCAAAAGCGTGTTGTCGAGGTTGGTTTTCCCCCCATCGATCCAATGCATCACGTGATGCGCCTCGAGCCAGCGCGTATGCGCGCAGCTCGGGTAGCAGCAATGCCGGTCGCGCGCGATGAGCGCGCGGCGCAAGGCCGGTTGCACGACGCGATGCTTGCGCCCCAGGTCGAGCGGGTTGCCCTGGGCGTCCTCGGTCACGATCACGACGCCTGCATCGCAGCACAAGCGACGAACGCTCTCGATCGGCAGATCGCTGCGTGCCCCCTCGACAGGTTCCGCGCGCAACGCCGCCTCGTCGACGTGAACCACGACCTGGTAGTGATCCGCGGGCGATGCGCTCTTTCCCGATTCTCCGGCCAGGTACGCCCGTGCCACATCTACCAGCGCATCGGCCTGCCGCGCAGGGAATGACGCCTCGTCGTCCGCATTCGACGCATCACGTGATGCGTCCGTTTCCGCCATCGCCATCGCGCGTTCGAGCGCCGCCATCACCAGCGCGCCCGCTTCCTCGGTGAGCTCGACCGAGATCGTCATGCGCCCGGAGCCGTCCAGCGAGCGGCACAGGAAACGCCCGCGATGGATCTCGTTCACGTCGCGGGTGGACGCCGCGCGGTCGGCGTTGCGCATCTGCTGGCAACGCCGCTGCACCTGCTCGGCGGTGGCCTGCTGCGCGTACTCCAGCAACTGTGCCTCGTTCTGCGGCGTGGCCACTCGGCTCAGCGATCGCACTTTCGAGTACGACAGTTCACCCGACGCGAACGCGCGCGAGATTCGCGGCAGATCGAACAACGCGGAGGCGACGCGCACTTTCTCGCGCGCGGTGCCGACCACGATGCCGCACTTCATGTTCAGCCACTCGGCGCAGTTGTTGAACTGGTAGGGCTTCCATCCCTGACGGATATCGAACTCCCGCACCAGCTCGAGGAACGCGTACTCCGCGGCGTTGATGCGCTGCGCGTGGGCGACGAGTTCCTCTTCGAGTTCGTCGAGCGAACGGCGGGAGAGTTTGAACAGCGCGGTCATCGGAAGCTCCTTTTCGCGGTGGCGCGATAGCTGTTTATATATACATTATTCTATTCGCGCGTGGTCGATAAGCGAAGGAACTTGTTGTTACAAGGGAGGGGAGTGATATGCGTGTTAAAGAATGTGTTGGCGAGTGTGGGCTAGATGGGAGGGCGAGGTCTGCTTGCGGCCAGCAGCGGTCATTCAGTTTGCAGCTCGATTCACCCTAAGCAGACATAGGCTACGGTCGGGCTTTCTTATGGCTATGGGAAAGCCAGGAGTTCCGCCAGTTGCTCCGGTCTCGCATCCTGACGTTCAAAACTGAGTGCACCTTCGACAACGTCTCCCTGGAGCCGGTAGATCCCCCAGTAACCTAGCCTCCCACCCCATGCATTGCTGCCATGAGGTCGTCCGCCGTGTGCGCTTTTCTCACCTGTGAAAATCCACACAATCTGCAGCCCTTCGGCATTCAGAAATGCGCGTAATGCATCCCGATCAATCAACGCCGCGCTTGGTCCTTCCGCATCAGCAGAGGGATCGACAAACGAGACGCGACCGTCCCCGCTCGTGTAGCTGAGCGAACGCCCTTCAGCGAGGCGAAGATTGAGACCCCGCATCAGGACGGGAGCCGGAACCGTAACATTGAAGCTATCCTCAACCGAATAATTATGACCGGCGCGCTCGATAAGCCAGTCCGCAACTGTGGCTTGCACGGAGACACCGCCGCGCTTTCCCAATTGCCAGTTGGCATTGATGTTCGCAAACACCGGATGCCACGGATATTCGCCAATATATCCCTGATAAGGCATATCAATCTCTCGGAAATGGTCGCGATCATTGGGTGAGCGCTTGAGAAGTCGTTCCAATTGATCGGCCTTCTCGCGCTTAACCAGCACAGATTTGAGCTTATGCCAAGCCATTCGGTGAATGGTTCGTTCCCCCTCCACCATGACCCACTGATACTGGGCGACGCTTATGTCGAGTACGTACCAGCGGCGACCGTCCGGTTGGGCGACGTCAATCTGATGTACAGCATCAGGAATGTCCCGCGATTCGTCCTCCATCCACGCGACCCGGGCCTGTGGTGGATCATTCCGCCAGCGAGAGAAATGTGGCGACCACCACGTCGGGCCGTCCCGATTCCCATCCCGCTGTTTCGTCCGCGTCACCAGTATCGTCGGATCCATCTCCCGGGCGCCGACCTGCCACGGTCCGTGGTAAATCTCTGGGGCACTCTGATAGCCCCCGTCTACCAGCGCACTGTCTGACAAGCGACCGGCCAACTCATGGTAGGCAATCCACTGATACTTTTTGCCAATGCGCTCGACGCGGTGCTCCATCCGCCCGTGGCTGGCGACGTGACGGTCAAAGGCAGCGAACCGCTCCGAGGTCCACCCCAGTTCATGTGCGCGCCACGCGACCCAGCGACGAGACCGCTTGCCGGCGTATGTGGGGTGCGAGGCCGAAGCGCGCTCATCCCACATTGGACCGCGCAAATAGCAGGCGGCGCGAATGCGAAATTCGTGAATCTCGGCCTCGGTCAGCAGGCGCTCGAGTTCGCGCAAAGTCTCGGCCAATTCTGTCTCGGCGGCGCGTCGCTCATCGACTGGAGCGTCATCGTCCCTGTCACGAATCACGACTGCAAATTCGTTGGGCATTAGATGAATTCGCCGGGCTATCTCGATGGCGCGATCGAGCACCGCAGCGCGAGCAGGATCGGACGCGATCGCGCCCCGATGCCATGCGTCATAGATCTCGCGCAACGACTTGCCCAGTTCCTCTCGCGGGAGCAGCAGGAAGTCACCCGCGAGGGGATCGATTTCGTAGCGCGCGAAATCCCCGTCTTCCAGAGCAGATCCACAAATCCGGTCGCGAAATCTTTGATCCCCATAGTCCTCGAGATAGGCGTACAGCATTTCGTCGGACACGTTCTCGAGCGGGGCGCCTTGCGGGTAGGGCGGGCGCGCGCGATCGAGTGCGATGTCCGGCGGTAAGGCGCCCCGGCTCGTGGCTAGTTCGATGAGGCCTCGCGCATGGTCACGGACCAGTGCATGCGACGGTAGGGGATCGCGTGCGAATACGGCCGCGAACGCCGCTCGCGCCAGATCCGCGAGCCCCTCCGTGCCGGCGCGACGCGTCTCCGCGCCGTAGGCCGCGGCGAGCACGCGGTCGATCACATACGCATCGCCGCAATCGGCAAAGTGATCGATCAACTGCGCCGCCAGCGCTCGACGATCCACGAGCAGCATCGCGAGCGCCTTAGTAGCCATGTCGCGAACCCAGCGATGGCTTAGGCTCGTCAGCCACGCGAGCGTCATGGTAGCCAATCGCGCCCGCGCAGGGTCGATTGATTCCAGGCCGGCGGCGATTGCCCACTCGATCAAGTTGCCGACCGCCCCCCCACCTTCCTCGCTGTCCTCCATGAGGAGCGTGGCCCTCGTCGACCACTGCACGTCGCGCTCCGGCATCGAGAGCGGATTGAGCCAGCGATCAAGGTAATCAGCGTTGAAGCGGTTATCGGGCTCGGTGGCGATCGTGAGCAGGATCGCGAGCTCTGCATCATCTCCCATCGCGTCGGCAAATTCGTGGATCAGCGCAAGCGTTCGCTCGCTAAACGTGTCTTGCCGGCGCCACAGCAGGCTCAGCCGAAAGGCATGCAGCAGATCCCACCGGGCGAACCGGTCCGCAACCACGTCGATGAGCTCCACGCCGTAGCGTTCCGGGAGCTGAACTGCCAGCGCCTCGGCAATACCGGCGAAGCGGCTCGCGTCCGGTCCCGTCACATAGGACGCGAGGGCCCCCCCGGTGGCAAATGTCGGCGTGGGATCGCACCCCGTGACATGCGTGTCGAGCAGGCTCTTGGCGATTCGATGGTCGCTCAATCGCTCAAACGTGAAGCGAGCCATCTCGACAATCCGGTCGCCCGCTTGCACCGGCTCAACGGCAAGCACACCCTCGTTCTCCAGTTGGAACAGCAGGCTCGTCTCGAGGCAGCCATTCGAGGGTTGCACGCGCTCCAAAATGGCGATGACGGTGTCAAGGGGGAGATACCCGATCCCGTCCTTGACCATGGCCGCGGTCAGATCCGCAAGTGCCGTGTCGATGCGCCGCAGCCGCGGATCCAGCCCCATGCGCCGGTTCAGGGATTCGGCGACGGCGTTGAAATAGAATTCGAAGATGCTGGATACGCCCGCGAGACCACGCGGAATTTCACGCTCGCCGCGGCGCTCGAGCATGTCGCAGCACGTGCGCAGAAATAAGGGGTTCTCAAATTCCGGCGAGAAATGCGGCGTCGCCATCCGCACGATGCAACGATGATCCAGGTAGCGGCGCGCGGCCTCGGCCGCCCGGCCGGCGAAGCCGCGATGTTCAAGTCGAGGCAGCGTCGCCTCGTCGATCTCGCGCACGATGAAGGGCACGAATGTCGTGCGACAAGACACCAAGACAGCGACATGGGGGAAGCGATCAGCGGTCGCCAAAAACGCACGTAACCGCTCGGACCAGACGGCAATGCCATTGCGCTCGTTCAGCGCATCCACCATCACGAGCGCGCGGGTGCCGGCAGCTTCGGCGGCCGCATCGAGTGCGCCCAGCAGCGCATCGGGCGGTGTGTGGGTGAGCCCCAGTTGTTCACCAATCTGGCGCCACGGGTCAGCGTCGCTGAACGCACCGCCCAGCGTGAGTACCGCCGGAAAGCCGCGCGCGATATGATGCGAAGTGATGTCCGCGAGCAGGTGCGACTTCCCAACACCCGCCTCGCCATTCAGGAGCAGACGGTTCGCGTTTGCTAGGCCGACGCCGGGTGCCCCGAGCGAGACGGCCACGCGATCGAGCGCGTCGCGCAGACGGTTTGCGAAATGATGTGCTCTGCGCAAGTCATCGGTGTCCGACCCATGTGGAGACCGCAGCTCCCAAATCGCCGTTGAGCAGCGCTCAAGAAGTGCGTTAGCGTCCGACAACAACCAACGCCACTGTGCAAGCGGTAGCGGGTCAGTCGGACCGCGCGGTGCAGATCGAATCGCCCTCGGAATCGCCGTCACTCGCTCCTTTAGCGCTGCCACGTCACCGGGACGCGTTGCTTGCAGGGAAGTGCCGATTTCACGCAGCGTATGGTGGCCGACTTCGTCCAGTTCATCCGCCCAGCCCAAGATCTGTTGGATGAACGCGGGGTTCCGTGCAAAGCCCAACAGGGCCTGGCGGATCGGGAGCTCCACATTGAATTCCGGTGTGTAGCGACGACCGAGCGCGGCGCGCGTGATCTCGAAGCGCTCCCGAAACCACTCTTGGCTGAAGTGCAACCGCTCGAACCAATAGGTGCACCGGCCCACGTACAGCGGATCATGGCGTGACAACCGCTCGGTTAATTGAAAGCCGCCCCAGAGTTCGATGGTGACCACGCGAGGTGCGATGGCAGTCTCACGCGCGTACACCCAGTCGTTCCAGCGATCGCGCTGCGACTTGCGAGCCTCCCTGCGCCCATCGGAGAGGTCGAAGGGCAGGCACACGATGAAGCGGGTGAGCGCGGGGTGTTTTTCGACAGCTTGGTCAAAGGAAACTGTGATCTGTCCCGCCTCCTCGCTCCCGAAGTCGAAAAGATACTTGGCCTGCCAGCCAGTTTCCGATCCGTCACGTTCTAAGCGGTAGCATTCGAGCCCCGCATCGGCACCCGCACCCTTTCGGTGAAACGGCAAGCCGACTCCCGTATCCAGTGCCGCGAGTTGGCAAACGAGCTCTTCGAACCCGCCATGCTGGCTGCCTTGATGAGGGCGAATCGTTCGAAAATCTATCGCGCGAGATGGCATGGCGGGTTCTCAGACGGCTTCTCATGGCGCTTCGACGCGCGATCGTCACACATTTTCAGTGCGCGGCGCGAGGTCCCTATTCCCGGTGTCGCACAGCTCGAGACCCACGGGCTTCGATCGCCCATTGCCGAATCGCTCACTCAGGAGCAGTTTGGAGGTCCCGACCAGGAGGTTCAGTCCAAACTTCCGCTATGGGTCTAGAGCCGACCGTTACGGTTGCTATTCCGTAGTCGTGGCACTCCCTCAGATTCAGCCTTCCAAGCTGGCCAACTCTTTGACGGTTTGGAACGAATTGGCCGTCAATGCTGGCGCCAGCGCCTCAGCAAGCAATGCGTCGAGTGGGCGACGGCGCGCAGTTTGGACTGTCGCGAGGCTGGCTTCTAGCCGGTCGCACAGAGTCATCAGCTCATTGACCCTAGCAACGATGCGATGTTGTTCGGCGAGGGGCGGCAGAGGAACTGGTAAATCAAGTATGGTCCTTCGCGAAACGTTCTTCATCGATGGGCTGAGACCGGTCGCATTCGCCGCATAGTAGCTTCGCGCGAAATCAGCATAATTGTTTACGAGCAAAGGGAATCGGTGGTTGCAGCAATCTGTCAGCCGCAGTCGTACGATTTTGTCGCTCATCATCAGGTTCTTCTGTTCGTCTTCCACGATAACAGCGCGTGCGATCAATTCCGCTGTATTCGCCCTGGACATCAGGAAGTCGCCCTTGCGAACCGCTGCCGCTGGTCGCGGCTCGGTCCTCGGCAACACCTGTTTGTTCGCCAACGGGTCAAAGTGATTCCAAGACACGGCGCTTACTTTAAGGACTCCCCAAGCGTCGCCTTCGCGGGGAAAATTTTCCGTTTGTGGGCTCCAACCCGAGTCGGAGTCATACGCTAATTCTCCGAGGCGACACCACACCCAGCCACAAGGTAGAGCGAATACCTGTTCAGCATCAGAAAGCGGCGATGAGCCTCTTATTCCTATTTCGCCAAGCTTTGTTAGGCGCGCCTTCTCAGCAGCTATCTGCCTCAACAATTCCCCCGCCGGCTCATCTCTCGCATCCTGCTCCACCAACTTCCCCCGCACAGCGAGGTTGAGGATGGTCTGGCGCAGCGCCTTGATCTGGTCGGGGCGGGTCGTAAGGGCGGGCAACGCGTCGAGGGCGAAGCGGGCGTGCGCGGTAAAGTGTTCGGGATCGGGTGCGTTGAGGCGAGCGAGGGTCGCTGCCGCCAAGCGGTCACGCGTCGCTTCCAGGTTTGCCCGCGCCGCTTCGAGACGGTCGCAGAGGGCCATCAGTTCGTCGACCTTGGCGACGATGCGGCGCTGCTCTGCGAAGGGGGGGAGCGGCAACCGCACGGTATGAAGGTCGCCGAGATTGAGCTTGTTCGTATGCGTTCCCCCGCCGATCTTGATCCGATCGAACTCGGCCTCGACGAATGGAGAGTTCAAAAGCAGGACGAAGAAGCCGGGCTCGATAACGTCATGATTGAAGCGAATCAATCCAACGCTAACAAACAGGCTAAACGTGGCGTCGGTATCAACCAAAACGGCTCTCCCGAGGGTCCCGATTCTCCCGATCAGAATGTCACCCCTGCGCGGATCGCAGCGCTTATATAGTGCCTCGTGCTCGCTTTCCGGGATAAACCGGACACCCGTTAGATCCAGCCTACCCTTGCTGAAGTCTTTTACGCTGACGAAGGGGACTCCAGTCTCAACGTAAGTTGGGGTTTTATGAGCGCCATCCGTGATCTTAAGCGCGAGATCGCCAAGTTCAACAAGTTCCCAGCCGGTCGGTATTGGAAGGGCAATTGGGTATTCCCGTTCCTGCGCGGCGCGCGCTGTTACACGGCCCCTTTTGGTACTCGTTAGCCGCGCCCGCTCAGCCGCATTTCGCCTCAACAACTCCCACGCAGGCTCATCTGCGGGATCCTGCTCCACCAACTTCCCCCGCACCGCCAGATCCAGAATAAATCGCCGCAGGCGCGCCACCGCATCCGGCGCATCCGCGACCCGCTCGTAATGTGCCAGCAGCCGCTCGGCGTTCATCGCAGCAAGGCCTCCGCCAGCACCGCCCGCAGCGCGTCCCGTAAGCGAGCGGTCTCCCGCTCGGCCACATCCAGCTCCGCGAGCAACACTTCCGGATCCCCGTGATCGTCCGCAACGGTATGCGGGTTCTTGATATCGAGGTTGTACCCCCGCGCCTCGAGCTCCTCGATCCCCACCTTCCAGGCCTGCGGACCTTCCTCGCGCCCGGTGCGCTCGCGGCCGCCCCACCAGTCCACGCAGTCGCGCAGGTGCTCCACGCGGATGGGCCTGGTCATCGAGTAGGCCTTCTGGCCCTCGGGCACGCGGTGCTCCCAGTACCAGACTTCCTGCGTGGGTTCGCCTTTCTCGAAGAAGAGCAGGTTGGTGCCGATGCTGGCGTAGGGTTTGAAGACGCTGTTGGGCAGCCGCACGATGGTGTGCAGGTTGCATTCGGTGAGCAGGTGTTCCTTCAGGCGCGTCTTCACGCCCTCGCCGAACAGCGTGCCGTCGGGCAGCACAACGGCGGCGCGCCCACCCGGTTTCAGCAGGCGGATGATCAGCGCCAGGAACAGGTCCGCGGTTTCGCGGGTGCGGAAGTGCTGCGGGAAGTTCGACTCGATACCGTCCTCCTCGCGGCCGCCGAAGGGCGGGTTGGTGAGTATGATGTCCACGCGGTCGCTCTGGCCGTAACTTATGTAAGGCCGCGCCAGCGTGTTGTCGTGACGCACGAAGCCGGGATCCTCGATACCGTGCAGCAGCATGTTCGTGACGCACAGCATGTGCGGGAGCGGCTTCTTCTCCACGGCACGCAGCGCCGTCTGAAGTTGCTGCTCGTCCTCGGGCTTCTTCACGTAGTTCTTGCGCATATGGCGGATCGCGCAGGTCAGGAAGCCGCCGGTGCCGCAGGAGGGGTCGAGCAGGATCTCGCCGGGGTGCGGGTCGATGCGCTCGGTCATGAAAGCCGTGACGGCGCGCGGGGTGTAGTACTCGCCGGCGTTGCCGGCCGATTGCAGATCGTTCAGGATCTGCTCGTAGATGTCGCCGAAGTGCTGGCGTTCGCTCAGGTTGTTGAAGTCGATCGCATTGATCTTGTTCACTACCTGCCGGATCAACTGGCCGGACTTCATGTAGTTGTAGGCGTCCTCGAACACGTCGCGCACCACGCGGCGGCGATCGCCCGTTTTGCCAGACTGCGGCAGGCTCTTCAGCACCGGGAACATTTCGCCGTTGATGAAGGCGATCAGCTCGTCACCGGTGATGCCCTCGGGGTTCGCGGCCCAACTGCGCCACCGGAATTTCTCCGGTATCGGCGAGCGGTAGTCGGCGTTCAGCAGTTCCAGCTCCTGGTCCTGGTCGTCGATGATTTTCAGGAAGAACATCCAGCAGAGCTGGCTGATGCGCTGGGCGTCGCCATCCACGCCGGTGTCCTGACGCATGATGTCCTGGATGGATTTGACGAGGGTGCGGACGGACATCGTTCAAGTCGTCCTCAAATGCTTTAGAAGATCGACGAATACAGTGATGACTTCACGGAACTTCGGTTTGTTCAGTTCCTCGGTTATCCAATCGCGAAGCCGTGTACGGAGGTCTTCAGGGTCGGTGTCCGAGAGCGACTCAACAGGGATATCGGACCGCGCCTTATATGTCTTGATGTACTTGCGCGGTCGCTTTTTCCATTCTTGCTTGAGCGGCGCTGCAGCGGCGCGCTCCCACACCCTGTCGGCCCAGTCCTCTGGAGCCTTCGCTACGGTGACATGCAGTTCGATATTTCGGGTCCAGAAGGTGACGGCACAGAACAGGAATCGACTGTTTTTCCCCCACGCTGTTCCGCCGGTGTTCTGCGGAACATCCCACTCTTTTGGCAGGAAGCGTACTGTCCCTTTGTTGGATGCACACATCCGGATGCCGGCCTCTGCCGCGAGTGCCGACAGTACCTCTTCCATGATCGCCGAAGCTTCTGACCGTGTATCGCTGATATTCTCCAAGATGTAGTCGATTGCGCGCCGATGTCGATGGTAGATCTGTCGGGCGAGCTGGGCGGTCTTGCTATCGTCCACGAAATCATCCTCCAGAAGTTCCAGGTACTGTTCAACGAGTAGACGTGGCGCCGCACCGATGGCGGATTCCCGTTCGCTCAGACATTCACGCAACACGCTCGCGATCACCTCGTAGGAGGTGCAGAGGTAGCTTTCCTCTTCGGCTTGCTCTCCGTTCTTCGCGAGAAAAACGAACACTCGATACTGCGCATCGTGGTGTCGCTTGGTGACAGTCTCCCGATAGCGCGCGAGCTGGCTGCTATGCTGCAACGATTCGACCTTGTTCTCGATGCACACCGCCCAATACCGTTCCTGCCCCGTATGGATCAGGATTAGTACGTCGATGTTGTCGCGCTCTCGCGCGACGTCCACGAAGTCAATGTCTGCCGCATCGACCTCGATCGGGGAGGGCAGCGCTTCCGACGATATGGCCGCGGTGTTTGCATCGTAAAGGACCCGCATCAACCAGCGTCGCAGGAATCGGTCGCCGAGTCCGTGGGATTCCTCGGGATCGAAAAGCCATGCGAGCATGTTCGAGTGACGGATCTCGTGCTTGTCGGCACGGAGAACGCGAAATATGTTGAACCGGGAAAGCGCAGCCTCCAACTCGGTAAGCTCGGGACAGTTCATTACCAGATCTGTAAGCAACTGCTCGACCTGGACTTCCGCTGCCGCAACGGCACTCTCTATCATCTAGGACACCTCAGAATATAGGGCCGCCTGCAGATCGTGCACGGCCAACCCATATTGTTCCTTGCCACCAAAAGCCCCGATCAACTGTATGGGCGTACCTAGGCTGCTCAAAGGGGGGATACGCAGTACGTTCGCATCTTCGAGGTTCAGTACGCCCTCGTCGGCGTACTTTTCCAGCAGCGCGCCGAGCACCACGCGGGCCCGCGGACCGTAGCGGCCGAACACGTCGCGCTTCTTCACGTTTTCGGCGCGCTCGCGGCGCGTGAGCGGTCTGGCGTCGAAGGCGATGTGGCAGATCAGGTCGAAGGGGTCCAGATCCTTGCCGAGCTCCTCGGCCACCGCATCCAGCGGCAAGCCCTCGGCCGCGAGCTCGTCGAGGAGCGCCTGCTTGCGCTCGGCGGCGCTCCAGCGCCGCAGGAAGGAGTCGAGGCTGCCGAAGTGCCGGTGCAGCGCCTTGCGCGTGAAGTCGCGCAGCGACTCGGTGACCAGCTTGCCGTGCTCGTCCAGGTACTCGATGCGTTCGGCGATGATCCGCGCGGCGACGCCGTCGATGTAGACCTTCTTGCGCCTTCCCGTGCCCGGTGGTGGTTCCGATATGCCCGTTGGGTCGACGATGAGGGTTTCGTCTTCATCGTCATCGTAGTGTCGGGCTGAAGCCCGACCCACAAGGGGATCGACGTCGGGCGGCGCGATGGGATCGTCGGCGCCGGGCTCGTAGATCTGCACCGGCTCGCCGTCGAAGTCGGGGTCCGCGAAGTGGCTGCTGGCGCCGCGGAAGTCGATCAGCGTGAAGTAGTACTTGCGCGTGTCCTCGTGGATGCGTGTGCCTCGGCCCACGATCTGCTTGAACTCGGTCATCGAGCCGACCTCGCGATCCAGCACGATCAGGCGGCAGGTCTGCGCATCCACGCCGGTCGAGAGCAGGCGTGAGGTCGTGACCAGAACCGGGTACTTCGACTCGGGGTCGATGAAGTTGCCGAGCTCCGCCTGGCCTTCGGCGTCACTGCCGGTGATTCTCATCACGTAGCGGTGGTTCTGAGCGATGAGGTCGGAGTTTTCGTTGATCAGCGCCTGGCGCATGCGCGCCGCGTGCTCCTGGTCTACGCAGAAGACGATCGTCTTCTGGGAGCGGTCGCCCGTTTCGCGCAGGAACTCGGTGATCTTGCGCGCGACCAACCGGGTGCGCTCGTCGAGGACCAGCGTGCGGTCGAAGTCCTTGGCATTGTAGATGCGGTCCTCGACTTCCTCGCCCTCGCGGTCGATCTGGCCCTTTTCGGGGCGGTAGCCCTCCACGTCGCGGTCGATATGGACCTTGACCACCTTGTAGGGCGCGAGAAAGCCGTCGCGGATTCCTTGCTTCAGTGAGTAGGAGTACACCGGCGCGCCGAAGTACGCGATGTTAGAGACGTACTCGGTTTCCTTGGGCGTCGCCGTCAGACCGATCTGCGTGGCGCCCGAGAAGTGCTCCAGGATCTCGCGCCAGGCAGAGTCCTCGGCGGCGCTGCCACGGTGGCACTCGTCGATCACGATCAGGTCGAAGAAGCCGGGTGAGAACTCGCGGTAGAGCTTCTGCCGCTCCTCGGGGCCGGTGATTGCCTGGTAGAGCCCCAGGTAGATCTCGTAGGCCGTGTCGATGCGCCGCCTCCTGTCGATCGCGGTCGCGAGATCGATGCTGCTGCCGTCCTGCCGCTCGATGGTTTTCGCCTGGGTCGAGAGCTTGGCCATGGCCGCGCCGAAGGGGCGAAAGTCATTGACCATGGTCTGGTCGATCAGCACGTTGCGATCGGCCAGGTACAGCACGCGCTTCTTTACGCCCGCCTTCCAAAGCCGCCAGATGATCTGGAAGGCCGTGTAGGTCTTGCCGGTGCCGGTGGCCATGACCAGCAGCACGCGGTCCTGGCCCTTGGCAATGGCCTCCACGGCGGCATTCACTGCATTGACCTGGTAGTAGCGCGGCGCCTTGCCGCTGCCGTCGTCGAAGTAGTCCTGCAGTACGATGCGCTCGGCATCGGGGGTCAGGCCCTTCCACGCGCGGTAGCGCGCCCAGAGTTCATCGGGCGAGGGGAAGGCATCCAGCGCGAGCGTGGTCTCGGTCGTGCCGCCGGCGCCGCTGCGGTCGTGGAAGACGAAGCCGTCGCCGTTCGAGCAAAACACGAAAGGGATGTCGAGCGTGGTGGCGTAATCGAGGGCCTGCTGCATGCCGTCGCCAATGGCGTGCGTGTTGTCCTTGGCCTCGATCAGCGCGAGCGGGATGTTGGGCTTGTAGTGCAGGACGTAGTCCGCGCGCTTGCCCTTGCCACGACTCACCAGCTTGCCGCGCACCACGATGCGTCCCTTGGTGAAGCTGACTTCCTCGCGGATCTGCAGCATCTCGTCCCACCCCGCCTGGCGCAGTGCGGGAGTGATGAATTTGGTGCAGATGTCGCGTTCCGAGAGACTGCGTTTGTCCATCGTCGTCCGGTGACTGCCGAGTACCCTGCGAACATCCGCGCGGGCTGGGTTCGCGCGTATGATGCCACGATGCCGCGTCGTATGTACGCACACGAGGCACCCGCCATGTCGAATCCCCCGAACACCGATCACCCCCGTACCGACGATGTGCCCGTCGCCGGATTCTGCGACCCCGCCTTCGCGGAAGTAGAACACGCCTTCC
>Ga0138256_10005421_pt1 | contig 13493 bp, 13 predicted proteins | sample KNB2016incub_MG_FD_105486 | JGI IMG/M metagenome (GOLD analysis project Ga0138256, IMG submission 105486) | Active sludge microbial communities from wastewater in Klosterneuburg, Austria - KNB2014incub_MG | ecosystem: Engineered > WWTP > Activated sludge > Unclassified | place: Austria...
CCGTTCGGGTCGATCTGGAAGCTGTAGTTCGTGCAGATGTTCACCGCTTGCGGGCAATCGCTCGCGGTGATGGCACCTGTCGAGGATGCACACGTGGTGGTCGGGCTCAGGTCGATCACCTGTTGCCCGATACTGCCGGTCGCAAGGGTCCCACTGCCCACTGTAGCTCCGAGGCTGCTGGTCAACGTCCAGGTCGCACCGTTCCAGCCATCACCGAAGCTATCGAACAGCTGCATCACGAAGCAGCCAGTATCCAAACAGAGCACTTGTGTGCTCGGAGCAAAACCAGTAGCAACGATCAACGTGCCGGTCACCAGGTTCCAATTGATCTCCGCAGGCCAGGCCCCTGCGGTGATCGTGAGCGTATAGTTGGAACAGTTCGCACCACCGCAGCCCCCGCCCAAATTCACCTGGGAGGTCCCGAAAGTCCCGTTGGTCAGTGTCCCGCTGCTCACGATGGTGTTCGCTGGCTGCACGCGGATCACGTATGTGGCGCCGTTCCAACCATCCCCGAACTGATCGTACATATACATGGTGTAACACCCGTTCGGCAGGCACACGCTCGCGGTCTGCGGGGCAAAGCCACTGGCAACCGTCACCCCCAGATCGTTCACCAGTTCCCAGTCGATCTCTATATCCCATGCCCCACCACCTACCGTGATCGTGTAGGTGGTGCACTGTGCGGCAAGTCTCTCGGACGAAGCACCACTCGCCAGGAGCATTGCGAGAAGGAGACCGTGGGCGGATCTCATCGCACGGTCGGTGTGAGCCCGCAGTCGCGGGGGTCCAGATGGCGGAAAGGTCCTTGCCCTATCGGGCCACGTTGATAGCAACGCACACTCATGCCCAAGGTCGCCAAGGCCTCGTTCAGCACAGCCGCCGAGATGGGGAGATCCGCGGGCACATGCATGAGGAGGTTACGCGTGTTGTGGTCCGTACGGGTCAGGACCACGCCCGGCAGCGCCCGTAGGACCAGGTCCGCTTCGTAGGCGTGTTGCGGGGAGCGCACGCCGTCCACCACGGCCTGCACTTGGTGCAGCGGAGCCAGGTCCTGTGCGATACCGTGGCCGACGGCACCGATCAGGGCAATGGCAGCGATCCACACACCTTTGTGCAAAACTCCAGTGAACATGGCGGTTCAAGATAGCGGTTCCATACATAGGCAAGACCTGCCGATCGTCAGTCTTCAGGCCGAGGTGGACCGCTGGATCGGCCGCGTGGGGGTACGCTACTTCAGTGAGTTGACCAATACGGCGCTGTTGGCCGAGGAAGTAGGAGAAGTGGCGCGCATCGTGGCCCGTCGCTATGGGGAGCAGAGCGAGAAGGAAAGCGACCGCACCAAAGACCTCGGGGAGGAACTGGCCGATGTGCTTTTCGTGGTGCTCTGCCTGGCCAACCAGACGGGCACCGACCTGCAAGCGGCATGGGATCGCAAAACCGCAGTGCGCACCCAGCGGGACGCGGACAGGCACCGCGACAATCCGAAGTTGCTTTGATCAGCGCTTGATCAGACGTTCGCTGCCAAGAACACGTCCTTCGGCGTCCTGCACTTCCAACACATAGCATCCCGCTGGCGTTCCGCGTGGCACATCGATAGTACCATCGATCGCGCCGTGCGCCACCAACACACCGGGTATGGTGAGCAACCGGTAGCGTACGGCTCCGCTGCCGGACGGTAGCTGGATGGCAAAGGCATCATCGAACGGGTTCGGTCCTACCACGATACCCATAGGCGGGTGCGCTGGTGAGGAGATGGACATAGCCAACGAACAGATCGGGTCGCCGAGCAAAAAGGGGTTGGACCACACGACGGAATCGTTGTGTGTGAAGCAGCCCAAAGTGCTCCCGCTCTCGAACGGCCCGATCATGGCGCCGAGCAGGCCGAACGTGCTTCCAATGCCTTCGATCACACGCACCGAATCACTGCCGAGCGCTTGCTCGTTCGTGGTCCACCGCTGGTGCCAGCCATCGGCGAGGGGAACGCTATCGATCCGCACTACCTCCAAGGAAGGGAAGAGCACATTGTTGAAGGTCGCAGGGTAGGTGCCCGTGCCGATGGAGAGGTCGTAGAGCAGGTACTCCAGACCATCGTGATGGTTGAACAGGAACACCTGCCTGGCCGGAATATCCTGGCGGAAGATCATATACAACGACAAGGGCTCGGCGTAGCTCCACTGGGTGAGCGGAGGGAAGATCATCTGTTCCACGCAAGAGCCTGCGCTGAAAAGTTGGTGATAGCTCGTACCCGCGATCACCGTGTCGTTGCCGAAGGTGATCTCTCGCGTGCAGTTGGTATAGGTATCGCCGATCCCGTCGGAGAACAACCAACTATGGTATTCCAACCAGGTAGCGTTACTCTCGGGGAAGGGGACATGGCCCTGAGCGGTGCCGGTCACCGCGAGGGTAGAAAGCAGGACGGTATGCAACGCTCTCATGCCGCTTGGTATTTGCCAAGATAGGACGTGCGTTCGCCTGTTGGCGCTGCCCACCTACCAGGGCTTCTCCAAGTCCTGCGGTGCGTAAATATGGTCGCGCACGGTCCAGAGCGAGGCGCCCCGCTGGGCTTTCAGTTTGAGGGCATCGCTTTTTCCCAGTCGCCGCAACAGCGCGATCGGGGTAAGGATCAAGAAGAACACCGCGCTGATCAGCACCCGGCCGTTGAACCAGCCCAGCGCCATGGCCAATTTCATCCAGCCTTGATGGATCAGGCGCGCGAGAGCAGGTAGCAGCAAACCGATGCCACCGACCACTGCGGCCACGGTGAGCATCCAGTGGTGGTGGAAAATGAAGTACAGCACCACGAACCCGGTGGTGATCGCCAGCATGCTGGAGAACACTGCCTCCTTGGTCGGTTCCGAGGTGGCCGACATGGCTAGAACAGCGTGTAGATGAAGGGGGCCACGGCGGAACCGCCGCCGATCACGAGCAATACGCCGAGCAGCAGCAGCACGATGATCACCGGTGCGAGCCACCATTTTTTGCGGCTCCAAAGAAAACCCCAGAGGTCGGTAAGGAAGTCCATGCGGTCGTGGTGGGTTCAGGCGGTCTTTCGGACCGCATCAAAGATGGTGATCAGTCCAGTACGAACTCCTCCTTCCAGTTGTCCGTGCGCTCCCAAGCGGGTTGTTCGGCCTTCAGGAACAGGTGATCGCCCAGCACGAGGACGTCCATCTCGGTGCGCATAAAGCAGCGGTAGGCATCCTCCGGCGTACACACGATCGGTTCGCCGCGCACATTGAAACTCGTGTTCACCAGCATGCCTGTCCCGGTCTTCGCTTTGAAAGCGCTGATGAGCGCATGGAAGCGTGGGTTGGTCTCGCCATGCACGGTTTGAACGCGCGCGCTGAAATCCACATGTGTGATGGCGGGCAGCGTCGAACGGTCGTGGTAGAGCTTCTCGCGGATGCCCATCTGTGGATATTCCGCAGGCAATGGCTTGCGTAACGATGCATGTACTGGGCGCACAAGCAACATGTAGGGCGAGCGGGTGGTGAGCTCGAAATAGTTCGCACGGTCCTCGTGCAACACAGCGGGCGCGAAAGGGCGGAAACTCTCGCGGTATTTGATCTTCAAGTTGAGCTTCTTCTGCATCTCCGTATCGCGCGGATCGCCCAGGATGCTGCGCGCGCCCAATGCCCGCGGACCGAATTCCATGCGGCCTTGCACCCATCCCACCACCTTTCCTTCAGCGAGCAACGCCGAAGTGCGTTCCATCAATGCGGAACTATCGTCGAAGCGGTGGAACGGTGCGCCGTAGCGACGGGCCAGGCGTTCCACATCCTGCGCCACGACGGCCGGACCGAGGTAGCTGCCCTGCATGGCATCGGGCTGCTGGGCCGTATCCCGCGCACCACCGTGGTGGATGTGGTGTACCGCGTAAGCGGCACCGAGGGCACCGCCGGCATCGCCTGCTGCGGGTTGGATGAAGATCTCTTTGAACACCCCGCTTTCCAGCAATTTGCCGTTGGCCACACAGTTCAAGGCCACACCGCCCGCCATGCAGAGGTGCTCCGATCCGGTAAGGCGCTTTGCCTCGCGCGCCATGCGCACCACGGCTTCTTCGGTGACCTGTTGTATGGCGAGGGCCAGATCACAGTGGTGCTGCACCAGCTCGTCCTTCTCGGGTTCGCGGCGCGCGAAGCCGAACAGCTTCGCCCAAGCGGCATCGTTCACCATGCGCAAGCCGGTGGCATAATCGAAGTAGCGCTGATCGAGCCACACGGAGCCATCCGCGTTCAGCGTCATCAACTCTTTGGTGATGATCTCCACATAACGCGCTACCTCCGCACTGCCTTGTCGTCCGTAAGGAGCGAGGCCCATCAACTTGTACTCGCCGCTGTTCACGCGGAAACCGCAGAAGTAGGTGAAGGCGGAATAAAGCAGGCCAAGGCTGTGCGGGAAATGCAGCTCGCGCAGGATGGTGAGGTCCTTGCCCTTGCCGTGGCAGATGCTCGCGGTGGCCCATTCGCCCACGCCATCAATGGTGAGCACGGCGCTGTCCGTGAAGGGCGAGGCGTAGTAGGTGCTGGCCGCGTGGCTCAGGTGGTGCTCGGGGAAGTAGAGCTTCTTCATCACCGTGCCGGGATCGCCGAAGGCCTTCAACTCATCGCGGATCAGTTTCTTCAGAAAGAGCTTCTCCTTCATCCACACCGGCATGCTCATCAAGAAGCTCTTGATGCCCTTGGGTGCGAAGCCGTAGTAGGTCTCCAGCAGCCGTTCGAATTTTAGCAATGGCTTATCATAGAACGCCACGGCATCAAGGTCCTCCAGGCGCAGTCCTGCTTCGTCCAGACAGTAGCGCACGGCGTGGGTGGGAAAGCCGGGGTCGTGTTTCTTTCGGGTGAAACGCTCTTCTTGGGCGGCGGCGATGATGCGGCCGTCCTGCAGGAGCGCTGCGGCACTGTCGTGATAGAACGCGGAAATACCGAGGACCTTCATTGGGTGGTGAACGGACGGCGAATGTAGCAGCCCGCCTTCAGGACGTGCGAAGGGGCGTTGCGATGCCTACGGAACGATCACACGCTGTGCCGAACGCCGACCATCGTTGCGTACGACCACTAAGGCATAGGTTCCGGCAGCGTGGCCGCGGAGATCCAGCAGCACTTCGCCCGTCGAGAAGCGTTGTTCTTCCATCTTGCGACCCAAGGCATCGACGACAGCAAGGCTTATCGCCAAAGTGCTCAGGACGCGGAACACACCTGCCTCGGAACTTGGAAAGACCGTGATCACCTCGAGGTCCCGCTCTTCGGCAACACCGTTCACCCAGAACATCGGACTGATAACAAGGCTCATATCCCGGGTCACCTCGCCGATCAGCGTGCCGTTGCGCCATTCCCGGGCTCGGATGGCGAAAACGTATTCGCCGGACAGTTTCGGGAAATACCACGCGAAGGTTCCGTTAACCGGGTCTACGCCGTTCCAAGAGCCGGGCACTGATCCTACTTCGAAGGGCTCCTGGTATCCGGGAATATTGCCGCAACCCATGCCGCGCGGCTCCACGAGATCGAACGAAAGACTGTCCCCATCCGGTTCATCAGGCACCGGATGATGCAACCATGTGCTCCAGGAGAAACCAGCATCATTTTGAGGGGCGGTGAAATGCACGGAGCTGTTCGGCCCGAGGAGAGGGTCGATCACAAGCAACGCCCGCAGGCAGAATTCTTGGTTCACCGAATTCGGAATGTTCAGGATGCCTTCATTGCGGTTCTGCGAACTCACCTGGAGCGTGTAGGAACCGGAGCCCAGGTAGCTATGCAAGGTGGGATAGGTTACGCGCGCCACATCCCACCAGCTCGTATCGTTCGGGAGCAAGTCACTTTCCGCCCATCCAATGGTATCCCACGAGCCATCACCCAGATCCAAGATCAACTGGTCGGTGGGGTCAACACTGCTGCTCCGAACGAACAGGATCACATCGATCGCGTAGGTGTGGCCACTAAGGTGTTGGTAGCGGATCTCACCACCGTAGATATGGCTTGCGTGTACTTGAGAACAAACGGTCAACGCCACAAGAAGCAGAAGGCAGCGAATGGCGTGGGTGCTGGTCATTGATGCATGAGGCCGCTCAGGGCACGGTGATGCTTTGGGTGCTGGAACCGCCGGATGCGCTCGCAGCCCGGAGCAAGTAGGCGCCTGGGGTCCTGCTCCGTAGATCAACTACATGTTCGCCCGGAGCCAGAAGCAGTTCTTCTATGCTGCGGCCCAAGGCATCGACGACGACAAGACTTATCGCAGAAGTGCTCAGAACGCGGAACACGCCTGCTTCGGAACTCTGGAACACTATGAACGAACCGGGAACTTGCGGTTCCTCCACGCCGGTTACTGAGAACAGCGAACTGATGCAGATGCTCATATCCCGGGTCACTTCGCCGATCAGAGTACCATTGCGCCATTCGCGGGCGCGGATGGCGATCACATACTGTCCGGTGAGTTGCGGATGGTACCACTGGTAGCGACCGGTTTGTGGGTCGAGGTAGTTCCACATGGGATCCGGCGAAGGCACTTCAGCGGGCGTGATGTATCCGGGCAAGGGATCGCAACTCAACCCATCGGGTGTGATCAGTTCCAGGCTCAGGCTATCTCCATCGCTATCGGCGGGCAGCGGGTTGTGGACCAACGTGCTCCACAGATACCCCACCGCGTTCTGGGGTGCCTGAAAACGTGCTGAGGTGTTCGGCCCCAACTGAGGATCGATCACCAACCGGGCCTTCAGGCAGATGCTCTGGCCAAGCGAGTTCGGCACATTGAGAATGCCGCCGTTCCGATTGATCACGTTCGCGGTGATCGTGTAATCGCCGGGGCCGGGGTAGGTATGGTTCGCTGAGTACAGGCTTACCTGCTGGTCCGAGCAGGTGCTGTCGTTCGGAGAAAGCGAAAGGGTCTCCACGAGCGGCAGGGTGTCCAGGCCTCCGTCGCCCAAGGAAATGGGGATCATCAGTTGTGGCGACACCCCCGTGCTTTTGGTATAGAGCAGCACCTCGATGCGGTAGCTGTTCCCGCCCAAGTGCGTGTACCGGATATCACCACCGGACAGATGCGAGGCCTTCGCTCCCTGGAACGCGCTCAACAGGGGCAGCGCCAGAACCAATGCGGTCCAGACCGGGCGGAACATGGACCCCAAGATACGGCGCGGGTTGGAGGGGAGGGGAACCCCTACCTCACCCTACTGGTGTATCAGCCGCCGGCTCCAACTCACTTGGGTAGGGCTCGTACCGCGCACCATGTAAATGCCCTTCGACTGGTTCCGAAGGTCGATCAAGCCCCTCGGGTTCTCTATCACGACATGTCCGGCCATGTCCGTTACGCGTAGTTGGGTACCGGGATCGCCCACGAACTGATAGAGCCCGGGTTGTGCCAGAGGCACGATCGCATCATCCTGCCCACCTGGCGCGTTCTCTTCCACATTGCTCGGCAGCGTTCCGATGCACAAGGTCATGTCCCGCACCACTTCGCCGACCATGGTTCCGTTGCGCCATTCGCGGCATCGGATGGCAATGACGAATTCTCCCATCAACTGCGGATCATGCCAATGGAACGAGCCATCCAGCGGATCCGCCCAGGCGAAGTCAGCGCCCGGGGTCGCATCGGGAGGAAAGGTGTAACCGGGGATCTCCAGGCAATCGTCGCCGTGCGGGGTTATCAGATCGAAGGAAAGGCTGTCGCCATCAAGATCCGTGGCATTTGGCTGGTGTACCAGCGTGCTGAACTCATAGTCCACCTCGGTCTGTGGCGCGTTGAAGACCGCCGAACTGTTGCCGCCGGAAAGCGGGTCGATCACCAGCACAGCGCGAGCACATATCTCCACTTCATCGGAATTGGGAACGTTCAAGATGCCCGAGTTCCGGTTCGGATCACGCATGGTGATCACATAGGTGCCGAACCCCGGAAAGCTGTGCTGGCCGACGTATATGTTCAACGAGGTTTCACACGATCCACCAGCAATGGGTATGATATCGGTGCGCGGAAGGGTGTCAACAACACCATCGCCCATATCGACCAGCACCTCTTCACGATCCGCTGGGGAACTGGGGTCCAAGTAAAAATGTACGGTGATCAGGTAGGTGGTTAAGGAGCCTTGGCTGTAACGGATCTCTGCGCCGCGGATATGCGTTGCCCAAGAGAGAGGCGCGGCCAGGAGAGCGATCACGAGAAGAGAAAGGCGGATAAGGATTTGGGCCATGGGTGGTGGTCTTAGGGTTCCATGGAACCGAGACAGGTCTTTGCGATGATGTTCGTCGCTCCGGTTCGCTCCTTCACAAAACGCGCGGCCGCTTCCGATGCCCGCTGCAATTCCTCCCGATCGGCGAACAGCCGGTCGAGCAACGCCACCAGATCCTCCATATTGCGCACTTCGAAACCGGCGCCCGCCTCGATCAACCCCTGCGCCTCGGCGAACTTGCGGTGGTTGGGTCCGAAGATCACGGGACGGCCCCAGGCGGCGGCTTCCAACAGGCTGTGGATGCCGTCGCTGAAGCCACCGCCTACGTAGGCGACATCGCCGTGCGTATAAAGTCTCGCGAGTAGCCCCATGCGATCCACGAGCAATGTGCCGGTAGCCTCCTTTCCCAATGTCGCACGGATGTTGGCCGCCGTCGTGCCTTCCAACTCGCTCCAGCGCACCAAGGGTTTCGGGAAGCGGGCTTCGATGGCGAGCAATTGGTTCTCGCGGAGTTCATGGGGGGCGACGATCAGCTTCGGCTTCTTGGCCAGCCTCGCATACGCCGCCAGGATGACTTCTTCATCCTCCGGCCAGGTGCTCCCGAGCACGAATGCGGGATGGTCGTTCCGGAACGCATCCGCGATCCCCGTTCCTTGGCCATGCGAGGAGCCGTCTTCGACGATGGCCCTCACACGGTCGAACCGCGTATCGCCGACCACGGTGACGTTCGTGGTTCCGATCCCGGTGAGCAGAGCTCGGGACCGTTCGTCTTGAACGAAGAGATGGGTGAAGCACCCGAGCATTCTGCGCCAGGCGCTCCCGTACCACCGAAAGAAAGGTTGTCCGCGCCGGAAGATGGCGCTGATCAAGAACGTGGGGATCCGTCGCGTCCTCGCCGCTCGCAAGTGGTGGTGCCAGAACTCGTACTTCACCCAGAGTACGGTGCCAGGCCGCACCAGCTCCATGAAGCGGCACGCGTTTGCGGCGGTATCCACAGGAAGATAGTCCACATGGGTGGCCAGGGGGAAGTCCTTGCGTGCTTCATAGCCGCTCGGGCTGAAGAACGTGAGGAGCACGGGCAGGCCGGGTCGTTCGCGCTTGATCGCCTCCAGCACGGGGCGTCCCTGTTCGAACTCGCCCACGCTGGCGCAATGCATCCACAAGCAGCCGCGTAGGTCGTCCCGTCGGGCTTCCAGCCTCGCCCAGAGCCCTTTGCGGCCATCCACCCAAGCGCGGGCCTTGGGTAGGAAGGGAGCGGCCAGACGGACCCCCAAATGGTAGCCCGCCGCGCCCAGGTCGGTGAGCAATGGCATCAGTACGAATAGAAACCGGTGGCCTTGCGTCGATAGATGGGTATCGTCCATCCCGCGCGCAGGCCGGTGAGCTGATCCACACGCGTGTCCGCATCGCTTTTCCCGGTGTCGAAGTTCACTGCGCGTAGCGGCTGGGTGAAGGCGTAGAGCGCCTCGAAGCCGAAGTAGAAGTTCACGAAACGCTTGTTACCGAAATGCTGGTAGCCCACGGAAAGCCCAAAAGCAGGGCCGCCTGTAAGGCGGTCATAGCCCTGCAGGTAGTCGCCCTCCAGTTGGGGCACTTCGTCCACCTGGGTCTCGATACGGATCTTGTGGCGCAGATAGCCCAGGTTCAACTTCAGCATCAATCCGCTGTTGGGGTTGGGACCCACGATCGGGATGATCTTGCCCAGCACGGCCATCAGGGTATACCCGCGTTCGAAGAGCAGCACTTGGGCAGGCTGGCCGTCCTGGTCGAGGATCTGGCCGTAGCTGTTCGCCAGGCCGCTTAGCAAGCCGGTCTCGATCACCTTGCGTCCGAAGAGGAAGCTACCCTCCGCGCCGATCAGGTAGTTGCTGCGCAGCTTCACATAGGCGCACAGTCCCACGTTGCTGTTCTGGCCGAAGCGTTCCGCCAGATGACCACCCGGCACCTGGTAGGAATAGCTGGCCGTGACCGGCACCATGATGATGGTCGTATCCCGTATGCTCTGCTGTGCGTACGAAGGGCCCGCGATGACCAGGAGAAAGGCCGCGACGGCCGCGTGGAGAAGTTTCATCCGATGTGCGAAGGTAATCCTCCGATCAAGCCACCGGCCCACGCTGCGGGCCTTGCCACGCGCGGGGATCGCGCTTCGGTCGATGGCTATCTTCGCCGCGCCCATCACCCGGACGTTCCCGCCCGATCCCTCCCTATGAAGCCAATTCAGATGGTCGACCTGCTCGGCCAGTACCAGAAGATCCGACCGGAGGTCGATGCGGCACTGCAACGCGTGATCGAAAGCACGCTCTTCATCGGCGGACCCGAGGTGAAGGCCCTGGAAGCGGAAATGGCCGCCTACTTGGGGGTGAAGCATGTGATCGGCTGCGCGAACGGCACCGATGCCTTGCAGATCGCCATGATGGCGCTGGACCTGAAGCCCGGCGACGAGGTGATCACCGCCTCGTTCACTTTCGTGGCCACGGTGGAGGTGGTGGCCTTGCTCGGTATCACCCCGGTGTTCGCTGATGTGCTGCCCGGCACCTTCAACCTGGACCCGGCCGATATCGAGCGGAAGATCACACCTAGGACAAAAGCGATCGTACCGGTCCACCTCTTCGGCCAAACGGCGGATATGGAGGTGATCATGGCGATCGCCGCGAAGCACAAGTTGTACGTGATCGAGGACAACGCCCAAGCGATCGGGGGCGACTACATCTTTTCCGACGGAACGAGGAAGAAGTCAGGCACGATCGGCCACATCGCCTCCACCAGCTTCTTCCCCAGCAAGAACCTGGGTTGCTATGGGGATGGCGGTGCGCTATTCACCAATGACGATGCCCTGGCCAAGCGTCTCCGCCGGGTGTGCAACCACGGCAGCGAGGTGCGCTACTACCATGAGGTGGTCGGCGTGAACAGCCGTCTGGACGCGATGCAGGCCGCTATCCTGCGGATCAAGCTCAGGCACCTCGACGAGTACGCCGCCGCGCGCAACACGGCCGCCGCATACTACGACGAGGCTTTCGCGGGAATGGCACATATCAGCGTGCCTGAACGCAGCCCGAACAGCACGCACGTTTTCCATCAATACACGTTGAAAGTGACCGGAGGCCATCGCGACGCATTGAAGAAGCACCTCGAAGCGAACGGTGTCCCGGCCATGATCTATTACCCCGTGCCGTGCCATTTGCAGAACGCGTACAAGAGCGACCGATGCCCGGAAGGTTCCCTGCCTGTCACCGAGCAACTCACGCACGAAGTGCTGAGCCTGCCCATGAGCACGGAGCTAGATGAGGAACAACTCAAGCACATCAGCACTGCGGTGAAGGGCTATTTCAAGGATCGATAGCCCGGGCTCGCAGCAGTGCGCGTGGATAACTGACAACCAACAACGGACAACTGACAACGGAATTGGAATGAACATCGCAGTAGTAGGAACAGGATACGTAGGCCTCGTTACCGGCACATGCTTCGCCGAGACCGGCAACCACGTGGTATGCGTGGACATCAATGAGGAAAAAGTGAAGTTGCTCAAGGCCGGTCAGGTGCCCATCTACGAGCCGCATCTCGATGTGCTCTTCGAGCGGAACATCCGGCAGGGCCGCCTCAGCTTCACCACGGACCTGAAGAGCGCCATCGATCAGGCGCAGATCATCTTTCTGGCATTGCCCACGCCACCGGGGGAGGACGGAAGCGCCGATCTGCGCTACGTGCTCGGTGTCGCCGATGACCTGGGGAAGATCATCACCGACTACAAAGTGATCGTGGACAAGAGCACGGTGCCCGTGGGTACCGCGGAGAGGGTGCATGCCGCAGTAGCGAAGCACGCGAAAGCGCCGTTCGACATCGTGAGCAACCCCGAGTTTTTGCGGGAGGGCTACGCGGTGGACGATTTCCTCAAACCCGACCGGGTGGTGGTAGGCACCAGCAGCGACCGCGCGCGCAAAGTGATGGAGGACCTCTACAAGCCCTTCGTCCGCCAGGGTAACCCGATCATCTTCATGGACGAGCGGAGCGCCGAGCTCACCAAATACGCGGCGAACGCTTTTCTAGCCACCAAGATCACGTTCATGAACGAGATCGCGAACTTCTGCGAGAAGGTGGGCGCGGACGTGGACAAGGTGCGCATCGGCGTAGGCAGCGACAGCCGCATCGGCAAGCGCTTCCTCTTCCCGGGCATTGGCTACGGGGGTAGCTGCTTTCCGAAGGACGTGCAAGCCCTGGCCAAGAGCGGGGACGATGTCGGCTACACCTTTGAGATCATCCGCAGTGTGATGGAGGTGAACGAACGTCAGAAGACCTCGATCATCCCGAAGATCAAAGCGCATTACGATGGAGCATTGCGTGGCAAGCGCTTCGCCTTGTGGGGACTCGCCTTCAAACCCGACACGGACGATATCCGCGAGGCGCCGGCCCTGTACATCATCGATGCGCTACTGAAGGAAGGGGCGGCGGTCACCGCCTTCGATCCAGAGGCGATGCCGAACGTGAAGAAGCAGCTGGGCGACGGAATCCGTTTCGCAGCGGACGAATACGAAGCGCTGAAGGACGCCGATGCGTTGATCATCGCCACCGAATGGGCCGAGTTCCGCACGCCGGACCTTGCCCGTCTCGCCAGCAGCCTGAAGGAACGCGTGATCTTCGACGGCCGCAACCTGTATGAACTGGACCACATGAAGGAGCAAGGCTTCACATACGTGAGCGTGGGCCGCCAGACCGTGAACGTGCCTTTGCGTTCCACCACCAAAGCCTGATGATGAAGGACCGTGTGCTCATCACCGGTGCGGCGGGTTTCCTGGGCTCGCACCTGTGCGACCGTTTCCTGAAGGAAGGCTACCATGTGATCGGGATGGACAACCTGATCACCGGACGACTGAAGAATATTGAGCACCTCTTCAAACGCGAGGATTTCGAGTTCTATCACCACGACGTAAGCCGGTTCGTGCACGTGCCTGGACCGTTGAAATACATCCTGCACTTCGCCAGCCCCGCCAGCCCGATCGACTACCTGAAGATCCCGATCCAAACGTTGAAGGTGAGCTCGCTGGGTACGCACAACCTACTTGGCCTGGCCAAGGCGAAAGGTGCGCGCATCCTTGTGGCGAGCACCAGCGAGGTCTACGGCGATCCGCAGGTGCATCCACAAACGGAGAGCTACTGGGGCCACGTGAACACTGTCGGGCCGCGGGGTGTGTACGACGAAGCGAAGAGGTTCCAGGAGGCGATCACCATGGCTTATCACACCTACCACGGTGTGGAGACGCGGATCGTGCGCATATTCAACACCTATGGCCCGCGCATGCGGTTGAACGACGGCCGCGTATTGCCCGCCTTCATCGGCCAG
>Ga0138256_10005422_pt1 | contig 13493 bp, 6 predicted proteins | sample KNB2016incub_MG_FD_105486 | JGI IMG/M metagenome (GOLD analysis project Ga0138256, IMG submission 105486) | Active sludge microbial communities from wastewater in Klosterneuburg, Austria - KNB2014incub_MG | ecosystem: Engineered > WWTP > Activated sludge > Unclassified | place: Austria...
GCATTATAAAATCCACCGGCTTCAAAAAAAGCTTTATTACCTGAAATGATACAATTCACAAGAATGGGCGAACTGTTTCCTCCATCAATACCATTATTGTAAAATGCTCCGCCCAGGTCGGCAAAGTTCATTTGGATCAGACAATTGATAATAGTCGGAGTTGAGTTGTTGCCAGCTCCGCTTCCTTCATTAAACCAGGCACCACCTTGCCCCTGAATATCCGGCCCAGTAGCATATCCACCTGTAATTGTAAAGCCATCCATCACCATCAAAGTGTCTACCAGGGTTGTGGTTACCACATGATAGCTGTTGTTGCTGCTATCTGCATCCTGAAAGATATTTCCGCACAATATGGTTTTATAACAATCCCAATCACGGGTCAAAGAGTCCATATCATGGCCATAGCCTCCGACCAACACGGTTGAATCCGGGATGTCAAACGAAAGAGATCGATCTGGTAAAAAATAAATCGTATCAGAAGGTAAAGCCGTACAGGTATCAATGATTACCAATGTATCAAATCCGCTGGGGTAATAAGTGCCTTGTGCGACTTTAATGGTATCTGCGAGCACGCAGAGTCTGACCGCCATCAAAGCGTCCTGCAGATCGGTATAGGCATTGGCCCAGGAGCTACCGTTATTGGTGCCGGTGGCAGCAGAGTCAACATAAATAACTCCGCTTGCAAATAACCCGCAATTAAAAAACCCGGTCTCATAAGCGCCTATATCAATGGTGCCATTTTGAATGCGAAGGTTACCTTCGAGGTCTGTGGGGTAGTTATTTGCCATGTTGAATCCCATGTCGATCGCCTGAGAGTTGGATAATACATGGAAATTTCCAGACACGTCCGGCGCCGAGGTAAATGAAGGCGAAAAGTAAAACATGGGATCTACTCCAATTTTATTGTTACCCAAATCGGTAAAACTCCCAATGATCTGAATTATGGAGTATTCTATGCTGGTTGTCGTTCCATTAATTTGGTTGAAGGTGTTTGAATTATTCCAGACTATGCTATTTATTATTTCAATGTCTACAGGCCCCCCCATACCGCTCTGATTAGTAAATACTCCACCGGAAGCTGCATTATTACCATTGAAGACACAATTTGTAAATACCAGATTGATCATCCCTTCCGAACTTAAAATGTAGCCAGCTCCACCGGAATTTGCCTGGTTACCGCTGAATATACAATTAGTAAATTGGGAATAGGATTCACCGACAGCTACCCACGTGTAAATACCTCCACCATCTCCTGTTGCCACATTACCTCTGAATATGGTATTGTAATAAAACGGGGTGACTTCACCACTACTTGAAAAATTGAACATACCGCCGCCTGAATTGGCATAGTTTTTTTCAAATACACAATTCCGGATTACCGGACTACTGATATCCGCTATATCAAATGGGAATGAAGTAGAATTGTGCCAGCCACCTCCTTCTCCCAGATCATTGGCACCATTTGCATTACCGCCAGTGATACAGAACCCATCCACCACCGTTTGAGGGCTCACCTCCTGAGTTACAATAACATGATAACTATTATTTGACGAATCAGGAGTATGATCGATGTCACCACTGAGGATAGTTTTGTTGCATATCCAATCCCGGTTAATGGAGTCACCACCATGTCCATATCCACCTAAAACAACTTTCCCACTGGGTATTATAAAACTAATATTTCGGTTAATTACACTTCCTCCCAGAGTATCCGGGAAATAAGTGCCCTGAGCCACCAAAATGGTATCGACAGGACATACTTGTACAGCAGCCAAAGCATTCTGGAGATCTATAAAAGCATTCGCCCATGAACTACCGTTGTTTAATCCTGAAGTTGCTGCAGAATCCACATAGATCCTGGTATTAAAATCTGCACAATCAAAAAAGGATGCAGCTGTATAGGCTGTATCACTTACCTGGGCAAAATTATCTGAAGAGGTGGTAACCACTTCGGTGATCGCATTGGTATTGAGTGGGTTAAAAGCATTATTGACGACAACCTTGTATTGTATTATGATCTGTTTGCCGTTTTGAAGTTCGGGAATAGAAAACGGGAATGAAAACTGACTGTAGGTAATTACGGAGATATGCAAAAAGATAATGGATAATACTGCATTCAAAACCCAACCTGGCAGGGTCATTTTAGTTTTCAAATAGCCAGACACTTGATGCATAATCATTTCTTTAAACTGTTTGAATTAAAAAATGGAATAGAGGGAAAACAGCTGTTAAACGAAGTGCCTGAAACAGATACGGTACCGACCAGTGTGTTTTGACCTGTTAAATAAGTGACTACGTTGGCTGCTGATCCCGGATCAGGCACTAATCCCTTTATATTAATAGTAGATACCTCATTGATTCGAATATCATTAACCCCAAAGCCATGAAGATTAATTGTATTTTTTTCTGCAAAAACACCTCCAATTTGGGCACAAATCGAAGACAGATCAGCAGTAGATAAACCTGCCAAAAGTGAAATTCCGTACCGGGAAGCAGCAGTTAAATCAATATTGTTACCGGTAATAGTGGCATTCATTGTTCCACTTCCTATATTCACAATTTCAATCCCATCCCTCTTTATTTTTGTAAAATTATTATAGCTTATTGTAGTGGTTAATGCCCCGGCTCCCTGGGCACGGATATATATTCCATCAGCATTAGCATTATTGTTATTGTCAACGGCATTGTTCGCAATGGTCCCGGAAAATAAAGAAGACGATGTTGAAGTTGAAGCTATTTGACAACTTATAGCATCGAATGCAATGGCTAAACCGGGCACGGAAAAAGCACAGCCAAGTATATCAAATGACAAGTCTCCGGAGCTTTCAACCAAAAGACCGATCCCCGTTACGTTATCGGTAAATGAAGTTGAGTTTTTAAACTCGACATCCACATTACCGGTGCTGTTATTGCGTACAAATGCACCAAATGACAAATTTCGAAGGAATTGACAGTTATCAATATCGGCGGTCACTGACGCGGTACCGTAAGCTTCAATACGTAATCCATCTAAACCCGGCGCCACAGAAGAATTATCCTGAATAATTGAATTGGTTAAATTGAATTGGGTAATTGATCCACTGGTATTTACCAAATGAAGATTGTTTACATATCCGTCCTCAATCGTGCAATTGGAAATCGAAACGGTGCCTGTCAGTCCATTTCTTTCTACGAATTTTCCAAAAGTAGCTGAACCTTCATTCAAGGAAGCATTAGTCCCGTTTTTACCACTAGAATGGGTAACAACTATCTGGCTCATAGTAAGGCCGTTGACATCATAACCCAGGATGCCAAAGTTTTGAAAATTGCTGAGCTGCATTTTGTTCAGAATAATATTTCGGCAGTTGGAGAGGAAAATGCCAACACCCGTCAGCGAATCATTGTCCGCACCGGTCTTATCAGAAATGATTCCACCGGATGTGGATGTCATATCTCCGGTTATATTTAGTCCCCCCAGGTTGCCGGTACTGCTTAAGAAAATTCCGGTCATTGGATTTGCTCCACCGGTAGAAGAAATGGATTTAAAATTGAGATTTAGAGCGCCGATGGTGGTTCTTAAAAATTTCAAAGCAGTTGCCCCACCGCTGCAGTTAATAGTATTATTTGAACCTGTCACTACAACCAGACCTCCGCCCGTTGCATTAAAACCCAATCCGGTACCCGTTGTTGTCAGAGTAATACCAGTTCCTAAGCCAGAGGGGGTAAAATTAATCGTGTCAAATATATTATCCGAAAGAATTATCGCGTCACCCATGGAAGCCATGGCAATGGTAATAGTAGGGTTATTGAAGCTAATGGTACCTCCGTTGCTGTTTTGAATATTAATTCCCGAAATTGTACTTAAGCCTTTAGTAAGATTACCTGTTTTGAATGTTATGGTGCCCGCGTCGTGATTGTCGATGGATACCAAATTTCCAGTGTTGGTACCAAGAGTCATGCTTCCATTGTAAGTAACATTGGCATTGCTCGATGATAAATTAAACGCCTCACCGCTCACATTGTCGGCTCTGCTTATACTGGTAGTGCTATTAAACAAAAAAGTGCCTGTTGACTCATTTAAAATATCTATACCGGCATCACCACCATTTAATGAAGTGGTACCAATAAAATTATAAGTTCCGTCTGCATTTTCAAATTGAAGTCCGGAGCCATCGGTAGCATTTAACAATCCACTTTGAAATGTAACCGTTCCCGCCGCATGACCACTTACTAGAACTAAAGGAAAGTTATTCGGCTGACTGATCGGTACATTGATGGTAACGGATATCGTTCCCCCGATTATGGCAACAACGGTATCTCCTGAGCCCAAATCGGGATTGATATTCCCAGCGGAAACCAAAACACTTCCTGAAGTATTATTCAAATACACCGCTTCACCTGACGGCGAAGTGGAGTTGAAAGAATCAAAAGTGACATTTAACACACCTCCATGGACAATCCTAATTCCACTGGATGAAGTGGTATTTACAAAATTGGTATTTGAGATCAATAAGTTTGACACCGTGAAACCATTGTCTCTAATCATAGCCCTATTGCTACCGTTGTTGCCTAATTCAATTCCCCTGATGGTATCATTTTGAGCAAGTAATATAGACCCATTGATGGTTGATGTCATGTTCGCCATACGAAGATTTGAGCCATTGGGGCAATTCCAGTTCTCATCTGCACCAAAAAGCTTTTGGTCGTTTTTCAGGATCAGACTGTCATTTGATGGAAATACCCCTGGGAACACAAAAATATAATCACCGGGAGCAGAAGCAGTTTGTGCATCGGATAGTTGGTCAAATGGATTATTAATGCTGCCTGATCCCGAAGGATTGGGGTTATCATCTACAAACCACATGACCTGATCAACACTGATGTATACTTTGGCCTGAATGCTGAATGAATTATGCTCGTCCTTGATCTGGTAAGAAAATGTATCCAAACCTACAACCATACATTTAGGGTTATATGTAAATGAACCATCGGCATTTACCATTAAATCCGCACCGGAAGGCAAACTGATTGTATTACCCACATTACCCGGCAAACCATTTACTGCGGCCACCATGATCATGGAGTTGTGATCGATATCATCATCATCTGCCAGCAAGCCAGGTGCTCCAACATTCAGAATGGAAGCTTGAGAAGCTATATAAGTATTAGAATCTGCTACCGGTGCATCATTAACCCCGGTGATTTTAATGATGACACTGTCGCTATCCATACAAACACCATCCGATATGGTATAAGCTACCCGGGCAAAAAACATTTCACCCACATTGAGGGTATCCAATCCCATAGCACCGGTGGTATGTGTAAAATTAAATCCTCCGGCGCCCAATACGCTCCAGCTTCCACCATTTACCATTTGATTGATAACCACCGGGTCGACCAACAATGGATCCAGGTCCGGATCTATATCATTTGTCAATACATTGGATGAAGGGAAGGAAGCATTCTCATTTACTATAAAAGTATCCCGTACAGCTGTCGGGCAATCATTCAAAGGTTTCACTTTTAATAACCTGGTGATTGAATTGCTGTTTGCCCCTCCGTCATTTACCGTAATACAAATAGTCCGGGTTGCTAAATTTGGATTATTTGCCTGGTTGGTATACTGAACATTTTCGATGGCTGTTTCATAATCAGTGAGGCTGGCTGAGCCCATCAACATCAGGGTACCGGTGCCCCCGTTCCACATGGCTGTGATACCTCCGGGCAATGGACCGGCGATTAAAGTATCTTCTGTTGCGAAATAATTTGCACAGATTTGAATCTTTGCGCTTTCTGCATTGGGTTCATCGTCCATGATGGTAAAAGCCATAGTCATCACGGAAGTATCTTGTTGCTCAAAGGCGCAAATGGTGTCTGTAATGGCCAGGTTGCTTGCTATGACCGGAGGCAGATTAAATTGGACGTATATAATGGCAGAATCCTCGTATCCATCCGCATCCCTGATGGTGTAATGAATTGAATCCGCAACTGCTCCGTTGATCCCTGTGGAATCATAACTCAATGAACCATCCATATTCAATATGATCATTCCCCCGGCAGCTGTTGTAATGGCGTTGCCCACATTAGCCTGATTGGATTCCACCCGATGGACGAATAAATTAAAATTAAAGGGTGGATTGGGCAATGGATCGTTGAGGTCAAAATCATTAGTTAAGATACCCGGAACAGCGAGCACTAAGGGATTCACCAGAAATTGGAAGGTATCATTGAAAGCCAAAGGACTTACCCTGAGGCTGCTCGGATCGTAGGTCACATTGGGATCCCCGGTATGATTAATTACGGCATTCAATACAGATTGACCGGTTTCATTCTTAAGGATGATGGTGTATCGAATACTGTCAGCCGGATTGGCCGTCATATTGCCATTGGGGTCATAAAACAGGGTATCCGTAAGCGTAATCGTGGGCAGAGGAGGCATGGACCTGGATTCCAGGGGGCGATTAACCACCTGGAAATTAAGTTTATGGTCTATAGAAGAATATTCAAATAAAAAATTCGACGCTGTTGCCAGCCTTATAGTCCAAGTATTGCCATTCTGAATATTATTTCTACCGTAATAAACCCCTTTATCATTTATTTTGAAATTCCAGGTACCAGCAGGGATCGATACGTTTAGACGGTAAACAGTTCCAACTTGTTTAAATTCAGTAATTGTGCAGTTGTCCTGCCAATCGGTTGAACAACCTATTTCGGTTTGAAAATCGGATACTAAATGGATCGACGAATCAAAATCATTTGGCTGAAAAGTATAGCTTAAAAGCCTGCCAAAAAAATAACTCCAAAACAGAATGGGCGACATTATTCAGGTGGTTTTATAAAAAGCTGGTTGAATTTACACAAAAAATTGAATTACAGTAGGTTGAACATATTTTTTAATTAATATTTTTTCTTGATTTTGGGTCAACTTTGATATTAACATAATTGTCCAAGTGGCTGCGATCCTGCTTTGATTTATAAACCTAACCTGAAGCTATGCATTATGCACTTGATTATAAACTGAGAATTATTGGCCCAAGGGGCTGCGTACAGGCTATATTTTATGACCTCGGGCATAGCCTTGAACCTAACACTGTATTGGAGCATAGCTATTGTACGTTAGTCACTTACACCGAAAAGTTTCTGCCCGTGTAAAATAATCGCAAGGGTTGGAGCATAATTTATTGTAGGTCAGGCCTTGCATCGAAAAGTAAGATATGAATGGCCCAGGTGGCGGCGCTCTGGCTATGCTTTATACACCTGGGCCTTCACACTATAATTGGTCTAAGTGGCTAAGCACAACCTATGCTTTATACACTCGGGCATAGCCCTAGGCCTACACGGTAGGATATGAGAATAGTAAGATATGATTTGGCCAAGGTGGCGGCGCTCAGGCTATTCTTTAAACACTTTGAAATTATTGGCTAAAATGGCTAACCCACATGCTGAACTATATACACTCGGGCTAAGCCCTGAGGCAACACGAGATATGAGAATAGTAAGATATGATTTGGCCCAGGTGGCGGCGCTCAGGCTATGCTTTATACACCTGGGCCTACACATTAAAATTGGCCTAAGTGTCTGCGCTATGTCTATGCTTTATATATCTCTTAACCCTCGAGGATGCAGGTTTTGGAAAAGTCCAGTTTCTCCTCATCCACTTTCGGTCATTTGGACAAAATCAACATGTGGTGATAATCATCTAAAGTCTCTGCCTGTTCTGGTTTAAAACCAATGGTTTCCGTCCAGGATCGCACGTTGTCTATCTGTGCAGGAAAATCATATTGTTGGATATGGCTGATTATCAATGATAGCTCCTTGGGCTCCAATGCAGTCCAGCTTTCTTGAATCCAGGTGATATATTCGTGCAGGTAATCTTCTCTGGATTGACCGGGTTTTCGGTACACATCGATAAGTATACATAGTCCTCCATCATCCGAACGGTTATATATGTCTGTCAATAATTCCAATTTAACCTCATCCTGCAGGTGATGGATTGCATAAGCGCTGTAAACTAATTGAAATCTTCGTTCGTCCAACCGGATTAAGTCTTCCATTCTACCGGTAAGGAGTTTTGTATCAAAGTCAAATTGCGTCAAATTGAGCTGTGCAATCTCCAGCGCCGCTGGAGACAAGTCAATCCCTCTATACGATTTTATACTATCCTGTGAAGAAAGTGATTTTACCCAATAGGCATCACCGCAGCCAAGATCTAGAATATTGATTTTATCCTTTTTTGATACTGCCCGAATGATCATATCGGCTTGTTCATTTCGCTGCCGATGGAACATATAATTATGGGATATCAGTTTTTGATAGGTGGCCCAGTTTTGTTTGAATATTTCGACCTGTGGATCAGATGTCATGAGGTGGGAAAGATAAGAAATGCGTATAAAAATCAAGTTTCGAATTATAATAGTCGACATAGACGAGCCCAAGTGGCGACGCACAAGGCTATGCTTTATTCACTTGGGACAACACGCGGAGGTGGGAAAGATATGAAATGCGTATAAAATCCAATTTCTTAAAATAGTCGACTTGGATAGAAACCCAAGTGGCGACGCGGAAGGCTATGCTTTATACACTTGGGACAATACGTTTATACACTTGGGACAAGACACTTGCGTATAAAATCCAATTTCATTATAATAGTCGACATGGATAGACGAGCCCAAGTGGCGACGCACAAGGCTATGCTTTATACACTTGGGACAACACGTTTATACACTTGGGACAACACACTTGCGTATAAAATCCAATTTCATTATAATAGTCCACATGGATAGACGAGCCCAAGTGGACGCACAAGGCTATGCTTTATACACTTGGGACAACACGCTTATATTCCGGAGTTAATGTGCACTGCAGTTTACTGCGGTGGGTTTTGAACTATTCTCTCTACGGAATAATCCCCCAATATGCTGGTGCAGGGCTTTGCCCGAGTGTTGGAGAATAGCCTTTGTGAGTTAGCCACTTGCACCGAATAGTAGACAAGTATTTGAGAAGCACTCAACTTTTAATTACTAAAACCTTATAAACCCAATAGTACTGATTGGTAATTCAAGGATGTCTACATCTATCAAACCAGTTTTTCCATTATAATTTCGTGCACTGGAATAAATATACTCTTCCGGCTCATCGACAATACCTGCTTTTACCGGATTATTATGCAGATAAAATAATTTTTGCCCTATAAATCTTGGTGTAAATAATACTATAGGATGATTGTCTTGCTGCCAAAATTGAAACTTTTCGTTATTACAGTTAGCCTCTCCATTCGCCCGAAATATAGGCATCATCCAATTTTTTCTACTCTCAAACTTATTGCCCGAGATGGCTTTTAAAAGAGTCTTTGAAGTAAATTTTTTAAAATCTCTCAGAATGTCAGATAAGAATTTACCCTGTTCAGCCTGGATGATCAAATGGATATGATTCGACATCAAACACCAGGCAAAAAGGATTAACCCTTTTTCCTTTTTACAAAAATTTAAACTATCGACAACAATATCCCTATATTCTTTTCTTGTAAAGACATCAATCCAATTTACAACAGCAAAAGTTACAAAGTAAACGCCCTCATGATCTGAAAATTTGTACTTCCTGCTCAAGATGATTTTATAAAATTCAAATATACCGGCCTGGTTCTTTAAGTCCACACGGCAATTTGTGCCATTTGAAAGCAACTTAGGACAAAATTGGCCTAAATGGCTGCGCGCAGGTTGTGTCTATACAATTAGACCTACAAATAATTAGGAAATAAATTGGCCTAAGTGGCTGCGCGCAAGCTATTCCTTATACACTTTGGCCTACACAGAAATAAATTGGCCTAAGTGGCTGTGCGCAAGCTATGCCTTATACACTTATGCCTACACATGGCCTAAGTGACTGCGCGCAAGCTATGCCTTATACACTCGGGCATAGCCCTAGGCTACACATGGCCTAAGTGGCTGCGCGCAAGCTATGCCTTATACACTCGGGCATAGCCCTAGGCCTACACATGGTGTCTAAATTGCTGGCTCAAGTGGCTACGCACAAGCTATGCCATATACACTTGAGCATAGCCCTAGGCCTACAAATGGGAGGCTAAATTGCTGGCTCAAGTGGCCACGCACAAGCTATGCCATATACACTTGAGCCTACCCAGTGGGATAGCTATTGTGGATTAGCCACTTGCACCGAATAGTTTTTTTTAAAAAGAAACCGCTCCAATCGATATTATTCATTCCTTTGAGCGTTTTATACAGTCACTATTTCCCAATTTTTATATGAATTTTCCATTAGCATTGTTGCTGATCACCAGCAGTATAGGGTCGATTCAAAGCGGCTTCTTTGGTTTATTGATTTTATCCAAACGAAACCAAACCCAAAAAGGACGGGTCTTTTTGGGTTTATTGCTTATTGTCCTGGCTATCCGCATGACCAAGACAGTAGCTTATTATTTTACTGAAAACCATCAACTTTTCCCATATTTCGAAAACCTGGGATTCATGGCGCACAGTTGTGTGGGACCGTTTTTATATCTCTACCTGAAAAAATTTATCGATGTCGATTTTGTATTTGAAAAAAAATATTTTTTGCATTTTATTCCTGCAGGCCTGATCTTACTCCTGAGCTCCGTACTGACGGATTATATCTGGGTAGACCGCAAACTATATGTAGTCCTGTTGTATCAACTGGGCTTGTATTTCCCATTTTGTTTCCGCCTGATCATGCAAAATGGAAAATCTTTAAACCTTTTTGAAAAAAAATGGCTGTGGTTTTTGACTATTGGTTTGGGATCCGTCTGGCTCGCCTATGTAGCAAATTCCCTGGGTCTTGTACCTTACATTTCAGCAGCCGTAGTTTTTACACTGGCAAGTTATGTTTTATTGTACCTGGTTGTCGACAATCCAAATCTGTTTGCCCCGAAAACACCGGCTATTAAAAAAGAACACGGGTATTCAAACGAATTAGATCAACGCTTGATGTTGAAACTAGTTGCCTGCCTTGAAAAAGATAAACCCTACCTCAACCCTGGCCTCACGATGCCGCAATGCGCTAAATTGATCCAGCTGACCCCACACCGGTTTTCTCAATTGATCAATCAAAATACCCGGCAAAATTTTTTGGAATTTATCAATAATTTCCGCGTAGAGGAAGCAAAAAATAAGTTACGAGACCCCCATAAAAATAATCTGACCATTGCATCAATCGCTTATGAAGTGGGGATTCATTCGCTTTCTACATTTAATGCGGCTTTCAAAAAACGCTTAAAAATGACGCCTTCAGAATACCGCAATAGTACTCCGCCACTCAATTGACCTCCGATAGGCCTGGTGGAGTTATAAATTCGTCAGTTTATTTTATAACTCATTTAGTCAGGAAGAAAATTTTACCGTTGATTTGCTGAAACTTAATTTAAATGATCTCCCAACCTTGCCTGAAATACCTGCTCCTGATCGGCCTTTCCATTTCATGCTTAAATCTAACGGATAAAGTTTATGCTCAAAACCAACTAATCATCGATTCTGAAATCGGGAAACTGTTGCTGGAACCTGTTTCGGACACCTTGGTAGTACCTTATGGAATGGCTTTTTTGCCTGATGGTAAGATTTTGGTTTCAGACCGGCCTAAAGGCATAATCTATTTGCTGGATCCCAACACCCGGATAAAAAAAACCTTACAAAATTTACAGGGAGTCAAGGGCCTCAGTTTTGGCGGTATGCTGGATATTGCCCTTCACCCCAAATATGCCAAAAATGGCTGGATCTATTTTAATCATACCATCAAAGAAGCCCAGGGGTATGCTCTGGTACTCGAGCGGGCTAAACTAAGGGGATCAACACTGGTAAGCCGGCAACGTCTTTTTACCGCACTGCCCTATCATGACTCCGAAGGCCATTTCGGCAGCAGCATTGTTTTACAAAATGGATATGTGTTTTTTTCCACAGGAGATTTTTATGACCTGAAAGATTCGGCGCAAACCCTGTCCAATCATCTGGGTAAAATCATACGATTACACGATGATGGAAGGATCCCCCGGGACAATCCCTTCGTAAACATAGCGGGAGCCAAACCAGAAATCTGGTCCCTGGGACATCGAAACCCTCAAGGGCTGGCAGTTAATCCAGCAACCAGTCAGCTCTGGGAACATGAACACGGGCCGAAAGGGGGTGACGAAATCAATGTAATCAAGGAGGGGAAAAATTACGGATGGCCGGTCATTACTCATGGCATTGATTATGACGGTAAACCCATCGGTCAGGGGATCAAAGAAAAAGAAGGATTGGAACAACCGATCTATTTTTATGATCCTTCCATTGCACCATGCGGGATGCTTTTTTATTCAGGCCAACGATTTCCTGAATGGAAAAACAATCTTTTTATCGGTGCACTGGCATTAAGACATCTAAACAGGCTGGTGATTCAGGGCGATAAAATTGTTCATGAAGAAAGGTTGTTTACCGGCCAAAGATGGCGGATCCGCAATGTGAAAGAGGGTCCTGACGGGTTTGTTTATATTGCTATTGATAATGGCAGAATTATGAGGATCAAACCCTATTGAAGGACAAGGTTATTGTCAAAGTTTACCCTTACATTAGTTTTTAACCAGAAAAACACCTAATTCCATATATTTGCGCCTCTTTTGAAAGAATGGCAGCCATTCGATATTGATTGGAGGAAGTTATGGCGTGGTAGCTCAGCTGGTTAGAGCGTGCGATTCATAATCGCAAGGTCGGGAGTTCAAGCCTCCCTCACGCTACTTTTTAGTGGTCAGTTAGTCAGTGATTAGTTAGTAGGTGATTAGTTAGTTAGTAATCAGTAAATTAGTTAGTCAGAAGACCGTAATTCAGTAGTCAGAAGACATATCCTTCACCCCCTGCCTTAACCTTTAACTTCAACCAACCACCAACCACCAACCACCTTTCCACCCTATCCCCGAGTTATTTACAAATTAATTTTATTTATAATATATCTTTGTCCCCGTGGATTGGATTTCAACCATAAAAGGATTTTCTGCCTATCTCCGCATGGAAAGAGGTTTATCCGGCAATTCGGTAGAAGCCTATATCCGGGATACCGAAAAACTCGCCACCTATATCCACCAGGACCATTCCGCCCTGGCACCAGAAAAAGTCACCCTCACCCACCTGGAAGGATTTGTAAAATACCTGGATCAGGAGGGTATGGACGAGAGGTCACAGGCCAGAGTAAGATCCGGAGTGCGAGCATTTTACAAGTACATGTTAGTAGAAGATCTCTGTGAGCAGGACCCTACTGAATTGCTTGAAGGTCCGCGATTGTTGAAAAAATTTCCCGATGTCCTCAGCCTGGACGAAATCAATACCTTACTCAACCTTGTCGACCTCAGCACCGATAGCGGGGTCCGCAACAGGGCCATGCTGGAAACGCTTTATGCTTGTGGCCTGAGAGTCAGCGAGTTGGTAACCCTTCGAATTTCCATGTTATATCCTGACCTTGGGTTTTTAAAAGTGATCGGCAAAAACAATAAAGAAAGAATAGTACCGATAGGCACC
>Ga0138256_10005423_pt1 | contig 13493 bp, 11 predicted proteins | sample KNB2016incub_MG_FD_105486 | JGI IMG/M metagenome (GOLD analysis project Ga0138256, IMG submission 105486) | Active sludge microbial communities from wastewater in Klosterneuburg, Austria - KNB2014incub_MG | ecosystem: Engineered > WWTP > Activated sludge > Unclassified | place: Austria...
ACCCAGATCGAGCCAGGGGCCGGGCGAGCTCACCTTATTAATAGTGTCACACTCGCCGGCCAGGATCAGGGCGGTCTCCGGCCGCAGCCAGAACGCGCTGAGATACGCGGGCCATGAAGTCGGAAAATTTTTCGGTTCGCGCTCGACGATCGGTGCGAGGGTTTTCAACAGCGCAGCCAGGCTCAGCCGACGGTCGGCATCCGTCAATTCGCCAAGCGCAACTACACTCACCGGCGAAGTGCATCGCGAGCAGAACAGGGATTCCGCAGGGTTATCGGTTCCACAAACCGGGCACTTCATCTGGTGGACTTTCGATTCGGGTTTGGGAAATGGCAAGTTGAAGATTGTGAATGGGAGAGCTTGGGAGGGGAGCGCGAACAAGTTCGCGGCTTCGGGGAGGGGGGATCTGGCTTCAGGTTACTTTGATCGACGGGGCAAATAGATCACGAAAGTCCCCCAAATTTCATCATTCGTTGTCTCACAAAATTCGAAATGAAACATTGCTCGTTTCAATGTGTCCAAGCTATAAAGGTTCCACACCCTGTTGAAAGTCGAGTTCTTATGGCCAACGCCGACTCTGCTCAGCCTCATGTTGATGCGACGCAAGTGCGATCCCACGCGCGGTCTTGTTCGATCGCTGATCTGCATCTTGGGTTCTGGCGAAAGCCGGGTGTGTTGCAGGCGATGCCGTTGCTTACGAGCTTTGCGTTTCACGCGGGGCTTTTGTTGATTGCGGTCGTGTTGATTCGGGCGATGCCGACGATCATCAATTCGGTCACGCCCCAACAGGTGATTATTCCTTTCGGCACGCTCGTTCCCCATGAGGGCGAAATCGGTCCGCCGAATCCGGTGTCGATGGGTGAAGACCTAACGAGGGCGTCGATGCCCGATGATGCGAGCGAGTCGAACACACCGGATTTTTCGAAACATCCCGAATCACCTTCGACCGGTCTTGAGGGTTTGGACGATCAACCCAATTTGGATGTCACACCGATTAGTCCGGGCCTTCGTCGCAACGGAGGTTTGAATAATGAATCGTCCGGAACCAACCCCGGCGGCAAGCAGCCGAGCCTTGGATTCAAAAATGATTCGACAACGGGGATCTTCATCCCAGGCGCCGCTGGAACAGGCAGCAACGCGCGGAAAGTCGTTTACGTGTGCGATGCGTCCGGTTCAATCGGAACATCAGTTCCACGAAAGACTGCGCTCATATCCGAGTTGAAGAAAGCGATTGATCAACTCGATCGATCTCAGTTCTTCAACATCGTCTTCTTCAGTGTTGATGATCCGATTGCGTTCTCGAATGGCGAGTTGATGCAGGCGAACAGCGTCAATCGTCAGAGGGCGTACGATTTTTTAGACAAGGTCGTAATGAGCGGCCAGACCGATCCGATCCCCGCGATCAAGCTGGCGTTCAGGCAGAAGCCGGAGTTGGTCTATCTTCTCACCGATGGCGAGTTCACTGACGTCGAACCTCAATCGGTGATCGATACAGTGGAGACTCTCAGTTCCAAAAACAGCGTGATGATCAGCACCATCATGCTCGACAACACAAGCGAGGCCGAGCAGGAGACGCTCCGGAAAATTGCCAACATGACGGGTGGCGAGTTTTCGTCGGTGTCGGCGGAGGAGACGATTCGATCGAGCGAATGAGGCCAACTTCCAGATTGAATCAAACCGAAGCAAGCCGAATCAAGCCGAAGCCGCGAACTTGTTCGCGCTGAAGAAATTGGAAATGCGCGAACAAGTTCGCGGCTTCTGTGGACTGAATTTGCATTCAAATTGCCTTCGAATGCCCTCGAAATCCCGATAACTTCCCCACAAGTTCTCAACTTTTACATCTGACCCGTCATCCGATGAAAACGAATTGAAACATTGACCCCTCCAAGCCGTCCAAGCTATAACCATTCCCCGCCCTGTTGAAAGTTGATGTTTATGGCGAAAGCTGATTCCGCACAGCCAAAAGTTGATGCAAAAGTTGATGCCACGCAGGCGCAGCCCGACCCCACGCAAGCGCGGCCGGGTGCCGCGCCTCAACTTAGTTTTTGGCGAAAGCCGTGGGTGTTGCAGGCGATGCCGTTGCTCACCAGCTTTGCGTTTCATGCGGGGCTTGTACTTGTTGCGATTGTTTTGATTCGGGCGGTGCCACAGATCATCGATGCAGTGGTGCAGGAACAGGTGATCATTCCCGAAGGCCAGATGACGGATGAGACCGAACTCGGTCCGATCCAGACCGGCGCGCTAAGTGAGGATGTCACCGATCAGGCGACGCAGGACAACGATCCCACTGTGATGGAACTCGAGAAGTGGCGCACGCAGGATTCGCCACAGATGCAGGATTCGAATCCCGACACGGAATCAAAAGTAACGCCGATCGGCCAGGGCGTTCGCGCGGTCGGCGCGCTGGGTGATCCAAACGACAGCGGAACAGGTACCGGCGCCAAGTCGCCTTTCGGGCCCAAGAGCAGCAAGTCGGGGATTTTTCAGGCCGCGCCAGCCGGCGGAGGCAACGCACGGAAGATTGTTTACCTCTGCGACGCGTCCGGTTCGATAGGCACATCCGCCGCGCGAAAGACCGTGTTGATTTCCGAATTGAAAAAAGCAGTTGATGCGCTCAAGCCGAGCCAGCATTTCAACGTCGTCTTTTTCAGCTACGAAGATCCGATCGCGCTCTCGAATGGATCGCTGATGCAGGCCACTCCGGCCAATCGTCAGAAGGCGTACGACTTTCTGGATAAGGTCGTGATGAGCGGCCAGACCGATCCGATTCCTGCGCTCAAGCTCGCATTCAAACAGAACCCCGAGTTAATCTACCTGCTCACCGACGGCGAATTCACGGCTGTCGAACCGCAGGCGGTGATTGATACGGTGAAGTCTCTGAACCCAAGAAATCAGGTGGTGATTCGAACCATCATGCTCGACAGCACCAACGAAGCCGAGCAGGAAACGCTGAAGGAAATCGCGCGCATGACCGGCGGAATTTTTACATCCGTCTCGGCGCAGGACATTATTCGATCAGGCAAGTGACACTCCAATAACACTCGACCTCCAGGATTGAAAAGGATTGAAAACGACATGAAGCGAACCACATTGCGGCTCTTTCTGCTGACGGTTGCCATCGTGCTTGGCGCGGCTTACTTCGGAAACACAGCGCTCGCGCAGGAAGTTGCCGAGGCCACGGGAGAACCGACCAAAGGCGGCAAATTCGCCACCGCCGTCAAGCTCGTTTTTGAAGAGATCGACTTTGTTACCGTCATCATCTTTCTGCTCAGCATCGTCTCGGTGACGTTCATCCTTCGCGGCTTCATGCAGGCCCGCGCGAGCGTGATCATCCCGGACGAAGCGACCGCGCGAATTCGTGACATGATCACCAATCGCCAGTTCCAGGAACTGATCGACTTCACCGAAAAAGATCCGAGCTTCGTCGCCAAGGTGATCAACCCGGCGCTCAAGCGCGCACCGAAGTACGAACACATGAAGGAATCGATGGAAGTAGCCATCGGCGAACAGACCGCCGACGCGTTCCGCAAAATCGAAATCCTGAACGTCATCGGCAACCTCGGCCCGCTGCTCGGTCTGCTCGGTACGGTGCTCGGCATGATGGTCGCCTTCGACCAGATGATGCAGGCCCAGGGTCAGGCAAACCCCGCAATGTTGGCAGGTGGTATCGCCACCGCTCTTGCACACACATTCCTCGGATTGTTCCTGGCGATTCCAAACCTCGCCTGTTACGGGATTCTCCGGCAGATCACCGACAAGCTGACCACGCGTGCAGCGCTCACGAGTGAAGAGCTGCTCCAGTTGATGCGTCCAAGCGAAGAATCACGCTCGAGCCGAAGCGCAGCACCAGTGGCGAAGCCCGCACGACCTTAAGAATGGTCAGCGGTCGGCAGTCAGCAGTCGGCGGCGAAACTCATCGCCGACTGGTCTGCCGACCGCCGACCGCTGACTGCCGACCCCAATGATCAACCGCCGACACATTCCCGAATCGCACAGCGAGCATCCCAACGTCGTGCCGCTTATTGACGTCATGCTCTGCATCATCGTTTTCTACATGCTCGCCGCGAAAATCGGTGTGACCGCCGGTGCGGATGATGCCATCAACCTGCCCGAATCGCTTTTCGGCAACAAGCTCGAATTGACCAACACGCTGATCATCAACGTGACAACGATCAACCTCTCCGGCCAGGACGTCACGCGCGTGACGGCTGCGGTCGATGAAAGCGGAAGCGGTGAGCCCGTTGCCATCGAAGTCGACAACCCAAACACCGGCCCGCTCGCTCAGGCATTGCTCCGCGCGCGCTACGGCCAGGATCGCCGTGAGGGCGGAACCGGAATCAACGCCGACAATCCAAAACTCTCGGTCGTCGTCCGCGCCGATGCCGGCCGAGTCAAATACCGAAACCTCGCCCCAGTGCTTCAAGCAATCGCCGCCGCCAAGATCGAAAACATCAACTACAATACGAGGATGAAAGAGAACCAGACCGTGCCGACAGAATGACGACTAATTCGGAATGTGATTTGAATCGCAGAACAGCTTCTACATTCAACAATCCACCTTCCACGATCGAGAAAGAGAATGCGAGAAAGAGAATGGCCAAACACTACGGCGCAAAAAATCCCGCCCGCTTCGAATCAGGCCCCAACATGACGCCGCTCGTCGACGTCGTCATGGTCATTCTCATCTTCCTCATGCTCGTCGGCAGCTTTGCCACCGACCAACTTTTTCTACAACAAAAAGCCGGCTTGCTCGATGTCGGATCAACTGCCGCCAAGCCACCCGAACCGGGCGAAATTCCTGATGAACCGATCATCGTACGCGTCGATCCAACCGGCGGCGGTGGGTTTGTCGTCCGCGCCGATGACATCCAGGCCACAACCGGCGATGTGTTGTATCCACAGATGAAGCAGCGATTCGAAACGCTGACATCGATCGGAAAAACCTCGGATAAAATCACCGTTGTGATCCAGCCGAATGGCGAGATCGGTTACGGGCAACTGATCGAAGTGTACGAAGCGATATTGAAAGCCGGCTTCGAAAAAGTGTCTTTCGCCACGGCGAAATAAGTCTTCGCAAAGTAAGTCTTCGATTGTGGATTGTTGAATGTGGATTGTGGTCGAAGCTCTCAACTTCTTACACCCTCGCCCGCGTACTCGTGGGAGAGGGCCGGTGTGAGGGCCCGCCGCAGCTCACGAAGTTCATAAGCAAGCCAAGCCGCAGAGAGCCCTCACCCTGCCCTCTCCCGGCGTACCGGGAGAGGGTGACTGCAGTTAAATCATTATGCGTAACCGCGCCATCATCCTCGCCACGCTTTCAGTTGCCCTCGGCCTCTCATCCGCCTTCGCCCAACTCAGTTCGCTCGACGACTCGGCAGTCCTCAACGAACTCGCGCGGCGAAATGCCGGTCAACTGCTCGAACGCGCTTTCGAAGTGAACAACACGCCCGAGACAGAACGCGCTGCGATGCGCGCACTCATGAGCCTGAACGAGCTCAAGCGAACCGACCTCTCACAGGAAGATCGATACGCGCTCGTACGCAAAGTGGTGGCCGGCCTCACCGACGATTCGATCAAAAAAAGCACCGACGCCGCCAACCTTTTCGAACAGGCCTCGCTGCTGGTGGATGACGGCGTCTCGTCCGACATCAACACGCTCGAATATTGGGGGCCCGCCGTCTCGACTCAGAATCGTGTGAAGCCGGTGGTGGAAAAAGCGATCACGATTACCGATCGCTCCTACGCCGCCGCCACCGAGGCGATGGACAAGATCGTTTTCCGCAACGCCGACGACAAAGCGGCAATCGAAAAATCTGAAAAGCTCGAAGCGATCCAGACAAACAGCCAGCAGTTGCGTCAGCAGCTCAATTACTATCTTTCGATTTCGCTCGATGTGGCCGATCCCAAACGCGTGGCGCTCGGCAAACAGGGCGCGGAGGATTTCTCAGCGTTTGACCACGATGAAAATCCGATGCGCAATCTCGTGCGCCTGTTGATCGGAAAATTTCAGATGGCGCGGATGGACAAGAAGGGCTTCGACGACGCCCGCGCGACGTTCAAGAGCATCATCGATTCGGAAAAAACTCCGCCACCAGGCGTACCTTTGGATAAGTGGATTGAAGACGAACGTCCGAATCAATTTGAAGCGCGCTATTTCACTACCGCCAACGAAATTTTTGCAGGCGACATTGTTGCTGCTCGAAAAGCGTTTGATGCACTCGTTGCCTGGCAGAAGCAGGCGCGAGTCCATCCCGATATGCTCACGCAATGGCAGGTGGCCAATCAGATTCTTGAATACCGGTTACTGAATCTCGAAAGCCAACGCGGAGCCGATGCGAATGCACGAACGGCGGCGAAGGAAAAGGGCACGCGCATTTTGTTGACGCTGATTGATCAGCGGCCCGATCTGCAGGATCTGATTCTCTCTCAGCTGATGAGCGATGTTGATCCCACAGCGCCGGTGGAGAAGCTTGATGTGCTTCTGCTCAAAGCGCTCGTGGGTGAAGGTGAGAAGCAGGTTCAGGCGAGCGAACTCGGGCAGAAGGTCGATGTGGCCGTGTTGAAGCGCGGCGCCGATGCCGCGCGGGAACTCGCCAGGCGGCCAAATGTCGATGCCAAACTCGCCGACAATTCTGCGTATCGAGAAGCGGTCTTTCTCGAATTTTCCGGCGACCTCGTGACGGCAGCGGGCAAGTATCTCGATTTCGCTGAGCAGCGCTCAAAGACGAATCGCGCACTGGCCGATCGCGCGCTGTCGAGTGGCCAGCGCGTCTTCGCCGAGCTGAAGGCAAAGCAACCGAGCGATCCAGAGGTCGATGCGCTGACGGATCGCGTCTACCCCGTCTCGATCGGCGCGCCGTTCAACCAAAAGCAGTACACCTTCACCTACGCCGTTCGCCTGCAACGCCAGAAAAAATACACGCAGGCCGCAGACATGTTCCGATCGATCAAGGAAGGGGACGAGGCGTTTGAAAACTCGCGCTACTGGCTCATGCGCGCAGATGAAGCGATCGTGGCCGAAACCAACGACGAAGCGATTCGCAAATCAACGATCGCAGAGATCAGTCAACTCGTTCCGCAGGTGCGCGCGATCCTCCAGAAAAAACCGGCCAGTGACGCCACGCGATCACAACTCGCCTACACGACTCTGCTCGGCGCGCGAATCGCAGGGCGTGATCAAAACGATCCCGCCAAAGCGCTCGAACTGCTGAAGAATTTCGATGCCGATGTGGCCGGATTGAAAGAACAGGATGCGCTGCTCGGTGATGCGATTTTCCTTCGCGTGCAATCGTACATGGCGCTCAATCGGGTGGATGAGGCTACGAGCGCGCTGCTCACGCTGATCGAAAAATCGGGAGGCCAGCGCGGCGGAATTGTCGTGCGCTCGATGCTCGAACGGCTCGAACTCGAATTCGAACAAGCCAAGACCGCAGGAGATAAAGCGCGCATGACTTCGCTGCAGAACAACCGCGCAGCTCTCACGCCAAAACTCGTCGCATGGGCAGAAACACAAACCGGGCCCGACGCCAAGCGACAGATTTACGTCTATCGCCGGTACAACGCCGAAACCCAGCGGCTGAGCGCGGACTTTCTCCCGAATGAAGCCGACGCCAAAAAACGTCGCGAAGATGCACTCAAAATCTTCATGGAACTCGATTCGCCCGCTGGCCTCGCCGACTACCGCGCGACGCTGACGCCCGAGCAGGCCGCGCGAGCGCGCTACGACACCGCCGTCGCGCTCAGCCTCGCGCGGTTGAACTACGATCTCGGCAACTTCGCCGAGGCGCGAACTCGGTTTGGTCGATTGGCAGTCGATCGCGCGGTCGGTTTGCCCGTCGTCGTGCGCAACGAAGGTGGCGTGGAAATCGAAAGCGACAACGACGCGTATTGGGAAACGATCTACAAATGGATCGTCAGCACCCAAAAAGAAAACCAGCCCATTGATGACCAAGTCAAAACATATCTCAAAGAACAATACGTCCGCTGGGGCGCGCGTGTTGGCGGCTCGACCTGGAAGAAGGAGTTCGAACAGTTGCGTACAGAACTGATCCCTGATTTCGATCCAAAATCAGTGAGCAAGGCGACGACGATGCCGATAAACTAAGAATTCGATTGTGGATTGTGGAGTGTCGATTGTAGAAACACTTCAGCAGTTCAGGATCCAAATTCCATCATCGAGAATCTCATGGCCCAAACCTTTCTCGCCATCGGAACTCCAAAAGGTCTTTTCCTTTTCGAGTCCAACCAACACGGTCGCGATTTTAAATTGAAGGCGCATCACCTTCCGGGTTGGGAAGTCGGCGCGATCGTCATGCGCGAGCGCGATGGCGATGTTGAGACCACTGCTGGCACTGTGCACTACGCGTACGGCCCGACGATTCGCCGAAGCAAAGATGCCGGCGCGAATTGGAGCCAGCTCGAGAATCGCCCGGGTTATCCGAAGGATTCTGCGTTCAAGAACAACCGCATCTGGCAGCTAACTTCGCCCGATCCGAAAAAACCCGAAGAAATGTGGGCGGGCATTGATGAAGCGGGCTTGTTCATCACGCGCGACAATTGTGAGACATGGACTGAAGTGGATTCGCTCACGAAGCATCCAAGCCGCCCGAGTTGGATGGCCGGCGGCGGCGGGTTGTGTCTGCACACGATCATTCACGATCACTCGAACCCCAAACGAATCTGGCTCGGCGTGAGCGCGGTCGGGGTGTTCAAAACCGAAGACGGCGGCGCGACTTGGGAGACCGCCAACAACGGGATTAGTTCTGTGCCGACAGGGTCGGACGATCCGGGTTCGGTCTACTGCATTCACAAAATCGTTCAGCATCCCACCGACGCGAATCGCTTGTTCATGCAGTTTCATGGCGGCGTTTACGAAAGTGCTGACAGTGCGAAAAGTTGGCAGAAGCGCGAAGACGGACTCACGAGCAACTTTGGTTTCCCGATGGTGATCACGCCGCGCGGAACGCAGATGATCGCGCCGCTCAAGAGCGATGAACAGCGATACTTCGACAGCGGAAAATTTTCGGTGATGCGAAAAACCGCAGATGAATCAAGCTGGAAATCGATCTCAAAAGGCCTGCCCACCGATCCGACTTTCGCCGGCGTGTTGCGCGATGCGATGTGCGTCGATCGCGCGGGCTCGGCCTATCTCGGTACGACATCCGGGCAAGTGGCACTCTCCAATGACGACGGTGAAAGCTGGCGCGCAATCGGCGCGCAACTTCCGCGAGCATTGTGCGTGCGCGCTCTGACATTGAAGTGATTTCGTAGCGTGGGCTTCAGCCCACCGTTTTTCAATCGATGCGTATTTCCGTCTCCATTCCCAACATCCTCCAGACTTCGATCGGTCAACGAAGCATCGAGATCGAAGCGACCACGCTCGACAACGCGCTCAGTCAACTCTCACAACACGCAAAGCTAGGCCCGCTGATTTTCGATGACGATGGCACCGTGCGAAAACACGTCCTCATCTTCCACAACGACACTGCAACGAAGCATCTCGCTTCGCTTGATGTCGAACTGAAACCGGGCGATCGGCTTGCGGTGATCCAGGCGGTTTCGGGTGGATGAGTTTGCACGGCATCTCGAAGCAATCGAACCGGGCGCATGGATCTTCGGCGTGAGCGGCGGATCCGACAGCGTTGCGCTGCTTCGACTGATCACGCAACATCGTCGAGACATCACGCCGATTGTTGCCCATGTCGATCACCAACTGCGCGGCGCGGAAAGCGATGCGGATGCGGAGTTCGTTCGATCGCTTGCCGGGCAACTCAAACTGCATTTTGAAATCGGAAAACGACGCGAGCTTGATCCCACTTTTGATCAATCGAAGGCGAACCGCGCAGCGCGATTGCGCTTGATTCGCCAGCGATTTTTCATCGATCTTGTGAAGCGATTTGGCGCGCGAGGTGTGTTGCTCGCGCATCAGGCGGACGACCAGGCGGAAACGGTTTTGCTGCGACTGTTGCGCGGCGGAGAGCTGTCGGCGCTGGCGGGGATTCGTCGGCAAACGACGATTCGATCGACGACGTTTTGCCGTCCGCTGCTTTCAGTTCGACGCGCGAAACTCGAAGCGTTTCTCGGTTCAATCCGCCAGCCGTGGCAAATCGATTCCAGCAATCTTTCACCTGGTTCTCCACGAGCGCGCGTGCGCCAATTGCTCTCCAAAAATCCAAGTTGGACCGACGCGCTACTGACGATCGCAAGAGCTGGAATGATGTTGGATCGATCGGTCGAAGGAGCAAAAATTCTGGAAGCATCGTTCGAAGCCAAAGCACTCGGCGAACTTCCCGACATCATCGCACGTCGCATCGCGCGCCGATGGCTGATGAATCACGGATCGCCTGCCGACGCACTCACATCTAAAGTCGTTTCGCAGTTGATCGAGATGTCGCGCGATCGCGCTGCGCCGAGTCGGCAATCATTCCCCGGCGGGCTGCTCGTCGAGCGGGCGAGTGGTTGGATTCGTTGTCAGCGTCAATCGTGATCGGCGCATTTTGATCTCATCACGAACGCTGCGCGACGAGCCCGGCGCTACAGCGTCCAGTCGCGCCAACAATGGTTCCGCTTCATCAAATCGATCAACCTTCACCAACAGTTGTGCCGCTCGAAGCAGCGCGCGGTTGTAGGTCGGATCGACATCCACCGCGCGCAAGCACTCATCGATCCCGCGCGCTGTTTCGCCGCGCTCGAACAATTCAAATCCATACAACATGCGCAGCCGCGCGTTCTCGGGCCACTGCCGAACGAGTGATGAGTAAAGCTTCAGGCGGTCGTCCCACAGCGATGCGTAGGTGACGGATCGCACAGTAAAACCGATGAGAATCACACTCACCGTAATGGTCATCGCGCGAGCCGGCAGGCGCACGAGCCAGCTCGATACGATGATAATGAAGAACACGCTCGGCAGATAAAGCAGCCGCTCGCCGAACGCTGTGCCGATGAGCATGACGATGTTGCTCACCAGCCCATAGGTGATTCCAAATGCGAGCAGGCAGGTTGTCGTCGTGTGATCTTTTTGTCGGATCGATCTTGTAAATAGAACAAGCCACAGCGCGATGGCGAGGATGCCGAGCCAGGGCCAGATCGTGTTGAAGTCCGTCTTTGCCGAGATGTAGTTGGCGTAATCGATGTTGAGGTTGAGCGGAAAGAACAGGTAGCCGAGCGCTCGACCGATGAGAGAAAGAGGCGCGAAAATGCGCGTCACTTCGTCGGAGATTGTGGCGAGGGGTTGGATGCGGGAATCGAGGAATGCCTTTTCCCACACGAATTTCAGTCCGAAAAACTGTTCGCGCGCGATAACGTAGCAGGCAAGAAAACCCGCAGCGAGCGCGAAGGTGGCGATGGCGCGGGGATGTTCCGGCTCGACGCGTTCGTGCCGCGCGATCAGCGCGCGGACGATGATCGCAACGGGGATCAGCACGATGCCTTGCTCTTTCGATGCGATCGCGCCGATCAAACAGACAATCGCGCCGAGTGATTGGGCGCGCGAGAGCGGCCGGCCGACCAACTGCAATGCGCCGAGAAAAAACGCCGAGCAGAGCAACTCGCTTCGACCGACAATTCCCACGACCACTTCGACATGCACCGGATGCAGCGCGAAGAGCAGTCCGGCAATCAATGCAATGCGATCGCGTTTTGAATTCGCTTCGAACCACGTCCAGGCGAGCAGTGCGACCTGCACGCTCACGAGCGCATGCAGCAGCCAGTTGACGAGGTGATACGGCAGGGGATTCGTGCCGTGAATTGCGTGTTGGATTGCCAAGGTGAACGACGTGAGCGGGCGGTAGAGATTTTCAATGCCGTTGTTGTAGGACTCGGTGAAATAGAGATACCAGTGGTCGAACTGCCCGATGCGCGAATCGATCTCGAGGATCTCGCGGTCGTCGTAAACGAGCGTGGCGCGCAGGCCGATTGCAAAGCAGGCGAGCGCCGCGAGCGCGACGAAAATGGCGATGCGTTTGAAAGTCATCGCGGGATTTCAATGGCCATCACTTCGTCGCCGGTTTGTCGCGCGGGATCGTTGGACGGCCTGATCAAAAGCACATCCGCGCGGGCGAGCGTGAAGACATCGGCGCTGCCGATCCAGTTGAGTGGTTTCAGGGTTCGACCATTGACTAGCGCCGGCTGATAAAACTCGCGCGGGCCATTTGCAGGTAAATCGGATTCGAGAATGAATCGGCGCGTGCGATCGGTCGGCAATTTCAAGCCTGCCATTCGATCGAGCAGACGACTCGCGAGCATCACAGTGCAGACATACGCGCTGACCGGATTCCCCGGGAGGCCAAATGCGAATTGCTTCCGGCCATTGTACATGCGCACGCCAAACACAAATGGTTTTCCCGGGCGCATCTTCAATTTTCTGATCTTCAATTCGAACCCCAACTCAGTCAGCGCCTGCGGAACGAAATCGAATTTGCCCATGCTAATTCCGCCGGTGATGACCACGGCATCTCGATTCTCATCCAGCACGCGCGAAATCGTTTTCTTGATTCGATTCAGACTGTCGGGCGCGTGAGTTGTTTCGACGGGAGCCGCGCCGAGTTTGAACAGCAGCACATCAAACATTGGTGCGTTCGCATCCCGAATTTGATTCGGCCCGACTTCATCGCCCGCGCCAACGACTTCATCACCTGTCACAACTACGGCGACGCGCGGCATCTCGTACACATCAACATCCGACAATCCAACCTGCGCGATCGCTGCGAGATGTCGTGAATCGCAGCGAACGCCTTTCGGAATGACCACATCACCTTTGCGCGCTTCGCATCCTTGTTTATGAATCGAAGTCGAGGTGGATGCTTCCAGAATGATGACCCGATCGCCTTCAACGCGCGTCTTCTCAACGGGAACGACTCGATCCGCGCCTGCGGGAATCGGCGCGCCGGTCATGATTGCCACCGCCTCGCCCGCTTCGATCGAACCATCAAGCGACTGACCGGCAGCCACTTCGCCGACGAGCTTCAACGTCGCGGGCAAAGTTGTGAGATCGGAACTTCGAACGGCGAATCCATCGACGAGCGATTTATCGAACGGCGGATAATCACGATCGGCGATGATGTCCTGCGCCAGCACCTGCTCATCGATGTCTTCGAGAAACGTCGTGCGGATCTTCGGCTCGACAGTTTCCGCATCCAGAATCTCCATCGCCCGGCGGACATCGATCAGCTCGTCAACATTCAGTTCCGACATGGCCGGATCGTATCGAAATCGGCGGCAAACGTCCGACTTCCCGGGTGAAACTGTCACCAAAAAGTTTCTGATTGCGGGTGTACGATCCGCTCGTCATACTATGATTGATGCGCGATTTCGCGCGAGCCAGATGAGCGTTCCAACCGAGCACGGCTCGAAATTTTTCAGACATCGAGGTTTCGACAAGAGGTTTTGCTAATGAGTAGCGCCGACGACATCCGCGAGAGCGGAGAACCCATTGATCACTCGCCGCAGCCACAGATCCACGTTGAAGAACGTCGGCTGAAGCTGACGGATTTTCTCAA
>Ga0138256_10005424_pt1 | contig 13493 bp, 8 predicted proteins | sample KNB2016incub_MG_FD_105486 | JGI IMG/M metagenome (GOLD analysis project Ga0138256, IMG submission 105486) | Active sludge microbial communities from wastewater in Klosterneuburg, Austria - KNB2014incub_MG | ecosystem: Engineered > WWTP > Activated sludge > Unclassified | place: Austria...
AACGCTCGGAAGGTGATCAAGCACAGTGGCAAACCGCGCTCGGAGAAGTGATGGCGGCGGGGTCTCGATAAACTGCATCAAGCTAGCCGATTTCCCTTATTGCACGTTCCGTGCCACAGCCATTGCCCAAGGCCCAAAGTCCAAAGCCCAAAGTCAAATTCGCCGCTAAAGCCTGTAACTACACAATTTAGCTCAGTCAAGACATGTTTAAGCACTTGATGGGTGTGAACATTGGACATCAAACTTCGGGTAAACCACCTTACACTATTTGGAACATCGCTCCGCCTGCCGCTTCAAGGCGACCACATCCTGGTTCTCGGGAGCGATCTCCGCGGCCGAAACAGAATAGTTTTTCACCTGAAGGCAATCTCCCTTTTCAAGATAGATGCGGCCAAGAGAAACGTGAGCATCAACAAGCCGGTTGTCCCAGAAGATCGCCGTCTTGAACGAACTCACGGCCTGGTCGTTGTCGCCGCGTCGCAGGTAAATCTTTCCAAGGATCAGATAGCTCTCGGCGCTCATCGGTTCGCTTGCGAGGACCCGACGTAAAGTGATCATTGCATCATCGTCACTGCCGTTCTTGAACTGTGTGCGGGCCTGAACCAGCAGTTTGTCCGTTTCGCTTACGGCCGCGGCTGCCGGAGCGGCGGAGCGGCGGCTCAGGACAACACTTTGAAAATCGCGGCGTTTGGGTTGTTCGACCCTTAGACCGATATCTGAAAAGGCTTTGGACTTTGCCCAATCTTTTTCCAAGTTCGCATATTTGTTGTTGGCCGATAGATATGTCCGTGCCTGGTTGTCGATGGCGGTTGAGCCCGCGTCGTTCTGCCCAGATAGTGCTTTCGATAAGACGTAATATGCCTCACCGTCATTTGGCTTGGCCGCGATCACGCCGCGAAGCTGCTCCGCCGCCTCTGGCAACATGCCGGACAAATAGAGTGCAACACCGTAGTTAAACTTTACGTTTGCGTCATCGGGAGCGGACTCACTCGCCTTTTTTAAAAGTTCTAAGCCATCCTTAAGCAGTGCCGCCGATCTCGCATCATTCTTTTTCTCCGTACGTGAGGCTTGAATTGAAATGGCCCCTAGCAAATTATTTACGCTCAAAAGCTTGAGGTCGTCTGAAAGCGGCCGAAGCGCTCCAAGTGCCTGTTCAAAGTTTTTCTGCTGCCAACGTATCAGCCCTATATAGAATGCAGCCTCGGCAAATGTCTCTTCGTTACACCTGGCGGCCTTACTCAATTCCTTTGCATTGCTTCTGCACGCCTCAAACGATGAAACCACCTGGCCAAACGAATCCACCGCATCCGCAAGCTTTTGCTGTGCAAGGTACAAATGCCCTAGTTCCACGGCCGCCTCGGTATAGATGCCCTCGCGTATCGCTGGATCGGCCGAAAAGATCTTCATCGCATTTTTGAGATAATTTTCCTTGATAGTGGCGTCGTCAGTAACGATTCCCTTGATATAAGACTCAAAGGCTTTGGGCGGGATCTTTGTTGCCGCAACTACAAAATCGTTTTCGGTAAACGGGAAAGACTGGTCTAATTTATAAAGCACCTTGTCGATGCGAAACAGAATTGCGTGTGCCAACTGGCCGTGGACCGTCTGTAAATTGCCAAGTGCATCCTCAACAAAGAACTCCATTTTTCTGCCGTTCTCAAAATCCTCGCTCAAAACTCGGCCCGTTCTTACATTCACGATCTGGAGCTTTACATAAATTTTGGGCGGCTGGCCCTCGACCGGCGGAGGCACGTCATAATTGCCCAAAACAACCAGTGTTGCATTGGCCGATTTCGCCAATTTTAACGAGGTCGCAAGCGACGGCACTACATCCAGGCTAATGTTCAATTTTATTTGGTCGATCTTGCGTTCCGTATTTGAAATTACATTTAGCCCTCGATTTGCAAGCAGTTCCGGGAGCGCGTTTGCAAAACTTTCGCCGACCCAGTTAAATTCAGCTTTGGCGGAGTTGCTTTTCAAGGGCAGGACGATCACGGTATCGGTCGGATGCTGGGCAATTCCGACGACGGCCGAAGAAATTATCAATAGGGCCAACAAAAAAATTGAACTGATTCTCATTGCTCTCCTCAAAACAAAAATTCGCTTGTTTGAGAACAAGCGAATTCGCGTTTCCTTACGGTTCGATGCATAAACCGCGGTTTAAGATGGTATCCGGTACGGGATTTGAACCCGTGTTGCCGCCGTGAAAGGGCGGTGTCCTAACCCCTAGACGAACCGGACATGCCCGGACCGAAGCCTTGGCCCGATCCAAACAGCCTGCACAAATGCGATACCTTGCAATCATCAGGCGAACGATAAGAATAACTTTCCGAGTCTTTTTTTGTCAAACCCGCGATGCATTGATCGGTAACGGTGTTTGCGGAAAAGTCCCGGGCAACGGTTGCTGTTACAATCGCTCAGTCATTGCACGTCAGAAATTACCGCCATGTTCCTATTTACTAAGCCCGGCCGCGAACGTATCGACGAGTTCCTCGACGACGCATCGCATCAACAATACTCGTACCCTGATATCGGAGCGACAAAAGGCACAGACCCGCCGGCCGGTTATCTGCATCACGATCACAACCGAATTCTGATAGGCCGTGGCAGCGATAAATGGAACTTAGCGAAGCAAGCAATTCGCGATTGGAAGATGTTTGATCTCGGGTGGGCCGGTATTTGTTGGCCGGACACCGAGATCGAGGAAGGCCGAACCGTCGCGATGATGGCGTCGCATCTTGGAATATGGTCGCTCAACGCCTGCCGAATCGTTTATGTGATCGACGAACCAAGCCGTTTTGGGTTCACGTATGGAACACTCACCGACCACGCAGAAGCCGGCGAGGAACGTTTTATGGTCGAAAAGGCCGAGGAAACTGAAGAAATCTTTTACGACCTCTACTCGTTCTCACGCCCGCGTCAGATACTCGCCGTCCTCGGCTATCCATACGCCCGCTACCTGCAAACCAAATTCATCGCCGATTCAAAACAATCAATGATTCGCGCGGTTAAAAATTCCTGAACAAATGAAAATCAGATCGCGAATTAAACGCTGAACCGCGCGGCCTGCCAATTTGCCCGCGACACTGTGTGCAGAAATTACGGATAATGTATTTGTTTCTACCTTCCACTTCTCTGCCCTTTATCCTTTAACCTTTATCCTTTATCCTTTGCAAAATGAAGCGTGTATTTTTGATCGATTCGATGTCGCACATCTTTCGGGCATATTTTGCTCCGATGGGAACGCGGCAAGAGCCGCTGAGGAACAGCAATGGACAAGTAACCCAAGCAGTTTTTGTGTTCACTAACATGCTGAGAAAACTGATCAATGACGAGAAGCCGGATTATATCGCTGCCGTTTTTGACACGATCGCCCCGACCTTTCGTCACGAATCATACTCGGCATACAAAGCGAACCGCGAAGAAATGCCGTCAGATCTCGCGTCGCAGCTTCCCTTTATTGTCCGCGTATGCGAGGCATATAACCTTCCAATTCTGAAATACGACGGTTATGAGGCCGACGACATCATTGGCACGCTGGCAAAGAAGGCGGCCGAGAATGGACTAAAGGCTGTGATCGTATCGAACGATAAGGACCTTTGCCAGCTTGTGAGAGATCCGCACATTGTGGCGATGCGTCAGAATTCGACAAACGTAAAGCGAAAGGTCCCGGTGCCGCCGATCGAATGGTGCGACGAGGCGTGGGTGACAAACAAATTTGGCGTTGGTCCGGATAAGATAATTGACCTGCTCGGGCTGATGGGCGACGCGATCGACAATATTCCCGGCGCTCCGGGCATTGGCGAAAAAGGCGCGGTAAAACTTGTTACTGAATGGGGTTCGGCCGAAGGTGCAATGGCAAATGCCGAAAAGATCACGCATAAGACCTATCGTGAAAGCCTGCTCAACAACCAGGACATCATTCGTCAATCTCTTGAACTTGCGACAGTACACTGCGAAGTCCCGATCGATCTCGATCTCGACCTGTTGAAATTCCGCGAGCCTGATCGGGCAAAGGCGTTCGAGCTTTTTCGTGAACTTGAATTCAACACTTTAACCCGTGAATTCGCTGACTCCGCGCCATTGTTCGATGGCGCGGACGAAAGCGGAGACCGCGTCGAACAGAATTATTCCCTCGTTCGCACACGCGAGCAGTTGGACAAGCTGATCCGCACCCTGTGGGAAAAGGAATCGTTTGCTTTCGGCATCGACGATTCGAATGAAGGAAAGTGGCACAGTTCGTTCGACAAACTGCCACCGTTGGGAATAGCCGTTTCATATGCTCCCGGAGTTGCTTCCTTTGTTGACCTTGAGAATTTCGAGGGTGGAAATGAAAATGCTATTCGTCCGTTGGCGGATCTTTTTTCAAACCCGTACCTTGCAAAGACCACCCACGATTTCAAGTGCAAACAAGCCGTTCTGTCGAAACTAGGAATCGAGATCGTTGGCATTGAAGATGATCTGATGCTGGCCGGATACCTGCTCGACTCGGGCCGAAACCGCTATGATCTCGACTTCATGGCGCAGAACAACATCGATCCTTACCCGGACATCGAACGGCCTGAGGGATTTTCGGACTCGGGATGGCTTGCGGCGACACGTGCGGACTGGACTTATCAACTAGCTCCGGCAATGCGCGGCAAGATCGCGACTGATCAATTGACGCGAATCTACAAGGAAGTTGAGATTCCGATCAGCCCGATCCTTGTTGACATTGAGAACGCGGGAATGAAGGTCGATGCAGACGACCTGACGAACTTCTCATCATTCATCTCCGGGGAACTCGATACGCTTAGCGGGAAAATATTCAGCATCGCGGGCCGTGAATTCAATATAGGTTCGCCAAAACAGGTTGGCGAGGTCTTTGAAGAACTGAACATTTCAACCGGAAAGAAGACCGCGACCGGCCAGATTTCTACGAGCCGTGATGTTCTTGACGAGTTGGCCGCGAACTACGATATCGCGAAATTCATTATCGACTACCGCGAACTGGATAAGCTAAAAGCAACTTATGCTGATGCCCTTCCTAAAATGATAAACACCGACGGCCGCGTACATGGCGTTCTCAATCAAACCGTCGCGGCTACCGGACGCCTAAGCTCGACCGAGCCGAACCTGCAAAATATACCGATCCGCACTGAACTCGGCCAACGCATCCGGACGGCATTCATTCCCGAGAAAGGAAACTTGCTGATCTCGGCGGATTATTCACAGCTTGAGCTTCGAATCCTTGCACATGTAACGCAAGATCCGGTTATGCTCGAAGCATTTCTAACCGGCGAGGACATCCATTCTAAAACGGCCCGGCTTGTCTTTGGTGTAACGGACGAGAAAGATCTGAAAGAAAAGCGCAGGCTGGCCAAGATCGTCAATTTTGGTATTGCCTACGCTGTCGAAGCGTTTGGCCTCGCTTCCCGGGTCGGGCTGTCCCGGGCGGAAGCGCGCAAGGTCATTGACGATTACTATGAAACGTACAAAGGCATCCGCGCATATATGGACCGCATTCCCGAAGAGGCGCGCGAACAGGGTTACATCACTTCCCTATACGGCCGGCGCCGCTACTTTCCGGGAATCAGGGACCGCAACTTTTCGGTCCGGTCGCGTGCCGAACGCGAAGCTATAAATATGCCAATTCAGGGCACGGCCAGCGATATTGTCAAGATCGCGATGATCAACGTCGCTGACGCGCTAAAACGTGAAAAGCTTCAAACTAAAATGATCATGCAGGTACATGATGAACTACTTTTTGAAGCGCCAAAGTCAGAAGTAGCTGCAGCAAGCGAGCTGATCAAACACGAGATGGAATCCGCGGTGAAATTGGACGTTCCGTTGATCGTCGAGATCGGCTCCGGCGGCGATTGGATGCACGCAAAATAATGGGCAATTTAGAGATAAAGATCGCGGAGACCAGTGCCGAAGTTGGCCGCTGTTTTCCCGTCATGTGCCAGTTAAGGCCGCATTTCACCGAATCGGATTTTCTTGAACAAGTAGAAAGGCAATCGTCTCAATCAGGCTTTCGGCTCGTATATCTAAGTGTCGATGATGAGGTCAAAGCGGCCGGCGGCATTCGGATCGCGGAATGGCTGGCCGGCGGGAAAGCCCTCGAGATCGAGGACCTTGTTGCCGAAGACGGCGAACGGTCGAAAGGTTATGGCGGCAAGCTGTTCGACTGGATAGTCGATTACGCAATACAGATTTCATGCGATCAGGTAAAGCTTGTCTCCGCCGTCACCCGGCACGGCGCCCATAGATTCTACCTGAGCAAACGAATGAGCATCGAAGGTTATTATTTATCATTGCCGCTAAAATAATTTCAGCTTGGGTGTTGATATGAATGTCAATGAAATGAAGACCGAGCGCACTCGTGTAAAGCGCTTGCCGGCGCGCGGGCATTATGATCGCGAGACGATCTGCTCCATTCTTGATGAAGCATTTATCTGCCAAGTCGGCTACGTGCTGGACGGACAGCCTTATGTAATTCCGACCGGTTTTGCGCGGATCGGCGACAACCTTTACTTGCATGGTTCCTCCGCCAGTCGAATGCTTCGCAGCGTTTCCGAGGGCGTGGACGTGTGTGTTACCGTGACGCTCCTGGATGGATTGGTACTAGCCCGCTCGGCGTTCCATCATTCTGTAAATTATCGGTCCGTGGTGTTACTGGGGAAAGCCCAACTCGTCGATGACGCCGACGAGAAATACCGTGCTCTCGAGGCATTCACGGAACACATTATTCCGGGCAGATGGGCCGATGTCCGGTGGCCGAATGAACTCGAATTAAAGGCGACCTCTGTCCTCAAACTGCCGATCACCGAGGCCTCGGCCAAGGTCAGAACCGGCGGGCCTAAAGACGATGATGAAGACTATTCGTTAAATGTTTGGGCGGGCATCCTGCCGCTTACGATAAAAAAGGGTGATCCGATTGCTGACGAATTGCTTATCGAAGGCCTAACCGAACCCGGTTATCTTCGTGATTATGAATGATGGGCCAACAAGGATCATGATCAGGATGCCGCATCTAAATTTGATTGTCGGTCGAGATTAAATTCAATTGATCGGAATGCAGGTCGAACAAATCGACTAGTACTTTCTTTCAAGTCATTGTCTGTTATTCGTCACAACCTTGCTGCAAGAACCTTCCGTTCGAAACACTTTTCCTTTTATGCTGTGATAAAACGTTCATTCGCGTGACCGGACGTTCAATAATAATTGAAAACAATTAATGTCGGATTAAAGACGCCAAGTCTAATTTCCTGCACAATTTATATGTTCTTTTGAACATTTTTAATTTTTATAAAGGAAGTAAAAATACCATGGCCACACGTAATAGACCTAATGAAGCATTTATTGCACGTTCAATGTGGCGGCAGGCTTCGACGCCGCGCATCAGCCTTCTTAAACAATTGGCGACAAACCTTGTTTCCGAAGTCGAAAGCCTGAACGAAAAAGAGCGGTTCGATCTAGGTTCCGGGTTTAAACTCAATGAGGAACTGCAAAAATTCGAGATCGACATGATCAGACATGCACTTTATCTATCCAACGGGCACCAAACATTTGCGGCAAAACTGCTTGGGATAAAAAAGACCACGCTGCACGCAAAACTGAAACGATTTTCGATGGACCGTAAAAGGCTGCTGCCGATGAACAAATAGGAGGGATAAAGCTATGTCATTACAATTGCAAAGTCGTCCAGGCTATGAAAATGCCAGGCTGCGGCCGGTGGCTAGTTCCTATCTTGGCGAACTCAGGCATACGGCCGATAACGAGAGCGAGGGCAGTATTGAATCAGAGCTTCCGACAACCTCACTGCCTATTCTTGCAACGGCAAACGACGCTCGTGAATTGGTTCGCTTTTTGAAACGGCGTCCAAACGGAGTAACAGTCATCGAGGCGATGAACGCCGAACCGAAGCGCATCTTCGATGCCAGGAAGATAGCGGCGTATGAGTTTTGGGGCCTGATCATTCGCGAGAACGATCGGCTTGGCCTAACTCCGCTCGGCCTCGAACTATCGAACGCTCTTGAACCTGAATGCCGGCTCAATCGAGATATGCTCCATCGGATACCCGCCTATACGGTCGCCCTCAGGAATATTTATGACGAAGGGCTAGACATTGCCACCCATATTGACGTGCTTCGCTATTGGTCCGATCTTAGAACAATAGCCATCGATAACGTGAATACTCAGGACCTTGAGGCGGCCGTCGTGTGCTTTTTTAGCCTTTGCCATGCCGCCGAGCTTGGCACGTCAACGGTGGGAAAGCGTGGACAGCCAGCTCGCCTTAGGGTGGATATGGAACAGGTCGCTGAATTTCTATTCGATGGCCGATCCCCGCAATTATCGGCTCCGCGATCTCCGGTCAAGGCCCGGAGCATAGCGGGCCTTGCAGGCCGAATGATCCGCCGGGTTCTAGTTTCCACAGGCGGTCGAACGCAAGATGCGAATGCCCTCAATTCCCTGCTTGCACTTGCCGGGTTTGAAAGCGGCACCGTCGATTTCACACACTTTGAAAACGGGCTGCTGCCCGGGGCCGAGCTAAGCGAAATGCAGTTATGCCAGGCTGGGATCTTTGTCATTCGCCCAGACGACTGCGTCACGAAAAGCGACGGAAGCTATTCGCTCCGACATGAATGGATCACAAAGATCAGTGTCGCCGCCGCACTTTTCGATTGGCGGATCATCCTGTTCTGGAATGGCCGGCCGCCGCCGCCCGATGACCTGACCAATAGTCGTCTAACGATCGTCTCGAACGAAACACTTGATTGGGAAGCAAGCCTTGGCCTGGTCACACGGATAAAGGAATTGGCTATTGGACAGACGGGCAATTGACCGGGAGATGATTTGAACAAGACGCGTGGACGTTGCAACTATCCTGCCGCCCCAACGGCCTCCGAGTTAGAACATCTTCATAACTCTGAGGCCGTTGCCCCTTGTAAACTTGTAACTTTGAAAAGTAGAGGCAAACGAATTTCGACATCAACTAAAATACAACGCTGACTCGCGACCCGCATGCCGTGGCCCATTCGTCCGATCAATCACGCCCGAGTCCGTCAACGAGCCTAATAAAACGGGGCTCACCGTAAACGCATGAGAGGAACGGATCTATACGAAGCAGTGCCAGCCACGGGTCTCGTTCACGGTGTGCCTGCTCGAGCAGCGAAAGCACCGTTTCAGTTCTGCCCAGGCCGCAATAAACTATCGCCCGGATATATGGCGAGACGTACCGTTCCATCGATAACTCCGCAAGCAGGTCAAGCTGCTCGAGGGCATCGTCGAACCTTCCGGCCTCAGCGTAACAAAATCCGAGATGCGAGATCGCCTGCTGGATCGGCTGCTCGCTGACTATCGTTTCAAACTCTCTGATCGCCCGTTCAGTATCGCCATTATGCAAATGCGTGCAGGCGAGGTAAAACCTGGCGGAAAAATGCCCGGGATCGATGTCAAGGGTCAACTCAAACTGCTTGAGCGCATTGCGGTAGTCACGGCTGAAATAGAACGGCAGACCACGCGTCGTGCTGAGCAAGATCGAGCTCGGGTCGATCATTTGAGCTCTTTCGATCTCGCTGAGGGCCTGGCCAAACTGGCCGCGGCACATTAATGCCCAGGCGTACCAATGGCATGCTAAGGGATAGTTTGGGTTCAGCCGATATCCCCGTTGATAGTGTTCATCTGCTTTGCCCCAGTTCTTTTCGTAATAATGATAGTACTCGGCCAAAGACGAGTAGCCCTCGGCAAGTGACGGGTCGAGAGCCAGTGCCCTGTTCGCGGCCTCAAGTGCAAACGGAAAGCACTCGTCCGGGGCCAGATACAAGTATTTGCCAAGAAGGAGAAAACTATCCGCAACACCGGCATGGGCCAGCGCAAATTCGGGTTCAGCCTCGACGATCTCCTTACAGCATGCCAGGCCTTCCAAAAGCCCAGCTTCGGTCCGCTTTTCCAAAAGGAACCTGGCCTTCAAATACTTCTGGTAAACAGCTTGATGTCGCGGTGCGGTGCGAGGTGCCGCATTTCCCTGCTCCAGTTCGATCGCAAGCGCATCGGCGACCTCGGCGGCGATCTCTGTCTGAAGATCAGGAAACTCCGAGGCATTGATCTCGAACCGGTTGGCCCACATTGCTTCCTGGGTCGAAACATTAGTTAGCTGAAGATTGACCGCCAGAACATCACGCACCTTATAGATCGTTCCGCTCATTATTGCGTCAACCTTGATCTGCTGGGCAACAATCATCGGGTCCTTTCCTGAATTCGTGTAACGGACGATCGCGGCGGTCGAACGAACTGAGATGCTCTTGTTGCCGCTTAGCTGCGTTATAAGCGTGTCGGCAAACGCAAGGCCGAGAAATTCGTCTTGCTGCGCCGGATCTAAAAATTGCAGCGGCAATATGGCTACCGACTTGACCTTTCCTTTTTCCGTTTCATCGGGGTGAACGTTAAAGCTTCCGTTGCTCGATGTCTGAACTTCATTTACCTTAGCGACAAAACGATAGCCAAAACCGGGAATTGTGACAATGAAACGATGATCGCGCGGATTTTCGCCGAGAATCCGGCGAAGGATAAAAATGTATTGCGATAGATTACTTTCCTCGACAAACCGGTCCGACCAGATCAGTTTCATCAGGTCTTCCTTACTTAAAGCACGGTCACGGTTCTCGACAAGGCTGAGCAGTGTTTCGAAAACCTTTGCCTTGAGCGGCACCGGGCTGCCATTTTGCAGCAGCAGGCGTTCTGAGGGGCGTAGCACGTAATCCTCGAACTCAAACGCGGAACTGTTGGAACTTCCCGGGCTGCTCATTGGTAACACAGAGGAGACTGACAAAGAAACTTGTCTTAAATACGCCATGGAACCCTGCTTAGTTGCAGGTTTGATGTAGTCCGGGCGCCGTTAGATGTATCGACGGGAAATAAAGATGCCGATGATGCGCTCGGCCGGCCTTTGCAATGAACACCCTCAATATCGGAACGATAATTAAATATATGATTTGATGATTCTGAACAAGATAATCCGAACGGACAGTACTGCAAACGGCATTCGCTGCTGCGGGCCGCAGTTTAAGTTAAGCAGATAACGGTTCTGAGACTTCTGAGAATTTCCCGGAAACAATACATCCACGCCGCAGCCTGTCTAATACAGGCTCCTCAGCTCGTAAGCTCTAATTCCTCAACAGCATTCGCATTTCCGTTTTGCCGAAATTCCGCCAATCGGCACGATCCCGTACCCGCAGGCAGACCGCGAATTTTCGAATAGGAATACGGCTTGCCTAAATCCGATTGAAAGCCCGTCGGGTTTTACGTTCTATTTCTTGAATATCAAAGGAGTACTCTAATTATGAGCAAACCCATTAATTTAGTAATGGCCGTTTTGCTGTTCGCGGGCCTGGCGTTGCTGCCGGCTTCCGTAGCTGCTCAGACCTCAACCACAGGTTCGGTCGAAGGCAATGTTACGGACGTGAACGGAGCGGTCGTCCCAAACGCTACGGTTGAATTGAGCGGCCCCGGCCTTGTGCGCCCGCAGACCGCGACGGCCGACGCAAACGGCAATTATCGATTCCTTCAGGTCCCGCCGGGCAAATATACCGTAAAGGTAGAGTCATCGGCCGGTTTTGAAACATTTGAACAACAGAAAGTTGAGGTCAATCTCTCAAAATCAACTTCCGTAAACATTGTTCTGGCGGCGAAAGGTGTGTCAACAACCGTTGACGTTGTTGCCGCCACACCTGAGATAGATCAATCGACAAACACTACAGGGTCGAATATCTCGACCGAATTCTTCTCAAACATTCCGACCACGCGAACGGTTCAGGGCCTTTACACGATCGCTCCCACGGTTGCCCGCTCAGGGCTCCGCGACGCTTCGGGCCGCGACCGCGACCCGTCAGTCGCCGGCTCTTCCGGCCCCGAGAACAGCTACATTCTCGACGGCGTGAATACAACTGATCCGGCCTTTGGCGGCGGCGGAGCCAATCTTCCGTTCGAGTTTATCCAGGAAGTTGAAATTAAGACAGGTGCATTCGGAGCCGATCAGGGCCTGTCAACCGGAGGCGTGTTCAACGTTATTACTAAATCAGGCGGCAACGAGTTTCACGGCGACATATTTGCATACGGCAACCCGAGCAACTTCGTCCGCGACACCAAACACTTTCCTTTCACCGACCTTGCACCAAACGGATTTTCAGAGGTTGATGCAGGAGCCACGATCGGCGGGCCGATAATAAAAGATCGCCTGACTTTCTTTGCCGCGTTCAACCCGCAATATAGAACGAACAACTATCTTACACAGACGTTCCGGCAGGAAGTACAGGGCAAGATAAAGACGCCGTTTTATTCCGGCAAGTTGAGTTGGTTCATTAACGACAGGAATACTCTCACATTCTCGACATTCGGCGATTTCACCGAAGAAAAAGGACATCTTTTTGCCGGCAACAATACCGCCGACTCAGGATTCGGCGCAAATCCCGCAAGTTTTGTGGGTGTTCGTGAAACAGGAGGGACCAATTACGCCGCCCGTCTGAATTCCAATCTAAGACAGAACTGGATCGGTGAGTTCGCATTCGGCCTGCACAAGCAGCGCAACAACCTAATTCCTGACGCCGCCGTTTCCGACGTTGCTCTAATTACCGACACGTTCGCGATCTTGCGTCCCGACGGAACGGTGGCTCCCGTGACGCAAACGAATTTCGCGGCGGGCACGACGCCCACCGTCAATAATCAGGGCAATCCGGCTCCGACACTGGGCACGAACACCGGCTTCATCGACTACATCTATGCTCCGGGCGGCTCGCTTCAACGCAATTTTGTTCGTGACGGCTTTGGCTTATATCAAGATCAGACCCGCGACCGTTGGGAAGCAACTGCTCGGTTTCAGAACATTTTCAGCAGCCACACATTCAAATACGGATTCGAGTTTTATCGGAATTCGTACGATATCTTCCAAACCTCAACCGGCCCGAGCAATGTGTTTGCCAACACCAATATTCCGCCGGTTGGATTTAACAATGGATCGGACCTGGACAACCGTTCGGTCAACGGTTTTCGTGTAACGAACAACTGGACCGTCTGCACGACGCGCGGTACACAGATCGTTTGCCCATATACGAATTTTGCCCCGAACGGAACGCCGGTCGCGAGCATCGGGGCCGGCATTCTCAGCGGTCTTGGAGCAAACCTTCCCACGGGCATCACCGGAATTACGATCGGCCCAATAACGGAAGCAGAGGCCCTGAACAATCCTTTCCTCGTCCGGACCACGACTCGCGTACGCGACTTTACCCTCGATGCACAGACCGAAACGGATGTCGAGTCTTTCTATTTCCAGCATGATTGGAGGGCCCTGCCAAACCTGCAGATCAATCTTGGAGTCAGGTTCGATTATCAGCAGGCCCGCGGAAACGGCGGCGTCACTTATCTCAAGTTCAATAACTATGGCGACAATCTTCAGCCCCGCGTCGGCTTCTCATGGGATCCGTTCAACAAAGGCAAGACAAAGATATACGCGAACT
>Ga0138256_10005426_pt1 | contig 13489 bp, 5 predicted proteins | sample KNB2016incub_MG_FD_105486 | JGI IMG/M metagenome (GOLD analysis project Ga0138256, IMG submission 105486) | Active sludge microbial communities from wastewater in Klosterneuburg, Austria - KNB2014incub_MG | ecosystem: Engineered > WWTP > Activated sludge > Unclassified | place: Austria...
AAAACAATAGATAGTTTTTTTCTGAATATTGCCCGGTCTATTGCTTATGAATCACGGTTGCCGGGTAGATATGAAGTTGATTTAAATATAGAACCTGCCATAGATTTTATGGTTCAGCATACGTTGCTCGCTGCCGGTACAGATGCTGATATTACCAAGTGGCTTATTGACTTTGCTCTGCATAGAGTGGAAAACAACAAGAGTTGGAACATGCAACGTGAACTAAAGAGCATTGCAAAAGAAATTTTTAAAGACCATCTTAAGGTTAATTTTGAAACAGATGTTCTTGCCGATACTGAAGGAGTTAATGAAGTGAAGAGTTTGAATGCTGCAATCTGGAACCAATTGTCAGGAATGGCAAATAAGTTTTTGCAGATAGCAGATTCAGTAGGAGCAGAGCCAAGAGATTTTTACTACGGTAACGGTGGTTTTTATTCTTTAATAGTAAAGATTTCAAAAAAGACTCATCCAAAAGATTGTGAAATTGGCATGCGTACTTGGCAGATTCTTGAACGTGGAAATGTGTTTGCAGATAGAGCAAGTGATTTTCTTATACAGGATGAAAGCTTGAATACTGAATTGTTGTCTTTAGTACAACAAATAGTTGACTTTTATACAACAAATATTGAAAAATTATTATCTACTGAAATTGTTGCTGCAAACATTTATCAGGCGGTAATTCTCAAATATCTGTTCCGTCAATTGAAGGTATATCGCAAGGATCATCAGATTCTGCTCATGAGTGATGTGGGTAAAATTTTAAACACCATTATCGGAAGCAATGACACCCCGTTCATTTATGAAAAGGTGGGAAATAAATACAGAAATTATTTGATTGATGAATTTCAGGATACATCACAAGTGCATTGGAGAAATTTAGTGCCTTTGCTTATCAACAGTTTGTCTGAGCAAAATCAGATACTTACTGTTGGTGATGGAAAACAATCAATTTATCGTTGGCGGGGAGGAGATATGAATCTACTTCTAAATGAGGTTGAAGGCACGTTAAAGAAACATGCAAATAGTACAGATGTGTTCAGGCTGGATTCCAACTACCGTTCTTCTGTTTCGGTAGTTGAATTTAATAATGCCTTTTTTAGTGCAATAAGTGAAATTATTTCTGCAGATTCGCAACAATCACAATTGCTGAAGACTGCATATATGTCAGATGCAGTACATCAGATTACAAAGCGAAGTGATGAAAATGGTTTTGTCTCAATTAAACTTTACTCTGATAGCGAAGAGTATCCTGAGCTAAATTATCCTGAATATTTTAAACCAACTGATAAAGTGATTGCTTCTCATACACTAAGCTACATACAAAGTCAGATTAAAAAAGGATATAGTCCCGGAGATATTGCATTGCTCGTCAGAACTAATGATAAAGGAAATAGGTTGGCAGACTTTTTAGTTTTAAATGGTTTTAAGAATATCAACTCACGTGACTCACTACTGATTTGTCATGCGCCTCAAATCAGATTCCTGATAAATTGCCTTAGACTCAATGTTGACAACAGCAATCAGGTAGCAGAAAAGCATATTTTGTATTTTGTGTCGAAACATCTGCAAATGGAAACAGATGTTATTGAAGCTACTATCGAAAAGCACGTTAAGCATGTTAAACTTTACTCGCTTACAGAATTTTGTGCACAGGTAATAAATAAATTTGTGTTGAATAAACAACCGGATGCATACCTCCAACGTTTTGAAGATTTGATTTTTGAAAAATCAAGTAAAGGAATAAATACTGCTTCTGAATTTCTTGATTGGTGGGATGTTGAATCCAATCAAAGTAAAATTTCAGTACAAACACCTGCAGATGAAAACGCTATTACCATTATCACCATTCATAAATCTAAAGGACTGCAGTTTCCGATAGTAATCATTCCCTATGCTGATTGGGAAATGGATAGCAATAAAGGTTTGATTTGGATCAGAAGTGAAATTCCACCATTCGATAAGTTAGGAGCATTTCCTGTCAAGCCTTCAAAAAGTTTATTGAAAACATACTTCTGTCAAAATTATATTCAAGAGAATCGTGAGAAAGTGCTGGAAGAAGTGAATACACTATATGTGGCATGTACCAGGGCAGAAGATAAGTTGTTTATTTTAATTTCTGAAAGTGGAAATGAGAGCCAACAAGGTTTTAATAAAGTTAATAAAGTAATAAAGTCTGTAATCGCTAATTCGGAAGTTGTAAGTTCAGCTTTAACAAAAGCAAGTGATTCTGTTTATACCTTGGGAGTTGACTCTGAGTACAAGCGTAAGCAAAAAAAATTAACGGACACGCCAGATAGTTTCATTAATATGGAACTGGCAAACTATCATGTGAATGTAAACAGGATAAGTACAGGATTTAAAATTAAAAAATTTGCTGAGCAAAGTAAAAGCCGGTTAATTGGAATTAAAGTTCATGAGCTGTTGGCTGATTTTCATAGCGAAGAAGATTTGGAAGTAATAGAAAATCATTTAAATAATCTTCAATTACCGAATGACGAAAAGAGCAAGTTGTTGAGTGGCGTAACGGATACGTGTAAGTTTTTCTCAGAGAAAAAATGGGTTAGTCCTCATTTTAAAATTTATAATGAGCATGAAATGGCAGATTCGGAGGGAAATATTTTAAGGCCTGACAGACTTATGATTGAAGGTGATAGGGCAGTGGTGGTAGATTATAAAACGGGAGCAATTGAAGCTATTCATATTCAACAGTTAGCTAATTATAAAGAAGTTTTACAAGACGCAGGTTTTAGTGATGTTAAGACCTTTTTATATTATTTGGAAAAGAAGGAGTTGGTGGAGGCTTAAGTACTACCTATTTGCCATGCCAGCGCTTAACAAATTCAGGTACTATTGGCGTGGTTTTAATTTGAGGGTGGTAAGTCGGTTTATTCAACCTTTCTTTAAAATGAACATAATTGTCTGAAATCATCCAAGATATGGTTGTCTCACTCATTTCTTCATGCTTTATAAAAACAAAGTCGCAAATACTTTTAAAGTCCGCAAAGGAGAATGCTATACATGGAACAAAAAATGGCTTATTACTTCTTTTAAGATTTCTGATTTCGGGTTCATAACAATTCAATAGCGGGAACTGCTTCATGATGTTTTTTCCTATTAAATTACTTGCCAGAAAAATGGTGTCACAACTTTTTAGAATATTGCCATAGATATCAAAAATTATTATCTGACTTTTGCTGTGAACATTTTTCATGTCAATAGATTTTGATTTTATGAAGGAAAGGTTCGTTTAATAAATCTGCTGCTATTGTTTGGAACATTTCATTAATCATGAAATTGTTTTTTGCTGATGTAAAAAAAGTTCTGTAACAATCGAATTGAGTAAAGAAATCACTACAGTCAAGATTGATATTTGCTTCAATCTTATTACAAGTTAAATAAACAGGTGTGCCCGGAAGGAATTTTTGATAATGACTAATCCATGCATCAAGATCTGAAAATGTAGATGGGTTGTTTACGTCAATTACATGGATTAATGCATCTGATCCAAGATAGTATGACTTGAATGATTTTATGGTAGAAACACTTCCCGGAGCTGTCCAGATTACAAGATTGACTTTTTTCTTGTTTATAGCCAATTCCTTTCTGGCAATACTTAACTGACTGTCTTCTGAATAGGAATGATGAAATCTGTTTTTCACCAATCGGTTCACAATAGAACTTTTGCCGCACTGACTATATCCTGTGATGAGTATTTTTTTATTCTGCATGCCGATTGTTTATATAGTTTATATGCAGAAAAGTGAAAAAGGTTGCAGTATTTTATTTTAACTCCTGAAAATTATTCTTCCTCCATGTGATGGGTTTTGCCATCAACAGATTTTATTGTCTTCCAATTCCCATTTTCATCCTGTTTTTGTATTTCATAGCGCTCAACACCTTCTTTCCAGCCATTGTATGGAGTCCATTCAAGTCTGCTGTTGTTCATATCGTCTAATTTGCCTTGCAAAAGAATGTTGCCTGATAAATCTGTCAGACCTGTGCGTTGCTGACAAATGTTTTCCACTTCAATTTTGTATTGATAGGTATTAGCATTGACATCTACATCTCTGTCAAGATAGTATTTTGTACTGCTGTTTACAGAGTCAATTAAAATAAAATTTCCGGGGTCTTTGTCTGATGATTTGTAGATTAAATAGTAGGAGACCAACTCCGAAAAAGGACTGCCCTCATGCCATTCTGTTAAAATGCTGCTGTTGTCAACCACCGTTGAACGAATGATAGAAGTGGTTATTTGATTTACAAGACTCGTTGGTGCTGATGCATCATTGTTACTTTCGGAGGTGTATATACTGGCAGCCAATTGCGCTTCTATTTTATAACTATATTCCTGTTGGCAATATGCTGTAGAATCAATATAGGAACTTTCTGTTCCGGCTACTTCTGCAATCAGGTCATAATTCAATCCATCAATACTGCGGTAAATCGAGTAGATAGTAACATCCTTACCGGAGTACGGTAGCCATGATAACATATTTGCCATGGTATCAGGCTCTGTTGTCAATAAAATTGTGGCATGGGCTCTTGAGCTGTCCAGAGGAAATGAATTATTGCAGTTGTTGATAGTCAAAAGTTTGTAGTAATAGCGATTTTGATTTGTTGTCACGTTATTATCAATAAATGCTAATTGAAGATTGAATGTACTGTTGTTTATGTTGGTATCAGTATAAATCAAATTGTAATTTTTATCATCATTCGATCTGTATAATTCATATCGGTTCAGATTTGTGGCTGATGAAGGTTGCCATGATATTCTGATTGCATTACTGTCGAGCACTGTGATGTAGTTGATTTCTGAAGGTGATATGGGTTGGTTATTTTGAGCGGCAATGAAGTTGTGTTTTGTAATGCTATCACTGCAAAGCCCGTTATTAGTTACTTTTAATGTCACCGAATAATGTCCTGCACTTTGATAGTAAAACTGTGGATTGAACGCTGATGATGTAAGTCCGTTGCCTCCATCCCACATAAAGACCGGATTTTGTAGTGATGTACTTATGTTAACCATGTTTGAAGAAAGTGGCACACAGCCAATTAATGGTGAACCTCCAAAATCGGCTACCGGAAAAGGTATAACGGTAACGGCATTGATGCTGTTAACAGTGTCTGAACAGTATCCATTAGAAGCAACTAATGTTATGCTATATTGTCCCGGAGACTGATATTGATGGTTAACATTGGAGTGTTGTGAAGTGCTACCATCACCAAAAAGCCATTTATAGCTACTTGATGATTGTGATAGACTGACAAAAGAAGTTGAAGTGCCAGCACAAATTGAAGAATCACTTATTGAAAAAGCTGCAACCGGTTTGTTATAAACTTTAATTGTGTCAGGATGTGTGAAAGCCGATTGACATCCGTTTGCATCTTTTACGATCAATGTTACCAGATATGAGCCTGCCGTATTGAAAGTGTGTACGGGTGAAGCTGCCAAAGAAGTATCCCCATCTCCAAAACTCCAAAAGTGCGTTAGTACATTTTGTGAGGAATCGTTGAGACTGATAGTTAGCGGTTGGCAACCATGATTGTTGGACAATGAAAAAGAAGCTGATGGCCCGGGTATGTGTAAAGCATTTGCCAAAGTTTTTGTGGTACTGCAACCTGCTGCATCTGTTACTGTAAGAGTAACCTGATAGTTTCCGCCTGTTGTGTATATATGGTTTGGATTAAGGAGTGTTGATGTGGTGCCATCACCAAAATCCCATAAGTAGTTTGAAGCACCTGAAGATATATTTTGAAATTGAACAAGCACAGGAACACAGCCTGAAGATTTTGTGTAAGCGAAATCAGCTTGTGGTTTTGAAATAGAAATGACTTTACCGTCAACGGTGTCTTTGCAACCAAATGAATCTGTAATTATTAACGATGGCGTAAAATTGCCGATGTTATTATAGGTTATACTGGGATTTTGATTTGTGGAAGTTAATCCATTGCCAAATTTCCAAAACCATTGTTGTGCATTTTTGCTTGAATCTGTAAAGTGAATCATTTTTGGATTACATCCTATGGTATCTGACTGCGTAAATGCTGCTAGTGGAAGTTGAATATTGTCAAGCTCATAATTTTTCTCACATCCGTTAACATCTTTAGCAAAGAGTTTTATTTTATCTGCTGGTAATGTAGTAAATGTGTGTTGCGAAGTTTGAGAAAATGTGGTGTCGCCATCACCCCAAGACCACTTCCACGATACTGCATTGAGACTTGAATCTGTTACATTAATTGTTATAGGTAAGCATCCCTGACTTCTTGTATAACTGAATTTAACTTCAAAGTCAGGTATAATTACAGCCTGTGAAATAGTTTTAGTACTTGCACACCCATTATTGTATGCAGTTAGTTTAATATCATAAGTGTAAGGTGGGTTAGGTCCGTAATAGTAATATTTGTTTACATCTGTCAGTGATGACATGGTTCCATCTCCCAAATCCCAGGTGTAAGAATTGCTACCGGTAGAAGTATTGGTTAATTGTACGTTCACCATGGTGCATGATGAAGAAAGCATATTGATGTTAAAGTCAGCCAATGGCTTTACAATAGTAACTTGTTGTGATGCATTTACAGTCTGTGTACAACCATTAATATCCGTTATGACAACCTGAATAGAATAGGCGCCAGAATCAGCGTAAGTATGTGAGATAGGGTTTCCTGTTGCTGAAGTGCCATCGCCAAAGTCCCATATATAACTTACGTAGTTTGTGTTTTGTACTGAAAAGATAATGGTGTCTGATGCACATGCTCTGTTCTTGTTCGAGACAATAGCATTGGCATCAGCATTTGCATATAAACTCTTGGAATAAATAACGGTGCATCCGCTTGTGTCTTGCGCCTGTAAAGAAATAATGTAATTGCTGGTATTGGCATAGCTATGTACCGGTGATGCCTGTGTGCTGGTCTGATTATCACCAAAATCCCAATTATAACTTTGCAGATTCAGGTTCGATGGTATTGCCTGAATATTTGAGCCATTGCAGGTGTTAACGGTATTAACTGTAAATGTTATTGGTGTTCCTGCCACTTTTACAGCTTGTGAATGATATATAGTGTCAACACTGGCATTGGAAAGATTTGCTATGAGCATGACATCGTAAATTCCGGGTACGTTATAGGTATGCACAGGATTTTGTTGAGATGAAGTATTGCCATCACCAAAGTCCCAATATGAACCTACAACATTTAGAAACGGGTTGTTGAAACTTATTGTTAATGGTGCACAGCCATCATAGTGCATTGTGTATTGTGTAGTATCATGGTTTTCATCATAAAATGTTCCACCACTTCCAAAGTTTGTAGGTGGGAAACTGTATGTATAGCTGCAACTGTCATTGGCAATTGTCAGGCTGATGGTAAAAGGGCCTGTTGATTGATAGGTGTGCATTGGATTCTCAAGAGTTGAAGAATCACCATCGCCAAAAGTCCATAGCCATGATGTTGCACCAATTGAGTTTGCCGAGAACTGAACATCAAGAGGAGGAATGGTATCCAATGTGTGAGCAGCAGGTGCAGCACCTAGGTTTAAAAAGTTCATTGCATATTGTTCAACCTTTGTTGAAGAGCATCCATTGGCAGAAGTGATGGTTAAGGAAACATTATAACTTCCTGTATGATTATAAGTGTGAACAGGATTTTGTTGCGTTGAAGTTTGTCCATCACCAAAATTCCATAGCCATGAAACAGCATTTAAGGAACTGTCTGTAAATGTTCCTATAAAGGGTGGACAAAGAGTTTGGTTATAAGTAAAATCAGCAATACCACCACCAACAATATATGTGGCGAAATTTGTAATGGTTTGAGAACATGTTGAGCCATTGCTTTGTGTCTGTAAACTTACAGTGTACGTGCCGGGAGTGGTATATGTGTGAGTGACATTTTGTGAATTGGCAGTACTTCCATCACCAAAATTCCAAAGCCATGAATTTGCCCCTGATGAATCGCTTAATGAAACTGTTAGTGGTGCACATCCATAAACGGGTTGCGGATTGCTGAAGTTATTTACACTCGGTCCCGGCTTGATGTAACCTTGTTTACGTAAGGTGTCTTTACAGCCATTGCCATCAGAGGCAATCAATGTTACATTGTAACTGCCTTGGTTCTGATAAAGATAGGTAGGACTATTAGCTGTTGAAGTGTCACCGGTTCCAAATTGCCAAAGCCATGATGTAGAGCCTGTGCTAAGATTGGCAAAGTTTACAGTCAATGGATTACATCCGGTAATTTTATCTGCTAAAAAATCAGCCTCAGGTCCGTTAACAGTAATTCCATAAGGAAGGTTTGATGTAGTTGTGCAACCATTGGCTGCAATTACTGTTAGTGTTGGATAGAATGTTCCTGACTGAATGTAATTATTAGTGCCATTTATTTGTGATGCACTATTACCATCACCATAATTCCATTGGTAGCTGCATCCTGAACATGCATTAGCCTGAAATGAAATATTCAGCGGCTTGCAGCCAGAGGCATTTGATGTTGTGAATGACGATACAGGAGATTGCAATGCATGAATTGTTAATGGTGCAGACTGGCTTGAGCATCCATTAGGATAGGTTGCTATTACATAAGGATTATAATTTCCAACATTATTGTATAATACGCCTACTGTAGATAATGTAGATGTCTGACCGTTGTCTAAGTTCCATTGAATGGATGATGATCCTGTAACATTGGTGGAAAGTACAACAGTAAGAGGATTACAGCCCGATGTGATATTTGAAGTAATTACAGGAGTAGGATTGTTGAGTACTGTTACCGGTGATGATAAATTCACAGCAGAATAGCAACCCGAAGCAGTTGCAGTGACAACTACCTGAAAATTTCCGGGTTGTGTATATTGATGTTGCACATTTGTGCCTGTTGCTGTCCCGCCATCACCAAAATTCCATTGGTAACTTGAAGGTGTATTTGCAGTTGCATGAAAAAGAAATATCTTGTTGATGTTACATGTACTAAAGGTGTCCACAGTAGCAGTTACAACGGGGACGGGCTTTATAACAATTATATTGTTTTTTGTAAGAGTTTGAGTGCAAGTTGAATTGAGTCTGAACAAAACCAGAGTAACTTGAAATGTTCCGGCTGATGTATAAATATGTGTGGGATTCGTTTGATTACTTGTTACACCATCACCAAAATCCCATTGACAGCTGTCAAAGACTGTGCTTTGATTGGTAAAGGTTATAGTATCACCTTGACATGCAATAGATTTATTGAGTGTAAACTGAACAACAGGTTTATTTTCTATATGTATTGGTTGCGCAGAAATTATAGAATCACTGCCCGATGCATTTGTTGCAATGAGTTTAACAAAGAAATTACCAGGAGTAGTGAAAGTAATTACCGGACTATGTATAACAGAAACTACACCATTACCAAAATCCCAATGATAGCTGGTTGCATTGGTACTTGTATTGTTGAAATAGACTGTTAATGGAGCACAGCCTGACAACTGGCTGATGCTAAATGAAGCAGCAGGTAATTGTGCAAAACCTTGATGCAACGAAATAGCAATAACCAGAATGGTAAGCCACAGTTTTGTTAATTTATTTAAAGCACTTCTTCCTTCCACTAAAAAGTTGATTTTTTGTAAGTCTTACGGAAAAGTGAATGAAAAGTTATAATTCTTACACTTTAATATTATCTGTTTGCTTTTCAATAGATTTAATTTCAGATATTTTGGAAATAATGAAACCTTGAGGCTGTTATTAATGTTTAATATTTTTATTTTTATTGCGTAAAAAACCACTTTTATTATGTCAACAATTCAGGAAAAAAACCAATCGGTTAAAGGAGGAGAATTTATTATTAAAGAATCAAGGGCTGAAAACACTTTTATCCCTGAAGAGTTTAGCGAAGAGCATGTAATGATTGAGCAAACCGCTAACGATTTTTTAAAGCAGGAAGTACATACCGTACTTGACCGAATTGATGCAATGGAAGCGGGACTCATGCCATCACTATTAGATAAGGCAGGTGAACTTGGACTACTTGGCATATCGGTTCCAGAACAATATGGTGGATTTGGAAAGGATTTTATTACTGGCACATTACTGACAGAAACATTAGGCGCTGGTCATTCATTTTCAGTTGCAATGGCAGCACATACAGGAATTGGAACATTGCCAATCTTGTATTTTGGTAATGCAATGCAAAAAGAGAAATATCTGCCGCTGTTAGCATCAGGTCAATGGAAAGCATCCTACTGTTTAACTGAACCCGGTTCCGGTTCAGATGCACTTGCAGCAAAAACTAAGGCTGTTCTTTCTGCTGATGGAAAACATTATATTCTTAACGGACAAAAAATGTGGATTACCAATGCAGGCTTTGCAGATTTGTTTGTGGTTTTTGCACAGGTTGATGGAGATAAGTTCACCGGATTTATTGTAGAGAAGACTTACGCTGGACTCTCACTTGGCGAAGAAGAACATAAGATGGGAATTAAAGGATCAAGTACAAGGCAGGTTTTTTTTAGTGATTGTAAAGTTCCTGTAGAAAATGTTTTGGGTGAAATAGGTAAAGGACATCTAATAGCTTTCAATATTTTAAATATCGGCCGATTAAAATTATGTGCGGCTGCATTAGGTGGAGCAAAGCATGTGAGTACACATTCCATTTCATATGCAAACACACGTGAACAGTTTAAATTGCCAATAGCAAAATTTGGTGCCATCAGATATAAACTTGCACAGCAGGCCATCAGAATTTATGCTTGTGAAAGTGCTTTGTATCGCACATCATTTATGATTGACGAACTCGAAAAGCAAAAACTTGCTGAAGGTATTGAGTATTCTCAGGCATTACTTCAGGCTGCAGAAGAGTACGCTGTTGAATGTGCTATTCTTAAAGTTGATGGCTCAGAGGCACTTGATTATGTTGCTGATGAAGGCGTGCAGATTTATGGAGGTTATGGTTATAGTGCAGATTTTCCAATGGACAGATCTTACAGAGATTCACGAATCAACAGAATATTTGAAGGTACAAATGAGATTAACAGACTCCTTACTGTTGATATGATTCTTAAGCGTGCCATGAAAGGTAAGATTGATTTAATGACACCTGCTATGAATATTCAAAAAGAGCTTATGGCTATACCTGATTTTAGTGAACCTGATACGTCATTGTTTGCGCAGGAGAAAAAGTTTTTAGCTAATTATAAAAAAGCATTGTTGGCAGTTGCAGGTTCTGCTGTACAAAAATTGATGATGACACTTTCAAAAGAACAGGAAATCCTGATGAATATTGCAGATATGGCTATTGCAATTTATATTTCAGAGTCAATTTTATTGTGGACAGAAAAACTTGTTAAATTGAGAGGTGAAGAAAACTGCAGTATTCAACTTGATATGATGAGGGTTTATGTAAATGATGCGGCAGATAGAATTGCATTGGCAGGAAAAGAAGCAATTAATTCCTTTGCGGAAGGCGATGAACAGCGAATGTTGCTCATGGGATTAAAACGATTTACCAAAGTTCCACCATTCAATGTTAAAGATGCAAGAAGAAGAATTGCAGCCCGCTTAATCGAAAAGAACGAATACTGCTTCTGATTGGTTAAACAATTTCAGGTAGATGATCAGGAAGGTTTTTATTCCAACACTCATTTTAATTTTTTTATTTATTGGATTTTATTACCGGCAATGGCTGGTTTATGGAATTAGTCAGCTCAAAGGTCAGTTAAATATTATTTATAACGCACAGCCAATTGGCGAAGTAATTGAGAATCCTTTAACACCCGATTCTATAAAAACAAAACTTTTGCTAATTCGTGAGATAAAGAAATTTGCTGTTGATTCCTTAGGATTATCTGAAACCAACAACTACGAAACCTACTATGATCAAAAGGGGGAGCCTGCTTTGTGGGTACTCACTGCTGCTCCCGAATTTAAAATGGAGCCATATAAATGGCACTATCCGTTTCTTGGATCACTGTCATATAAAGGATTTTTCCAAAAACAAAAAGGGGTTTACGAATTGCAATTGTTGAAGAAAAAGGGTTTTGATGCTGATTTGTCAACGGTTTCTGCCTGGAGTACACTTGGGTGGTTTGGCGATCCTGTAATGTCATCAATGATGCGTAAGAATGTTGGTTCACTCGCTGAGTTGATTATTCATGAGATGACTCATACAACACTTTATGTTAAAGGTAATGTTACATTCAATGAGAATCTTGCTACTTTTATTGGTGAAATTGGTGCTGAAAAATTTCTATCAGATAAATTTAAAGGCGACAGTGTTATTCTGACTAATTATGTCAATCAACGTAATGATAACAGAATATTTTCTGAGTTTGTTGTTTCATCATCAGCAACATTAGATACATTGTATAATGATGTTTCGTTCAAAATGGTGCCCTATTCAGATAAACTACGTTTGAAATATCAAAAAATAGTGTCAATTGTATTACGCATATCTAAACTACCGCTGAATAATCTACAAAAGTTTGAGTGGAATTTGAAAAGTAAAAAGTTACCTGATAATACATGGTTTCTTTCCTATTCCGATTATCATGCTTTGCAGCCTGAAATTAGTCGGGTGTATAATGATTCCTGTAATAGCTCAATTCGGAAATTGATTAAGTATTATAAGAAGTAGGTTAATTACAATGCCGAAAGCGCATTTAGAATATCGTTTTCCGAAACATCCTGAAGGTTAAATATTATTTGCTGATTGGCAGCAATTGTAAAATTCTGCTGGTCTAAAACATATTGATTGTTTTGTTTTTTACCGAACACTATTAGTGTTACATTTTCGCCCACAGGAAAGTTTGTGCCACTCAGATTTTGTATTTGCATAACACCTTTAAACCCTTTGAAAGAAACATATACCTGCAAGTTTTGTGTATTTGTTCCGGTGACACTGCATGTAATAGAGGTTGTAGATGCAGACTGATACAATAAGGCTGGAGAAAACCAACCTGTTGTGGCAGGCGTAGTTACATAGCTGTTAGAAGTGGGTGAAATATTTGATAGTGTATCAACAAAGCCCGGAATAAAATTAGCGATAGTATTGGTCCAGTTGTTAGCACTATTTCCGCTGCTATAACCATAAAATGACTGCATAGCTGAATTTATAGATGGTAATGCAGCCGTTTCAAGAAAATATTTTTTACCGGGTTTGAGAAAAATTTCATTCCCATTTTTAAATGCTCTTACCCTTATTTCTGCACTTGTTTCAAGAGGATTTCCGGATGCAACAGAAGGAATTCTTCTTAATATCATATCTTTTATAGAATACAGTTCAATAACTTTTAACTGAAATGGATAAGTAACCTGGCCACCACCATTTAGCTCAAACATTTCTGCATTGACACAAATCTTAGTTCCTTTTTTGCAAACTAATGGGCAAGTTCCGTTGGTATCAATGGTATATTCCTGCTCTTCTTCTTCGTGATCGCTATAGAAAGAGTCCATGTTTTGATAATCATCCTGTGGCACGCGGTCTTTTCTGCATGCAGTTACTGTAATAATTATTATTGCAGTAAGAT
>Ga0138256_10005427_pt1 | contig 13487 bp, 12 predicted proteins | sample KNB2016incub_MG_FD_105486 | JGI IMG/M metagenome (GOLD analysis project Ga0138256, IMG submission 105486) | Active sludge microbial communities from wastewater in Klosterneuburg, Austria - KNB2014incub_MG | ecosystem: Engineered > WWTP > Activated sludge > Unclassified | place: Austria...
CGCGGCCTGCGTGAAGGAGCCCGAGCCGTGCGTGCAGGCGCTGGTCGACGCCAACGGCGCGCTGAAGTTCGACAACGAGCTGACGAACTGGAAGCTGGTCGAGGTGCTGATGAGCGACAAGCATTCGCGCGAGGCGGCGCTGGGCATCCACGACGATGCGCGGATGAAGGCCGACTACGAGCTGGTGCGCGAGTACATCGGGGTCGACAAGCCGTTCGACGTGAAGGCGGTGTACACGAACGAGTTCCTGGATCGCTCGATCAAGATGACCAAGTAGGTCTCCGCTCGGGGGATCGCGCGCGCCTCGCACGCAGCCGCTTGCCCCCGGCCCCCCGGCGCCCGCCGAGGCGGGCCGCCTTGCGGGCTTGCCGCGGGCCGGAGCCGCGCGGCGCCGACCGTGCCGGTGCTGCGGCCCCGCTTCGCGGGGCTTCCCTCGCCTTCCTCGGAATTCCGCACCCGCTGCCGACACGCGCTTCGCGCGTGACGGCGACGGGTCCCGCGGAATTCCTTTCGGAAGCGCTCGGCTTGCACAGGCGCGGTCGGCGCCGCGCGGCTCCGGCCCGCGGCAAGCCCGCACAAGGCGGCCCGCGCCGGCGGGCGCCGGGGGGCCGGGGGGGCAAGCGGCTGCGTGCGAGGCGCGCGCGATCCCAACGAGGCTGCAACGCGCCGCGCCCTCAGCCCAGTTCGGGGCCGGCGACTAGGACGATGCGGGTGGGGTCGCCGGGGGCGGTCGGGAGGCCGCGAACCATCCGGGTGAAGGGTCGCTGGAAGGCGAAACCGCGCGACTGCAGCCACGGCAGCAGGCTGGCGTGGCGGTCGGTCAGGTCGAGGTAGACCGGTCCGCCGAGCGTCGACAGTGCGGCGTCGAGCAGCTCGTGGGCGGTGCCTTCGTCCGCGGCCAGCAGCGGGCCGACGTGCGACGCTTCACGGCCGTCGCGGGCGAACACGAAGCCCGTGATGCGCCCGCCTCGCTCGGCGACGTGGGTGGCGCGTGGCAGGCGCGCGGCCAGCGAGCGCAGCAGCGCCTCGCGGTCGGCGCCGAACGCGGGGCGGTCGATGGTGAGGATCGACGGCCAGTCGGCGTCGCGCAGCGGGCGGATCCCGGCGTCGCGCGTGCCGCTCCCCGTCGTCCGCCCGGCGGGTGCGGCCGCGACTGCCCGTGCCTCGCGTCGATAGCGCCGGAATCCCCATGTGTCGACGAATCCCTTCTCGACGTAGATCGGATGGCCGTCCGGCGTCGCATCCAGGATCGCGGCGATGCCGCGCCAGGCGAGTTCGCCGAGCGCATGATCCAGCAGCTGCGAGGCATAGCCGCGACCGCGGAATGCCGGCAGGACGATCACCATGCTGACCCACGCGAATTCGTTCCCGTAGGGCAGCGCAATGACCGACGCGGCGAGCCGCTCGCACCCGCTGTCGTCGAGCGCGCGGATGCCCCAGCCGCGCCCCAGCGTGAGCATCAGTCGCCAGTCGGCTTCGTTCTGGTTCCACGATGCCGAGGCCGACAACTCGAGTGCGCCGGCCAGGTCGACAACGCCGAGCGGCCCGATCGGCGACCCTGCGGGCCGGCCGTTCCGTTCGACGCCGTTGGAACTTGCGGCCGGCCCGGCCTTGGCCCGCGTGTTCCGGCGCTCGGCGGGCCTCTCAGTATTTCCCATCGCGGGTCGAGAAATGCGTGGGCTTGCCGAGGCTCGGCTGGCCGCGCGAGATCCAGTCGGCGACCCAGTCGATCATCGTGCCGATCGGCACGCGCGGCCTGCCGAACAGGCGCTGCGATTCGGTGGTGTCCTCGAGCCACGCGGTGGGTGCCTCCTGTCCCGTGAGTACCGGGGTGCGCCCGAAGCGTTTGCCGAATTCGCCGGCGAGCCAGCGGATGCCGGTGTGCTCGGGGCCGGTGACGTTGATCGGCGAGGCCGGCGTCGTGCAGTGCGCGAGCAGCCGCAGCGACTGCTCGTTGGCGTCGCCCTGCCAGATCACGTCGGCATGGCCCATCATCACGTCGAGCGGCGTGCCGTTGAATACGGCGGTCGCGACGTCGTGCAGCACGCCATAGCGCATGTCGATCGCGTAGGACAGGCGCACCAGGCGGCCCGCGGTGCCGTACTTGCGCGAGCCGTACTCGAACATCCGTTCGCGCCCGACGCAGGAGTTGGCGTAGTCGCCCGATGGCGGCGTCGCGGGAACGCGCTCGTCGGCGCCGGGGCCGTCGACCGGCACGAAGGGATAGACGCAGGCGGTCGAGAACGCCACGATGCGCATGTTGCGGAACGTCTCGGCGACCATCATCGGCACGCCGACGTTCATCATCCAGGTCAGCGACGCGTTGTCGGCCGCGCCGAACTTGTGCCCCGCCATGAACACGAGGTTGCGCACGCCGTCGCCGATGTTCGGCAGGCGCTCGAGCGCCGAGCGGTCGAGCAGGTCGCAGGCGATGCACTCGACGCCGTGGCGTTCGAGCGAGGCCGCGAGCCCGGGGTCCGAGAAGCGCGCGACGCCGATGACGCGGCGGCCGGGCACTGCGCGGCGCGCCATCCTCGCGAGCGTCGGCCCCATCTTGCCGCCGACCCCGAGAACCATGATGTCGCCGTCGACCTTCGCCAGGTCGGCGACCAGCGCGGGGGAAGGCTCGCTCATGAAGGATTCGAGCGCTTCGACGTCGTCGAAGCGCCTCGGCAGGGAGGACATCCGGTTCTCCTGGGAGAGGTCGCGGGACGCGCGTGGCGCGCAGTCCCGGCTCAGTCGGGATTGTGCCCCGAGATGCCCTCGAACCTGTCGCGTCCGGCGCACAGCGCGCGGATCTTTGCGTCGGCGATCGGGCGCTTGAGCATCCAGAAGCCGCAATCGGGGTGGACGTAGCGCACGCGCCCGGCGCCGAGCGTCTTCTCGGCATGCTCGATCGACCGGGCGACCCGGTCGGCGCTCTCGACGTCGGTGACCTTGATGTCGACGACGCCCAGCCCGAAGCCGATGCGCGGGTCGAGTTCGGAGAAGGCCGTCAATTCCTCGGGCGGACGGTGCGCGCACTCGAGTACGACGTGGTCGGCGTGCAGCGCGTTCAGGTAGCGGATCAGCTTGTCCCACGTGCCTTTCTGCACGCTCTGCCCGCCGTAGTTGCCGAAGCACAGGTGGACGGCGGGCGTGCCCGGCACCGCGTCGAGCACGCGATTGATCGCGGAGGCGGCCCATTCCCACTCGTCGGGGTGGCCGGGCAGGTTGGCCTCGTCGATCTGGACCACGTCGGCGTCGAGGTGCCTCACCTGCGAGGCCAGCACGTCGGCGAGTGCGTGCGCGAGATCGGGCGTGTCGCGGTAGTGCCGGTCGACCAGCGTCTTGGCCAGCATGTGCGGTCCGGTGACGGTGAACTTGAACGGCCTGGTCGCGAGCGCCTTCGCTCGCGAGCACGCCAGCGGCAGGTCGAGGCTGCCGTGTCCGAGCGGGCCGAGCACGGTGCCTGGCGGGCGGGTGCGGAACTTCATGCCGCTCTTCGATCGGTACGCGATCAGGTCTTCGAACGAGAAGCGCTGCGTGACGCCGTCCATCGGCCGCACGAAGTACTCGATCATCCCGTTGGTCTCGGGATGGTTGACGTCGAAGCGCGACAACTCGCCATCGCAGACGACGTCGATGCCGGCCTGCTCCTGGATGCCGATCACCACGCGCGTGGCGTCGACCAGTGCCTGCTCCGACGGACTCGCGACGAGCCAGTCAGGCACCGGGTACGACCCGACGACGGTAGTCTTGATCCTGGGCATGGGCGGCCGTTCCCGAACTGACTGTTAACCGGATGGTGAGGAATCGATGGTATCGCGGCCGCCTTCGGCCTTCAAGTGCGCTTGACGACGCGTTGCGCGCGGACGTAAACTAATTAACCAACGAGTTACAAAACCGGGCTCGCTTCGAGGGCACGCGATGAGCACGCAACGACTCGGCATCGTGATGCATGGCGTCACCGGCCGCATGGGGCTGAACCAGCACCTGATCCGTTCGATCAGGGCGATCCGCGAGCAGGGGGGCGTGAAGCTCGCCAGCGGCGACCGCGTGATGCCCGACCCGATCCTGATCGGCCGTGGCGCCGAGCGGATGGAAGCGTTGGCGAAGGCGCACGGCGGGCTGCGCTGGGGTACCGACCTCGACCGCGCCCTGGCCAATGCCGACGACACCGTCTTCTTCGACGCTGCGACGACGCAGATGCGTCCGGCGCTGGTGAAGAAGGCGATTGCCGCTGGCAAGCACGTCTACTGCGAGAAGCCGTCGGCGACCAATCTCGCCGAGGCGTTGGAGATCTACGAGGCGGCGCGCAAGGCCGGCGTCAGGCACGGCGTGGTGCAGGACAAGCTGTGGCTGCCGGGGCTGCTGAAGCTGAAGATGCTGATCGATTCGGGCTTCTTCGGCCGCATCCTGTCGGTGCGGGGCGAGTTCGGCTACTGGGTGTTCGAAGGCGACCTTCAGCCCGCGCAGCGCCCGTCGTGGAACTACCGCAACGAGGACGGCGGCGGCATCATCCTGGACATGCTGTGCCACTGGCGCTACGTGATCGACAACCTGTTCGGCGAAGTGAAGAGCGTGTCGTGCCTGGGCGCGACGCACATTCCGCAGCGCTGGGACGAGAACGGCCAGCCGTATGCGGCCACCGCCGACGATGCGGCCTACGCCACCTTCGTGACCGACCGGGACGTCATCGCGCACTTCAACAGCTCGTGGTGCGTGCGCGTGCGCCGCGACGACCTGCTGACGCTGCAGGTCGACGGCACGCACGGCTCGGCGGTGGCCGGCCTGCGTGGATGCCGCACGCAGCCGCGCGTGAACACGCCCAAGCCGGTCTGGAATCCCGACCTGCCGCAGCCGATCGACTTCTTCGAGGGATGGCAGGAAGTGCCCGACAGCGTCGCCTTCGACAACGCGTTCAAGGCGCAGTGGGAGCTGTTCATTCGTCACGTTGTCGAGGGGGCGCCGTTCCCGTGGAACTTGCGCGAGGGCGCCAAGGGCGTGCAGCTGGTCGAGGCCGGCCTGCAATCGTGGCGCGAGCGGCGCTGGGTCGACCTCGGGGCGCTGCCGGCCTGACGGAGCCCGCGATGCCGACGCTGACCCTGCCTGCAATCGACGGCGCGCTTCGCCCGTTCACGCTGTCGGCCCCGCGGGGCTTTCCGCGGCGCGCCGCTGGCCCGTTCAACCGCGTCGCCTATTCGGCCGCGCACGTGGTCGCCGACCCGCTGTCGACGGTCGATCCGTGGATCGGCTGCGCGATCGACTGGGACACCACGATCGCCTACCGCAAGCGGCTGTGGACGCTCGGGCTCGGCGTGGCCGAGGCGATGGACACCGCGCAGCGCGGCATGGGGCTGGACTGGCCGACCTCGCTCGAGCTGATCCGGCGCTCGATCGACGCAGCGCGCGACCATCCGGGCGCGCTGGTCGCGTCGGGCTGCGGCACCGACCACGTCGCACCCGATCCGTCGCTGTCGGTCGACGACGTGATCGCCGCCTACGAATTGCAGATGGCGGCGATCGAGGCGCTCGGCGGGCGCCTGATCCTGATGGCGAGCCGCGCGCTGGCGGCCTGCGCGAGATCGCCCGACGATTACGGCCGGGTCTACGACCGCCTGCTGTCGCAGGTGCGCGAGCCGGTGATCATCCACTGGCTCGGCGACATGTTCGACCCGGCGCTGGCGGGCTACTGGGGCCACGCGGACCCGAGGGCCGCGATGGAGGTCGCGGTCGACATCCTCAACCGCAACGCCGCGCGCGTCGACGGCGTGAAGATCTCCCTGCTCGACAAGGACAAGGAGATCGCGATGCGGCGCCGGCTCGCGCCCGGCATCCGCATGTACACCGGCGACGACTTCGACTTTGCCGAGCTGCTCGCCGGCGACGAGCAGGGCCACTCGGACGCGCTGCTCGGCATCTTCGACGCGATCGCGCCGGCCGCGTCGGCGGCGCTCTCGGCGCTCGCCGCCGGCGACGCCGCGCGCTTCCACGACATCCTCGGACCCACGGTGCCGCTGTCGCGTCACGTCTTCTGCGCGCCGACCCGCTTCTACAAGACCGGCGTCGTGTTCATGGCCTGGCTGAACGGCCACCAGGACCACTTCGTGATGGTCGGCGGCCAGCAGTCGACGCGCAACATCCGGCACCTGTCGGAGCTGTTCCGGCTCGCCGATGCCGCGGGCCTGCTCGAGGACCCGGATCTCGCGTGCGCGCGAATGGTCCAGCTGTTGGCCACGCACGGCATCGACGCCAGGCTGGCGCGATGAGTGCGGCGTGCGGACCGGGCGGGGCCGACGAACCTCGTGGTGGCATCGCCGACCGGGCAGCGGCACAGCCGGCGAGCGCGCCGCCGCCGGCCGAACGGCTGTCGCTGAACACCGCGACCGTGCGCGAACAGTGGAACCTGCGCCAGATGATCGAGGCGTGCGGGCGCCACGGCATTCGCGGCATCGCGCCATGGCGCGACAAGCTCGACGAACTGGGTGCGGCGCAAGCGGCGCGGCTCTTGCGGCAGCACGACCTGACCGTGTCGGGATTGTGCCGAGGCGGCATGTTTCCGGCGGCCGACGCCGCCGGCCGCCGCGCGGCGATCGACGACAACCGGCGCGCGATCGACGATGCCGCGACGATCGGCGCGCGCTGCCTGGTGCTCGTGGTCGGCGGCATTCCTGCCGGCTCGAAGGACCTGCCCGGAGCACGGCAGATGGTGATCGACGGCATCGCCGCGGTGCTCGACCACGCGCGCGAGAGCGGCGTGCCGCTGGCGATCGAGCCGCTGCATCCGATGTACTGCGCCGACCGTGCCTGCGTGAACACGCTGGACCAGGCGCTGGACATCTGCGACGTGCTCGACCCGCACCTGGCGGGCGGACGACCGTCTGGCGCGATCGGCGTCGCGGTCGACGCGTATCACGTCTGGTGGGATCCGAACCTGCCACGTGCCCTCGAGCGGGCGCGACCCGAGCGGCTGCTCGCCTATCACATCTGCGACTGGCTGGTGCCGACCACCGACCTGCTGCTCGACCGCGGCATGATGGGCGATGGCGTGATCGACCTGCCCGCGCTGCGGGGGATGGTCGAAGGGCACGGCTATCGGGGTTTCCACGAAGTCGAGATCCTGTCGACGCGCTGGTGGCGGCGCGACCCCGACGAGGTGCTGCGCATCGCGCGCGAGCGTCACCTGCGCTGCAGCTGAGCGCGGGCCAGCGCGGCGGGCCGGGCGCCGAAAGCCCGTGCATGAGCCGCTCTGTGGCATAGAATGCCGACTCCACTTCAGAGCGTCTCGCCATGTCGGATCGTTTGTCGAACCTGCTTGCCCGATTCAGCGTCGCGGCCCATGTCGACCGTACCGGCCTGCTGCACGATCCCGTCTCGTTCGATGCCACCCAGGACACCGGGCGGCTGCACCTGCTGCGCAGCGGATCGGCGCAGGCCCTGCATCCGGGTTGGTCGCCGCTGAAGCTGTCGCGGCCCAGCCTGCTGTTCTATCCGCGTCCGTTCGCCCACCGCCTTCAGCCCGACGCGGGCGCCGCGGTCGATGTCGTGAGCGCGGAGATCCGCTTCGACGGCGGCTCGGTCAGCCCGCTGGCGGCTGCGCTGCCGCCGGTGCTGGTGCTGCCGCTGGAGGCGCTGATCGAGGCTCGCGCCACGATCGAACAGTTGTCCGAGGAAGCCGACCTGGCGCGCTGCGGCCGCCGCATCGCGCTCGACCGCCTCTGCGACCTGCTGCTCGTCCAGGTGCTCCGGCACGTCATCGACCGATCGCTCGCCAACAGCGGCATGCTGGCCGGGTTGGCCGATTCTCGGCTGTCGAAGGCGCTGATCGCGTTGCACGACAGGCCCGAGCGCGACTGGCACCTCGAAGACCTGGCCGCACGCGCCGGCATGTCGCGGGCGCGCTTCGCGGCGCGATTCAAGCAGGTGGTCGGGATTGCGCCCGGCGAATACCTGACGCGCTGGCGCATCAGCCTGGCGCAGCACCTGCTGCAGCAGGGGCGGCCGGTGAAGGAGGTCGCCGGCGAGGTAGGCTACGCCAGCCCGGCCGCACTCGGACGCGTGTTCGCGACGCGAACCGGCGCGACGCCGAAGGCGTGGGCGCACACGCGCAACCAGGCCGTGGCGGCAACCGAAGAAGCTTGATCCACGGCCGGGGCCGGCAAGCGGTCCCGGGCCGCTTCACCTACAGGAGTCATCGATGGCGAGCGAGGGTTACCACGAACCGATCGGCGAGCTGAGCGACGAAACGCGCGACATGCACCGCGCGATCGTCTCGCTGATGGAGGAACTGGAGGCGGTCGACTGGTACAACCAGCGCGTCGACGCGTGCAAGGATCCCGAATTGAAGGCGATCCTCGCGCACAACCGCGACGAGGAGAAGGAGCACGCCGCAATGGTGCTCGAATGGATCCGCCGTCGCGACGACACCTTTTCGAAAGAGCTGAAAGACTACCTGTTCACGTCCGGCAAGATCGGCGACCACCACTGATGCGCTGACGCCGGCGGGGGGCGATCGACCGGGGATCGTGCAGCTTGAACGCCTTCACCGCGCTCGACTGGACCGGCCTCGGTATCTGGCTGCTCGCGTGGCTCGGCTACTCGCTGTACGCCGAGCGGGTGGGCGCGCGCCGGCCGAACCTGATGGCGTCGGTGGCGCGCTTCCGCCGGGTCTGGATGCGCGAGGCTTACCATCGCGACCCGCGCATGACCGACGTCGCGCTGATCGGCAACCTGATGCACAGCGCGACTTTCTTTTCGTCGACGACGCTGCTCGTGCTCGGTGGATCGTTCGCGTTGCTCGGCACGATCGAGCGCGGCGGCGAAATGCTCGAGGTCATGAAGGCGCTGCCCTTCGCCAGCCGCGTGTCGCAGGAGCTTCTCGAATCGAAGGTGGTGCTGTTGACGCTGCTGTTCGTCTACGCGTTCATGCGCTTCACCTGGTCGCTGCGCCAGTTCAACCTGGTCAACATCATGGTGGGCGCGTTTCCCGCCAGGCGCGACGAGCAATCCACCGACGAGGCGCTGATCGCCACCGCCGGCCGCCTCAACGAACTCGCCGGGCTGAACTTCACGCAGGGCCTTCGCGCCTACTACTACGCGGTGCCGATGCTGCTGTGGCTGGTCAATGCGTGGCTGCTGATTGCCGGGTCGATCGCGATCACCGTGGTGCTCTATCACATGGAATTCCGATCGGCGACGGTGAGGGCACTCGGCTCGGAAAGCGTGCGCGGGCCATGACGGGAGCTGGCGCCTCCGCTGCGGAGAGAGGTTCGAGGCACGACGAAACGACGGGCGCCGGATCGGAACCGCGGTCTGCACGGGTAGAATCGCCCGCGTGAGCACTCCCGCCAACGACACGTTCCTGCGCGCGCTGCGCCGCGAGCCGACCGATTACACGCCGATCTGGCTGATGCGCCAGGCGGGTCGCTACCTGCCCGAGTACAACGCCACGCGAAAGCGCGCCGGCAGCTTCCTGGCACTGTGCAAGACGCCGGAGCTTGCCTGCGAAGTGACGCTGCAACCGCTGGCGCGCTATCCGCTCGACGCCGCGATCCTGTTCTCGGACATCCTCACCGTGCCCGACGCGATGGGCCTCGGGCTGTACTTCGCCGAGGGCGAAGGCCCGAAGTTCGAGCGCCCCGTTCGCGACGAGGCGGCGGTACGCAAGCTCGCGGTGCCCGATCCGTCGGCGGGACTGCGTTACGTGACCGACGCGGTGCGCACGATCCGCGGCGCGCTGGCCGACCGCGTGCCGCTGATCGGGTTCTCGGGCAGCCCCTGGACGCTCGCCTGCTACATGGTCGAGGGCGGCGGCAGCGACGACTTCCGCCAGGTCAAGACGATGCTTTACCGGCGCCCCGACCTCGTGTCGCGGATCCTGGACGTCAACGTCGATGCGGTCGCCGCGTACCTGAATGCACAAATCGAGGCCGGCGCGCAGGCGCTGATGATCTTCGACTCGTGGGGCGGCGTGCTCGCCGACGGCGCCTACCAGCGCTTCTCGCTCGAACCGATGCGACGCGTTGTCGCTGCGCTGAAGCGCGAGCGCGGCGAGCCGGTGATCGTCTTCACCAAGGGCGGCGGGCCGTGGCTCGAGGACATCGCCGGCATCGGCTGCGACGCGATCGGCGTCGACTGGACCGTGAACCTCGGTCGCGCGCGTGCGCGGATCGGCGATCGCTGCGCGCTGCAGGGCAACCTCGACCCGATGGTGCTGATGGCCGAGCCCGAGCAGGTGCGGGTCGAGGCGGTCAAGGTCCTCGATGACTTCGGCGACCCGGGTCCGGGCGCGGGGCACGTGTTCAACCTGGGACACGGCATCTCGCAGTTCACGCCGCCCGACAGCGTCGCGGCGCTGGTCGAAGCGGTGCATGCCCACAGCAGGCGGGTGCGTCGTCGCGACGCGAGCGCGTCCTCACTTTAGCCCACGCGCAGCATCGGCGCGGCTTGCGAAGCCGCGAGAAATGTGGTTCTCGAGGCGGGCAAACGCTGACTTATGCACAGTCGCCCTGCATCCGCCCGTCGGCTCGCGGGGTTTTTCGACGAGATCGATGCGCTCCCGCAACTCGTTGATTTATATAGGGTTCAGGCTGATCAAAAAACGGGCAACCCACCGCAGGTCGAGACGGGACAGGCGTTTGCGCGCGATGCGGATGCGTTGCCCACAGTTTTATCCACAGCTTTTGTGAACGACTCGGAAAACCGCTTTGAGCGCGGCGCCTTAAGGTCAGGACTTAATCCAAAGTCTCACGAAACGGCCACCTTCGAACCTGTCCGCGGCCGCTAGAATCGACCGCCCACCCATTGCCTCTCCCGGTGCCCGACACGCCTCCAGGCTCCTTCGCACGCGTCGCGATCGACGTGCCGATCGTGCATGTCGGGGCATCGCTGTTCGACTACGCGATCACGCCCGAGTTCGCGGACGCGGTTCGCGTCGGCAGCTGGGTGGTCGTGCCGTGGGGGCGCGGACGCCGGGTGGGGCTGGTGGCCGAGCGCTCCGATCACAGCGAGATCGACACCGCGCGGGTCAGGCCCCTGGTCGCGGTGCTCGACGACGCGCCCGTATTGCCGCCGTCGTGGCTCGAACTGGTGCGCTTCTGCGCCGACTACTATCACCGCGGCTTCGGAGAAGTCGCGCTGCCGGCCATCCCGAAGCTGCTGCGCACGCCGCCGGCACCGAAGGCGCGCGGGTCGGCGTTCGCGCGCGCCCGGAAGCGCTTCGTCGCCGCCGCCGCGGCCGAAGTGGCGTCGACGCCGCCGCCTCTCAACGATGCGCAGATTGCGGCGCTCGACGTGCTGCTCGCCGCAAACGGTTTCGGCGTTCATCTGCTGCACGGCGTGACCGGCAGCGGCAAGACCGAGGTCTACCTGCACTGGCTCTCGGAAGTGCTCGCGCGCCACGCGAACGGGCAGGTGCTGCTGCTGGTGCCGGAGATCGCGCTCACGCCGCAACTCGCAACGCAGGTTGCGGCGCGTTTTCCGGCGCACAGCGTGGCCGTGCTGCACAGCGACCTTGCCGACGGCGACCGTGCCGCGCACTGGCTGGCCGCGGTCGAGGGCCGTGCGCGCGTCGTGATCGGCACGCGTCTCGCGGTGCTCGCGCCGCTGCCGGCGCTGGCGGCAATCGTCGTCGACGAGGAGCACGACGCCTCGTACAAGCAGCAGGAGGGCGTGCGCTACTCGGCGCGCGACCTCGCGATCGCCTGCGCGTCGCAGCGGAAGGTGCCGATCGTGCTCGGCTCGGCCACGCCTTCGCTCGAGACCTGGTTCTCGGCGCGCCGCGGCCGCTACCGGCTGCTGGCCTTGCCCGAGCGAGTCGGCGGCGCACGGTTGCCGGCGCTGGAGCGCGTCGACCTGCGCGGCAAGACCTTGCGCTGCGAACTCGCGCCGGCGTCGATCGACGCAATCGCCGAAGCGCTCGGGCGCGGCGAGCAGGCGCTGGTGTTCATCAATCGCCGCGGCTATGCGCCCGTGCTCGCGTGCGAGGGCTGCGGGTGGCTGAGCCGCTGCAGCGAGTGCTCGGCCTTCCGGGTGCTGCATCGCGTCGGCGCGGCGCGCGGGCCGTCGAAGTATCGCCTCGTCTGCCATCACTGCAGCGCCGAGCAGGCGGTGCCGCGCGTGTGTCCCGACTGTGGCAACGTCGACCTCGAGCCGCTCGGCCGCGGCACGCAGCGGCTCGAAGAGGGATTGGCCGAGTTGTTCCCGGGACGCCGCATCGCGCGGCTCGATCGCGACGTCGCGCGCACGCGCGGCGCCGCGCAGAAGGTGATCGATGCGGCGCATGCCGGCGACGTCGACATACTGGTCGGCACGCAGATGCTGGCCAAGGGACACGACTTCCGACGCCTGACGCTGGTGGTCGCGGTCGACAGCGACGGCGGCTTGTTTTCGTCGGACTTCCGGGCCCCCGAGCGCATGTTCGCGACGCTGATGCAGGTGGCGGGAAGGGCCGGGCGCGACCCGGACGAGGCGCAGGTTGCGCGAAGCCGCGTCATCGTGCAGACGAGATTTCCCGACCATCCGCTGTTCGGCTATCTCGCGCGTCACGACTACGCGGGCTTCGCCGACCAGCAACTCGCCGAACGCCGCGAGGTCGGCCTTCCGCCGTATCGCTTCCAGGCCTTGCTGCGCGCCGAGGCGCCGGTGCTCGTCGATGCACTCGCGTTCCTCGCGCAGGCGAAGCAGGCCGGCGAGTCGCTGCAGGCCGGGAAGGGGCCGCAAGGGCTTGCCCGCGCATCGGCCGAATCGCTGCGCGACGACGCCGTCGCGCTGCTCGATCCGGTGCCGATGGCGATGACCCGCCTCGCCGGACGCGAGCGCGCGCAACTGCTCGTCGAGGCGAGTGCACGCCGCCCGCTGCACGCGTTCCTGCGCGCCTGGCTGCCGGCGCTGCGCGACCTGCGGTCGTCGGCGCGATGGCAACTCGACGTCGACCCGCTCGAGATCTGACTCGCCGCTACGGTCGAGACGGGTCGCGACGCCGCCGACCCTCGGGCGGTCTCCGATGTGTCTCAGGGTCCCGGAGGAGGCGTCCGCTCCCACGTCGGCTCGGCCGCCTGCAACCTTGCGCGCAGCCGCCGCACTTCCTCGATCAGGTCGACGACCAGCGCGGCGAGCGCTTCGTTCGCCTCGAAGTCGCGCTCGAGCGCCGCCATGCGTCGAGCCCGCGCGAGTTCGGCGCTCGCGAAGCGCCATTCGGCCGTGGTGCCGCCGGTGCAGCCCAGCAGGCCGGCCTCGACGTGCACCTGTACCCAATGCGGCTCGACCGCGCAGGCGCGGGCGAGTTCGTCGAGCGTCAGCATCACCTCGTCGAGGACGTCGCCGGTCAGGATGTCGTCGCCTGTCATCGCCCGGGCTCCGGTTCAGCGGCGCGGATCGAACGCCAGTTCGCGCGCCATCGTCTCGTAGAGCTTGCGTGCCTTGTCCGTGTCGGCCGGCGGCAGCACGACTTCCAGATGCAGGTACAGCGATCCGGGCGGATCGCCCGGGATGCCGCGCCCCTTGAG
>Ga0138256_10005428_pt1 | contig 13486 bp, 10 predicted proteins | sample KNB2016incub_MG_FD_105486 | JGI IMG/M metagenome (GOLD analysis project Ga0138256, IMG submission 105486) | Active sludge microbial communities from wastewater in Klosterneuburg, Austria - KNB2014incub_MG | ecosystem: Engineered > WWTP > Activated sludge > Unclassified | place: Austria...
CACGGCCTCACCGATCGCGAGTTCGACAGCCTCTTCACCACCGACAAGCCGGTGATCTTCAACTTCCACGGCTACCCGTGGCTGATCCACAAGCTCGCCTACCGGTTCAAGAACCACGACAACCTGCACGTCCGGGGATACAAGGAGCGCGGGAACATCAACACGCCCCTCGAACTGGCGATCCTCAACCAGATCGACCGCTTCACCCTGGTGATCGACGTCATCGATCGCGTGCCGGGGCTCCAGGCGCGCGCCGCCCATCTCAAGGAAGAGATGAAGAACGCGATCATCGACCACGTCCGCTACGCCCACACCCACGGCACCGACCGGAAGGAGATCAGCGACTGGGTGTGGCCCTACGAAGGGGCCCCATCCTGATCGCAGGGCAGCGGGATCCGGATCGGACAGGACATATCGCGATCACCGCTTCCGCGCTCGCGGCCGACGCTCTGGCGACCTCACCGCGCATGACTGCGCCGGGCCGGGGGAGTCTCAATATTGCAAAATAAACATACGATGTTAGATTTGCAAGGATGAGAGAAGTCCACCGGGTTCGCTTTCAGGACCTCCTGAGCAGAAAGCTGCGCACCTTTCCGGCGGTGGTGCTTCTCGGCCCCCGCCAGTCCGGGAAATCGAGCCTCGCGACGGCCGTTCCTGCGCGTGGCGCCCGGCACGCTTTCGATCTCGAGCGCCCGTCCGACCTCGCGCGACTTCGACTGGCCCCGGAGGAGGACCTCGGAACCCTTCAGACTTCCCCCGGACTCATCGTGATCGATGAGATCCAGCGCGAGCCCTCCCTCTTTCCCCTTCTGAGACCCCTTCTCGATGCCCCTTCGAGGCGCGCTCGCTACCTGCTTCTCGGCAGCGCTTCACCGGCCCTGGTCGCGGGCGCCTCCGAGAGCCTCGCCGGCCGGGTCGGCTTCGTCGACCTCACGCCCTTTCTCGCCTGCGAACTTCCTGCCGGAACCTCCGGGCTCACGCGACAGTGGCTGAGAGGCGGCTTTCCGAGAAGCTACCTGGCCCGGTCGGATGGAGCCAGCGCCGATTGGCGCGAGTCCTACCTCCGCGCCCTGCTCGAGCGCGACGTCCCCGCGCTGCGCCCCGGACTCCCCACCGCCACGATCTCCAGGCTCCTCACCATGCTGGCCCACGTGCACGGCGGCATCGTCAACGAGAGCGAACTGGCGGGAAGCCTGGGGGTCAGCGCGCCAACCGTCGGCCGCCACATCGATCTGCTCGAGGGCCTGTTCCTGATCCGCAGGCTGCCTCCCTATTTCGCCAATGTTGGCAAGCGGCTCACAAAATCGCCACGGCTGTATGTCCGTGACACCGGGCTGCTCCATGCGCTCCTCGGGATCCGTGACACCTCTGGCCTGCGGTCTCACCCCAAGGCCGGCGCTTCATGGGAAGGATTCATCATCGAGCAATTGCTGGGGGCTCTTACTCTCCTGGGTGACTCACCGCGGCCCTTCTTCTGGCGCACCCAGGGCGGCGCGGAGGTCGACCTGATCCTCGAGTCGGGCACGCGGCTGGTGGCGGTGGAGTTGAAGCTCTCGGGCGATCCCTCGATCTCCCGCGGCTTTCATGAGTGTCTGAAGGACCTCGGCTGCCCGGGTTTTGTCATCCACGGGGGCAAGAGCGCGTTTCCAATCGGACCCTCGGTACGCGCCCTGCCCGCCGCCATGGTGAGCGAGCCGGAGCGACTGCGCAAGGCGCTGTTCGGCTGACTACCGGCGTCGTCCTCCGCCCCCGCGGGCGCCGCCGCCCCGGTATGAACCGGCGCCGCTGCGACTGCCCCCACTCCTCTGGTAGGTGCTGTAATCGCGCGTGCGCTGAGTCCCTTCGGAACGGGCCCTCGAATCCCGGTCGAGCTGGTCCATGGTTGACGGCGTCGACCGGGTTCCCGTGGTCGACGTGTCACGCTGCTGCTGCGTGGGCCGGTTCGTCGAACCCCAGTTCCCGTTGTCGTACTTCTCCCACGAGCCGCTGTCCTGCCTGCGGTAGACATTGCCGTCGCGGCCTGCGTAGACGTCGCCATTCGTGGTCCTGATGGCGCCCGCGTCGGCGCCGGGCCCGCGCGAGGTGATCGCACCCGCCCCGCTGTCCGTGCGCGTCACCCGCGTGGTGTTGCCGGTGACGTTGTTGGTGACGCGGCGCGTGTTCGCCCACTGGTCCCCGCGCTGCACCGAGGTGCTGCCCCAGCTGCCGTAGACGTTCGAGCCCTGACGAGTCTGGCCGTATGCCCCGGTGCGAGGGTTGTAGGCCTCGCCGTAGCCGCGCGCGCCATACGGTCCCCACGCCGCGGCGCCCCGCGAGTAGGTGCCGGTGCGGGGGTTGTAGCGCGACGCCACTCCCGCGCCGCCGTAGGGACCGTACGCGGCCCCGTATCGGCCGTAAGCACCCGTCCACGGGTTGTACGCCGCACCGTAGCCGTAACTCGGGTAGCGCGGATAGTAATAAGGGTATCCGCCGCCCCAGCCGTAATACGGCGGGTAATACCAGCCGCTGCCCCAGACCGCGCAGCCCCACGCGATCATCACCCCGGTGTAGGCCGCGACCGTCGCGTAGGTCACCCACTCGTCGTCGTCATTGTCTTCGACCACGGTCACGTAGGTCACGTTGTGGGCGGGTGAGCTCACGGGGATCTCGTAGATCGCCTTCGGGACCGAAGAGGCGGCTTCCCACGGGCCGCTGGGTGACGACGCCATGAACCACACGCCCTGGAAGCACATGTAGTAGAGATCCCCGACCTTGATGATGTCCTTGTCGGTGTTGACCGCCTGCGATACCGTGGTCGTCTCGATGGGCTCGAATCTGGGCTCGCCCTGGTAGGCCACCTCGGGCGCCTTGATCTCCTTCTTGTTCACGCGAGCGGTCTGGGGAACCTGCGCGAGCAGCACGGCCTCCGCCGCCTGCTGGGTGCCGGGCACCGACGCGAGCACGCGCGAGCGGGGATGTTCGAGCGAAATCTTCTGGAATTCCGCGGGCAGGCTGAGGGTTGCGAACGTCCATGGGCCCTTGAAGTCGGGCGCGGAGAACCAGCGACCGGAGACGAGGTAGTAGACCGGCCCGTTACCCCCCAGACGGAAGACATCGCTCTCGGTGTTGCTCACCCACCCGAGCCTGGTGCCCGCGACCGGCTGGTAGACGGGAGTGCCGGTGGTGAGGATCATCTCCGCGGGCGTCGTGCTCACGAAGACCTTCGGAGTCTTCTCGACGGAGAGCTTCTGGCCGGGCAACGCCGCCTTGACCTCCGTCCAGTTCGCATCGGCCGGCAGCCTGGAGAAGCTCTGGGGCAAGGCCCCGGCCGGAGTCCACGCACCGCTCAGATCCGTGGCTTTGAGCCAGGTCTTGTCGTCCCGCAGGTAGAAGGTCCTGGTCGGCTCGTGCTGGAAGAGGTCCCAGTTGGTATTGACCGCGAACTTGAGATCGTTCTCCTTGATCGGGCTCCAGATGGGCTCGCCGTCGATGTTCACGAGCCGCGCCGGGCCCGGGCTGAAGAAGATCCTCGGTGGGTCGGATTTCACGCCCTCTTCGTTCTTGGGGATGATGTCGCTCTTGTCGATGTGCGCGAGCACCCGGTCCAGAGAGATCACCCGATCCTCCTCGGGGATCGCCTTGACGATCTCGGCCACCAGTTCGCGCACCTTCTCCTTGTCGAGCGTGGGGAAGTTGGACTCGGTGACGGTCAGGGTCGAAAAATTGACGAGCCGCTCCGAGAGCGCCACCTTCGAGTCCGCTTCCAGCTTGAGAGAGCCGAGCGCGGGCTTGGCGGCGCCCTTCATCTCGTAGGCCACCGCGGCGTAGGCCACGAGGCGACGCTGGCCGCTCCAGCTCGACACCTGCGGCTGGTACACCAGGAGACGCGCTCCACTCGGAGTGGAGTAGGCCCGCGGCCAGCCGCGGTCCGTCGCCCCCCCCGTCGTCGCCGGGTTCGGCGTCACCGTCACCGTGGGCGCTTGTGCGGGCGCGGCGAAGAGCGACGCCGTGGGAGTGAGAGCCATGGCCAGGGCGGTGACCGTGGCCACCGACGCCCGCCCGCCCGCAATCCGTGTTCTTCTCGTGATCTGTCTCTGCATGAGGCGATTCTTCACCAGGTCCGCGTTCCAGCCCAAGGCCCGATCGAGGCGCGACCCCCGAAGGCGCGTGAACATGTCGCCATGCGCCGACGTGAACTGCTGCTGGCGATGCTGCTGCTCATGCCGGCCGTCGCGGTGCGAGCCAGCGACAAGGCCCTGCTGATCGAGCTGAAGGCCGGCGCTGTCGGCGCCTGGGTGGGCGCAATCCGCTTCTGACCGGACGCCGCAGCCGGGGCCCGGGTTACTTCACGCTGTAGCCGCGACCTTCGAGGCAGGCGCCCCATGACTTCTTGAAAGTATCCCGGGCCGTGTTGTCCTGGGCCTTGGCCGTCTCGGCCGCTTTGGCCTCGGCCTGCTTGCCGGCCTTCTTCTGCGCGCGCCGTCCCTTGGCCGCGCCCACCGCGGCGCCCGCTCCGGCGCCCTCTGAGGCATCGAGCGTGCCCTCGTCACGATGGCGTTCGTCATCGCCGACCGCGCCGACCGCGGCGCCCTTCACCGCGCCTTTGGCCGCGCCCTTGACCGCTCCGCCTTTCGGCGCCTCGACGGGGGCGGGAGTCGAAGTGACGGTGGGATCGATGTTGGTCTGCTGCCCCGCCCACGCGTAGCACTCGCTCTCGTCCTTGCCCTGCTGCGCCGCGTCCTGGTTCTTGGCTGGATACACGGCAAGGCCCAGGGCCGCAGGCTTCATGGCGGCGGGCGGCGCTGCGGGTGGGGCCTGGGCAAGCGCCGCATTCGACCCGAGGGCGGCCGCGGCCGCGCAGGTCAGGAACAACGTAACCGTCTTGGGCATGCTCATCATCGCTCGTCCTCCAAATATCGTCATTGGCGGCGTGCCGACTGCGTCGCCTTCAGGCTGCCCGCGTGGGGTCGGCACAAGGGGTCTGCCGGGCAGCTCCGACTTCCACGTTACCTCCATCCGCCGGGGACGGCGGCATATAGACGAACACGCGGGGCACTGGAGGGCGGTGCCCCGCGTGTGGCTTGCGAAACCGGCCTCGATGGAGGCGGGTTAGAACCGGATCGTGATCCCGCCGGACAGTTCGAACTGGTTCGAGTACTGGGCGTTCTCGGTGACGTAGCAGCCCCAGTAGGGGTCGCACCACCAGCCGGTGGCGTCCGACTTGATGTAGGTCGGAGTCCAGCGGCCTTCGAGCCGGATGGCGAAGTTCTTGCTGTCGCCCGGGCTCACCTTGAGCCCGATCGCTCCCGTGCCGGAGAACTTGGAGTTGCCGCTGACCTCTCTCGTGGTCCCGTTCACGGAGATGGCGCTCGGGGAATACTGAGTGGCCCCGAGACCGAACAGGATGTAGGGACGGGCGATCAGATCGGTGTCCCCGAAGTTGTAGGCGAAGTAGCCGTGGTAGTTCCGGACGTCGACATCCGCGATCTTGAGGCTGGCGGTGCCGCCGAGGTCGAGTTCGGTCGACTGCTGGTTGAACAGGAAGCCGACCTCGTTGTTGTCGCTGAGCAGGAAGCCAATGCGCCCGCCCCAGGACATCGCGTTCAGCGGGTCGATGCTGTCGAAGGTACCCAGAGTACCGATCCTGACCGCATTCCCGCTGACGCCGTCGCTGAACGTGTAACCGAAAGTCGCGCTCAGCTCCACGCGCTTGTCCTGTGCCGTTGCCGTGACCGCGGCGAGCGCTACCACCATGGTCGTGAAAATTGTCTTTCGAATCATCGCGTCCCTCGAATTTTTCATTGTGTTTATCGGTGTTCCTGTCTTTTGGAGTTTCTTCTTTGCGGGTATTGCCAAGAGGGCCTGCCCCGCCCCCTAATGCTGCAGGATTGGTGCCGGGGTCGGTCCCGCAGGCTGTCCTTGGCAGCCATACCAATGATAATATGGAGTTTACGATGACATCGCCGTCCGGTGGCGAGAGAAGCGAAGGTCTTCAGTCGTCGCCGGAGGGACGAAATGGCGTCTGCAAGACGATATTTCGACTTGACGCCTCCTCGGTCAATCTCAAGCTCTGACCCCGCCGTGTACACTATTTCGACGATGGATCAGCCGCCGCCTTCTGGGGACTCCCTCGCGAACTGGCTTCATTTTGAACCGCTGATCTCCGACCTTTCCGCCCGGTTCATCGGCCTGAGGGCCTCCGAGGTGGACGACGCGATCGGGGAGGCCCAACGAAGGGTGTGCCGGTTCCTCGGCCTCGATCATTCGGTGCTGTGGCAGGAGTCCGAGAAGGACCCGACCGGCTTCGAACCCACCCACTTCTACTTCGCCCAGGACATCCCCAGGCCGCCGGGGAGGCTGAGCCAGGGTCTTTTCCCCTGGGGCGCCAGCGAGGTTCTGGCCGGCCGTTCGGTCGTGCTTTCTACGGTGGAGGACCTGCCGAAGGAGGCCGCGGTCGACCTCGAGAACGCGCTTCGTTTCGGAATGAAGTCGAACGTGACCCTGCCGCTCTCGGTCGGGGGGGAACCTCTGGTGGGCGCCCTGGCCTTCAGCACGCTTCGCGCGCCCCGGGCGTGGCCGGAGCCCCTGCTGAGGCAGCTTCGCCTGGTCGCGCAGGTCTTCGCCAACGCGATCGCCCGGAGGCGTCAGGATCTCAGGCTTCAGGAGAGCGAGCACCGCCTGAACCTGGCGGCGGATGCGGCGGAAGCCGGGCTCTGGACGCTGGAGTCCCGTGGCGGGGCGTTCTGGCTCACCGACCGCGCCCGGACCGTCTTCGGTTTTCTCGAGGGCGAGTCGGTCGATCTGGCGCGGCTCAGTGCGCGAGTCCATCACGACGATCGCGTCCGGTTCGATGGCGCGCTGGAGCGATCGATGCGGGCAGGTGAGCCGCTCAGCATCGAGTATCGGATCGTTCTCGCCGGTGAGCGCCGCGCGCGCTGGCTGGCCATGCGGGGACGGCCGCCCGGCACCATGCCTGGCGACCCCGAACAGCTGATGGGCGTGGTCCTGGACATCACCGACCGGAAAAGGGTGGAGGCGGCGTTGCGCAAGAGCCAGGCTCGCCTGTCCGCGAGCGCCGAGCTAGCCGGCCTCGGCTTCTATGAGTTGAACTTCGAGGCCGGCGCCGCGTTCACGGACGAACGATTCCGCGACTTCGGAGGCATTCCACCGGGGATGGACGGCATGGAACCCATGAAGTTCTGGCTGGAGCATCTCCATCCCGACGACCGAGAGTCCGTCCTGGCCCGGCGCGAGGAAGTGCACGCGGGCAGAACGGACCAGATCGCCACCGAGTATCGCTACCTGCATCCGGCCCTGGGAGAGCGGTGGTTTCACCACGTGGCTCGCGCGACCAGGCGCGACGCCAATGGACGCGCGGTGGCGACCTTCGGCGTGCTGCGTGACATCACGGAGAGTCGCCGCCGCGAGGAGGCTTTGCAGAAGTCCAACGCGGAGATCGCCGAGTTGAAAGACCGGCTTCAGGCGGAGAGCGATTTCCTCAGGGCCGAGATCGGAGTGATTCGCGCCGGCGCCCTGGTCACCGGGGAGAGCCCGGCCATTCAGCAGGTGCTCCGCATGGTGGAGAGGGTGGCGCCCACCGACTCCTCCGTCCTGATCTATGGCGAGACCGGGACCGGCAAGGAACTGGTCGCCCAGGCCCTGCATCGTCAGAGTCCCCGAGGCAAGCACCTCATGGTGAGCCTCAACTGCGCGGCCCTGCCCGCCGGGCTCGTGGAAAGCGAGCTGTTCGGTCGGGAGAGGGGAGCTTTCACGGGAGCGCTGACCCGCCAGATCGGACGTTTCGAACTGGCCGATCACTCGACCTTGTTTCTCGACGAAGTCGGCGAGCTCTCCCCGGAGGTGCAGGCCAAGCTGCTGCGCGTGCTCGAGTCGGGCGAGTTCGAGCGCCTCGGGAACTCCCGGACGACCAGGGTCGATGTCCGGGTCATCGCCGCCACCAATCGCGACCTTCTCCAGGAGGTTCGCCAGGGACGCTTTCGCGAAGACCTCTACTATCGACTGAACGTCTTTCCGATCCGGGTGCCCCCGCTGCGCGAGCGGCCGGAGGACATTCCCGTGCTGGTCTGGACCTTTCTCGAAGAGTTCTCCTCCCGCATGGGCAAGAAGATCACCCAGGTGCCGCGAAGGACCATGGAGGCGCTCCAGCGCCATCGCTGGCCGGGCAACGTGCGCGAGCTGCGGAACGTGATCGAGCACGCCGCCATTCTCACCACCGGCGATATCCTGAAGGTCGAAGCGCTCGGAGCCGTCGCCAACGTCGACGCGCCGCCGCCCAGGTTGATCGACTCCGAGCGCGAACTGATCCTCCGCGCGCTGGAGAGCGCGGGCGGACGCATCAAAGGGCCGAAGGGCGCGGCCGGGGTCCTCGGCCTCAACCCCTCGACCCTCTACAGCCGCATGAAGAAACTGGGCCTGCGGCCTCGCCGACCCGGGGCCGCCGCGTCCGCCTGACCGACGGCCGGGAGGGGCCTACAAGGTCACGTCCTCGTCGAGCACGCCCTCGATCTTGAACCACCACTTCGGCTGATACTGGATGAACACCGGGACCCCGGCGAGCGGTCCGTCGGTGCCGCAGATCAGGGTGAAGCGTTCGACCGTGCCCTTCTCGAGATTCCGGCTCTCGAACTCGAGACGCACGAGCTTCTGGTGCGTCCGTTTCCCATGTTGGACCTTGTCGACGCGCTGCCAGGACTTGAGGATCAGGTCGTAGAGGGCGGTGTTGAAGGTGTACTGGACCTTGCGAAGAGCCGGGCCCGCGTTTCCCGCCGCGCGGCTCGCCTCCACCCCCGCGTCCACCAGGCTGGCGGTGCCGAACAGGAGACCCGGGTGCGTGCCCTGGGGCAGCCGGCCCGTTCGCACCCGGGGGGGCGGTTCCGTCAACTCGACGTACCGCTGAAGGTCCTCGAGCTGGCGGACGGTGAAGTCTTTCGGCGCGTAGACCACCCGGTTCTCGGCCCGGGTCTCGTTCCCGTTCAGGCTGGCCCGGATCATCTTGAAGAGAAAGCGGCCTTCCTTCGCTTCCTGGGCCATCTTGGCCTGAGCCGAGGTCAGGTTGTCGTCCTCGGAGCGATTCATCACGCCCAGCATGATCGCGTCCGTGGGCCCCGCGTCCTCACGGACGAAGCCCCACCGGTTGATACGGCGCGGCGCCCGGGCCGGGTCGGAGCCGAGCAGCAGTTCGTAGCCCTTCCGCCCTCCTTCCTGGTCCCGCCACACGATGTGGGCGTCGCCCACGTTCTTGGCGCCCACCCAGAACAGGAGCGGGCGGATCGCGGCCGACAGGCGGTAACGGTGCTGCTGCTTCACCCGCATGGCCAGCGGGTTGTCGTTTGGGGAGGGGTCGTCTCCCGCCCCCGTTCGCGCCGCCCCGGCCGAGACCAGGGCAAGAAGTACCAACCACCCGGCTCTCATCCCGCGGCTCTCCAGGCTTGCCCCTCGCACCCCCTAGTGCCGCTTCATCGGGGCAGGCGGCGCGCCCTTCCCCTGGGCGTAACGCTCCCTCCAGACCGGCCCGGTGAGGTTTTCGAGTTCCTCCCCGAAACGCGCCAGTCCCTCGTGGTAGTCGGCGTCCTCCAGGGCCGCCCGCGCGTCTTCGTCGGTGGGCCTGGGATCGTGCCTCCGGACGATCTCCATGAAGTCCGAGTGATGGTCCCGGATGATGCAGGGGGCGAGCCAGTTGTGACAGTCCGGGCACTTCTCGTTGGCCTCGCGGTAGCCGTAGTCGCGCTGCCAGTTGCGGATGTCGGAGAAGAAGGGCTTCGCCCAGACGTCGTCGAGAGTGCCGCCCGCGGCGAAGGTTTCCTTCACGTTGGCCGGGGAGTAGGGGACGAAGACGCAGGGACTCACGTCCCCGTTCCAGTTGATGTGGAAGTACCCGCCCGGACGCCCGGCGGCCACGCAACCGTTCGTGGCCGTCGCCGAGTTCCAGAAGTCGGCGATGAAGATGTGCTTGTTGCGCACGAGCGACCACTCCCGCTCGAAGAGCCGGAGCCGCTGTTCCGGGGTGGCCATGAGGTCCAGGGTGAACGAGCGCCCGATCGGCATGTAGTGGAAGACGAACGCATAACTTGCGCCCATCTCATCGAAAAATTTGCCGACCACTTCGTCCGACAGGATCTCATCCGCGTTCTCCCGGGTGGCGGTCAGGGAGTTGCCCATGATCACACCTTCCCGCTTGAGTCGCGCCATGGCGGCGAGGACTTTGTCGAAGACTCCCTCGCCCCGCCGCGTGTCCGTGCGCTCCTTCATTCCCTCGATGGAGAGGGCCGGGCTGACGTTGCCCATTCTTCCGAGGCGCCTGGCCACCGCGTCGGTGATGAGCGTCCCGTTCGTGTACATGACGAAGAAGCAGTCCGGGAACCGTTCCGCGAGATCCAGGAAGTTCCGGTCGCCGTCGCGCCACGCGAGCGGTTCGCCACCGCTGATCACGAAGAAGCGGGAGCCCCAGTTGTCATGGGCGTCGCGGATGATGTGCTCGAAGGTGTCCCAGTCGAGCTTCTCGCGATTCGCTCCCGAGTTCGCGTAACACCCGCGGCAGCGCAGGTTACAGGCCTTGCCCGGGCTGATCACGAGGAAGTCGGCGGGGGTCTGCCCCTGATGGCGCGCGCGGAACCGGTCCTTGGCGCTCGTTCCGCCCCGCTTCACGAGGGTGTCGCTCGCCAGGGTCTTTACCAGCGCCCTGAGCGCGGGCGCTCCGATCTGGCCGCGGGCAAGACCGCGTTCGGCGGCGCCCAGGAGGGCGAGGGCGAGCGCCACCTTGTCCTGCTCGATGGCCGGAGGATGCCGCAGTGCGGAGGCGGGGACCTCCCCGCGGCTGCGGATACGGGCCTCCATGTTCGAGGCGATGGCGCGCCGGATGGGACCGATGCCCCCGAGCTTCAAAGTGCACCAGGTGAGGGCGTCGAACGCCCAGTCCCGACCGGGTTGACGGGTCCCGGACGCCTCGGGGTGGGGCAGAGTCAGCGCATTCGTGGATTCGACGATTGGCGGAATCATGATACCGGATCCTGCTTGCAGGATTAGTGCCGGGTCCATCCAGGCGCGCCGCCGGATTTCGTATCGGTCCCTGCGCGGATTTCACCGAAAGACGAAATGGCGTCTACGGGTCGACATATCGTCCCTTCAGCGCCCAGGCGTCGTCCCCCGTCCGCACCCGGGCACCGGTCACAAACTCCTTAAACGGCGATGTCTTAGCCCCATTGCCAGGCCGGAATCCGCGGCACGGCACGGTTCGTGCGATACGCCTAAGGACATGATTGTCGGCACCATCAGGATCCTGCCGCCGCCGAACCGGCGTGCGGAGGTGCTGGAAGTCCTGCGGGCCATTCAAGGCCCGGTCCTCGCACAGCCCGGTTGCTGCGCCTGCCACGTGTATGAAGAAGAGGGCTCAGAGCCTGCGGTGGTTCTGGTCGAGAGGTGGGAGACCGAAGCGGCGTTCGAGGCGCACCTCCGGTCCGAGAACTACCGCCGCCTTCTCGGCGCCGTCGAGCTCTCGCAGAGTCCGCCCGAGATCTGCTACGACCACATATCGCAGAGTGAAGGCATCGAGCGGGTCGAGCGGACGCGACTGCCGGCGAAGGCCACGAGATGAATCAAGGGAACAGACCGCTGGCGCGAAGGGCCGGCATTACGACCAGGAGAACGCCATGATGATGCGACCTAGAACCGGACACACCCACAATCGGCGCTGGGGCGTCGAGGGACTGCTGCTTTTGGCCCTCCTCCTTGCCGCGCCGCCGGGGCGAGCGGAGTCGAAGCCGGGTCAGCCCGGACCCGATCCGACGGCGAGCCCCGCGCCGGCCGCCGCGCAGGACCCGGCGGCCAGGACCGAAGAGAAGCCGAGGATGGAGATCTACGGCTTCGCCATGATGGACATGGGCTATGAGACCGGCCAGACCGACCCCAACTGGTTCGACGTCCTGCGGCCCACGAAGCTCCCGGCCTTCGAGAACGAGTACGGCGCGGACGGCCACTACTTCGCGGGGGTCCGGCAGAGCCGGCTGGGGGTCAAGGGGTTCATTCCCACGAGCGCCGGCGAGATCAAGACCATCTTCGAGTTCGAATTGTTCGGCACCGGTGTCGACGCGGGCCAGACGACCTTCCGCCTGCGCCACGCGTGGGGCGAACTCGGTCAGGTGGGAGCCGGCCAGACCTGGAGCCCGTTCATGGACATCGACGTGTTCCCGAACTCGATCGAATACTGGGGCCCCAACGGAATGGTGTTCTTCCGGAACGTTCAACTCCGGTGGACGCCCTGGTCCAGGGGGGATTCGCGGTTCGCGATCGCCCTCGAGCGGCCGGGGGCCAGCGCCGACCAGGGTGTCTATGCCGGCCGCATCGAACTGCAGGACGTCAGCGCCCGATTCCCCCTGCCGGACCTCTCCGCGCACTTCCGCAAGGCTGGAGATTTCGGCCACGTCCAGTTCTCCGGCATCGTGCGCCAGATCAAGTGGGACGACCTCAACGACGACAAGTTCGACCTCACCGGCAGCACCACCGGCTGGGGCCTTCACGCGAGTTCCAACCTCAAGCTCGGGAAGAACGTGGCACGACTTTCCGTGGTCTACGGCGCGGGCATACAGAACTACATGAATGACGCCCCGGTGGACGTGGGCATCGAGAACAACTTCTCGAACACGAGAACGCCCGTCCTGGGCAAGGCCCTTCCCATGCTCGGCATCTCCGCGTTCCTCGATCTGAACTGGAACGCGAAGTGGACGAGCACGGTGGGTTACTCGATGCTCGACATCGACAACACCGACGGCCAGGCCGCAAACGCCTTCAAGAAAGGGCAGTACGCGCTCGCCAACATCCTGTACTACCCGACCGGAAACGTCTTCCTCGGCCCCGAGATCCAGTGGGGCAAGCGGGAGAACTACCGGGACGGCTTCACCTCGGACGACGTCCGGATCCAGTTTTCCGCCAAGTACAACTTCAAGCTCTCCCTGGGAGGCAAGTGATCAACATGTCACGGACAATCAGCGGCCTGCGGCTGATCGTCGCGGCCGCCGTAGCGCTCTCGGTCGCCGCGCCATTTGCGCAGGCCCAGACCCCAGCCGAGATCCAGGCGGCGCTCGACGCGGCCCACGCGAAGTACCTCACGCTGAAGGAAGGCAAGAACGCGGACTACATCCCCGCCCTGGCCAAGGTCGACTCGAACATCTACGGCATCGCCCTCGTGACCGCCGACGGCAAGGTCTACACCGCGGGTGACATCAAGTCCGAGGTCTCGATCCAGTCGATCTCGAAGGTCTTCACCATGGCCAAGGTCATCGAAGAGCAGGGTCCGGACGCGGTCGCGAACACCATCGGCGTGGACGCCACGGGCATGCGCTTCAATTCCATCGTCTCCATCGAGTTCTCGCAGAAGGCCCTGGGCGGGCCGGAGATGAACTCCCTGGTGAACCCGGGCGCCATCGCCACCACCAGCATGGTGAAGGGTGCGACCCGGGACGAGATATGGAAGAGCATCCTCGCCTACTACTCC
>Ga0138256_10005429_pt1 | contig 13484 bp, 12 predicted proteins | sample KNB2016incub_MG_FD_105486 | JGI IMG/M metagenome (GOLD analysis project Ga0138256, IMG submission 105486) | Active sludge microbial communities from wastewater in Klosterneuburg, Austria - KNB2014incub_MG | ecosystem: Engineered > WWTP > Activated sludge > Unclassified | place: Austria...
GTTGGTTTTGACTTCCGCAACTCTGGCCAGCATGAAGGACAGGCTCTTTGCAATCATTGGATCCTCACTTCTATCCCCGCCGTGCTCGCCGTGTCGCCGTAGTTAAACTTCCAGAATCGTATATTCACGCCGTTTCCCATTTTAGACACTGCTGCACATGCCCGAAACCGGCAAAACTGACGCGCCCACTTTCCTGGTGATTGGCTCAGGCATCGCTGGCCTCTTCTTCGCACTCAAAGCCGCTGCGCATGGCCGCGTCACCATCGTCACAAAAGACTCGGTCGACAATGCAGCCACGACCTATGCGCAGGGCGGCATTGCGGCGGCGCTCGGTACCTGGGATAACCCCGAAAAGCACATGGCGGATACGCTCGTTGCCGGCGCGGGCCTGTGCGACGAAACGGCGGTCGAAATTCTCGTGCGCGAGGGCGTGCGCTGCGTGCAAGAGCTCATCGACCTCGGCATGCCATTCACACGCAAAGAAGATGGCAAACTGCACTTCGGTCGCGAAGGCGGCCATGGTGAATCGCGCGTGCTGCACACGCATGACCATACCGGACGCTCGCTCGAATCGTTCTTACTCGAAAAAGTTTCAGCAGAGAAGAACATCCGCATGCTGTCGAACCACTGCGTGGTGGAACTCGCCACCGAGCACCATTTGCAATCGCGCGAAAATTCGACGACCGTCTTTGGCGCCTATGTGCTCAATGCAAAAACGGGCGATATCGATCTGCACAAGGCCGATTATACCATTCTCGCGTCGGGCGGTGCGGGTCGCGTTTATCCTGTGACGACCAACCCGCCGGTCTCGACCGGCGACGGTGTGGCGCTCGCCTACCGCGCCGGCTGTCGTGTGCGCAACATGGAATTTTTCCAGTTTCACCCGACAGCGCTGGCGCTCAAGGGTAAACAACCGCCGGGGACACCGGCCTTTCTCATCACCGAGGCGATGCGTGGTGAAGGGGCAATCCTCAAGAACCCCAAAACCGGCCGCGCCTTTATGCAGGACTACCATGAACAGCGCGAGCTCGCACCGCGCGACATCGTGGCGCGCGCGATTGACGCAGAACTCAAACGCGATGGTCTCGATTTTGTCTGGCTCGACATTTCGCAAAAAGATCCCACGTTTATCCGCGAGCATTTCCCTCTTATATATGGCACCTTGAAAGATCAGTTTAATATCGATATCACGGTTGAGCCGATTCCGGTCGTGCCGGCAGTGCACTATATGTGCGGTGGAGTTCTCGTCGATTATGACGGCCTCACCGATCTCAAAAATCTGTACGCCATCGGCGAGGTAGCATCTACCGGTGTGCATGGCGGCAACCGTCTTGCTTCGAATTCATTGCTCGAAGGATTGGTTTTTGCCGACCGCGCGCTCTACCGCATCGCCGGTACGATGCAGAACGATATGCTTGCCGCGTCGCGGCGAAAAGCTGCTTCCCTCACTGAATGGGATCACACCAATACAAAAAATCCGGAAGAATGGGTACTCATCAGCCACGATTTCAAAGAGATTCGTTCGATCATGTGGGACTATGTTGGTATTGTCAGGTCGACTTTGCGGCTCGAACGCGCTATCCGCAGGGTGGATGTCATCTACGGCGAAATCATTGACTTTTACAACCGCACAGTTATCTCGCGCGACCTGCTCGAACTCAGAAATCTCGCACTCGTGGCACAGCTGACGATTCGCTCAGCGCTCGCGCGCAGAGAAAGCCGCGGCCTGCACTTTACGACCGACTACCCAGAACACCGCGAACCATCACGCGCCGACACAATTCTCGAACCGGCGCACTTTCATGCGACAGTGAAATAAGATGCCCGACACCCTGCTATTTCCATCCAACGCGTTCTTTCTGGCTCCCCGTGCAAACCAAGTTCTATGCTAACACCTGAGAGATCCCCATATATCCGCGACCTGCAGAATGGCCTGCTCGAAGAAGGAAAGTTTCTCGTGCGCCGCGCGGTGCTGCAGACGGCGAAAAACAATAAACCATTTCTGCGGCTGATGCTCGCCGATGCATCAGGCCACATGCCGGCGATTTACTTCGCGCCGCAGGCCGAACTCACCAAAATTCTCACCTTCGTCAAACCCGGCAAAATTCTGCGCATCCAGGGCATCGTCGAAGAATTTCAGAATGTCAAACAGATCAAGCTGATGAAGATCGAGCCCGCTGCCGAGGGCGAAGAACTGAGCCGCTTCTGGGCACGCACTCCGCTCAACCGCCGGCAGATGTACGCCGAGATGCGGCAGCTGATTCAGGCGATCACCACAAACGAACTCAAAGAAATCTGCTCGCTGTTTCTCAAGGACCGCGCGTTCATGCGCCTGTTTCTTGAAGCACCGGCATCGCGCACAATCCACCACGCGTACATCGGCGGCCTGATGGAGCATACCTTAAACGTCATGCGCGCCGCCGCCGCGTTCATCAAAATCTATCCGCATGCCGACGGCGATCTGATGGTCGCGGGCGCATTTTTGCACGACATCGGCAAAATAGACGAATACAATTTTTTGTTGAGCCACTACGAACATTCTGAGGCGGGTCGACTGAAAGGGCACACCCTGCTCTCGTTTGAACGCCTGAAAGAAAAACTCGTTCAGGTTAAAATGCACGAACTCACGCGCGCGAAACTCGAACACGTGCTGCTGTCACACCAAGGCCGGCGCAACTGGGGCGCGATCGAAGAGCCGCGGTTTCTTGAAGCATACCTCGTGCATGCCGCCGACGCGATCGACTCGACGCAGTTCATCTTTCAAGAACTCAAGCGCAACAGCGAAAGCCGCAATCCCGAATCCGCGTGGTCTGAATACAGCAAGTATCTCGGGCGCGAGATTTTTCTGCGCTGAGCATCTTTGCTATGGAATTCCATAGCAAAGACTTCGATGGGACGGCACGATCTTCAGCTGTGGATTTCCATAGCGGAACCCATATCCCGTTATGGAAATAGCTGTGTTTTTCCATAGCAGCAATGTGACATAAGTCTGGCATCCATTTGCAGATATGGAATTCCTGAGCTAAAGAGATTCTGCCCTATTGGCACGCATTTGCTGCTATGGAAATCCAGAGCACCCCGTATATTCTTGACCAGCCTGTAACGCTCACTACAAGCACCCATGGCAGAATTCATCAAAACCGAAAAACGCGGCCATGTGCTCGTCATCGCCTTCGACCGCGCGAAAGACAACAATGCTTTCAATACGCAAATGCTGCGCGAGCTCAGCGCAGCGTACGAACAGATGGAAAACGATGCGGATGTGCGCGTCGGCGTTGTCTGGGCTGAAGGCAAACATTTCACTCTCGGGCTCGAACTCAATGAAGTCGCCGCTGGCATCAAAACCAGCAACGGCAACCTGTTAAGCACGCCGGACGGCATCGACCCGTGGGCGGTCTCTGGGCGCAGCAAAACAAAACCAGTGGTTGTCGCTGCACACGGCTTCTGCCTCACACTGGGCATAGAACTCATGCTTGCGAGCGACGTGCGTATCGCAACGGCCAGCACCAAGTTTGGCCAGCTCGAAGTGGCGCGCGGTGTGTTCCCCTTCGGCGGCGCCACGATGCGTTTTCCGCAGCAATGCGGATGGGGTAACGCGATGAAATATATGCTCACCGGCGATATGTTTCCTGCAGCAGAAGCGCTCCGCATCGGCCTTATACAGGAGATTGTCGAACAGGCTGCATTGCGCGAGCGCGCGATGGAACTCGCACAAAAGATCGCGGAGCAATCACCACTGGCTGTGCGCGCAACTTTGGCATCTGCATACAAAACGCGCAGCAACGGGCCGGCGATAGCCGCAACCCTGCTCTATCCAGAACTCGTGAAGATACTCGACAGCGAAGATGCCGCAGAAGGGATCAAATCGTTTCAGGAAAAACGCAAGGCGAAATTTCCCGGACGCTGATTATGGCGCTGCGACCGGTTGAGGCCCGACGGCACTAAGCGCCGCGCGCAGCGGAGCGATGCCTTCTTTAGACAATGCATTGCCCCAGATCGCCGCGGGATATTTTTCTGCCAGCTGTTTACGGTCGTCAGGAAATACAAGGTCGTCTTTGTTAAAATATACCATTCGCGGCTTACCGCCTGAATCGAGGCGATTGATCTCTGTTTCGACGACTTGCATTTCATCGGCAAGTTGCGGCGATGACGCGTCGTGCACCTCAATAATCACATCGGCGTGGCGTATTTCATCGAGCGTTGATTGAAACGCGGCAACGAGAGAAGCCGGCAGGTTACGAATAAAGCCGACGGTATCGGTGACGATCGCGTATTCCGGTTTAAAATCCTTCTCACCGAGATAGATTTTGCGCGAAAAAGTATCGAGCGTGGCGAAGAGTTTGTCTTCAGCAAAAACCTTTTGCGAAGATGAGGATAACGCATTCAGCACGCTGCTTTTGCCCGCATTCGTATAACCCACGAGAGCAAAAGTGACAAGATTTCTGCCGTGCCGCGCTGTGCCACGATGCCGCACCACGTCTTTGAGTTCGCTGCGTATTTTCTGGATGCGGCGGCGAATATACCGGCGGTCGGTCTCAAGCATCGTCTCACCGGGACCGCGCGTGCCGATACCAGGCGCACCGGTTGCCCCCTGTCTCGACAGCACACCGCCGAGGCCTTTGAGGCGCGGCATTATATAGAGTAGTTGCGCGAGTTCAACCTGCAGAATCGCCTCGCGCGTGCGTGCGCGCATGGCAAAAATATCGAGAATCACTTCAATACGTCCCAGCACGCGGATCTTGAGTTCCTCTTCAAGATTGCGCAGCTGGTTGGGTTTGAGTTGCGCATCGACAAAGAGCAGATTGAGATCGAGATCAGCACAGGCTTTGCGTATTTTATCCAACTGCCCGGAGGTAAAAAACATCGCGGCGTCGATATTCTGGTGTTGAAAAAAAAGCTCATGCAGGGTCTTGACGCCACAGGTTTCAGCCAGCATTAAGAGTTCGCGCAGCGATTCTTCCTGGCTGCGCTTGTTGGGAAAGTAACTCGAACCATATTGGCCCACACAGAGCGCCCGGTACTGCTCGCTCGATACGAGTTTCTTTTGGTAAAGTGACGATGCGTCCACTGTATCTCAGGGGGCCGGAATTTCTTTCCGATATTTGCTCTTTCTCTCTACCTTGTATTCTTCGGGATTTTTGTAAATCGTCATGCGGTTACCGGGCAGAATCGAATTCGACTTGAACCAACCCTGATTGGTCTCAACCGCGTAGAGTACCGGCGTTTCCGAGGAAACAATGTCCATCGAAAGCGGCTTCATGTCATGAATGCTCGAAATGAACAGCCTTTCGTGCACGTACGCAATACTCAGCGGAATGATGGTGTTCTGCATCCAGAAATTCATCTCTTCGGGCTTGCGGTAAACAAAGATCATGCCGCGGTTTTTCGGCATTGCCTTGCGAAACATTAATCCGCGTTCTTTGTCTTTTTCGCTGCGCGCGACTTCGCAGTCGAGCACGATATCCTGCCCCTTTGAGTTACGAAACACTATGCGCCAGATCTCTTGCAGCGGTTTAACGAGATCGGCCTCGGCAGAGCGCGCATCGCCGGGTTTGCCGGTATTATTCTTGGTGCGCTCATTTCCCCACGAAGATTCGGGCAGTTGCGGAGTGGAATTCTGCGCAAAGAGTACCGGCGCGATACAGAACGCTATCGCCGCCAGGAGCATAAGGCGTTTCACGCTCATGGATAATCTATTCCCACTCAATCGTGGCCGGCGGTTTGGATGATATATCATAGACGACGCGGTTCACACCGCGCACTTCGTTAATGATACGGGAAGCAATTTTTGCCAGTACGTCATAGGGCACATGCGCAAAGTCGGCCGTCATGCCGTCTTCGCTCGTGACCAGACGCAATGCGATCACATTCTCATAAGTGCGGTTGTCGCCCATCACTCCCACCGATTTCACCGGCAAAAAGATCGCTCCGCCCTGCCAGATCTTGTTGTACCAACCCGATTTCTTGAGCTCGTCGAGCATGATTGCATCGGATTCCCTGAGCGTCGCGAGGTTCTCTTTGGTGACGGCGGTCAGAATACGAATTGCGAGCCCCGGCCCCGGAAACGGGTGGCGGAACAGCAGCTCGCGGTTGATCTTGAGTGCGAGCCCCAAGCGGCGCACCTCGTCTTTGAAGAGTTCAGACAGCGGTTCAATCACCCGGCCTGCCTTGATAAGGTCGAGCACACCCTGCACGCGGTTATGGTGGGATTTAATCGTCTGCGACGGGCCTTTCACCGAAACGCTTTCAATCACGTCTGTATAGAGTGTGCCTTGCGCTAAAAACTCATGGTGACCGAGTTCTTTTGCCTTCGCTGCAAACTCATCGAGGAACATTTTTCCGATAATGCGGCGCTTCTGCTCGGGGTCTGCGACACCGGCGAGCGCTGTCAGAAAACGGTCTTTGGCATCAACGATTTCGAGTTTGATGCCGAATTCTTTTTTGAAGCGGTCGCGCACTGCTTCGGTCTCGTTCTTGCGCATGAGCCCAGTGTCGACGTAGACGCAGGTGAGTTGATTGCCAATCGCTTTATGCAGCAGCCGGGCGGTGACTGTCGAGTCAACGCCGCCCGACAGACCTAAAAGTACACGTTCTTTCCCAACCAGAGTTTTGATCTCGGTCATTTTTTCTTCAACGAACCGGCTCATGGTCCAGTTGGGTTTCATGCCGCAGATCACCGCGGCAAAATTTTTCAGAATCACCTTACCCTGCGTCGAATGGTGCACTTCGGGATGAAATTGCAGGCCGTAGATACGCGCCTGCTCGTCCGCAAAGGCCGCCATGGGAGAATTTTCCGAAGTACCGATCACGGTAAAACGTTTCGGCAGTTTGACAATTTTGTCCCCGTGCGACATCCACACCTGGCCCGATTTGATGCCGGTTAAGAGCGGCGATGCCTTGCGCGCCCTCAGCGTCGCGCGGCCAAATTCACGTTCAGAAGAACCTTCCACCTTGCCGCCCGTCAGGTAGCAGATCAGGTGCAGACCGTAGCAGATACCGAGCACGGGCACACCCAGCTCGAGCACTCCCTTATCAACATGCGGTGCACCTTTCTCGTAGACCGAAGCCGGCCCGCCCGAAAGAATAATTCCAGCGGGGTCGAGTTTACGTATGGCATCGAGCCCAATATGAAAAGGGTGGATTTCACAATAGTAACGCAGTTCGCGCAGGCGGCGGGCAATGAGTTGTGTATACTGCGAGCCAAAATCGAGCACAATAATTCTGCCGCTGTGCGAAACGACTGATGCTTTACCGGCAGCATCCGCCGATTTAGCCTTGGCGGATTTTTGGGGAATCTGACTTTTCTTTTTCACGGAAATACCGGGCATGAAACAGCCAGCACGAGATCGGATTTTTTATCGAGTTCACCGGCGGTCAGAATCAGATAATTGCGATCGATGAAAGTTTTCTTCTCAGCGCCGTCGCCTGTGTCGACTTCGAGTGTCAGGTTGTTTTTGCGCTGCGCCCGGTGCACGAGCACGGGTTTGAGCTTCAGCGTTTTGCCGTTCTTGAGTTTAACGCGGCCGCTTTTCTGCTTCGTGGCGCTGAGGGACTTCTTATTCACAAATCTAAAGCTTTTGTATTTTTGGGTCGCTTCATTTTTATCGAGAAACTTCTGGATCTTTTTGAGTTTACTATCCGAACTGCCTTCAGCCTCTTTCGCGGCAATCTGTGTGACCTGGCAGGTAAGGAAAATCTCTTCCGCACCGAGCGGCCACAGTGCCGCAAAACCCAATAAAACAGCCCATTTCATGCGACATAATTCCAGATGGCTTTCAGGTGATAAAGATGTTTTAACAAATTAGCCCACGAATTAATTCGTGGGCTAATTTATCTAATCTACAAAGAAGTCGGCTTTGCGCTTTTTAAGCCTTTCAGCCTTTTTCTTCGCCAAGGCATTCGCGAGCTTCTGCCCCGGATGTATGTCGGCCGGCGCATCGAGCACCGCTTTGATATTCTTATCAAAGCAGGCTTTATCTTGTGCAAAAATGCAATACGTGCGCGCATAGAAATACTGCGTGATGAGCATCTTGCCCTGCGTCAGCTCAAGGTTCTTTTCAAAAGATGCCTTCGAGCGCGTCGGGTTGCCGCCCATCATTTCGTTGCGCGCGCCGAAGTAGACCCCTTCGAAAAGCCAGGCGCCGGCAAAATAGTACGCTTCGTCCCATGCTTTGACCTGTGCCATCATGAGTTCAATCTTCGGCAGGTCTGACAGGCCTTCCGTATCTTCACGATCGACGTTGATTGCCGACCCCCACGCAAACGAGTACCAGAATACAGCCGCAATGTCATCTTTGTCGAGCTTCGCCAGTTTGTCTTTAAACTGCTGTTCTGTCAGCTGCGAAAGATTATCGACTTCGAGGCGCGGCAACAAAACTTTGCCCGCATAATCGCGCGCCCGCAGGTACAGCATTTTGGCGCGCAGTTTCTGCCTTTGCACTTCTGCATCTTTTTTATCTGCCTCTGCCTGTTCCATTTTGTCTTCGGCAAACGACAGAGTGTATGCAGAGTAGATTTCGGCGATTAAGAGATTGAGATCCGCATTTTTTTCGTCATGCACCTGCATCGCTTCGAGCAGCTTCAGGTTGGCAGCGATGGATGTTTCGGCGAGTTCGAGATCGGTTTCCTGTTCGAAGACTTTGCGGCTCTCGGTGAAGAAGCCCGTTGCCTGGCGCACGGCCATTTTTTTGAGCGAGCAGGATGTGCTGAAAGCGGCCAGCGCCGCAAGAGCGAAGATGCGAGTATACATTAATACACTTCTTCGACAATGCGATGCTTGATCAACTCATAATAATTTGCCGGCTGGCCGTGATGCTGCGCCAGGGTATTTACCGCGTTTGACACACCCTCTTCCATGCCCTTAAGACCGCACATGTAGATGATGGCCCGCTCGTCGCTGATCACCGGCCAGAGTTTACCCGGATGATCGTGTTTGATATCACCGACATAGTAGCGACCACCCGCTTTGTTCTTCATCTCACGGCTCAATGCCTGAAAGTAAAAGAAATTGGAATGCTGATATGCTCTGAACTCCTCATCATACAGCAGCTCTGCCTTGGTTTTAACGCCAAAGAGCAGAAACACCGGCGAATGGAAATTCGGCGTATGTTTGAACAGACGCTGCAAAAAGCCGCGGAACGGGGCAATGCCGGTTCCCGTCGCAATGAAGATATAAGGGCGGTGGATTTCTTCTTCGGTGGGCAACAGGAACTTACGGCCCGCTGGGCCGGTGAGTGTCACTTCGTCACCCGGTTTGGTATCGCACAGAAAGTTCGATGCCACACCGCGGTACACCTGCCCCGTGGCGGCGTCTTTGGTGATGGCACGCTTTACGCACAGCGTCAGATTTTCGCTGTGCGGCAGACGCGACGCGAGCGAGGCGATCGAATACAGGCGCACTGCATGCGGATTACCCTTTTCATTGAGGCCCGGCGGTATCACGCCGACACTCTGCCCATCGAGATAGTTCATCTCTTTGGCGTCGAGCACGATGTGGCGCACGTCGTTCTCGTCGTCTTCACGATAGAGAATGCGGTTCTCAAGAACCTTAGCCTTCAGCGTATTGGCTTTTTTATAGGTGTTAACCTCGACAGTAGGCCGCGGGAATTCCTGGGCAGCTATTTCTGACATTATGGCTGAGCCTTTCCGAAAATGGCGAGGTGTCGCAAAGTCTAATTAGCCGTGCGCACATCCAGGTCCGCACGAATGCGCAGACTTAGCCGGCTTTTGGGCATCCGTGCTCGCGCCTGAACCTCCGGCATCCTGTCGGCTGGATTCGCTCGCTGTGCTCGTCGTCCCTTCGGTTTTAGCAGTTTCTGTGGCTGTGGTTTTGGTGGCAGTTTTTGTGCCGCTGCCGCTGTCTGTCTTTTTGTAGTCATTGACGTAGAAACCGGCGCCTTTGAAAATAATGCCTGCCCCCAGACTCGCCTGCCGCGCGGTATTCACCGACTGGCAATCCGGGCAAATCACCTGCGGCTGTTCGTTCATGCCATGAAATTTTTCAAACAGGCGTCCACAATCCGCGCATTTGTAGTCATACGTAGGCATAGGGGTAATATACAAAAAAAAAACATAGCGTCAAGCAACCATGAGGGGCAATTTGTCATATGCCATGGCGTATCCTTAGGGTTTTTTAACCTGTTTTCCGCATTTTCCCGGACATTCAGACCACAGGGGATAACTAATAGTGTCCCGGCCACAATCTCCATGCGTTTGTCATCGCCTTGCAAATTACTGTACCCGTTCTGCGCAGTCCTGCTCTTGCTGCCGGCGGCCACGGCGTTGCATGCCGAATGGGGTATTGAAGGCGCGCTCGGTGCAAATCCCACTGCTTATTACAGTGAGAATCTGCGCAAGAACAACAGCCCTTACCAATCGGAGATTTCAGGCCGGCGCCATGCGCTGTCGTTCGCCGGCAAGCTGCACTATGAATGGGTCGGATTGCGGATTTTAAGCGACTATTACTTCGCTGGCAGCGGCAAACAAAAGACGCAGACCAGTGTGCAGACGGCCCCGAATCAGGGTTATTCACAGCAGTCGAGCGAGCAGGATGGCGTCGCCTATTCGAGTGCACAATCGTACCGGGCAGAACTGCAACTGCGCAAATTCTATTACGGACACCGCGAAATTTTTGCATTCAATTCAGGCCTCGCCTACCGGCGCGTGGTAACGGATCTCACGGGCCAAAGCACCGATTATGCCTCGCAGAGTATATTCTATCGTTATTTCACTTTCGGCTTCACGTTTGAACCGCTGCTGACGCACTTCGGCCGCTATGAACTGTCGCTGCCCATCGACTTCAGCCTTGGCCTGAAGTTTCCCGAAGGCGGCATCTTCCAGGGCGGCGGCCCTGGTGCAGTGCTGTTTGCAACAGGACTGAGGTTGCAGCAGGAACCGCGCGGATTTTTTCTGGTGACGCAGGGCTTGGTCAGCTTTTTTGACACACCTTATAGCGTAAACGGTGCGGATTATTCCTTCGGACAGACCGAAATCAGCGTGCGGCTCATGGCGGGCTACTATATCAGGAAACCATTATACAATGAATAGATGCTGCGCCCTATTGTTTTTGCTACTTGTGTTTTTGCACTGCAAATCATCGGGCGGGGTGCACCTGAATTATGACCATGAAGCACGTTCGCTCCAGGAACGCATCAACGACAACAATTACAGCTTCTACCACGATAACCATCCGCCGCAGCTGATGGTGCCACTGACGATTCCCTCAGATTTCCGCGCTGAACTGGAACTCAGGGGTGGCAGTTTTATCTACCGCCTGCTGATCGCCGAAGACGGTAGCTTCACGCGCGCGGCGATCAGGCCAGCTCCAGATTTTTTCGCTGCAGACCTCGAACGCGTGCTCGACAAACTTGTCTTTAACCCCGCATGGATTGCACACAAGAACTTCCGTTCCGAAGTCGAAGTGCACTTCGTCGTGCAATATGAGGCGCACTGATGCGGATGAGCGCCGTGACGAGAATCCTGTTGTCTGTGGCAGCCTCGCTACTCACTGCTCTGCCGCTGCAGGCGGCACAGAATGAGACAGACCGCTTCCATATTCGCGGTAAAATACTGTTTGAAGGCAAACCGCTCGCGAACGCCGCGGTGGGCATTCGTGCGATCAATGTGACAACCTTCACCAATGCGAACGGCGAATACGACCTCTATCCGGTGAAGCGCGGCCAGTACGATCTCGCGCTCAGTCATCCGGCGGCGAAGACCATCGAGCTGCAGGTGTTTGTAAAGCGGGATTTCAGAATCGACAGCACGCTTAAACGCGACACCACCGCCTTTCGTTCTTTTCCGGTGGCGCCGCCGTTTTTTGCAGCAACCAGCTCGAGTTACGATGCAGCCCACAACGTGAGCAAAGCCGTGACCGTGTTCGGCCTATCGCCACAATACTATACCTTTCTGCCGTCGGTGAGCAAGATGGGAGTGCTCTTTGAACCGCCGGTCGTGCGTGCGCAGAACCCGATGAACAACAGCTATGTCACCGAAGGCCTCGTGCTCGACATGCCATTCCACTCGCTCGGCATCTATGGCACGACCAATCTGCGTCAGGTCGAAGCGGTTTCGGTGCACCGCGGAGTGTTTTCCGTCACCGAGCGGGATGCACAGGGGGCGGCAATGATCGAAACCCAACTGCCAGCCGGCCGCGACGGGCGCAATGGCTTTGACCTCTACGCGACGCCGCTCATTGCCGATGTATCGGGACACTACCAGCTGGCAGACAAAGCGTGGGGCACGCTATCGATCCGCCGCACGATCATTGACCTCTATGTCGCGAGCGACACCAGTACAGTACCTGCGCCGATCGACTACCAGAGCAAGAATGTCTGGCGCATCGACAAGGCAAGCCAGCTCGAAGTGGTCGCGCTGGGTGCGAGCGATGTGATACCGCTCAGCGGTACGCAGACTTTTGGCAGCACCGCACATGCCCAAAAAGTGAAATATGCGCGTCGCGACGGCCAGCTGGTCTATTCGCTCGATGTGAGAAACCGCTATTACCGCCGCGACGTGATTGTGTTCAGTGAAAGAAAACAGATCACCAGTATACATCCGCAACTCGGCATCTATCTCGCAAAGGAGCAATATGCCTCTTTCGGCGCCGACCTGTTTTACGAAGGGCGCTCCGCAGCCTTGGCGCAGAGCCAGGGCATCAGCGGCATCAGTGTCGATCAGCTCAAGGGCTATACCGGCGGCGCTTACGATGCCGGCAATGGCCTGAACTTCGGCGGCTTCGCGGCATACCGCGGCAGGTTCGGTCGCTTCGGCGCCGAAGCCAGCACGCGGTTCGACAAATACCGTGAATACGATAACCTCTATCTCGCCAACGCACTACAACTGCACTTTGCTTTTCTACCGCAGGCAAAAATCTATGCGGGTGCCGCCAACATGCACCGGCGCCCGGAGCCGTATAAGTCGCTGGCGCTTCTGGCCTCGCCGGCTCTGGCACCAGAATCTAACTATAAGGTAGAAACCGGTGTCAGTTACTCGCCACTCCAATTTCTGAAGCTGCAGACGACGGTTTTTTATACCCGCTGGAACAACCTGATCGCGTTGCGCAGCGATACCGCATCGCTCAGTGACCTGAACAGCACCCATCTCTACCGCAATGCCGGCAGCTCAGAAAACACAGGCATCGAGACCGCGGCCATTCTGCAGCTGGGTAATTTCTATCTGCGTTCCGCTTACACACACCAGCACATGCCGGGCGGCGACAACTACTCGTTCTATTTCCGCCGCCATATCTTAAACACGGCATTCATCCACGCGACCGAGAAGATGAGCCACACCGTGCAACTGAAAGTCTGGTCGCTGCCGACCGACATCGACGCGGCCAAAAACGACGCGCTGAACCCGGTCGTGCAGCTCGACTACCGCTGGTCGATCCTGTCTGAATCCGGTTTCTTTTTCACCGCCGAGATCGGGCAGATACTGAACCTGCCGTGGCGGGAGCTGGCGATACCCAGGCGCACAGAGTATTA
>Ga0138256_10005430_pt1 | contig 13483 bp, 13 predicted proteins | sample KNB2016incub_MG_FD_105486 | JGI IMG/M metagenome (GOLD analysis project Ga0138256, IMG submission 105486) | Active sludge microbial communities from wastewater in Klosterneuburg, Austria - KNB2014incub_MG | ecosystem: Engineered > WWTP > Activated sludge > Unclassified | place: Austria...
AGGTGCCAGACTTTATCGGCCCGATCAGGAAAATTTTTATAGAGCCAGTCGTGGAATAATAATTTAATCGCACCATTTAAACGGATAAATGTATAGGCCGTAAAACTGGCGCCATTATCCCTGGCAGCTTTCATGATTCTCTGCATCTCATGTTCATTGAGTCCCGGTATCATAGGGCCCATCATGATACCCATTCTTACACCGGCACTGCTGAGCTCCTGAATTACTTTCAGTTTTTGCTTTGCTGTGGTGGTGCGCGGTTCCATTACCCTGCGCAGATCTTCATTGAAAGAAGTGATGGATACCATCGCCGAAACAATTTTCTTTCTTGCCATTTCCTGCAACACATCCTTGTCCCTGAGTATCCAGGAGTTCTTTGTTAAAATTCCTACCGGCTGATTGAATTCATTGCAAACTTCCAGCAACCCCCTGGTGAGCCGGTACTGTTGTTCAGCAGGCTGATAACAATCGGTATTGCCACTGAGCATGATGGGCGTGGCATCCCAGTTTTTGTTCATCAGAAATTTACGGAGCAGCTTCGGCGCATTTTTTTTGACGATAATCTTTCTTTCAAAATCCAATCCGGCACTGTAGCCCCAGTACTCGTGAACATTACGGGCATAGCAATAAATACAACCATGCTCACAACCAGCATAGGGATTCATGCTGTAACTCATTCCCACATCGGGGCTCTCCACTTTGTTGACAATGGTTTTACTTTCCTGTTCGAGGTAACTGGTTGTTACATTACTTTCTTCCCAGTCATCAATACCTTCAATATGCTCCCGTGTATTTTCGTTTTTCAGGAAGCGGTTTTTGGTGTTGATCTGGGCTCCCCGGCCACTGAGATAGGCCGGCTGGTCTTCTTTTTTTCCTGTGGCCACTTTGAAGTGGTCTTGTTTTAAGGGCTGCTGCACTATTTTAATTTTTTTAGCCACTAAATAAAAATTCGCCACGAATACACGAATAAACCAATCGATTGATGCTACATTTTTGAGCAACATTTAATACTATCTCTAAAATTTCATTCGCCACGAATGCACGAATAGATTATTAGAATTGAAGCTGCACTTTTTGAGTAAACACTAATACAGTCACAAAGATTTATTCGCCACAAATGCACGAATAAAGGGATTGAAACGGTTCTGGAATTTGAGCAGGAATTAATAATGTCACTACCATTTGGATTAGCCATGAATACCCGGATGAACCATTCCTGCTCCACAATTCTCATCAATCATCCGGGTATTCGATGGCTAAAAGAGTTCCCCCTGTTTGGTGGTTACCGGAAGGTTTTCGAATGAAAAGCCAGCCGCCAGCTGGTATTTTTTTTCGCCGGCCGGTCTTTTCAGAAGCTGCATTCCGGAAGCAATAAAGTGTCCGGTGAAATGTTTCTGACTGTACTCCAGCCATCCTTTTTCATATTGCCAGGGTTTGAGCTTGCGGGCAATATTGAAATGCGGCTCCATTATAAAATAGGGCTTGTTCTCTTCATTCATTTTCATCAGCCGCTGCGCTTCCGTACGCACGGTTTTTACCAGCTGCTGTACAGGTAACTTACTCGTTACGTTCAGGTAAATTGTATGGGCCGGGAAACTCCCGAAATCTTTCAGCGTTATTTTAAAAGGCGGAAAACCCATGGCCACTTTGTGCAGGGCATGCATAATCCGTTCCTCCAGCATGGCCAGCTGGTTAAAACTGGCCAGTGCCAGATAAGGCTTCCCACCAGTGGCCTGACCAGTCTTAAATTTTTCTGCAAACCCCTCCTTGATTTTAATGATCCGGCCGGATAAATCTTCATGCGGCCTCAGCACCAGCAGGTACTCATACACCCGGTAACCGGGAATCGTGTTCACAATGCTTTCCATATCGCCTCTTTTTAGGTCTCAAAAATATTTACCCATTTTTCTTAGCACTAATTTACTAAATTATTTAGCTTTACAAAATATAACCCCATTAAATTTTTGAAATATTTTTTTCACCTCCCTTCCCGCCTGCGGGCAGGGGCAAATTCTTAGCTATGGACGGAGAGGACCTGTTTTATGGGGCAGCTTACAAAGGCTCGAAGCAATTCACACAGCAGCAGGTAAAGACAGCCAATGCCACCGGTTTTGGGGCAGCCGCAGATGATTATATGGAGCGGGGCATTGACCTGAACGAGCAGCTGATACGCAACAAACCTGCTACATTCTTTTTCAGAATGAAAGGCGATGCCATGAAGGAAGCCGGCATCTTCGATGGCGATATCCTGATCGTGGACCGATCGGTGAAGCTGGTCAACGGAAAAGTGATTGTGGCCATCCTGAACGGCGAACTGCTGGTGCGCCGCTTTCACAAAAATTTTTCTTCGGCATTCCTGATTGCCGAAAACGAACGGTACAAGAATATCAATCTGGCGGAGTTCAGCAATTTTTCCGTGTGGGGCGTAGTGACGTATGTGATACATCCGATGTCACCCTGACGGCGGTCGAAGACCCCGTCAGCGGTGAAAGACCTTACACCCCTACCCTCTGCCCCCACCCCCTTGCCCCCTAAAGGGGGGATGCGTAAGGTAAAAAAGGGAACACGATGTTATAGTGAGGGCTAAACAGTTTACTCGCTACTGATTCAAGAATGACAAAAATCTGGAATGATGGAAAAAAAGATGTTTTACAAAGCCGGCCCGCTCATTTTTGAAAATGCCCGCCTGCTCCGGAGTAACATGACAAATGCAGAAACAAAGCTTTGGGAATTCCTGAGAACAAAGCCGGGCGGATTCAAATTTCGCAGACAACATCCGCTTGGTATCTATATCGCTGATTTTTTCTGCTATCAATTAAAACTGGCAATAGAAGTAGATGGACGAATCCATGAAAGAGCGGATATCAGGCAAACAGATGCTGAAAGACAAAAATTAATCGAAGCTGATGGAATCAGGGTGATGCGTTTCACCAACGAGCAGGTACTAACCAATATTGAAGCGGTAATTAAAACAATCACCGCTTATTGTAATCAACAAAAATCCGGAATTGAATAATCAGCATCCCCGTTCAGCAATTCCGGACCGGAACAATTTCACTCACCGGACTAATTCCCCTTTAGGGGTCAGGGGTATGAAAGCAATCGTCGACTGTAACAATTTCTACTGTTCCTGCGAAAGGCTGTTCAAGCCATCGTTGCTGAACCATCCCGTTGTTGTGCTGAGCAATAACGACGGCTGTATTATTTCCCGCAGTGATGAAGCCAAAAAACTTGGTGTGGGGATGGCCGCTCCCTATTACCAGAACCGGGAGATCATTGAAAAAAATAAGGTCGCCGTCTTTTCCAGCAACTACAACCTTTATGGCGATCTCAGTATGCGGGTGATGGATACCCTCCGCAAACTGGTAGGCGAAGAAAAAGTGGAAGTGTATTCCGTAGATGAATCTTTTCTCGATCTCAGTCACCTGCCACCCGCGGAACTCAGCCAGATATCCCTGGACCTTAAACATACCGTAGAGCAATGGACCGGCATCGCGGTATCCATTGGTGTAGCTCCCAGTAAAGTCTTGTCCAAAACGGCGAACCGGCTGGCTAAAAAAGATAAACAGGGCAGCAGGGGCGTGATGGTTTTACAAACAGCCGATGAGATCAGGGAAGCACTTGAAAAAACCCGGGTAGATGATCTCTGGGGAGTGGGCCGGCAATTTGCCTTCAAACTGCACCAGATGGGGATCGATAATGGCTGGCAACTCAGCAAGATGCCGGAAGAATGGGCCCGCAAAAATATGGGCGGTGTAGTGGGTGTTCGACTGATCCGCGAACTCAATGGCATTCCCTGTATCCCCATGAAAGATCCGCTGGAAGTAAAAAAAATGATCGCCACCACCCGCATGTTTGGCAAACCTGTTTTTTCCCTCGACGAAATAAGAGAAGCCGTGGCCACTTACACATCAAGAGCCGCTGAAAAATTACGCCGCCAGTCCTGCGCCGCCGGCATGATCCAGGTATTTGTAGTGACCAACGGGAACCGCGGCGCCGCTTATGAATACAATCCGCAGTCACGCTACCAGTACTGCATCCTTCCCCATGCCAGTTCTGATACCAGTGAACTGATCCGCCATGCCCTGCCACTGACCGAACTCCTCTACCAGCCCGGTGTCAAATACCTGAAAGCCGGTGTGATACTCAGCCAACTGGTACCTGATCATTCCATACAGGCTAATCTGTTCAGCGATGGACAGGAAAACCGCCGCCGCATCCTGATGGAAGCCATGGACAATATCAATTTCAGCCAGCGCGATGATATCGTGAAATACGTCGCCTCGGGTTTAACAAGAAACTGGAAAATGCGACAGGAAATGCGGAGCAAAAGATTCACCACCCGCTGGGATGAACTCTACGAAGTACCATAATATGTATAACCCCTTTACCATACTCAGTCCCGAACTGCTCGGAGCCATGCTGCGGCAACCCATGTATTTTGTCCGCCAGCATTACCCGCGGGGCAAAGATGCGCTCAGCGAAGACGATCTGCCTTTACTGCTCACGCATTATGCTCATCACGAAATAGAAAAGGAAAGAGCCGAAAGACATATGCGGCTGTTATTTAAAGATCCTTACCGCTGCCTCTATGACAGTACTAAACCCGAGGATCTGGAGAAGCTACTGATCGCCGCCAACCAGCCAGCGGGATACCGGATCTATATCAACCTGCTCCCAAAAGAATGGAAGGCCAATGCCATGCTGAAACTGAAAATCGGAAATTTTGTAAGGCACCGGATGCCCTGGTGGAATTATTCTCCTAAGGACAAACTGCAGGTAACCCTGAAAGAACGATATGGAGAATTATTCATCGCCTTATTATGGAGGGGCCAGCAAACTGAAGTACATTTGAATGACATCGAAAACTTCAGCGCATGTGCTACGACATGAGTTTCTTCAGTAATATCCGGCTGATCGCCGATTACATGAATATTCCCTATAATGAAAGCCTTCCCTTTGAACCCACTTATCATAAAGTAGCACAATCGTTCAGCCCCTGGCCGGTATTAATCAAAGAAAGCGGTGATTATAAAATTCATCTCTTTGAATGGGGACTGATTGCCGATTACATGAACAGCCCCGAAAAGATCAAAGAATACCGGAACAGCATGGCGAATGCACGCAGTGAAAAGCTGCTGGATGACAAGCGTTCTGTCTGGCACCGTTTAAGAAAACAACGTTGCATCGTTTTCAGTACTGGCTTCTTTGAACATCGCGATATCGGCACAAAGAAAAAACTCCCTTACTTTATCAAAGCTGCTCATGAACCCCTGTTCTGCTTTGCAGGATTGTATAATTATTCTCCACTGCCCGATCCGGAAACCGGTGAACAGAAAGGGACCTTCACCATCATCACCCAACCGGCCAATTCACTGATGGCCGCAATTCATAATGCAGGTCCGAACAACGAGCGGATGCCGGTGATCCTGACAAAAGAAAAAGCAATTGAATGGCTGAATGAAGAGCTGAGTGATGCATCCATCCGGGACATGCTGGAAGCAGGATATCCCGCCAGTGAAATGTTGGCCTGGCCCGTGCATACCATCCGTACCAGAAAAAATGATGATGATTCTGTTATTGCGGTGATGGAAGGCGAATTCCCTCCACTAGAACAATGATGAAAAAACCGGAACCGGTATGCTGATTCCTGTTTGCTGCTTCAACTGAGAAGCGAAATAAGCAGCCATATCCGGCTCACTGCCTCCTTCCCCGAGATGCATCATGAACCATGCTTGTTCCAGTCCACCGGCATACCATTCCCTGAGTTGATGAATCCATGCATCACACCTGGATTTGTCAGTTGTATGAAAATTATATCCTACAAATCGAATAAAAATTTCAGGAAGCGTCAGCCGCATATGGGCACAGTCCCTTCTGCCAGCAGTATCTGTGAGTACAAAACCAATTTTTCTTTCATTGAGTGCTGCCACCAGCTGATCCAGCACCGGTTGCTGAAACCAGGCCGGATGTCTTAACTCTAAAAAGAACCGGATATCTTGCGGCAGCGAGGAAAGGAAAGTATATAATTCCTTTTCTCTTGAAGGAGAGAACTGATCACTTAACTGAATGAATACGGGACCCAATTGATCCCCAAAAGCAAGGATGCCTTTTAAAAATTCATCTGTCAGGGCTTCTTTACTGCTCAGACTGCCACGATGGGTGATGCCCTGGTACATCTTCGGACAAAACCTGAATTCCTTTCCCTTCGTTTTAGCAGCCCATTTCTGTACATGCTCTTCTCCCCAAATACGATAATGTGTGGCATTCAATTCTACCGTATTGAAATGCTGCGGATAAAATGATAAATAGTTGGTCTCTTTTGTCTTTGGAGGATAGATCCTGCACACCCAACCCGGTTGTCCCCAACTGGAACAACCCAGCCAGCATTGCTGTTTTGAAGGTAACCCTGTCTTTAATACCTCATGATTCAAAGCATCTGAGGCCGGCAGCGAAAAATCAATGCTACTTAATAAATCCTCCTGAACCCTTCCAAATTCCATACTGGTGCTTTATGAATTCAAAACTATATAACTTACTGCGAAATAAAAGGCATGAGATCACTACTTATTACGCTATTGTTCAGCAGTACCTGCCTGGCACAACAGCGCCCCAATATCATTTATATCATGAGTGATGACCATGATGCCGATGCGATCAGTGCTTATAACAAACAATTGATACATACACCCAATATTGACAGACTTGCCAAAGAAGGACTTTTATTCAAAAAGAATTTTGTCTCCAATTCTATTTGCGGACCCGTCAGGGCCACATTGCTCACCGGACAATTTTCGCACTTAAATGGTGTTAAGGATAACCGTACGCGGTTTGATTCATCCCGGCAAACCATGCCGAAAATATTTCAGCAAAATGGTTACCAGACTGCCCTGATCGGCAAATGGCACCTGCACTCCTATCCTACGGGTTTTGACTTCTGGAAAATCCTACCGGGACAGGGCTTATATGTGGAACCCCGTTTCATCAATATGCAGGGCGATACCAGTACCTATCATGGCTATGCCACAGATGTCATTACCGATGAAGCCATTCAATGGATGAACCAGCGCGACCGCAACAAACCCTTTGTGCTTCATATTCATCACAAAGCACCGCATCGTTATTTTCTGGCCCCCTTGAAATATATCCAGCAGTATCATGATAAAACATTTCCGGAGCCAGCCACTTTGTATAACGATACCGTTGGCAAAGGCACCGCCTGGCGACTGCAAACGATGACCATCCTGCGTGATATGAAACTTTGCAGCGACCTGAAAGTAGATCCGGCTTACCTCATGGACAATCCATTATTAAAACCCGATGCAGCTGAAATCAATTATTACAACGCCATATTCAACCGGATACCAGAACCGGAGAGAAGCAGTATCAAAAAAATTTATGAAGAAAGAGGAAGGATCCTGCAACAGCAAAAACCATCCGGCAAAGACTTATTGAAATACAAGTACCAATGGTATTTACAGGACTACCTGGCCTGTGTGGCATCAGTGGATGAAAATGTAGGGCGAGTGCTGGACTACCTGGATCAGCAGAACTTAACCGAAAATACACTGGTGATTTACACCGGTGATCAGGGCATGTACCTGGGAGAGAACGGCTGGTTTGACAAAAGATGGATGTATGATGTATCCATGAATGCACCACTACTGATGAGGTGGCCAGGAAAAATTAAACCCGGAACCACAACTTCTCAACTCACGCAATCCATTGACTATGCCCCCAGCATGCTGGATGCAGCAGGCATTCCGGTACCCGGTTTTATGCAGGGCATTAGCCTTGTACCCTTGATAAGCGGCAAACAGAAAACGCTCAACCGAAAAAATCTGTACTACCATTATTATGAGGACAAAGCCGACCACACGGTATTACAACATCTCGGCGTCAGGGGAGAAAGATATAAACTTATCTATTTCTACACCGTGAATGAATGGGAATTGTATGATCTGCAAAAAGATCCTGCTGAACAAAAAAACCTGATTCACTCCCAACAGTATAGTGCCGTGCTGATACAAATGAAGAAAGAGCTGCTCCGTCTAAGAGATTTGTATAATGATCATGAACCGGCAGGGGAATTGCAATAAATAATGTGCTGCTAAGTTTCGGTATCCAAAGCAAGCATTTCCGCTTCGGTCCAGATCCTTGATTCGATATAGAACCGGACTCCCAAAGGAATTTCAAGGGAGAAGCTACTGCCCCTTCCGGGTGTAACATGCAGGATGAGTTGTGTATGTTTCCAATAGGTAAACTGATCGGCACTCATATAAAACTGACAGCCCTCTACTTCACCCAGACAAATATCCGAACCCCCAATCCTGAATTCTCCTTCTTTGAAGCACATGGGCTGACTGCCATCACAGCATCCACCACTTTGATGAAACATCAAAGGGCCATGTTCCTTTTTCAGCCTTTGGATCAGGGCAGCCGCTTCGCTGGTTACTATTACCCGTTGTGGTTTCATAAAAACAGGGCTGTCTCAGAAATTTTAGAATACTTCTGAGACAGCCGTTTTATTTTAATGATCAAAAGAATCCCAGTTTGTCCTTGCTGTAAGAAATCAGCATGTTTTTAGTCTGCCGGTAATGATTCAGCATCATCTTATGCGTTTCCCTTCCAAATCCGGATTTTTTATAGCCACCAAAAGGCGCATGGGCGGGGTAGGCATGGTAACAATTCACCCAAACACGTCCGGCCTGTATAGCCCGGGGCACCTGGTAAAGTTCATGTGCATCGCGGGTCCAAACCCCTGCACCTAATCCATACAATGAATCATTGGCAATCTCAATGGCTTCTTCCACGGTTTTAAATGTTGTAACGGATGTAACCGGTCCAAAGATCTCTTCCTGAAAAATGCGCATCTTGTTATGGCCCCTGAAAATAGTGGGTTGAATATAATACCCATGCTCCAGTCCGCTGTTCTGGTGAAATGCTTCACCACCACAAAGTACTTCGGCACCTTCCTGTTTTCCGATATTGAAATAACTGAGAATCTTCCGGTACTGATCCTCCGATGCCTGAGCCCCCATCATTACGGTTCCATCCAGTGGGTTACCCAGCTTAATGGCCTTGGTTCGCTGGATCACACGGTCCATAAATTTGCTGTAGATCTCTTCCTGCACAAGTATCCGGGAAGGACAGGTGCAAACTTCTCCCTGGTTGAGCGCAAACATCACAGCCCCTTCAATGGCCTTATCAAAAAATGCATCGTCTGCATCAGCCACAGATTTAAAGAAGATATTAGGACTCTTACCACCCAGTTCCATGGTAACTGGTATCAGGTTTTCTGAAGCGTATTGCATGATCAGTCGCCCGGTGGTTGTTTCACCGGTAAAGGCCACTTTATTGATCCTTGGGGAAGAAGCGAGGGGTTTACCTGCTTCAATACCAAAACCGGTTACGATATTCAATACACCTTTCGGTAAGATTTTACCAATCAGTTCCATCAGACACATAATACTGGTAGGTGTTTGTTCAGCCGGTTTTACCACCAGGGTACAACCTGCCGCCAGTGCCGGAGCTATTTTCCAGGCGGCCATTAATAATGGAAAATTCCAGGGGATGATTTGTCCGACCACACCAATCGGTTCATGCAGATTGATACTGACCGTTGTTTCATCATGCTCACTCAGGGTGCCCTCTTCACTGCGGATGACTCCGGCAAAATACCTGAAATGATCAACAACCAGCGGAAGATCAGCAGCCCTGGTTTCCCGGATTGCTTTTCCGTTATCAATGGTCTCCACAATAGCGAGGTACTCCAGGTTGTCTTCAACCACCTGTGCAATTTTTAAAAGCAGGTTACTTCTGGTGGCCACTGCAGTTTTACTCCAGCCCGGAAAAGCGGCTATCGCTGCATCAATGGCTTTGTCCACATCTTTTGCATTGCCACGGGCCGCATGGGTAAACACTTTTCCATCGATGGGAGAAACATTCTCAAAGTATTCACCACCCTCGGGAGCTACCCATTCGCCATTGATAAAATGATCATATTTTTCCCGGAAAGAAGGTCTGGCTGCCACAACAGATTGGGGGGCAGCAGTTGTAACTGTACTCATAGACAAGCATTTTTTTCGTTAAATAATAAGCCAACTTCCCTCTTTCCCCGGTTGTTTTAGGTCAATTTTGTACTTTTTTATAGCACAATTGTACCCGAATCATTTGGCCGCTAATCTGATTTTACTATTATTGGTGCTGATTAACGATTATGCCTGCCAGGAATTACCTGCATAAAATTGAACTGACTCATCCCAAATACCTGCAAACTCTGGTAGAAAACCGGCGTGTGTTTAACCTGCAGAACTGTGAACTCAATGTGTTTGAGAGTTATCAGGAGACCTACCGGGTGCCGCTTACCTTTTCTGATTTTGTGATCACCAGCATGGTTCGCGGGAAGAAAGTGATGCATCTTTTCGACCAACCGGCTTTCAATTACCTGCCCGGTGAAACAGTAATCGTACCAGCGGATGAAACCATGGTGATAGATTTTCCTGAGGCCAGGATCGACAACCCCACTCAGTGTATTGCACTTGCCGTGGATGCGAAGTATATCAACAGCACTTTGAATTACCTTAATGATTATTACAACAGTGACCCGGACAGACAGCATCACTGGAAGCTGCAGTTCAATCAATACCATTTTGATAATGATACAGAGGTAACCGATCTGATCAATAAGCTGATCCGGGTCTGCAGCAGTGGAGAGAAAGCCAAAAACATTTATGCCGACCTCAACCTGAAAGAATTACTGATCCGTTTATTGCAAAGCCAGCATCTCAAACAGGTTAGTCAGGAAGCAGCCGATAAAAACAATCACAGCAGATTACATTATATCCTTCATTTTATTCAGCAAAACCTCACCGATAAAATAGCTGTGGATGCCCTTAGCCGGAAAGCTTATATGAGCCGCAATGAATTTTATCGCTGGTTCAGGGAACAATTCGGCGTGAGTCCGCTGGAATATATCAACAGGGAAAGGATCAAACTGGCCAAACAACTGATGGCAGATCAAAAGAACAGCATTACCCAGGTTAGTCACCAATGTGGCTTTGCCGATGTAAATTATTTTGTAAGGCTGTTTAAAAAAGCCGAAGGCATCACCCCCGGCAGTTACCGGGCCTGTATCCAATAAAAATTAATCAGCGTTTTACTGGTATTTGGACAAGAGACTGAATATAATTTTCCGGTCTGTTTCATTCAATACCCTGCTGGTATCTTTTGGCACAAAGTGTATTTTATAAGACTGGATGGCAATTTCCGGTTTTGCGGTATTATATCCAATCATTTTTAAAGCATATATCGCATTAAAATCTGCGGGTACTGTTACACCGGTCGTATCGTACCAGTGACCAAAACCCTTGGCAGCAAGCAACTGCCAGTTGAAATAACGGCTGGGATCCACTTTGCGGCCCGGGGCCCAGTCGAGATGACCAATGAAATTAGAAGTGGGAATATTATAGGCTTTTTTCAGTCGTTCCAGTAATTGAACCAGACTGTTCATCAGGGCATCGGAAAAGGGTTCACTTCCATTATTATCCAGTTCAATACCGATACTGCAGCTATTCATATCGGTAATGCTTCCCCATCTGCCCACACCGGCATGGTGGGCACGCAGCAAATCATTCAGCATATGATGCACGGTGCCATCCCGGCTCACCACGTAATGGGAGCTAACCTGTGTACGGGGAAGGGTAAAAGTGCGGATAGTCTCCTCCTCTCCGTTCTGTGCCGTATGATGGATGATTACATAATTCGGTTTGCGCATGGAAAAATTGGTGGTGCCTGCCCAATCAGTACCGTATTTCAATCCTGCGGAATCCCGTACCGGGTATTCGCGGAGGATTTTTGCATATTCCTTTACCTGTTGTTTATATACTTTGTTGGTAGCAGCATGCTTTGACTCCTTACAGCTATACAGTAAGCTGGTCACAACAAATAATAAAAGGAGGGAAATATTTTTCATCCGGTAAAGTTACCAGAATCAGGCACAATCTGTAAATGGCTTATTCAAATTTGCGGTAGAGCACAAAGATGATCTTGCGAACAGCGGCATTCATCGTTCCGTTATTTTCACTCATAAAATGCCTTTTGAAAGCAATAAGTGCAGATGCAGGATAAGAGATATCATAACCGATAATGCGTAAACCCATCAGGTAGTCGAAGTTATCAGGTACCTGTACCCCGGTGGTATCATCCCACCAGTGTCCATATCCTTTTTCACTCATGAGTTTCCAGGGGAATTTGGAACTGGGATCTCCTTTACGGGTAGGAGCAATATCACCATGTCCGATAAAATTGGCTGCAGGAATTTTATAGGCTGCTTTGAGTCTTTCAAGTAATACAGCCAGGCTGCTGATTTGTTCGTCTGTAAAAGCCTCGAATCCGTTATTGACGATTTCGATGCCAATGCTGCTCGAATTCAGGTCGGTATTATTTCCCCATTTGCTTTCACCGGCATGGTGTGAGCGGAGCAAATCATTCAGCATATGGTGAACCGTTCCATCTTTACAAATCACATAATGGGCACTGGCTTCTCTTCCACCGGTGCGGGTGAATTCGCGCAGGGTTTCATCGCAACTGTTATTGGCGGTATGATGGATGATCACATAATTGGGTCTTCTTAATCCCATATTGGGCGTTCCCACCCATTCCTCAGCATAAGTTAATCCGGCAGAGTCAACCAGGGGATAACGGAATAATACTTTGGAAAGAGAATCTACCATATTTGCATATAACTGATTCGACCGGCCATATTTGGCCATAACAGAACCAGCACCACCGCTAACGGGCTTTTCTTCAGTGGCATCCAGGGAGTCTTTGCCCGGAACGGAATTAGACTTCAACAGATAGTCCTTATTACTTGTATTTCCTCCATTATCCTTGGGCTGGGCCTGTACGGCCAGTATTGTGCCCTGGATCAGGATGGACAGAACAATGGTTTTCAATACCTGATGAGTGGTAGTCACCTGCATTCTTAAAATTAATTCTTTTATTTTTTCCGACTGTTAGAAGAACGATAAAATCGTCCTTTTGGTCTGTTTCCGCTGCTTTTTTGGCGGGGATGATAGGCCGGTGCTGGCCCTAATTCAGCCGGTATCACGGCTTTATCTATTTCTTTTTCGATCAGCCTTTCAATGGCTGCGAATTTATTTTGTTCTTTTTCACTTACCAGGGTAAAAGCCACCCCATCTGCTTCGGCACGGGCCGTACGACCAATCCGGTGTACATAATCTTCCCCATCACCCGGTACATCATAATTAATCACCAGGTCAATGGTATCAATATCAATACCCCGGCTCAGGATATCAGTGGCGACCAGCAGGGGGATACGTCCGCTGGTGAATGCGCTTAAAACACTTTCTCTTTGTGACTGTTCCAGGTCGCTATGGATTTCCTCCAGCGTAAAACCGGCCTGTTTCAGTTCACGGCGGAGCTGTTTAACGGTTTGTTTCTTGCTGCAAAAAACAAGCGC
>Ga0138256_10005431_pt1 | contig 13482 bp, 11 predicted proteins | sample KNB2016incub_MG_FD_105486 | JGI IMG/M metagenome (GOLD analysis project Ga0138256, IMG submission 105486) | Active sludge microbial communities from wastewater in Klosterneuburg, Austria - KNB2014incub_MG | ecosystem: Engineered > WWTP > Activated sludge > Unclassified | place: Austria...
CAATCCATTTTTTTGTGTAAAATCTGCTACCTCCGCGACCCAACCCGGACTAACCATAAAATCAGCCCCTGCGTCAAAAAACATTTCGGCCTGGCTTAAGTTTTTTATTGTTCCGATACCCAACTCCAGATCCGGCATTTCAGCTTTGCTTAGGGATACCAGCTTCCTGAAGTTGCGGAATGCTGCCTCACCCCGGTTTGTAAATTCCACCGCTTTGATTCCGGCACGATATAAAGCCCTCAATACCTCAAGGCTTATGGTTTCATCCGCGTTGAAATACAATGGGAGTATACCCTGATCTACAATAGTTTTTGTTACCGTCTCTATTCTATTCATCACCTGATTGATTTAAATTAATTCTATTAAAATATTCCATGCCATGGTTTAACGTTGAACCCTTCCACTACCATCTCCTTTCATCAATTCCTGCACCTCTTTAAGGGTGGCATGGTTCATATCACCGGGGATGGTATGTTTTAAAGCACTTGCCGCTACGCCGAATTCTGCTGCTTCTTTCATAGACATGCCGCTGATCAGCCCATAAATCAAGCCGCTGGCAAATGAATCACCACTGCCAACCCGGTCGACAATCCTGATATTATATTGTTTGGTATGATAAAATTCAGTGCCGTCATATACCAGGGCACTCCAGCCATTGTCGCTGGCGCTATGACTTTCGCGAAGGGAAGATGCAATAAATTTGAAACCGAATTTTTCCTTCATTTTTTTAAACACCTCTTTAAATCCATCCAGGTCCAATTCTCCTTTTGTGACGTCGGTATGAGCCGCTTTAAATCCCAGCGTCGTATCAGCGTCTTCTTCATTCCCGATACAGATATCCACATATTGGCAAAGGTTGGTCATCACGGCCCTGGCTTTTTCCTTACTCCAAAGTTTTTTGCGATAATTTAAATCGATGCTGGTGGTGATCCCTTTGGCTCGCGCAGCTTTCAAGGCGGCTTCGGTGAGTGCCGCGGCTTCATCGCTCAGCGCAGGGGTGATCCCGGTAGTATGGAACCAGACTGCATCTTGCAAGATTTGATCAAAATCAAATTCGTCGGCCCGGGCTTCAGAAATAGAGGCACCTGACCGGTCATAAATTACCTGTGATGCACGCATACTCGCTCCCGTTTCCAAAAAATAGATGCCCAGGCGATCTCCGCCCCGCACAATAAACTGGGTATCCACCCCAAACCTTCTCAAATGATTAATTGCGGATTGCCCAATCGGATTGTCCGGGACTTTAGTGACAAAAGTGCCATGGAGTCCATAATTGCACAAAGCAGCAGCTACATTGGCTTCACCACCCCCATACGTAACTTCTAAACTATCTGCCTGAATAAACCGCTTAAAATCGGGCGTTGACAATCGCAACATAATTTCGCCCAGCGTAACTACTTTTTTTGACATATAAATGAACAGTTTTTTTAGAAATAAATGATTCCTTAAACAAGCCAAAAATAGTGAACTCCCGGACTTGGGCAAACCGCCAGGTAAAAACTCTGCCTTTTATTATAGATTGTTTACCTCAAAGACCGGAAAAATCAAAACCCGAAAAATTGTTTTGCATTGTGATAACTGATATCCTGAATGATTTTACCTATCCAGGGCAGATCATTGGGCAATTCACCATTGACGATGTCCTGACCAAATAACTGGCAAAGGATCCGCCGGAAATATTCGTGTCTGGGGAAGGATAAAAACGAACGGCTATCGGTAATCATCCCGATAAACGTAGAGATGACACCCATATTGGACAGTACATTGATCTGATCTATCATACCATCTTTTTGATCCAGAAACCACCATGCGCTGCCCCATTGGATTTTGCCCCGGATTGAACCGTCCTGAAAATTGCCCGCCATGGTTGCAAAGGTTTCATTTTGAGAAGGATTGACATTATAAATTACAGTCTTAGCCAATTTGTTTTCCTGGTCCAGGCGGTTGAAAAATCTGGACATCATTTCCATTTGAGGGTAATCACCCATACTGTCCACTCCGATATCCCGCCCTAAGGTGGTCAATAGCCTGGTATTGTTGTTGCGTATCGCACCAAGATGGAATTGCTGGACCCAACCTTTTTCGGCATCCATGATCGCCAGTTCATATTGTACAGCAGACTTGAATTTCATGACCTGTTGATGCGAGAGATTGATTCCCTCAAGGCCTTTTTGGAATATATCCTTAACTTCTGGCAGGGTATAGTCGGCGGCATATATATGTTCCTGACCGTGGTCCGAAGCTCTGCAACCCAACTCGTCAAATAGATCATGTCTTGATTTAAGGGCTTGCAAAAGGGATTCAAAACTGGTAATATCCATGTTAGATGCAGCTCCTAATCGTTTTATATATTCTTGAAATCCCGGTTGGATTTCTATGTTTAATGCCTGATCCGGCCGAAACGTAGGTACAACTTTAAAGCCGGACCCGGAGGCTTTGATAATGCGGTGGAATTCGAGGGAATCACAGGGATCATCGGTGGTGCCGACCACTTCCACTTTGAAATGTTGCAATAACCGATGGGTTGAAAATTCAGTTTGCAGGAGGTCCGTGCAGAAGTCGTAGATCGACTGGGCGTTATCACCAGATAAGACCTGGTTGATACCAAATGGGTTCTTCAGCTCCATATGGGTCCAGTGATAAAGTGGATTTCTCATCACATTAGGAACCACTTTGGCCCACTGAATAAACTTGTCCCGATCACTGGCTCCTCCTGTAATATATTGTTCCTGGACACCCAGTGCTCTCATAGCGCGCCATTTGTAATGGTCACCTTTCAACCAGATTTCCGTAAGGTTATTAAATTTATAATTAGTGGCAATTTGGTCCGACGGCAGGTGACAATGAAAATCAATGATAGGCATATCCTTTGCATATTCATGATACAGCCTGCGTGCAGGTTCACTATTCAACAAAAAATCTTCAGTGAGAAACCCACTCTGTGATGCTTTGTAGGAAGTCGTCGTATTAGACATTGATCGGTACAGGGTTTAAAAGAGTTAATAATGGTTGTAACATTCCGGTTTTTTCAAAGGTTTGCACCAGTTCGGTTATCTTTTCTTTGAAACCGGGAAGGTTTACGAAGGGATGATTAAAAATCAGCTCGTCGTCTAGTAATCCAGGGATTATTTCACCCATAGATTTGATTCCGCTGTAATATGGGAGCCAATGTTGGTACAAGAGTCCGGCTTTGGAATCCATGATTTCGAACTCATTTCCATCAGGGTCCTGAGTAAAATATTGTTTGTTGCGAAATATACTGGGTTTAAAAAGATAAAGGCAGGCGGCAAATCCAAAAGTCAAAAAAGTTGGAAGTTCCTGGTTGTTTTCAAAATAGCGGATAAAACTTTCTCCATTGCGCACTTGCATTTTAGTGGTAGAATTTGCAAGGATACTTTTTAAAGCATGATCCATAAAAGGATTGAGCCATCGCGTTTTCATTTGACGATAAAAAACATCCGCGTCCGGGGCTAGATGTTCCAGGGTAGGTATGATTTCTGTTTCGCAAAGCTGACTTAAAAAAGCGTTGAGGTGAACATGCTTCATCATTTCCTCTACTGTCCTGCAACCCAATAGATAAGCCAGCGGGGAAAGGATCGTATGCCCTCCGTTTAACAGGCGTAATTTTTGTTCGCGCCAGGGCTGAATGTCGCCGGTAATGATTAATCCCGGTATTTGTTTATAAAAATCAAGAGCGGGGATAGAATGGGACTGGATTGCCCATAAAAAATAAGGTTCCGTCTGGATCGCCAGTTTATCCTGAAAAGGTAAAACAAAACCTCCTGGAACACTTTTTAATTTACCAGGTACAATCCGGTCGACCAGGCTATCACAGAATTCACAGGATTTGTCCAGCCAATCCAAAAATGGGGAAGGCAGATGGTTGGCCCGGGCATGTTGTTGTACCAGGCTTTTTAAAAGCAAGCCATTATCGATTAATAATTCCGTAGGTATTATTTTCAGTCCGGAAGAATCTGTTCCTTTCAAAGTGATAAAACGATGATAAAGCAGGGAGGTTAAATTACCGGGAAAGGTTGAAGGAATTGCTTCCAGTATATTCTCCGGATGATAGATCAGGCCAATTTCTGTCGTATTGGAAACTACCAATTCCAGCAAAGGGTTGGCAAAGATCCTCATTAAATCTTGCCTGTGGTCTTTAGCACTCCATACCGGGTGGACACAATTAATTACTGTGGATTGAACGCTGGATTCCAGTTTTTCATCCAGTCCGGTTTCGACTACGGTATACAGGCCATCCTGTTCTTCAAATTCCGAGATGTCATTCGTCGTGGATTTTACCATGGCTATATTGCCATTAAAATAACCCAGATCATTTGCCTTTTGAAATATAAAATCAATCAAACCCCTGAGTAAAACACCTGTTCCAAACTGTACTACTTTCACCGGACGGTTGAAAGCATCCGGATCAATGCCGAGTACTGTGATACCATATGTTTTATTTAGCCGGTTCATTATTATCTGATCATATCCAGAGTCAATACATCCATATCGGTATAGTCTTTATTTTCACCAGCCATTCCCCAAACAAAACTATAAGAGCTGGTCCCACACCCGGAGTGAATGGACCATGGAGGTGAAATAATTGCCTGAAGATTTTTTACCCACAAATGCCTGGTTTCTTCCGGGGTACCCATAAAATGGCAAACCCGTTGTTTATCGTCCAGATTAAAATAGATGTAGGCCTCCATCCGGCGGTCGTGGATATGCGGTGGCATCGTATTCCAGACATTGCCAGGCTCCAAAACGGTAAGGCCCATGACCAATTGACAACTCGTAATGCCTTCCGTAAAAATATATTTATAGACCGTCCTTGAATTGGCAGTATCCTGGGTCCCTAACTTAACCGGCGTGGCTTCCGATTTGGGTTTAAACGCAATAGGGTAGGCGTGATGAGCGGGTGCAGAAAGCAAATAAAATAGAGCATGAGTACCTTCGCCATTTTCAAACTGGATGTTGCGACTTCCCATTCCCAGATAAAGCACGTCGAGGTGATCCAGGGTAAACGTCTGATTTTCGGCATGGACAAGGCCGGTGGATCCCAGGTTTATAATCCCCATTTCCCTTCGTTCAAGAAAATGTTTAGCTTTTAAGAGGTCATAGGTAGGTAAACTTAAATTTTTGTCTCCCGGTTGTACGCCGCCAATGATCAATCTGTCGTAATGGGAATACGTAAGATTAATCAGGCCGGGACTAAACAGATCTTCGATCATAAAGGTGGATCGCAATTGTTCTGTATTCATTAATTTGACCTCCCCCGGGCTGCTGCAGTCTCTGGATTTCATCGGGCTCATATCACTTTTACTGCTTGCCTGGCAATCAATTTCCATTTGCCCCCTTCCCTGGTCCAGACCAACATGACCCGTAGATTGACAACAGCTGGTTCTTTCCCCTGATCCAGGGATTTGGCCTTGAGTAAGTGCCTTAGAATGGCGGTATGTGAATTTAAGACAACAGTAATATCAGAAAATTCAAGATCATCAAAATTCGATTTGCCACTAACCATATTAGATATAAAACTCTCTTTGGTATCCAGGACACCGTTGGAATGCCCATAAGTCAATTGGGCTGATATAAGTTCATATAATTTTTTTTCATCGGGATCCTGCATGGCAGTACGCAATTCTTCAAGTAGGCCTTTTAACTTTAGGGTCTCATCCTGGGTAAAGGCGGTCAGCAAAGTGCAAAAAAACAGCATTAAGCATACATAAAACCTTAGTGGCTTGATCATTTGGAACAACATTTACAGGATTCACGATTCAATTTAGTATAGGAATTGAAGGCGTTTGCTTCAAGAGGAATTTCGTTTTTCAAAATTAGTCAAATGTTATAAATTGTTTATGAATTCCCACCCGGTCTAACCGATTTCTAAGAGTTTCTGATGAGAAAATATTCATTTGTTTAATCATTCAAAGATTTTCTTCCGATTAATGAGTCCGTACTGGAGGGCAATGGATAATAGATTCTGTAATCAATAAATTGTCAGGGTATACTTTCAATCGGATGATTTGGTATGATTTTTCCGGGTGGTCATTATTGACTGTAGGAGACACATTAACAGGTGTAAAAACGTTATTTAATCGAAGGAAGTATCTATACATTCTCTGTATTTAAAATCTAATCGATTAAACGACGGGTAGTGTGAAATACCTCATGGAAGAAGATAACTGGATGAAAAAATGAAAGGATTTATCCATTTTCAACCGATGTTTTTTCATAAATTTAGCTTCGGGTTTTAAGTATATACCGCATACCATACCCGTTTAACAAATTTAGATTATTCTTGTTTTAACCTGTTTTTAAAATGCGGTAACGTTACCGAATCAATTCGATGAAAAGTAAAAACATTACCATCAAAGAAATCGCTAAAAAGCTGGGCATATCGGTATCGACAGTTTCCCGCGCCTTACACGATGCATTTGACGTCAATCAGGAGACACGAAAAAAGGTTTTGGCATTGGCAGAACAACTGGAATACAAACCCAACCCCTTTGCCATCAGTCTTGTCAAACAACAAACCAAAATCATAGGGGTATTGTTGCCTGAAATCGCAACACATTATTTTTCAACCGTAGTAAAGGGAATTCAGGATGTAGCTTATCATGTCGGGTACAATGTCATGTTTTTTATATCCGATGAATCGTATGAAAGAGAAAAGACTATTGTAAAAAATTTATCGACCAGTCTGTTGGATGGCTTGCTGATTTCGGTCTCTATCGAGACGGTCAATTCGGACCATATCCGCAAATTAATGGACCAGGGCATGCCGCTTATTTTTTTCGACCGTTATTTAGCTGACCTTCCGATTTCTCGTGTGATCCAGGACGATTACCGGGGAGCATATAACATAACGACGCACCTCATCCAACAAGGCTACCAGCGTATAGCGCACCTGGCAGGACCCAAACACATGGAATTGGCCATCCGCAGGATGCAGGGGTATATCGATGCCCTTAGGGACGCAAAAATCCCCATTCGAAAAGAATACATTATCCACTCCGGGTTTTCCCAGGAAGACGGCATTAAAGATGTCTCCAAATTAATAGCTGTCCAACCCTTGCCGGAAGCAATTTTTGCTGTTAATGACCGCAAAGCAATCGGGGCTATGATGACACTCAAAAAAAGCGGTTACCACTTGCCGGATGATATGGCTCTGGCGGGTTTTACCAATGCCCCAATCAGTGAAGCCGTCGAACCCGGACTTACCACGATTGAACAATCCGCTTACCAGATCGGTACTACCAGTTGCCGCATGCTCCTGGATAGGATCAAGTCGCCCGATCAGCCTCCTCAAACGATTATCATGCCCAGCAACCTGATTATTCGCGAATCCAGCAGAAAAAAATCCTTAAAATAAAATAAGCGCTAGCGGGGGATGTCCCTTCGTCTTTCTATATTGCAAAATAAATTAATCCTTTACCAATGAGAGGTAATATTGAGTTATTCCGGGTGTGTTTTGTATTGTTTACATGGATGCCTTTCTATGGTCAGACACAGACCAAAGTTTATATCGATGGCAGCCTGCCGACACATTCAATCAGCCGTCATATCTATGGCCACTTTTCGGAGCATCTCGGAAGATGTGTTTATGATGGTTTTTGGGTAGCTGATTCAATGCAGGTGAGGAAAAAAGACAGGATCAGATTGGATATTGTCGAAGCGCTAAAAAAAATTAAAGTTCCTAATCTTCGCTGGCCTGGTGGCTGTTTCGCGGATGAGTATCACTGGAGGGATGGTATTGGTCCAAAGGCTTCGCGCAATAAAATGGTAAACACCCATTGGGGAAATATAGTAGAAGACAATAGTTTTGGTACAGATGAATTTCTGCAACTCTGCGACCTGATCGGCTGTGAGCCCTATATTGCCGGCAATGTAGGTAGCGGGACCGTAGTGGAAATGTCCAATTGGGTCGAATACCTCAATCACCCCGGCGGGAGCACTTTATCAGAACTTAGAAAACAAAATGGTCACCCGGAGCCTTACCGGGTAAAATTCTGGGGTGTAGGAAACGAAACCTGGGGTTGTGGTGGCAACATGACTGCGGAATATTATGCGGATGAATACAAGCGGTATGCTACTTATGTAAGGAATTATCCTGGCGCCCCCATACACCGGATCGCCAGCGGATCCAATGTGGCTGATTATCACTGGACGGAGGTATTGATGAAAAACGTCGGACCAAACCGGATGTGGGGTACCACCCTGCACCACTATTCATTGCCTACCGGTTCCTGGTCCAAAAAAGGGTCAGCTACCCAATTTAATGAAACTGAATTTTTTACTACTTTAAAAAATGCCTGGTTTATGGAAGAACTGGTGACCAGGCACTCCACCATCATGGACAAATACGATCCCGCAAAAAAGGTTGCCCTGGTGGTTGATGAATGGGGTGTTTGGACCGATGCAGAACCAGGCACCAACCCGGGATTTTTATACCAGCAAAATAGCCTCCGCGATGCCCTGGTGGCAGGAGTGACCCTTAATATTTTCAATAATCATAGTGACAGAGTCAGGATGGCCAACCTTGCCCAAACCATCAACGTATTGCAAGCCCTTATATTGACTAAAGGGCCCCAGTTTTTATTGACCCCGACTTATCATGTATTTGATATGTATAAAGTCCATATGGATGCACAGTATCTACCTCAACGTTTTGCCTCGCCGGAGTATGTGCTGGAAGATAAAAAATTGCCGGCATTGCATATTTCTTCTTCGAGGGATTCTATGGGCCAGGTGCATATTTCCCTCGTAAATATCGATCCTATGAAGACGCAGGACTTACAAATTACCTTGTCAGAAATATCCTGGAATACCGTTTCCGGTACTATAATCACTTCCGAAAAATATTCGGATTACAATGATTTTGATAATAAAACTAAAATTGGAATTAAACCATTTAACGGGGCTAAAAAGTCAGGGTCCCTGCTTACGGTTGCGATACCTCCTAAAAGTGTTGTCACCCTTGAGTTAAAATAACCTTCTTTCGAATAACAAACAATCAACCATATTTATGAATCGTTACCTCCTCTTTTTTATTTTTTTCCTTGTATATCTTGCCTGTAAAAACAAAGAAATCACTCCGGTGATGGATGAAACCGCACGCATGGCTGCTGCGGAAACAAACTTTAAAAAATTCTGTTCAACCTGTCATGGGGATAACGGGGATGTTTTTGTAGACCGGCGATGGAAACACGGGACTACCCGCGATTCTATCATCATGAACATCAACAGCGGATTTCCTGAACTGGGGATGCCCTTGTGGGATTCCTTATTTAATGATCAGGAAACAGCGGACCTGGCAGATTATTTGCTGAAAGCTATTGAGAAAAGGAAACAATTTGATTTTAAGGATAGCCTGATTTCAAACACATTTACCCACAATTCTGAAACTGTCAAACTGGATACCATAGCCAAAGGTCTTGATAATCCCTGGGGAATGGCTTTTTTACCAGATGGCGTATTTGTCTATGCTGACCGTAATGGCAATTTGTACCGCAATGTTAAAGGAGTTCAATCGTTGGTTAAGGGCGCTCCTGCGGTATTAGCTGAAGGCCAGGGAGGGCTGTTGGACATAGAACTACACCCGGATTTTGATGCCAACAAATTGCTTTATCTGTCTTATTCAAAATTTAAGGACTCTGCCGGGGAAAAATGGTCTACTACAGCTATTTTGAAGGCAAAATGGATGGGGGATAAGTTGGCCGAACAAAAAGATATTTTCGTTGCCATGCCGTATAAAAAGACCAAACATCATTATGGTTGCAGGATGGAATTTGATACCACCGGATTCATGTTTGTCACTGTTGGAGACCGCGGCCAGCATGCGGATAGCCTGCCGCAAAAACTGGATAATGACCTGGGAAAGGTTCACCGGATTAAAGATGATGGCAGTATACCTGATGACAATCCATTTTTTAATACACCGGGTGCAAGAAAATCGATCTGGTCCTACGGCCACCGAAATCCCCAGGGAATGGCATTGCAACGCGAAACGAATACAATCTGGACCCATGAGCATGGTCCGCGAGGAGGGGATGAACTTAACATACCCGAAAAAGGTAAGAATTATGGCTGGCCTGTGATCAGTTATGGAATCAATTATGACGGGACTATATTGACCCCTTTGACTCAAAAGGAAGGAATGGAACAACCGCTTGTACGTTGGGTTCCTTCTATCGGGCCCAGTGGGATGACTTTTGTCACAGGGGATAAATATCCGGCCTGGAAAGGGGATATCCTGATGGGTTCCCTTCGATTCCGTTTTCTTAACCGGGTTCATTTAAATGGACGTGCAGCCGACGAACAGGAAAACCTGCTAAAAAATATCGGCAGGCTGCGTTTTGTTGAAATGGGACGAGATGGTTTTGTGTATGTTGGCGTGGAGGACCCCGGGTATATTTTCCGATTGGTCCCTGTTGCGAAATAAACCTTAATAAATTAAGCAGATGATGAAAAAAGCGATTTGTATTTTTTTATTCACCCTTACAGGGCAGTCATTATTATGGAGTCAGGCGTATAACCGATATCTTAAGCCCAAGCCGGGTATCGTGTCCTATACTTTTCGAAATCAATTCAGTAAAGATATCCCGGGCACCCTGGACTACATCAAATCGCTTGGCATCGATAATATTGAATTTTCCAATTTGTTTGGCCAGGTTGCATATGATCTGAAAGTCATGATAGACCGCAGGGGTATTCGGTGCACCAGCTATGGCGTATCCTATGACGATTTGATGAATAAAAGGCCTATGGTCATTGAAAATGCCAAAATATTAGGAGCTGCTTATGTTCGTCTGGCCTGGGTGCCACATGATAAACCCTGGGACCTGGAATTTGCAAAAAAAACCGCCGGGATTTTTAATGAAATCGGAAAGGACCTGAATGCCCATGGATTGCATTTCTGTTACCACAATCACGGGTATGAATTCCAGCCTTATGGCAAAGGAACATTATTCGATGTTTTGGTACAGGAAACCAACCCCGCCTATGTATCATTTGAAATTGATATTTTATGGGTTCATCATCCTGGCCAGGATCCCGCCAAATTGATTAGAAAATACCCCAAACGGTTTAAATTGATGCATATTAAGGATTTAAAATCTGGTGTTGTTGGGGATCTGACCGGAAACACTCCGACAGATAATGACGTGACCCTGGGCACCGGACAGATTGACTTGATTAAAGTGTTTAAAGCTTCAAAAAAATCAGCTATAGAACACTATTACATTGAAGATGAAAACAATAATTCCTGGAATCAGGTACCTGCAAGTTTGAAGTATTTAAAATCCATGTAATTAATTTAAGAAGGATTCCGTTTTAATGTTCGGGTCATTCTTCTAAACCTGGATAATTCAGTAGTAATCTTTACGGTTTAGGTATTAAAATATCTAAGTAATTTTATTTTTTAAAAATCTTATCCTTATGATCAAACGAAGGTCAGCACTATCAAAAATTGCCCTGGGTATAGCAGGTATGGTCAGTATGCCTTCCTGGGCACACTCCTGGAGTCCTTCTTCGTTAGGGCATTTCAGGTATTTATCCCTGGAGGATGAAACGTTTTTAGCAGCGATTACCGATACGATAATACCCAAAACGGATACTCCCGGCGCCCTGGAATTGGGAGTCCACCATCTCATTCAAAAAATCATCGTCGACTGTTATGATGTGCCTGCCCAGGCTACGATCAGTATGGGATTGGTGCTTACCGATGCGGTATCGATAGGTGATTTTGGTGACTCTTTTACCAGGCTCAGTTCTGATCAACGACTGGCTGTTTTAACAAAAATGAGCATGTCGACTTATCCGGATCAGAAGAATTTTATAGCTATGATCAAACGATTGACGATTGATGGTTATATGCGGTCAGAATATGTGATGACCAATATTACTAAATATGAATTTGCACCTAACCGGTATTATGGTTGTGTTCCGGTTAAAGCTTAACTATTTTCTGTACTGATTAGATTCTTAAACTATGTCAAATCTTAATATAGATTCAATCAAAAGTGTTACTTACGATGCTATCGTCATTGGCTCCGGTATCAGCGGTGGGTGGTCCGCGAAGGAATTAACCGACAGAGGTTTAAAAACGCTGATGTTGGAAAGGGGCAGAGATGTCAAACATATCGTTGATTACCCCACAGCCATGACCCAACCCTGGGAATTTGAACACCGCAATCAACTCCCGCTGGAAGTCCGTAAAGCCAACCCGGTCATATCAAAATGTTATGCTTTTTATGAAGGGACTACCCATTTTTTTGTAAAAGACCAGGAGCATCCCTACATCCAGGATAAACCGTTTGATTGGATCAGAGGATACCAGGTCGGTGGAAAATCCCTGATGTGGGCCCGGATGACCCAACGCTGGAGTGATTTTGATTATGCCGGCCCTGCAAGAGATGGATACGCCGTAGATTGGCCTATCCGGTATGCCGATATAGCTCCCTGGTACAGTCATGTGGAAAAATTTGCAGGCATTACCGGAAATAAGGATGGTTTGGACACGCTGCCGGATGGTGAATTTTTACCGGCTTATGAGTTATCCTGCGTGGAAAAATATTTCAAAGAGCAGATGACCAAACATTTCCCCGACCGTTATGTGATCAGTGGCCGCACAGCCCACCTCTCCCAGCCTCAGGCAATACATTATAAACAAGGGCGTGGCAAATGTGTCAACCGGACGATATGTGAACGAGGTTGTCCTTATGGAGGTTATTTTAGCAGCAATGCATCCACTATACCATGGGCCTTAAAATCAGGTAAACTGACCCTAAGGCCGGATTCCGTTGTCCATTCGATTATTTATGATGAAACCAAGGGAAAGGCTACCGGCGTCCGCGTGGTTGATGCCAATACCAAAGAAGTCATGGAATTTTTTGCCAAAATCATCTTCGTCAACGCAGCTGCACTCAATACCAACCTTATATTATTAAATTCTACTTCCAATCGTTTCCCTAATGGTTTGGGCAATGATAGTGGTGTACTGGGAAAATATGTGGCATTTCACAACTACCGGGCTCGTATCAATGCAGAATACGACGGACACCTGGAAACAACCACCGAAGGCCGTAAACCGAGCTCAGGATATATCCCCAGGTTCAGGAATGTACACAAACAGGAAACTGAATTTTTAAGAGGATATGCTTCCGGATTCAGTGCCAATCGCGGTGAAATCAGGAGCAATGAAGGTCTTGGCGAAGAATTAAAAACCAATTTGTCCAAAGCCAGGTTGAGTAACTGGAGGGTAGGCTCAGGCATAATGGGTGAAACGATTCCCAAGGAGTCCAACTTTGTTTCGCTGGATAAAGATAAAAAGGACGCATGGGGGATCCCGCTAATGCATGTCAATGTGGGATATGATGACAATGATGAAAAAATGATTAAGGACTTTTTTGAGCAGTTTACCGAGATGTATACCAAAGCCGGCTTTACCAATATAAGGACCAGTGACAGCAAACAAGCGGC
>Ga0138256_10005432_pt1 | contig 13482 bp, 8 predicted proteins | sample KNB2016incub_MG_FD_105486 | JGI IMG/M metagenome (GOLD analysis project Ga0138256, IMG submission 105486) | Active sludge microbial communities from wastewater in Klosterneuburg, Austria - KNB2014incub_MG | ecosystem: Engineered > WWTP > Activated sludge > Unclassified | place: Austria...
CGGATACTTCAGATTTTTTAATTCAGGAATATATAAATATGCAGGGTCATCAAGATTTAGTTTTCCTTCATCTCTTAATTTCAATATAGCCATGCAGGTAAAACTTTTACTCATGGAAGCAATCCGGAATAAAGAAGAGGTGGAAACCGGCGTTTTCTTTTCAATATCTGTATAACCATAACTATTTTTATACACCAGTTCTCCATCTACTACTAATCCAAATGAGATAGCGGGAAAATGATTTTCTTCAGCATGTTTTTTATAGATACTGTCAATAACAGCATAAGCCAGCTTAATCTTTTCTTTTCGATCTGCATCGGCAAACACCGCAGTTTTATAGGAGCTATCAAACTGAACTGGCTCAGCTATTACCTTATTTGTTGTGGACTTACAAGAGTATAAAATGCTTGTAATAGCAAATACAGAAAGTATTATTCTCATTTTAATTATATTATATTTTTTAAAGTTATGCAGTATTTGATTTGTCAATAACAGATGCTGACTTTTTGAATGGCTGTATTCTCCAATAAGTTAAACAACGCCAAGCCCATTCCAAAGGACCAAACCGGAAATACTTTAACCATATATTGCTCCATACAATTTGTAGAACCCAAACAGCACCTACTACATAATATACTTCATACCGTTCCAGTTTTCCATACATACCAAAACCAACTCCGTAAAAAATGATTCCGCAAATTATAGATTGGGTTAAATAATTTGTAAATGCCATTTGCCCCCCAGGCCGCATGAGTTTTAATAACCAGTTAAACCAGCCTGATTTAATTAATATTTTTATAAAACCAAAACCACCGAGAGATCTTAAGGTTCTGGAGAGTGTATATAATTCCACTTGTACATTTTTAGTGTATTCATACCAATTGAAATTATACTTAATCATAGGCTGTATTCTGAACCAAGATACTATTAATCCCAATCCAAGCCCGCCGATACAAAGTAGCCAGTAAATTTTTGAAGACGCCTGCCCGGTAAGCACACCCGATTTATAAAATGCCATACCTAAAAACATAAACAAAGTAACATCCCATATAGACATGTAAGTGTATTTCACAATTACATTCACATAAATATTGCTGCGGTAATCATAAAGATCTGCATAGCTGCCTGTCGTTTGCAGTATTGATTTCTCCATCTTTTTCAGTTTCTTTTCCTTTGTGCTGCTTTCTTTGAACTCAGTCATAGCACCCAGTTCTTCTTTTTGCCGGTCAGTCAATTTTACTTTTGTTGTATCCATTGCTGCAATCAATTCCCCTTGACTTATTATTTTTTTATCCTGATAAAAATCACGGTTATCTCTTGCAGAAATTAATAGGAAGCTGATAAAAGCGCCGATTAATAATCCTTTTACAGGTAGTTTACGAAATGCTACCATGATTAATCCATAGCAGGCATAATCAAATAAAATATCACCCCACCATAATAATACATAAGCATCAAACAATCCAAATACCATCAGCCATAACATGCGGCGGATGAAATAATCCATCGGCTCTGTGCCCGTTGTTTTTTTTTGTAATCGCTCCGTAAATAAAATAATGCCTGCGCCAAACAACATAGAAAAGATGGCTCTTTGAGTTCCTTCCGGAATTAATTCTACCCATTGCCATATTTTAAAATTGATTGTTCCGGCTTCATTGAGCACAGAAGGATCACCACCAACGGAAACAGGTAGACCAAATCCTGGAATGTTCATTAATAGAATGCCAAGAATTGCAAATCCCCGAAGGGCATCAATAATAAGTATACGTTCGGATTGACGTACTGGTTCAGCCAGGTTGGTTGACATGGTGGTTGGTTTGAGGTTTGAGGTATTAAAAGGCAGGAGTAAAATGCTTGCAAGAGGTAGGGGCTACAATTTAGGATAATTATTCATACAAATAAAAAAGCATCCGCCGGTTGGCGGATGCTTTTTTATTGAAAAACATGCTCATCACTATTGCTTTACAAATCCTTTCCGTTCATTCATCGTTTCTCCCCTCAACTCCATATAATACATTCCTTTTGCCAATATGCTCACATCAATTGATAGAGAAGTGCTGCCTGCCGTTAAATTTAACTGCTGTTGTTTCACTACTCTTCCCATATTGTCAATAATTCTTAGTTGCGCCTTGTCAGCTTTTGAAACAGTTACGGCAAGATTAACTTCATTGATAGCAGGGTTGGGATATAGTAAAACAATGTTTCTGTTTTCGAGAGACAACGCAATAATTTTTGAATAAACAAACTTGCCATCTATATCTACTTGTTTTAATCTGTAGTAAACAATCGATACGCCTAATGTTGAAATATTATTATCAGTAAATCCATATTGATGAACACCTGCCGTATTAGCAGCCGTTACATTTCCGATGGAAGAATAATTGCTGCCGTCAATACTTCTTTCTATTTCAAAATGAGAACTGTTTTGTTCGTTATCTGTTTTCCAGTTCAATACTGCATTATTATTTTGCAGTCTGCCATTAAATTCTAACAGCGTTAATGGCAACACTACAGAACTTGTTTGTACGATAAAACCACTAAACCCTGTTACATCAAAACTTACTTCCCAGCGATTGAGTGTTGCATTCCATACAATATCATTATCAACAGGATCTATTACGGTTGCACCTGCCGGATATGTTCCCGGAAATCCTGAACCGTCATTACTGCTGCCGGGATATTTTCCTATTCTGAGATTTGCTTTGCCTGCTGCATCGGCATCATTTGCTGGAAGATCTAAAAGACTACCTGCATGTGCATTAAAATCATCAAACTCTTGTTGTGTAAAATACAAGGTTACTTTACCAGTTGCTGTTGCTGCATCAGTTGTTAGTGTTATTTCATAATGACGGGAAACAAATGGTTGTGCTAAATAGGTTGGAACGGACGTTTCTATCCAAACCTTACTGTCAATAGCACCGCTTATTGGATTGGCGCCTACAGCATCTGCAGCATTTATATAATTATTAAAGACATCACAGAAACAGGTTAGTGTAGCTGGACTGGTTTGCACTTCACTATTAAAATAATTTGTTTTACCGGTACCGGACACAACCGTATTGCTTACATTACAATTTCCCAAGGTCCAGAGTTCGGCCCCCGTTGTATAAAATTCATTATCAATATAAGTGGCACTAAAAAAAAGTTTTCCGTTTACATCAGTTAAGAATTGAGGATTAGAGCCGCTTGCACCTGCCCCAATATTTTTCACCAGAACCGTACCTGCTTCCGTACCATCGCTTTTCCAGAGCTCCTGACCATTAATAGCATTATTAGCACTAAAGTATAATACTCCATTTACATTGATTAGATCAGACGGATAAGAGTGGTTTGCACCTGCATAGATATCTTTTACCATTACCGTACCCGTTTCTGTACCATCGGTTTTCCAGAGTTCCGTACCATTAATACCATCATCGGCTCTAAAGTATACAACGCCGTTTAAGTAGGTAAAACCTAGAGAGTTTGAACTTGAGAATATATTGATATCTTTCACCATTACAGTACCTGCTGCTGTTCCATCGCTTTTCCAAAGCTCATTACCATTAATGCCATTATTGGCCAGAAAATATAATACTCCATTTACATTGGTTAAAACCAAAGGGCTCGAAGAGTTTGCTCCTGCCCGTATATCTTTCACCATTACCGTGCCTGCTGCTGTTCCATCGCTTTTCCAGAGTTCATCGCCATTAATGCCATCAGAGGCAACAAAGAACAATACGCCATTTACATTAGTTAAATACCGAGGGATAGAGGAGTTTCCACCTACATAGATATCTTTCACCAGTACCGTGCCTGCTGCTGTACCATCGCTTTTCCATAGCTCAGCATTATTAATACCATCATCGGCATAAAAGAATAATACTCCGTTTACATTGGCTAAATAAGTTGGGCTGGAGCCAGTTATGCCTGCCCGTATATCTTTTACCATTACCGTACCTGCTGCCGTACCATCGCTTTTCCAGAGTTCAGCACCATTACTACCTTCATTGGCTCTAAAGAATAATACGCCGTTTACATTGGTAAAAACATCAAGGCTTGAGCTACTTGAACCTGTATAGATATCTTTCACCAGCACTGTTCCTGCTGCTGTACCATCGCTTTTCCAAAGTTCCTGACCATTAATTCCATCAGAAGCAGCGAAGAACAATACTCCGTTTACATTGGTTAAATTAATGGGTGAAGAGCTAGCTGTACCTGGATTAATATCTTTCACCAACACCGTACCTGCTGCCGTACCATCGCTTTTCCAGAGTTCAACACCATTAATACCATCGTTGGCCCTAAAGAATAATACGCCGTTTACATTAGTTGGATATTGCGGAACTGAACCATTCTCGTCTGCCCGTATATCTTTCACCAGCACCGTACCTGTTGCCGTACCATCGCTTTTCCAGAGTTCAGCACCACTAATGCCATCAATGGCAAGAAAATATAATACTCCGTTTACATTGGTTAAATAGGAGGGGTTGGAGCTATTTATGCCTGCCCGTATATCTTTCACCAGCACCGTACCTGCTGCCGTACCATCGCTTTTCCAGAGTTCAGCACCATTACTACCCTCATTAGCATTAAAGTATAATACGCCGTTTACATTGGTTAAATAGGAGGGGTTGGAGCTATTTATGCCTGCCCCTATATCTTTCACCATTACAGTGCCTGCTGCCGTACCATCAGTTTTCCAGAGTTCATTACCATTAATATTATCATTTGCAATGAAATAAAGTACTCCGTTCACATTAGTTGGCCATTGAAGGTTGGAGCTGTTTACACCTGCAAAAATATCTTTCACAAGTACCGTACCCGCTGCCGTGCCGTCGCTTTTCCAGAGTTCACTACCATTAAGTTCATTATACGCATTAAAATATAATACGCCGTTTACATTGATTAAATTTTGCGGAGAGGAGCTAGATAGGTTTGGATTTATATCTTTTACCATTACCGTACCGGCTGCTGTGCCATCACTTTTCCAAAGTTCACTACCATTGACATCGTATGCGCTAAAGAATAACTCACCGTTTACATTGGTTAAATAAGAGGGGTTGGAGAAACCTATGCCTGCATGTATATCTTTCACCAATACCGTGCCTGCTGCCGTACCATCAGTTTTCCAGAGTTCTTGACCATTAATATTATCATTTGCATTAAAATAAAGCATTCCGTTTACATTGGTTAAATATTGCGGAGAGGAACTATTTGCTCCTGCATAAATATCTTTTACCAGTATTGTGCCTGCCGCAGTACCATCACTTTTCCAAAGTTCGGTACCATTAATACCATCTTGCGCATCAAAATAAAGCATTCCGTTTACATTGGTTAAATTTTGCGGAAAGGAACTATTTCCTCCTAAACTTATGTCTTTCACTAGTACAGTCCCTGCTGCCGTGCCATCACTTTTCCAAAGTTCAACACCATTAATACCATCATTGGCGCTAAAAAATAATACGCCGTTTACATTAGTCAGATTTTGAATACTGCCGCTGTTTACACCTGCAATGATATCTTTCACCATTACCGTACCCGCTGCTGTACCATCGCTTTTCCAGAGTTCGGTGCCAGTAGCCAAATCATAAGCAACAAAGAATAGTACTCCGTTGATGTTGGTTAAGTACAGAGGTGAAGAACTTGGGGAAGCATCAATGCTTGTATTAATATTCTTTATCATAAAAGGATTCTGGGCTTTCAAAATATTAAAGCCAAGTGTTAAAACATTAAAAAGCAGAATTAGATAAATTTTCTTCATAATAGAGTGGCTAGATTAATAAATGATGAAGTGGCTTTTGAGGAGGATGGATCTTAAAACATCGAAACTAACGTTGCGGGACTATATAAAAAATACCTACCAGTAGGTATTTATAAAAGTTGACTCAGGTTAAGCAAATAACCATAACCGGTATATATTCCATATAATTATAAAGAATGGGGAGCCTTACAGCAATTGATTTTGCCGGGCAAAATTCATAAGCCCTGCTACATTGTTCAATTCCAGTTTGCGGAAAATATTACGGCGGTGTGTATTAATGGTGAGTTCACTTAAATAGAGTTCGGTTGCTATTTGTTTGGTGCTTTTCTCCTGGCAAACCATACGGATAATTTGCACTTCTCTTTTTGTAAGCTGGTATTTTTTTAAAAACTCATCAAAGAAATAAGAATCATCGGGAGTTGACTTTAATTCATCGGCAGCGGGATAAGAGGTGCCGCCGGATAATATAGTTTGCACTGCTTCTTTTAATGCTGCCGCAGAAGAGTTTTTTATTAAATATCCTTCTGCTTTCATTTTCCTTACTTCTTCTACCAGTTCGGGCTGCATGTAATTAGTAAGCACCAGTACTTTTGTTTCAGAAAAATTTGTTTTTATTTTTTGCAGACATTTTAGCCCGTCATAGCCGGGCATATTAAGATCTAATATTGCCAACTGAGGTTTATGTTGAGCCACAGCCTCCATCAGGTCAATTCCATTATTTACTGTAGCTGCTATTTCAAGGTCAGGCTCTTCTTTTAATATGCTAAGAATACCTTCTAATAAAAACTGATGATCATCTGCAAGTACTATTTTGCTACGCTTCATTTAAGTATCGGAATTTCTATCGTTACAATCAGGCCTTGGGGTTCATTTTTATCCAGTGCTATCGAACCATTAAAATAGGCAATTTTTGAATAGATGCCGCCCATTCCAAGGCTTTGCAAACTCTTCACTTCTTCAATAGCAATTCCCGTTCCATTATCCTCTGCTACGAGTGTAAAAGCATTGTCATGTTCTGTTATTTGAAACAATGCATTTTTTGCTCCGGAATGCTTTACAATATTATTCAATAATTCATAGGTAATGCTATACAAGGCCGTGTAATAATTGTTCAACTGTGGATTATATTTCTCAAATCCCAATACCAGCAGTTTAATGCTAATTTTTCCGGAAGCATTGAAGATATTTATTACTTTATCCAGCACTGCTTTAAATCCTACTTGTTCCAACATTACCGGACTTAATGCATGGCTTAGATTTCTTACCATATCTGAAACCGTGGTAACAGCTTCTTCTGTTTTTTCAAGATGATTCATAGCTTTTTCATTTACAATCAATCCATTTTCCCGCAAGGAAGAAAGATTAAGCTTAGCGGCTGATAATAAAGAACCTGCCACATCATGCAGTTGATTGGCCACTTGACTGCGTTCTGCTTCTTGCACTTCCATTAGTATCCGGGTATTTTCTACTTGTCGCTTATTGGCATCTATTAGCAATTTTTCTTCATTAAGCCGGTATTGATTAAAGCGATATACAAGGCCTGCTGTAAGAATAATTGCTTCTAACGTATAACCAAAGGCCAATCCATAATGACTAAGAAAATTGCTAAACCGGTTGAGACCGCCTAACGAAAATGAAGTTTGTAATATCGCAGTAACCAATAACACAACAACGGCTGCCAGATAAAACATAGCCATCCTATTGCCTTTTATAGATGCAACTATTAACAGGCTTAATAGCAATACAACATATATCAGTGAAATAAGCGGTACAAAATATTGAATGTATAACCACCATTTACTCTGGTAACCATTTTCATTAAATAAAAGAATACTGACGATGCTAGCCAGCAATAAAATATTCATCACTGTTATAAACCGCAGCAGTTTTTTATTTTTTAATCCACCGATATACTCCTTTAGAAATAACATGGAAAAAATAAGTGGCGCAATAGCAAACACAGGTCTTGCCTTGCTGGCAAACCAGGGTTGATTGGGCCACAGGTATTCAAATCCATACCCGGCATTAGCTAACACCCACAACCAACCAACCGTGATGTAAACAATATACCAGACATATAATTTATCTCTTGAAATAAGAAAGAGATAAATACCAAAAATGACGAGCAACAACATCATTCCCGTAAATAAGGCAATGATTGTTTTGGTTTTTGCTTCTGCTGTTAAAGCATCAACTCTTGAAACCAGCCCGAAGGATAATTGCAACGATTCGTTGGATTTATCAATCCTTGCCAGGTAAATTCCTTTTTCTCTTATCGGAAAATAAAAACCAGTTGCATTAACGGGTCGTTGCCTAAAAGGAAAGTAATCACCGGTAAGCCATTGTTGTTTTATACTACTGTCAGTGGCAAAAAAGAAATTAATAATATTGATATGATGATGCCCGATAAATAATAATAAAGAATCAGATGGACGATAAGTTTCATTCGTGTAAGCCAGCCAAAATACAGATCGAGTAAACCCTTTGTTCAACGTTGTGGTGGTTACTTGTGCAAACTTTCCCTGCTTAAAAAGCTGCAACGCTGTTTCCCCAGTTAGTTGTTTGGTACTGTCTTCGTATAGGTAAAATGTATTTGAAGATTCCTGTGCATTTAAAGATTGAGGTATAAAGAAATGAAGTAAGAGAGAAAAAAGAAAAATCCGTTTTAATTGCAACATAATAAGCCAAGATAATTAGAAAATGAGTGGCGAGTTTTTTTTGGCTGCCTTTTTTCAAAAAATACCTACTGGTAGGTATTGCTGGTACTGATCTTATTGAAGATTTTTGAAATAGATTTGAAGATTAAGGAATTGTTGATTTTTGAAAACAACAGGCAACATTTTGTGTGCTATAGAACCGAGGCGGCGAAAAATCATTAAAGTAAATTATCAATCCAAATATGGATACAAAAACAACAATAGCTACTCCAAATGAAAAGGATGGTTTATGGTTTCTTAATTTAATCGGTTTGCTATTTTTTCTCGGCCTTGCCTGGTGGAGCTACAATAAGATTACTGGCTTTGAAGCCAATGGCGGTTTGCTTTCATTGCCAAAACCGCTGATGCTGTTTTATGATTTGGTTGGTAAATGGGGTGTAGTAGGTGTTTGGTTTGCAGGGGCTTTGTATAATTTGGTAAAAGGGATTATTTCAATTATAAAAAAATAAGACGCTTTATACTATTTTTTTTGTTACAATAAATATGAATGCAAAAAATCAATACAAACAAATTTTATGAAAAAAATATACTGGCTTTTAGTAATGACAGTTCTATTCTTTTTTTTATCAGCTTTAAAACCCAAAACGAAAGAACTTGATAAACAGGTAATGATTTATGGAATTGTATACGTTCAAGAATGCAATTCGGAGTCGGTAAAAACATATACATATAAGTTTGTGTCCGCAATAAATTATATCAGCGAACGGCAAGCCCTAGAAAAGTCATTGCGGAAATTGCACCCCAATGCTAAACGAATTCAAATGAGCTCTTCAAAATTTCAATATGGCGATAAAGCTTCAAATGTTTGTATTTTAGGATGGACTAAGAAGGAAAACAACTGCACTTACAGTGTAGTGAATATGTCATTCGGAGAAACTCAAGCGGAGGCTTTAGAAAATGCTATTAAAAATAAAAACATTTGGGCAGGTTCCAAAGCTGATTATGAAATAAAGGAACAGAAATTTTGGTAGCGGCATTAGTAAAACAAATAATAAATAAAACCCTGCAAATAGGAATTTTTTAGATGTAATCATCAACCTTTTAAAGCTAAAGTTTTATCACTTAATTCCAAATTATATATGGCTGGCAAAGAAGAAAAATTATTAAGTAAATCGGATTTTCTAGCTGACTCAACAGCCAAGCAGAGAAATAATAGGTTACCTGTTAGCTCTAACTTCCTAATACAATTTTTTTTGATTCATTTTTACAAATATGAAAAAAATACTAGTTATCGTTTGGACACTTTTTTTTGCCTTATCCTCTTTTTCACAAGAAGTAGTTTTAAAGCAAAAGGGATTTATCAATGTAGCTATTCAGTATGGCTATAAACAGGATTATTTACAAATTCCATCTGATAAAAAACTAAACTATACATTTGGAGTAGTAAAAAATTTTGAATCATTTGTTTTGGTTTACAAGGCTTGGAATTTAATAGGAGAGTTGGCTACAAACCCTGTTTTTTATTGGGAGCTCAACAAGACTTCTATTTCCAGCAGTAGTCGTGTTGTGCATTTTTCAGAAATTTCTAAATATCCAGATCTCGTTAAAAGATACCAGGCTATTATGCCGCAATACATTTCAATTGTTTTACAACTACAACTTTTTCCGGACGGCAATTTGGTAACATTCAAAATAAAAGATACTGACCTAGGTTATTCAACATCCCGGTCTATAAGTTTTCCTGTTGCACCAGGCTCACCAGCAAAATGGAGCGACGCTATGAATGTTCAAAAAACAAGGAAGCTTTATACAGATTTGGATCCTAACGATGAAAGAGAGCTAAGAAAGCTATTAAACGAAACTACTGGTGTTTCATTACCCGATGGTTATAATTTACGGATGGATGTGAAATGGCCGGACGATGCAATAAATGAAATAGCCATTCTTTATGATAAATATGAAAAGGGAATTAAAGAACCTTCTCCTCTGGAGGAAGTTAAAAAAAAGACCCAAGAAACAGCAGCTTTACCAAAATATACCAAACCAGATTTTTGGGGAGAGCCTGCAGCAATACCTATCAAAGTTGATTTAGATAAAGACCTGAATAATGCAACGACTACTGAGGGTGTTGTAAAAATCAGTGGAAAGGCTAGTGGTCCGGAATTTCTGATAAAAAAGGGAAAGATTATAGCTGAAGGTTATGACCAGGAATTTGACGTAAATAGTTCAGGGGGCTTCACGACACAGGTTGTTTTGGGAGCAGGATTAAACAAAGTAAAATTGGTGATAGGTTCTAAAGTTATTGAACAGAATATTACTCTTAACCGGGAACCTGTTGATTTGCGGGCAACTTTAACCTGGAATACGGCCAACTCTGATATTGATCTTTATATTACTGATCCCGAAAAATTCACCTGCTTTTACAGTAATAAATCATCATCAAATATGCGGTTAGATGTAGATAATACAAGTGGTTATGGTCCCGAAAATATTTATGTAACAAAAGTAAAAAAAGGCACCTATACCATAAGCGTTAAAAATTATAGCCGTGGTGAGGGAACCGAGGCGACTATTTATGTTTTTATAAATGAAAAATTAAAAGACATGCATAAAGTTCGCTTTACAGGTAGTGGACAAACAATAACTGTTAGTAATTATTCTTTTTAAAAAATGGCTATGTACCGAATACTCCTTTTAATATTATTATTTTCTGTCAATGCTTTTGGGCAAACCGCCAGAGAGGATTTTGATAATGCCGCTAAGGCATATGAAAATAATAACCATTCATCTGCCTTAGCATATTTACAATCCACTATTACAAAGCTAAAAGCGACAAACCCAAAAATAGAATCCCTTAAGGCATTGTGTTTTTATGCACAGGAAGATTATGTGAATTCTAAAATTGCATTGAATAAGTATTTTAAAATGGTTGCTACCACACAATCTGCTTCTGAAAATCATCAATCATTAGTAATCGTAAGTTCAAAAGTGGATGAGCAATTACAAAAGGAAGAAAAGAATTTTGAGCAAACCTTGCTAAAGAAAAGATTGGAAAAAGCAATCCAGATTGAGCAGGAAGCTAAACAAAATTTAGCAATGCAGCTATCAAAGAAAATAGAAACAGCGGGCGTCAAGATGTCAGCAATATACAATAAGGCTACCGATAAATGGGCATACAATGAGACGATGAATAACACATCAGTTAAAAAAAATGGAAAAGTCACTATTGAAGAAGGAGTTTATACAGGAGAATATGTAGGTGCTAAAACAAGGCATGGCAACGGCACAATGCTTTATAAAAATGAGCCTAAATACAAAGGAGTATGGGAGTACAAAGGACAATGGAAAAATGATCGCCGCCACGGCGAGGGAACACTTAAAAACGTCCCTTATAAAAAAGGAGATATAATAGGCGCCAATGGTGGTATCCCTGACGAAACTTATTCCGGTAATTGGGTGAATGATTTATTGCAGGGCACAGGTAAATATGAGACATGGAGCTGGAAATATCAGGGGAATTTTGTTGACGGTAAAATGGAGGGAAAGGGAACATCAACTGACAACTATGGAAGAAAATATGTCGGAGACTGGAAGAATGGAGTTAAAGAAGGCTATGGAATATCTTCTGATGAAAATGGTGATGGTGCATATACTGGGGAATGGAAAAACAACTATGAAGATGGTAAAGGAACTTATGTTTCAAAAAAATATGGCATTAGAAAAGAAGGACAATGGAAGAATGGCGTATTGAATGGTTACGGCATTTATAAAGATGACAACGGCGATAGTTATGAAGGCAACTGGGTAATTGGGAAAAAGGAAGGAAAAGGAACCTTTATTTATAAAGATGGAGGAAAATATGTAGGTGAGTGGAAAAAAGATGCTAAGGATGGATACGGAATCTATACTGGGCCAGATGGTAGCAGATATGATGGCAATTGGAGTAAGAATATGAAAGAAGGTAAAGGAACGCAGACCTACCAGAATAGTGAAAAATTTGTAGGAGAATGGCGAAATAATAAAAGAGGTCAAGGATTGTGTACTTGGAATAATGGGGATAGTTACTTGGGGGAATGGGCTAATGATACATTACATGGAAAAGGCACTATGATGTATGCTAATGGAGAAAAATATGTTGGCAAATGGAGTTTTGGAAAGAAAGATGGTCCTGGAATTCTGTATGATAAAGAAAATAAAATAGTAAAGCAAGAGAACTTGAATATGGGGCAAGTACGGATAACTCTTCCTGATTTGCGAATCAACACTACCGTTCTTAACGCTGATGAAAATTATTTCGTAAGTTATAAAATATTGGATACAGGTTTTATACTCTATATCCGCTTCTATGAAAAGGACATCATGTCACAACCAAATATTAACATCTACTTTGACGTTAACGACAATAAAAAAATTGATTACTTAGACATTTCCTATAAAGATATTTTTAGAGGAGGTATGATGTATTCTTCATTTATAGAAGACTCAGGAACTCCAGCCGATGTTTCAAGACGTAAGCCTAAGAGAGTTGGGCATGTTCCACTAGAGAATCGAATTTATAGTTATGAGTTTTCGATAGCTGACATTACAACATCAAAAGTTATTGCATTTCAGATCGTTTTTTCTGAAGAAGGAAATGGAATAAAAAAATATTATAAAACTTTACCTGCTGGAAAAGAAGAGCCTAATTTTAGCAGTAACAAAATGTATAAAGTGAAACTAAAACAATAATTTATATTGGCGGGTTAGCTGTTGCTGAATAAAATACATCTGCTGTAAGTTACAAACCAAAGCAAAATTTTATAAATTATAACAAAGAATGAAAACAATTCGCAACAGCTTTCTTTTGATTTTACTGATGCCAATAATAGCTTCTGCCCAAACCAAACAAAAAGCTGAAAAGGAATTTGTAGCAGAACTTAACAGCATTTTAAAAAACTCCAAAGAGCAGCATTGGAAATATACAGGTGTAATGACAATTGATTCTGCTTTTGCCATAAACAAAGAAGGTGTATTATCGGTAACAGTCCGTTACACAGATGATGCTTCTGTTGTAAAAACAAGAATGGAAGCACCTGTAAAAAA
>Ga0138256_10005433_pt1 | contig 13480 bp, 10 predicted proteins | sample KNB2016incub_MG_FD_105486 | JGI IMG/M metagenome (GOLD analysis project Ga0138256, IMG submission 105486) | Active sludge microbial communities from wastewater in Klosterneuburg, Austria - KNB2014incub_MG | ecosystem: Engineered > WWTP > Activated sludge > Unclassified | place: Austria...
CACGGGCACGACCAGGATACGCTCGCGAGCATCGATTCCCAAGGCCGCGACGTGAACGTGGCGGACGATTGGCGCAGCAGCATGATGGGCAATAGCGCGCGCGATCCCTTCTTCCGCGCCAAAATGGAGCATGAGGTGCTGGTGAACCCGGGGCACCAGGGCGCGATCGAAGGCAAATGCCTGAGCTGCCATGCCCCGCTCGGTTTCCATGAGGAGAGGATGCTGGGCCATGCGCCCTTCACCGCCGCGATGTTGGACACCAGCACCATCGGGCTGGACGGCGTGAGCTGCACCTCCTGCCACATGCAGAACCCGGACTCGGCGGGAACGCTTTTCAGCGGCGAGCTGCGTTTCGACTCCGCCTTGGTGTACGGCCCGTACGAGGACGATGAGATCAACCAGGCCATCATGGAATTCTTCGTGGGCTTCCGGCCGGGCTATGGGGAGCACATCCAGGATGGGCGCGTGTGCGCGGGCTGCCATACGCTGATCACCGGGACCATGGACCTGCAGGGCAACACCACCGGCGATGAGTTCGTGGAACAGGCCACCTGGCACGAGTGGTTGAACAGCGTGTACACCGCCGACCCGCAGACCAATTGCCGGGGCTGCCACCTGCCGCGTATCACCGACAGCATCCGCCTCGCGGCGGATTACGCCTTTCTGCAAGGCCACAGTCCCTTCGGTCTGCACCACCTGGTGGGCGGCAACGAGTTCATGCTGAAACTGCTGAAGGAGAACCGGCAGGCGCTGGGCATACCGGCCACAGGTGTTCAGTTCGACAGCACCATCGCCCGCACGGTGGATCAATTGCGGCACCGCACCCTGGACCTCGACCTCGTGCTCACTTCCCGCGATCCGGATACGGCCTACATCGAAGCGCGCCTGGTGAACCTCGCGGGCCACAAGTTCCCCAGCGGCTATCCCAGCCGTCGCGCCTTCGTGCAACTGGTGGTGACCGATGCGCAGAACGATACGCTCTTCGCCAGCGGACTGCTCGATACCACCTACGAAGTGATCGGCCACGACGCGACCTACGAAGTACATTACGACATGATCAATGATCCCGGCCAGGCGCAGATCTATGAGCTGGTGATGGGCGACGTGAACGGCGACGTGACCACTGTGCTGGAGCGCGCGAAGGATCCGATCAAAGACAACCGCCTGGTGCCGCAAGGCTTCAGCACCACGCACTACACCTACGACACCACGCGGATCGCCGGGGTGCCGGTGAGCGACATCGACTTCAACCACGATGCCTTCGGGGTGGAAGGCAACGGGGGCGACATCGTGCGCTACCATATCCCCATGAACGGCTTCGATGGGCTGATCCAGGTAAGCGCGCGCGTGTACTACCAACCCGTGCCACCGGCCTGGAACGAGGAGATGTTCAGCATGCAGGGCCCGCGCATCGATTCCTTCCGCACGCTCTACGATGCGGCCGATGGCACCCCCACCCTGGTGGCCGTGGATACGCTGCTGGACGACCGCACCGGCATCGCCGATCGCCTGGAGGACATCGCCGCGGTATGGCCCAACCCCACCAGCGATGGCGTGGTGACCATCAGCGCGAAGGACGTGACCTTGATGGCCGTGTACGACGCCACTGGACGTGAAGTACGCGCACAAGTGGAGCGCACCGCACAAGGCCTGCGCATCACTTTGCCGGCAACACCCGGCACCTATCAGATCGCCTGGCGGGCGGCCGGTCGCGCGCGGCTCAGCAAAGTGCTGCGCTGGTGATCACGCTCGCGTCCATCCATTGTTATCCGGTGAAATCGCTCGGTGGCTTCCGCCTTCCCGAAGCACGGCTCACGGACCGCGGCCTGGAGCATGACCGCCGCTGGATGCTAGTGGACGACAGCGGCATCTTCATCACCCAACGTGAGGTGGCCGCGATGGCCTGCCTCCATACCGCACCGCTCGCGCAGGGCTTCCGAGTAACGGACATCCGCACCAACGCAAGGATCGATCTGCCCTGGCAACTCGACAGCGGAGAGGAACTGGCGGTGCGCGTCTTTGATGATGCGCTCACAGCCCTACGTGCGGACGCCACGATCTCCGCATGGTTCACCGAACGTCTCGGCAGCTCCATGCACCTGGCCTATATGCCGGATCGCGCGCACCGCAATGTGGATCCCGCCTACGCGCAGGGCATCACCTCGCTCAGCGATGGCTACCCCTACCTCATCCTCTCGCAAGCATCGTTGGATGATCTGAACGCGCGCATCCGATCATCTTCTGATCTGCGTATGGAGCGCTTCCGTCCCAACCTCGTCATCGCCGGTGGCGAAGCATACCAGGAAGATGGTTGGAAGGAGATCACGATCGGTGCAGCACGCTTCGCGCTGGTGAAGCCCTGCGGGCGTTGCGTGATCCCCACCACCGACCAACGCACCGGCGAGCGCGGCAAGGAACCCACGCGCACATTGGCCAGTTACCGCAAGCGCGGCAAGCGGGTGGAATTCGGGATGAACGCCATGGCCGAGAGCGACGGGATGGTGCGCGAGGGGGATGCGGTATCCGCTATTGTATGAGAAGTGCGTGCGGAAGTCAGGAGACTTCCACCGAGCTTTGATGGTGACGAATGATCCATGGAAGAGGCACAAGTCGCCCGCCTGCCCCGCACATGCGAACGCACGCGGAAGACCTGCGCCAGATCTGGGGCTATTGAACTATATAGCGCATGAACCTTACATCCGGGCACCATGGAAGATCAATGATGATCTCCCGGGCATCCGCAGCGCGGAGTACATCCCGCCGCCACGCCAGAGTAGCATCCGCCTTTGGCCCAATCCCGCGCAACATACAGTGTGGGTGGAGTTGCCGCATGACCTGAGCTTGACCAAGGCCTACCTTCAAAACATGGATGGGCGAAGGATAAATGCACAGACATCTGGAAATGCCGTGGAGCTGCCGCTTATGGCTGCGGGCACCTACTTCTTGCACTTTACACTGAGCAACGGTGTACAGCATCACCACAAACTAAACGTCCAACCATGAGGAGCCAAGGCAACCTCTTCGGCGTTATGTGCGCTGCCTTGCCCCTGTTATGTAGTGGACAACTACAGCGCTGGGCGGTACTATCCGATGGTAGCGGGAACGGTAGCCCTGATGTGCAAGGAAGTGTGGCGCTCTTTCCAGATACCACGTATCGCGCGTTGGCTATCTGGAATCAGAATGACGTGGGCCATCTTCGGGCACGTGCGGTATCTTCTCTAGGTGAGACTGTTTGGACGCAGCTTTTTTCACAGCCCTCCGGTGCATTGAGCACTGGGAGTTCCCATGTAACAGACCGACGTTCGGATAACTCGTGGCTGTGGGCGGGCGCGGTTCATCCATCTGGGGCTGAACCGGACGGAATTGTATACTGTTTCACTTCATTGGGCGATACGGTCTGGCATACGCGCTTTCTCACTCCTCACCCAGATGCCTTCAATGGCATGTGCTTGACATCCGATGGAGGTGCGTGCATAGTGGGTTATTCTGATCAAGGGAGTTCGCAAGTCTACATGGCGCGCCTTGGGCCCAATGGCGATTCCCTATGGACCCAACTCCATGGCACGGCGCAGTCCGAAAATGCTTATGCCGTCGCTCTGAACTCAGACGAGGGCTTTCTTGTCTCCGGCTCACGGCTGCAGACCGGGAACCAGTACGATATGCTTTTGATGCGCACCAATGCCGCCGGGAATTTGATGTGGCAGCGCACTTATGGTAGCCCATGGTCGGATAACCCGGGGTTCGTGTCCGTGCACCCGGACGGGGGCTATGTTATGGCCGGGGGGCAGCGTGCAATTGACAATGGACCGCTCTTCCCTACACTACTGCGCCTAGCCGACGATGGCGATACACTTTGGACACGCCTGTATGAGAACATAGACGACCGCGTTTTCTTCGTCGCGCCCATCGTTACATGGGATGGTGGGTATACTGTCGCTGGCACAGCCAATGGTCCCAATTCCGTCGTGGTCGGCATGCTGGCACATGTGGACAGCGCGGGTACACCGGTGTGGCGCCGCACCTATCAAGCCCATGGGGCCTTTCCGCAATATTTCTATGATGTTCGCCGCACACTGGATGGGGGGTACATCATGGCAGGCACGGCTGTGGATAGCATGGTAGTGAGCCAAGATGCCTGGCTGGTGAAGGTGGATAGCTTCGGCTGTTTAGTGCCGGGCTGCCAGGTGTTCGATGGCTTGGAGGAACAGGTAACGGATCTGCGCGACGCGGTGGTGGTGTTCCCAAATCCTGCGAGCGGGCAGGCTACGGTGCGCATAACACTACCCGAGGGGCCGAAGAGCAAAAACCTACGCCTGGCTTTGGTGACCGCGGAGGGGAAATTGGTGCAAGAAGATGCGGTCGCTTCAATGGCCCCGACGCATGTGCTGGACGTGACGCGTTGCGCACCAGGGCTCTACTTCGTGCATCTGTTGGATGGCACACGATGGCTGAGCGGGACGAAGGTGGTAGTGGAGTGAGACGGGTTTTCATGTGGTCCCTCCGGCGATCAAAGCACATGCAGTCAAGTTAGTCGCAACCGATATTTGGGGGCGAGCCCCACCGGTCACGCACTGATGCCCCCCACCACCTACCAAGTCTACGTGATCGAACTATCCCGGAAGGTGTTCAATGAGGACGCCAAGTTCCGCGCGGCCAACCCGCAGTTCAACGGCGTGTTGCAATGCCTGTACGTGGGCATGACGAGCAAGACGCCCCAGGAACGTTTCCAGCAGCACAAGACCGGCTACCGGAATGCGAAAGGGCACAAGCTCTCGGCTAACATCGTGCAGAAATACGGCCTCTACCTGCGCCCCAGCCTCTACCAAAACATCGGCCCCATGAGCCGCGAAGAGGCGCTGGCGGTGGAGGAAGGCCTTGCGCTTGAATTGCGCAGGAAGGGGTATGCGGTGTGGTTCAATTGAACGGGTGCACGGAACATCACGTGAGTTACCATACGATAGGCGCGTAAGTACCTTCGGGCTGCTCCAGATCCCACCCCCATGCCTCCCCTCCGCCTTCCGCTCGCATCGCTGGTACTCATCGCGCACAGCGCGATGGCCCAGACCGATCTCGCCCAATGGCTGCTGCTGGGCAATGACAGCGGCACCACCTTCCAGGGGCGCGAGGATCTGGTGCGCGAGGTGAACGGGGGCCTGCTGGCCTGCTTCGCCCAGGCGGACAGCACCACTACCACGCGACTGCGCTTTGTGCGCATGGATGCGAACATGGTACCGCTGGCGCAATGGGACATTGATGCGGACACCATGGAAGTGCAGATGAAGCGCATGGTGCCGCTGGCGGATGGATCCACAGCGTGCTTCGGCCGGTATGAAGGGCAGGCGTTCTACCTGCTGCTGGATCCTACCGGCCAACCCACCGAGGCGAAAACCTACACCCCGCCCAGCGGAGGAGCCATTTGGAACGATGCGGTGGAGGATGGCGCGAACGGCTTTATGGTCGGCGGGCAGCGTTCGCTGGGATCGCAGGGCGCGCGTGCGCGCCTCGCTGCGGATGGAAGCTTACAAGGCGGTGAGTTGTACACCGTGGGTGGCGACCTCACGCCCTTCCACTCCATGCACCGCACGGCGGATGGGGGCTACCTCTACACCAGCGGGGTGAACGCGTTCGGCCCGGAAGGCCGCATTAAAGTGGTGCGCACGGACAGCGCGGGCACATTGACCTGGGCGCGCACCTATGTGGACAGCCTCGCGGCCCACTCCTTCGCCGATGTGTTCGAGCTGGGCGATGGCACTTTGCGGGTGATCTCACGCTACCAAAGCGCGGCGCGTTCCGGCCTCTCCATGCTCGCGCTCGCCAGTGATGGCGTTGTGCTTTGGGCGCGCAAGCGGCTCTCGCTCCCGCCACATGGTTTCCTTACACAGGTGGCTGCGGAAACGGTGCTGCTGGGCGACACCGCTTTCCTCGTTTTCGGCGAGGACGCGAACGATGCCCCCTTCGTGCAGATCGTGGATACGGAGAGCGCGACGCTGGCCCTTGGTTTTCCGCAACTGCCCGTGAGCCAACTGGTCAAGGCCGTACACGGCGATGCGAACGATGTGTACCTGATGGGCACCGGCCCGGGGCTCACGCTCAATTCAGGAACCGTCGCGATGCTGATGATCCATGCGGGTGCGGATCTTACCTTCTGCACTGCCGATCCCTTCACCACCAACCAAGGCGGCTGGATACCGCGCGTGGATACCGCCTATACCACCGACACCGCGACCTGGGTGGTGACGGATGTGCTGCCTTCGCTTACCATGCAACCGGGAACCGTGACGGTGGAAGTGACCTGTGTGAGCACTTCCGTTGCAGCGCCGGAAGGGAACGCATCATTCACCCTTGCACCGAACCCAGCGCGGGATGAAGTGCGGATCGTGGGTGTGGACCTGACGGATATGGAGATCGTGGACGGGACCGGTCGCTTGGTGCTATCGCGATCGTTCCATGGTGAAGGGTCTGTTGTTGTGGACATCCGTCACCTCGCGCGTGGGCTTCATTACGTGCGCATCAAAACCGGTGCTGGCTGGCAGAGCGGCAAGCTGATCAAGGAGTAACCGCAACGACGCAGCGGGTGCCAAGCCCTGCGTATTCCTTTGCTTTCTTCGCGTCTTTGCGCTTCGCATTCCCCGCTACCTTCCCGGCCAGTGATCCACTCTATCCTCGCTGACAAGGCCACGCGGCTCTACCTGATCCTCGGCGGCTTCTTCGTGGCCAACGCGTTGATCGCGGAGATGGTCGGCGTGAAACTCTTCCAGTTGGAGACCTTGCTTGGTGTTGCGAAGGCGGATTTCTCCCTGCTGGGCCAGGAGCATCTGAGCTTCGTGCTGAGCGTGGGTGTGTTGCCCTGGCCCATCGTCTTCATCATGACGGATGTGGTCAACGATTACTACGGCGTACGCGGCGTGCGCTTCCTCACGTTGCTCACCACCGGTCTCATCACCTTCGCCTTCGTAATGATGTACCTCGCCATCCACATGCCGGCGGAGCAGGGCTGGTGGATCGGCAGCAGCGCCGCGCAAGGGGTGCCTGACATGCAGGCGGCCTTCACCGCGATCTTCGGACAGGGCATGAACATCATTGTGGGCTCGCTCACCGCCTTCGTGGTGGGCCAGCTCGTGGACGCGTTCCTCTTCCGGCGTATCAAGCGCATCACCGGCGACAAGCGGATCTGGTTGCGCGCCACGGGCAGCACCGTGGTGAGCCAGCTGATCGACAGCGTGGTGGTGACCTACGTCGCCTTCTGGATCTTCAAGGACATGAGCTTCCCCATGGCCACTGCCTTGGTGCTCACGGCCTATACCTATAAGCTGTTGGTGGCCGTGCTGGCCACGCCGCTGGTATACGCCGTACACGCCGGAGTGGAACAGTATCTTGGCCCGGAACGTGCTCAGGCCATGCGCGCAGCGGCATTGCGGAGGAAGGACGAACAATGAGCGATTCGGTCATCATCGAGCCCATCGCGAAGGACGATGACGAGGGCTTCTTCCACCTGGTGGACAGCGAGCGCGAACGACTGTCCCTTTACTTCCCCACCACTGTGGGAAGTTGTACCGATGTTCGTGCCACACGCCGCTACATCAAGGACCGCCTCGCGATGATGCAGGACCGCAGCTTTTTCAGTTTCGTGCTGCGCGACTACGAGGGAGGCCCACCCATAGGCGCCGTGATCCTAAAACAGTTCGACGCGAACGTGCCCAAGTGCGAGGTGGGCTACTTCATGGCCACGCCCTACCAAGGCCAGGGCTTCGCCACCCTCGGCGTGATGTGGGCCGTGGACCGAGCTTTCACGCAACTGGGCATCAGCAAGGTGTACGCGCGCATCGCGCCGGACAATCCCGCGAGCATACGCGTGGCCGAGAAGTGCGGGTTCCAGCACGAAGGTCTGCTCCGCAAAGAGTACCGCGCCGGCAACGGGGAATTGATGGACGTGCTGTACTACGGGATATTGAAGTAGACCGCACCAACAACCACCAACCGTCAACCGCCCCCTACTGCGCCTGCGCCACGGCGGGCGTCCACTTCTCGATACGGTTGTCCACCGGAGGCAAGGAGCGCAGGTAGTCGAAGATGGCGCCCAGGTCCTGCTCGCTCATACTGCTGTACATCATCCAGGGCATCACCGTCTGGAAGTCGCCGTCCTGCCAGTTGATGGGTGGCGGCACATAGGCACTGTCCGCGTGCTGTTTGAACCTGGCGATGAAGGTGGCCTTGTCCCATGCGCCGATACCGGTGGTGGGATGGGGTGTGATGTTGGCCGAACGCACCGTGGACCCACCGGGGAAGACGAACTCGAAACCACCGGCGAAGGGCTCACCGATCTTCTTCCCCTTCTCGGTCTTCGTGTGGCATTCCATGCAAGCCGCCGCGTTGGTCATATAGGCGCCGTAAGCGAGCACGTCCGATGGATCGGGCCGCTTGGTGGGCGTTGCCGGTTGTGGTATGGTGTGCAGGATCACGCTCATTGGGAAGGAAGGCTCGCTCGCAGGATGCGTCGATTCGATCGGCGGAAGCGAACGCAGGTAGGCGATGATGCTGTAAACGTCCTCGTTGTCCAGCTTTCCGTAGTTCGGATACGGCATCACAGGGAAGAAAGGATGGCCGTCCCTGCTCACTCCGCTGGTAATGGCGCGGTAGATCTCGCCATCGCTCCATTCCTTGATGCCGAAGGGCGTGATGTTGCGTGCGAAGAAGGTGCCGGGGAAATTCATCGTCTCATCAAAGCGCTCCCCACCCTTGCCGAGCGTGCCGGGGGTGAGCGGCGCGGCATACGTGTTCCAATCGCGCGTGCTGTGGCAGTCCATACATACGCACACGCTATTGGCCAGGTACCCCCCACGCGCCACGCGTTCCGGGGTCACATCCACCTTCAGATCGGCGGGCACATCAATGTTAGGCAGGGCCTTGGTCACGTAGGTGATGGCCCCTATCACCACGAGCACAACGAGCAGCAGCAGAACACCGAGGATCTTGGCGAACTTCTTCATGGCGCAGCGGTTTTTGCGGGTTGAAAATAAGAGGATGCCTCGAACCGGCAAGCCGTCGGGATCGGTCCGGTAATCGTTCACGAAGGGGAAGAAGAACGTGGCGCAGCCGTTGCGCCCGCTGCGCCGCTGCGGTGCATCTGCCCGCACATCGCATCTTTGAAAGTCCGCATGGCCAAGCGCAGCACCCCGCCGAAGTCCAAAGCCGCCATCAAGAAAGCGCTGGACGCCATCGCGCGTGCCGCGAAGCGGAAGGAGCAGAAAGAGCAGGGCGCCTTCGATGGGCGCTTCCGCCCGCGCGTGGTGAAGAGCAAGAAGACCTACACACGCAAGCCGAAGAAGCAGGATCCTGATCTGGAGCACTAGGCAGGAGGCAGGGGCAGGGGCGATGATGCTCTCGCGCCTGCCCCTGCTTCTTTCGTCCAACTACCTTCGGGCACTTTCCCACCATGCTCACCGCATTGCGCACCAAATACAGTGAATGGCTGATCCGCCAGGCGCTCGCCCGCATGAGCGGAAGGCGCAAGCGGTTGGAAGGTCTCAAAGGCAATGAAGTGCAATGCCCTTGCTGCGATGGTTCCTTCATCACCTTCCTTCCCTTCGGTGTAGCGGATCGGCGAAGAGCGCATGCGCAATGCCCCGCCTGCGGATCCCTGGAGCGGCACCGCTTGATGTGGCTCTTCATCCAGGAGCGCACACCGCTATTGAAGCAGAAACAGAAGTTGCTGCACGTAGCACCCGAGCGCTTCTACTTCGATCGCCTCAGTAAGCATCCGCTCGTGGACTATACCGCCGGCGACAAGTTCGATCCGGGCTATGAGTATCCGAAGGGCACGATCGACATGGACATCACGCGGATCCAATTCCCGGAGGCCACCTTCGATGCGGTGATCTGCAGCCACGTGCTGGAGCATGTGCCGGACGATGGCCTCGCCATGCGCGAACTGCTGCGCGTGCTGAAGCCCGGCGGCTGGGCCATCATCCAGGTGCCGCTGAGCAAGGCCATGGCGCGCACCGATGAGGACATCACCATCACCGATCCCAAGGAGCGCGAGCGCCGCTTCGGGCAGCACGATCACTTCCGGCTCTACGGGCTCGACCTGAAGGACAAGTTGCAGGCAGCGGGATTCGGTGTCGAGGTGGTGGCCTACACGGACAAGTTCACGCCGGCTGAACGGTTCCGTGCCGGATTGCCGCACGACGAGGACGTGTACTTCTGCCATCGGCCGAAGAACTGATAGGGAACGCGGACGTGATCCGCACTGTCCGTGTCAGCCCACATGCACCACCGCTGCCCACGCGGCGAGCAACCGGCTATGCGCGCGCAACGCGGCTTGGTATCCATCTTCGTTCAGCGCCCCCTTGGCGCGTAGTAAGCGCACGGCGGCCTGCTTGTCCTTCGCGGGCCAACGCTCCAGGTCCGGGATCAAGGCCATCGCGGGGGCGAGGTCGATGAAAGAGCGGCGTTCCGCCTCGGGCCATGCCTGCCGATCGGTAACCCCCAATGCTTTGCCGACACGACCAACGCAGTGATGCAATGCCGCCGCGCGGTCCCCGTTCCGCATCGTGGCCAACCCATGGAATACCGCTGCGATCAATGCGCTGGGTTCGAACGGCGGCGGGGCGGCTTCGCGTAGTTCGAGCACCATGGTGTCCGCCGCGAGCTGGCGAAGTACAGTGGGAGGTGTGCGGTACGCACGATCGCGCGTGATGTGCGCGCGTTCCGCCTCCGCGAGTGCGGCCAGTTCAACGTCCACGCTGCGGAAGCCGGCGCGATAGTAGAACCAGTAGGCACCGGACCGGATCCCGTCCGGGTTGCCATGGCCCAACTGGTAGTTCTCCGCTTCGAAGCGGTCCACACCAAAGCGTTGGGCATAGCATTGCAGCACACGCGCGAAGAGCAGCATGGAAGGTCCGCCGCGGAAAGCGGGGAACACATTGATGCCCACCTTGCTCTTGCCGGGGAAGATCCACGCCCCGCCGTAGGCCACCGGCACCGCGTTAGAGAACAGCACATAGCCCACGTAACTATCGAAAGTGGTGCGCCGCCCCGGCGGCAGCGGAAGTAGGGCGATGCCGAGCCCATCCCCCAGGTCCTGCCATTCGGCGGCGGCCGGATCGCAATAGGTGGCCGTGTCCGTTTCGCGCAGATGGGCGATGAGCACCCCGCGCGCCGCGTATACCAGGGCGACCTTTTCATTCGCGCGCAACCTTCGCGGGGACGGAAGCGCGGTGCGGATGATACGCTGTGGGTCGATGGCATGGCGTGCAGCGGGATCGTAGGGATGCAGGTCGGTGACCAGCCCTCTGCAATAGGTGCGGGTAAGGAAGGCGGCAGGTTCCTTCATCGAAAGCACCGGGGAGAGGCGCTCCCACAGCACGTTCCTTACGGCGGGTGATGCGGCGGCTTGGTCCAGCGCACGGACCAACCAGCCAAGCATACGTTCTGGATCCCCACCGCACGCATCGCGCATGCGTTCATACACGGTGTAGCCCGCATCCTCCATCGCCTCGCTCTCCGCCGGGAGCGCGCAGGCAAGAAGCACACCGCGCATCCGATCATCGTCGCCGGTGAAGGGTTCGATCGTGATGCCGGCGGGCACCACGTCGGTAAGCCAACGGCAAAGGTCCATACCGAACCCTGCACAAAGCGGCGTGCGGGCGATGCCCGAGTTCATCAGCTGCTCCCGCATCCGGCCGACCGGCTTCGAGCGGACCGCGAGAAGGGTGGTGATGCGGTCAAGCTCCGTTGCGGCGAGCGCGTGCGCCTCCGCGTCGGGTGGGAAGGCACAGAGGAAGAGCAATAGATCATGGTACTCCGCGAACGCCCTGGCGGAACCAGGTGATCCGGCGCGCACGGCGCGCCATCGTTCATGGGGCGCGGCGTGGTCCGCGCCGCCCTGCACGAAGCGCTTGCGCAGAAGGACGATATCCCTGGTGGTGAACTTTCGCGGTCCGGGCACGGTGACCAAGTAAGCGAAGATCGGATCGGCGCGAAAGTGCGCGGCTTTGATCCTTGGAGCGTACTTTGGGAACCCATGTCCAAGAACATTTCCTCCCTGTCCGGCCGTGATGACAAGGAGCTGAACGATCCGCTCTGGGAGCGTTTGCAGGATGCCGCCGCTGCCACCGGCACACCGGATGACAAAGCCCTCACCGCCATCGCGGACGACTTCCTCGTGGGCGAAGCGATCACCTACGGAACGAGTTCGTTCTACGACTTCCTGAAAAAGGAGAACCGTGGCATCAAGGCCTACGTGTGCAATGGCAGCGCCTGCCTGGTGGCGGGTACGCAGGACCACGTACACCATACGCTCAAGACGCACTTCAAGGCGGAGGAGATCGGGCACATGTGCTGCCTGGGCCGTTGCCATGAGAACGCGGCTTTCAACGTGGGTGGCTTGAACTACAGCGGGAAGGCCATCGATCGCGTCGACGATATCCTGGGCGGCAAGAAGAAGGACGGGATGGACGCGCATTATGTCGGCACGTCGATGTCCGATCCGATCCTCACCGCGCCGATGCCGCCGCTGGAGGAATTTTACGCGCTGTGGGAACAGGTGTTGAAGGGCAGCAGCACCGATGTGCTGAACGAGATCAAGACGGCGGCCATCCGCGGACGTGGCGGCGCGGGCTTCCCCATGGGCTTCAAGTTGCAAGCCTGCAAGGATGCCGCCGATACCTCCGGCAATGGCACGCCGCGCAAGTACATCGTGTGCAATGCGGATGAAGGCGATCCCGGTGCGTTCAGCGATCGCTACTTGCTGGAACAACGGCCGCACCTCGTGCTACTGGGCATGATGCTCGCGGGCTATTGCGTCGGCGCCGATACCGGGGTGCTATACATCCGGGCGGAGTATCCGGAGGCGGTGGATATCGTGAAGAAGGCAGTGGCGGAAATCGAAGCCAAGGGATGGATCGGCGCGAACATCAAGGGCAGCGGTTGGAACTACCGCTTCAAGGTGATCAAGGCGGCAGGTGCTTATGTATGTGGTGAGGAGACCGCCCTCTTGAACAGTATAGAAGGTAAACGGGGCGAGGTGCGCACGCGCCCGCCCTATCCAGCGCAGCAAGGTCTCTTCAACCGGCCTACGGTGGTGAACAATGTGGAGACATTGGCCTGCGTGCCCTGGGTGGTGAAGCACGGCGGTGCGGCCTTCACGAAGTTGGGCACCGAGAAGAGCAACGGATCGAAACTGGTCTGCCTGGACAGCGGCTTCAAGCGGCCGGGGCTCTATGAAGTGGAATGTGGTACCCCGCTCGCGCGCGTGATCGATGAATTGGGGCAGGGTTTCGCACGGCCCACCAAGGCCTTGCATATCGGCGGTCCGTTGGGCGGCATCGTGCCGCTGGACAAGATGAACGCGCTGGGCATCGACTTCGAGAGCTTCCAGAAGAGCGGCTTCCTCCTGGGCCATGCCAGCGTGCTATCCATCCCGGCCGACTTCCCCATGATGAAGTACCTGGAGCACCTCTTCGAGTTCACCTCCCTGGAG
>Ga0138256_10005434_pt1 | contig 13476 bp, 3 predicted proteins | sample KNB2016incub_MG_FD_105486 | JGI IMG/M metagenome (GOLD analysis project Ga0138256, IMG submission 105486) | Active sludge microbial communities from wastewater in Klosterneuburg, Austria - KNB2014incub_MG | ecosystem: Engineered > WWTP > Activated sludge > Unclassified | place: Austria...
CCTCCAGGCGGTGCCCTGAACGGCAACACGCGTATGCGTGTGCAGCTCAGCTACTTCACGGCCGCTGCACCTTGCCTGAGTTCCACCTACGGTGAGAGCGAGGACTACACGGTGAACGTGAGCGGTGGCTCGGCGCCCTGCACGGCGGGCTACACCTTCAGCTGGAGCCCGGCGACAGGTCTGGACGACGCGAATACCTGCAATCCTGTAGCCACGGTCACGGAAGCCACCACGTACACGGTGACGGCCACGAACATGAACGGCTGCTCCAACTCGAGCACTGTGGAAGTGGTCGTGGAAACGGAGGACGGCGATGCTGATGGCACCCCGGATTGTGCCGATGGTTGCCCCACGGATCCCGACAAGGCCGATCCGGGCCAGTGCGGTTGCTTCAACCCCGAGACGGATAGCGACGGCGATGCGACGGCCGACTGCGTGGACGGCTGCCCCACCGATGCGAACAAGACCGAACCCGGTCTTTGCGGTTGCGGTGTGAGCGACGCGGACAGCGACAGCGACGGTACGGTGGACTGCTTCGACCTGTGCCCGAACGATCCCGCGAAGATCGTACCCGGCGCCTGCGGTTGTGGCGCGCCTGACACGGACGCGGACGATGACGATATCGCGGACTGCATCGATAGCTGCCCCGGCGTCTTCGGTCAAGTAGGCAGCGCTTGCGATGATGGCAACCCGACATCCATCAATGACGTGCTCACCGAGACTTGCGAGTGCCTCGGCACCCCGATCGTCTGCGAAGAGAACGGCGTACTGCTGGATCTGTCGACGGACGATAACGGCTCCGAGACCTCGTGGGATATCGTGCTGCAAGGCACCACCGACGTGGCATGCAGCGGTACCGGCTACCTGCCGAACCAGACGATCACACTGGCGTGCTGCCTGACGGACGGCTGCTACGAACTGCGCGTATTCGACAGCGCCGGCGACGGCATGGCCAACGGCACAACCGGTGGTTACGTTCTGACCACCGCGGAGGGCGACCGTATCATTGACAACGGTGGCGACGGCATCTTCGCCAGCCTGAGCCAAGTGAGCGGCAACCTCGGCTTCTGCCTGCCGCTGGGTACCGATAAGGTGATCCCCGCCCACTGCGACAAGAACGACTGGACGATCGTGGACATTATCCAGGCCCAGATCAATCCGGCGGTGACTGCCCAGTACGGCGTTACCAATGCCACCAGCGGCTACCAGTTCTGGTTCTTCAACCCCGATGGCGGCTACAACCGGCGCATTGCCCAGACGCATGCCGCCCCCGGCACCGTTACGGGTGTGAGCGCCAACCAGCGCGCGGCCTTCCTGAAGCTGAACGCCATGGTGAGCTATCCGCTGCCGGCCTACACCAACCTGAACGTGCGTGTGCGCACGCAGGTGGCGGGCGTTTTCAGCGAGTGGGGTCCGGCCTGTCGTTTCGCGTTGAACCCGCCCTGCGCAACCACGCAGCTGACGACCTTGGCCTCGCCCGTGGTCTCCTGCGGGGCCACCGGTCTGGCGCTCACCAGCCGGATCTATGCCACGGCCGTGCCGGGTGCCAACCTGTACCAGTTCGAGTTCACCAAGCCGGGTTACCTGCGCCGTATCGCGCAGACGGACCGTTCCACGCTGCTGAACTTCGTGACCTACCCGCTGACGAACAACGTCTGCTACAACGTGCGGGTGCGTGTGAGCTTCGACGGTGGCAACACGTACTGCCCCTTCGGCGCGCCCTGCACCATCACCATCGGCAATGCGATCTGCGGTGAGGCCATGCCGCTGGCACCCGATGACGCAGCGGACTTCGCCAGCGAAGAGCGGTTGACGATCTGGCCCAATCCCAACGACGGTACACTCGTGAACCTGGCCTTCACCGGCCTGGCCAGCGACGTGAGCACGTTGGGTGTGGACGTGACGGACGCCTTTGGCCGCCTGGTGACCACCCGGACCCTGCCCGTGCAGGACGGCTTTGTGCGCACCACGATGTCGTTCGATGAGACCTTGGCTCCGGGCCTCTACTTGGTGAACCTGCAGGTCGGCGAGCAACGCTGGACCGAACGTTTGGTGATCCAATAAGGACCGGCCGCGAAGGCCTATGAACAAGGACCCCCCGGGCAAACCCGGGGGGTCCTGTTCTTTTGGGACCGGTCGTGTTCCGCGAATGAAGCAGCGCATCACCGAGATCCCATGAACGACGATGTGGCCAGGCTCCCGAGCCATGACCGATGGCAGAAACAAGGTCATCATACCCACGTGAAATCGTGCCCGGCTTGGCCCCATGCACGGTACGGTTCCACTAACTTGCGCACGAACCCTTTTTCCAATGACCCACCGCTCCCTGCTCCGCCCGGCCTTGGGCCTTCTACTGACCGCCGTGGTCCAATTGACCAATGCCCAGGTCGCCACGTTCTACACACCTGCATTCGGTACAAGGCCCTGGACCCCGATCACTGGCGGCCAGGCCATAGCCACTGGCACCTTTGACGATGCCGTGTATCAGGTAACGGTCCCCGCGATCTGTTTTCAAGGCGTGTTTTATACGGAACTAAGGGTATCCACGAACGGGTTCATCACCGTTGGCGGCGCGTTGCCCGGCGCAACGAGCTACCTGCCGATCAGTGGAAGCGGCGCGTACACCGGGGCGATCGCCCCGTTCGCCGCGAACCTGAAGAACGCCACCACCGGGACGCCGGAGATCCGCTGGCAACTGGTGAACGATGATGTGATCGTTCAATGGCTGGATGTGGCGCGGTCCACGGGAGGCAGTGAGCGCTTCAGTTTCCAGGCGCGCCTGAACCGGGCAAACGGCAACGTGGTTTTCCAGTACAGCAGCGTGACGAACCTCAACGCGGCTACCACCGACCAGCCGCAGGTGGGCCTGCGCGGCTCGAACAACACCTTTGCCACGAACGTGAAGAACCTGATGGTAGGCACGGGCGCGGAGGTCTGGGCGGCCCCATTGGCCGGTACGGCGAACACCAGTACCATGCGTTTCACCTCCGCCGCGCCGGCGAAAAGCCAGGCTGGCAACGAATCGTTCGTCTTCAGCCCGGCCTGTGTCTCGGCCACGGCCAATACCACCGTGGTATCGAACTGCGCGACGAACTCCTTCACGGTGACCGTTCATGTCACCAGCCTGGGCACTGCGGCCGGCGTGAACATCGTGGCCAGCCCTGGCGGTACGTTGCACAGCAATGTGGGGGTCGGCGATCACGTCTGCGGGCCCTTTACGCTGGGCACACCGGTGACCTTCAGTGTAGTGAACCCCGCGAACAGCATCTGCACGAACACCCTGCCTGCCGTCTCTCCGGCACCCACATGCATCACCCATACCAATGGGACCTGCTACGAAGAAGGCTCCTACCCCGTGATCCCGGACGATGGCTGCTCCAGCGGGAATGACCTGCAGGCCGTCATCCCCATCAGCGGCTTGGGCACTACGCTGGGCCCCATGCCAGGCAATGCGTTCTTCCAATCATTGGAGCTGATCATCGCCCACACCTTCCGGGGTGATATCGCCGTGTACCTTACCTCACCCAGCGGACAGAAGCGGGCCATGCTGGTGCATGCGCCGAGCGCGGACGCCGAGGGCAGCAACTTCGGGAACCCTGGCAGTTGCCCGAGCCAGATACTGCAGTTGAGGGATACCGGCGGCCAACCGCTCAGCGCGATGAGCCCTACCGCACCGAACGTCTCGGGCATCTTCACCCCGCAACAATCCTTGAGCGGATTCACGGGCAACCCGAACGGTAACTGGATACTCACGATCTGTGATGGTAACACACAGGATCAGGGCACGCTCCGCTTCGCCCGGTTGCGCATCCTTAACGTGGACTGCGTGGGCGTTCCCGGGGGCACCACGCTGCCGGGCTCGGTCTGCAACGACGGCAATGCCAACACCATCAATGATGCGTACAATGCCAACTGCCAATGTGTGGGCACGCCCGGGGGATCTGGCGTGAACGTGAATGTGAAGGGTGTCCTGGAAGGACCTTACGTCGCGGGCACGGGCCTGATGAACGACGCGCTCCGCACGGCCGGGCTGATCCCGACCACCGAGCCTTACACAGCCTTGGGCTTCACGCAGGCCGGCGGAGGCGGCGGTGAAACGGTTGCGCCCGCAGTGCTGGCCGTTGCTGGCAACAACGCTGTGGTTGATTGGGTGCGGGTGGAACTGCGTTCGGCAGCTGCGCCCGCCACGATCGTGGCCACTCGGCAGGGGCTGTTGCTCCGCAACGGGGATATTACGGCCACGGACGGTACCAGCGCGTTGTCCTTCAGCGGCACGAGCGCTGGCAACTACTACGTGGCCCTGCGGCACCGCAACCACCTCGGCACCATGACCTCTGGGGCCATCGCCCTGAGCGGTACCGCGACCACGGTAGATCTGCGGAGCACGGGCACCGCGACATACGGCACCAACGGTCGTAAGAGCATAACGGGCGCCTTCCCCGCACAGGCCCTATGGGCGGGCGATGCCACCACGAACGGGCAGGTGAAGTACACGGGCAGCGCCAACGATCGCGACCCGATCCTTACCACCGTGGGCAGTACCACTCCAAATGCCACAGTGACCGTGTACAGCACCCGCGATATCAACCTGAACGGACAGGTGAAGTACACCGGCAGCAGCAATGACCGCGACCCGATCCTGTTGAACGTGGGCAGCACAACGCCCAACGCGACGCGTAGCGCGCAGCTCCCCTGACGGGGAGGAGCGTGAATGGCGGTGCGGGCATCCTGGACGGATGCCCGCACCGCCTTTTTGTGGCCTGCAGGAAGGGGTCGCACGGTGATTACCTTCGGCACGAAACCGGAAAACCGACGACCGTCATGCGGGCGACTTCCGTTCTCCGTTCCCTCACGCCACTGCTCCTGTTGCTGGCGGGTACCGTTGCCGGCCAGATCAGCCTGTCCGAGGGGGCCAGCGTACAGTTGTCCGCCGCCGTGCAGGCGTCCCCCGCGCGCATCACGCTCAACTGGGTGGCCTTCAGCGGGGCCACTGGGTACGCCGTACACCGGAAATCGCACGGCGCATCCACCTGGGGCTCGGCCATCGGCACCACTGCCGGGAACGTGAACAGTTTCCAGGACAACAGCGTGGCCGTCGGCACGCTTTACGAATACCGGGTAACGCGCACAGCGTCCGCCGGCACTGGATACGGGTATATATGTTCAGGAATTGAGTTACCGCCATCAGCGTCCATGGGACGCATCGTGCTGCTGGTGGACGGGGCCGTCGCCTCCGGTATCGCCACGCAGCTGATCCAGTTGCAGAACGACCTGAAGGCGGACGGCTGGGCCGTGACACGCCACGACGTGGCGGCGGGTACAACGGTACCGGCTGTACGGAATCTGGTGATCGGCACTTACAACGCCGATCCGGCCAACACCAAGGCCGTGTACATCATCGGGCATGTGCCTGTTCCGTACAGCGGGAACATCGCCCCGGACGGGCACACCGCGCAGCACCAGGGTGCCTGGCCATGCGACGCCTATTATGGCGAGATGAACGGGACCTGGACGGACAACACGGTGAACAACACAACCGGCTGGAGTTGGGTCCGGAACATACCCGGTGACGGCAAGTTCGACCAGGACAGCCCGCCCAACGCGGTGGAACTCGAGGTAGGCCGGGTGGACATGTACGACCTGCCCGCCTTCGGTCAGAACCAGACGCAACTGCTGGCGGCCTACCTTGACAAGGCGCACCAGTTCCGCACCAAAGGCTTCACACCGCAGGTGCGCGGTATCATGCGCGACCACATGGAGGACCTGCTTACGCCAATGGCCGGCAGTGGCTGGATGAGCATGCCCCCCCTGGTAGCGCCCGGCAACCTCACCGAGATCGGGTATAATGACCCGGCCTGGCTCGAGGACCTGGTGAACGGACAAAGCTACCTCTGGACATACGGCAGCGGTGGCGGGCTCGTGGCCAACGACAACGGCACGTTGATGTTCAACTCCACGGACAAGGTGATGACCACGACGGGCCTGGCCACCAAGGCGTGGGGGGGCGTGTTCAACATGTCGTACTCCAGTTACACGGGCGACTGGAACACCCGCAACAATGTGCTGCGTGCGGTGATCGCCAAGGGGCAGGCGCTCACCATGGTGTACGCAGGCCCGCCCAACTGGTGGTTCCACCCCATGGGCATGGGAATGACTACCGGGCATTCAGCATGGCTGACCATGAACAACACGAACGTCTATTTGCCACAGAGCGGAAGCGACGTGAACCCAGCGCCTCGTAGCGCTGTGGCGCTCTTGGGTGACCCGGCGTTGAAGATGCTGAACGTGGCCATGCCCACGAACCTCTCGGTAACGAACAATGGAGGCAACGCGTCCTTCGCATGGACGGCCGCGAGCGGGTCGCCAGCAGGATATCACGTATACAAATTCGGGACGAACGGACTGCCCCTTCAGTTGAACACGACCCTGATCACGGGCACCAGCTACAACAGTGCACAGGCCTACGAGGCCGGGGCCGAATACATGGTGCGCGCGGCCGAACTGGAGACCACCCCCAGTGGCTCATGGTGGAATCTCTCCCTGGGCACACTGGCCATCACGCCAACAGGCAGCAATGTGCTGGTGAACGTGGACATGCTGCTGGAGGGCCCTTATGATCCCTTCAGCGGACAGATGAACGATGGGATGCGCGTGTCAGGATTGATCCCCTTAACGGAGCCATATACAGCGTTGGGCTACTCACAGGCCGCGGGTGGTGGCGGGGAAACAGTGACTCCGGCCGTCTTGAACACCACGGGCGCGAACGCGGTGGTGGACTGGGTAAGGGTGGAGTTGCGGCAGGCCGCATCGCCCGGCACCATTGTGGCCACCCGCCAAGGATTGCTGCAGCGCGATGGCGACGTTACGGCGGTGAACGGCACTTCCCCCCTCACCTTCAACGTGGCTCCCGGGAACTATCACGTGGCGGTACGGCACCGCAACCATCTTGGCGCCATGACCGCGAACGCGATGGCCCTGAGCGGTACGGCCACCACGGTGGACTTCAAGGGCACGGGCATGGCCACTTGGGGCACCGGTGGGCAGAAGGCGATCGGTGGCGCACGGGCGCTGTGGGCCGGTAACACCAGCGGGGACAACGCCGTGAAATACACCGGCAGCGGCAACGATCGGGACCCCATACTCACCATCGTGGGCAGCGCCACGCCCAACGGCACGGTGACCGCGTACAGCACCCGCGACACCGACCTTAACGGACAGGTGAAGTACACCGGCAGCGGGAACGACCGCGATCCCATCCTGGTGAACACGGGCAGCACCACGCCCAACGCCACACGGGTGGCACAGCTGCCCTAGCGGGCCCCAAGTGGACCAGCCCTGCCGGGCCACTCAGTCGTTCATACCACATCCGGAAATAGCCCCTGCCGCTTTGCCCATCACCTCCTGTCGTGCAGGGGGACGACAAGGCCGTGCGAAGGCGAGGAAGCTGGACCTCCACAACCCGCTGCGCGCCTTGGCCGGTCCATGTGCATCCTCTATTTTAGCTCGGTCCAACAACCCTGGGGCCGGCCGCTCTCCCGTCCCCAACCCCAACCCCTCCCCTTCCACATGAGCAGAACGTTCCTTTTTTCGCGGTATTCCGTTTCACAACTGGCGTACTTCCGGCATTTCGTATCATCTGGATCGGTCCGGCCTGTCGTGATGCTGTCGCTGATGTTGCTGGCCTTGCTGCCCGCCCAACAGGCCCGAGCGCAAGCAGGCCAGTGCCTCGGTAGTGGCTGCGCTTTCGGCGGCAGCCAATACCCCACCGCCACACAGACCAGTACATCACAGTCGTTCTCCACCGTCGCCACCAACATCTATGCCGGTGAATGGGCCCGTTACACGGTGACCAATGGACAGACCTACGAATGGTCGCTGTGCTCAGCGGATGGCGGAAGCGTGAGCTACGACGCGCAACTGACCCTGTACAATGACAACAGCACGCCTTCGCAGTTGTGTTACAGCGATGACCTTTGCGACGGTAACCGCCCGAAGATCCGTTATACGGCGACCTATACGGGAAATGTACGGGTACTGGTGAACCAATACAACTGCACGACGAACTCGACCAATACCACCGTGCGCTGGCGTTGTGAATCATGCGCCCCTCCAGGCTGCACGAACACGTCCCAATACCCCACGTCCTCTTTCGTGGCACCGGCGGCCGGTACCACGTACAGCATCGTCACCAACCAGTGGCAGAGCGAATACAACCAGATGACCGGTGCCACCGCCGGCCACACCTTCGTGAGCACGGCCAGTATCGGCGGCACCTGGATCACGGTGCGCTCAGGCGCCTACAACGGGGCACTGGTGGCCCAAGGTGCCACGCCGTTGAGCTGGACAGCCTCGGCGGGCGGCACGTACTTCATCCATTACAACACGAACTCGAGTTGCGGTACCGCCAGTACAGGCATGACCACCACGGTCCAGAACACGACGCCACCAGCCGCCTGCCTGAACAGCACCATGTACCCCACGTCCTCCTTCGCTGCTCCGGCACCGGGATCATCTGCCTACCAGATCAGCACCTGCCAATACCAGAGCGAATACAACCATATGACCGGCGCACCGGCGGGCAACACATTCACCTCCACGGCGAGCTTCGCGGGTACGTACATCACGGTACGTGCAGGCACGTACAACGGGACCGTGGTGGCCGCGGGCACCACGCCGCTGAATTGGACGGCCACCACGGGCGGCGCCTACTTCATCCACTACAACACGAACTCTTCATGCGGTACCGCGTCCTCATGCATGACCACCACGGTACAGAATACCACGAGCAACGACCTGTGCGCGAACGCCTTCACGGTCGCATCACTCCCGCATACGAGCGCGCTGGTATCCAATGCATCCGCGACGGATGACACGCCCTCCACTACCTGTAGCGGCCCCTACAAGAACCTGTGGTGGAAAGTAACCGGCATCTGCGGCACGATGACGGCCAGCACCTGCGGCGGTGGAACCAGCTTCGACACGGAGATGGCCGTGTTCACGGGTTCGTGCGGCTCGTTCACCCAGGTCGGATGCATCGACGACAATGGCCCCGCCTGCACCGGCCTGCAGGCCTCGGTCAGTTGGACCTCCCAGGCGGGCACTATATACTACATCAGTGTCGGCAGCTACGGCACCACCAGCGCCACCGGCAATGTGCAGTTGAACGTGACAGGCGCGGATGTGACCCCGCCTGGTATTACCTGCCCCGGTACACAGGCGGCTTGCAGCGCTTCGATGCCGGACTATACCGGCCTGGCGACAACAAGCGACAACTGCACCGCGACGGGCTCGATCAGCGTCACACAATCACCCATACCCGGTAGTGCCTTGGGGTTGGGGAACACAACGGTGACGCTGACCGCCACCGATGCGGCCAGTAATCAAGCGCAATGCACCTTCACCGTCAGCCAGCCTGATTCGGACGGGGACAACACAGCGGATTGCGCGGATGGCTGCCCGTCCGATCCGAACAAGACCGCACCCGGCCAGTGCGGTTGCGGCAACCCCGATACGGACACGGACACTGACGGCACGGCAGACTGCAATGACGGCTGCCCGAACGATCCCGCCAAAATCGGGCCCGGCATCTGCGGCTGCGGTGTGGCCGACACTGATTCCGACACCGACGGCACGGCTGACTGCAACGACGGCTGCCCGAACGATCCCGCCAAGACCGCGCCCGGCATCTGTGGCTGCGGTGTGGCCGACACGGACTCTGACACCGACGGCACGGCTGACTGCAACGACGGCTGCCCGAACGATCCCGCCAAGACCGCGCCCGGCATCTGCGGCTGTGGTGTGGCCGATACAGACACGGATACCGACGGCACGGCCGATTGCAACGACGGCTGCCCGAACGACCCCGGCAAGACCGCGCCCGGCATCTGCGGCTGCGGTGTGGCCGACACGGACTCTGACACGGACGGCACGGCCGATTGCAACGACGGCTGCCCGAACGATCCCGCCAAGACCGCGCCCGGCATCTGTGGCTGCGGCGTCCCCGACACGGACTCTGACACCGACGGCACGGCCGATTGCAACGACGGCTGCCCGAACGATCCCGCCAAGACCGCGCCCGGCCAATGCGGCTGCGGCAACCCCGACACCGATACGGACAGTGACGGCACGGCCGATTGCAATGATGACGACGATGACAACGACGGCGTTACCGACACCGCCGAGGCGGTCTGCGGCAGCGACCCACTGAACGCGGGCTCTACCTGCGAAGTGTGTGATGGGGTGGACAACGACCTGGACACCAGTGTGGACGAGGGCTTCATTGATACCGATGATGATGGATCGGCCGACTGTGTGGACCTTTGTCCGGCGGACCCGGACAAGACCTCGCCCGGCACCTGCGGCTGTTTCACCCCTGATGACGACACGGACGGCGACGGCCTGGCCGACTGCGTGGACCCCTGCCCGGAAAGTGCTGACAACCTGGACAGCGACGGTGACGGGACGCACGACTGCTACGATGCATGTCCCCTGGACCCGAACAAAGTGTACCCGGGCGCTTGCGGGTGCGGTGTGCCGGATACCGATAACGATGGCGATACCTATGCCGATTGCGTGGACGGATGTCCCGGGGACCCGATGAAGATCGGCCCAGGTGCCTGCGGATGTGGCATTCCGGAGACCGATACCGACGGCGATGCCAGCCCGGATTGCCTCGACACATGCCCCTACCTGTCGGGGCAGATCGGCGATCCATGTGATGACGGTGACCCGGCGACCTCCGATGACAGCATCACCGGTAGCTGCGGGTGCGCGGGCACGGACCCCGACCTGTGCATTCTGAACGAGGTGAGCCTGGAACTGGCCACCGACGGCCATGCCGCCGAGACCACCTGGGAGATCGTTCTGACGGGCTCCTCAGAAACGGTATGCAGTGGCGGTGGTTACGCGGACAACACGGCCATCACCGTCACGTGCTGCCTGGCCAATGGTTGCTACGGCCTGGTCGTGTATGACAGCGCGGGCGATGGTATCAGCCCAGGGGGCTTCACGCTGCGCGATGCGGACGGCCGGCGCATCATCGATAATGCGGGCAACGGCGCCCTGTTCGCCTATGATAGCAGCGCCCCGTTCGGCTTCTGCGTGCCCATTGGCGGCAATGCGCTGATGGCCGGCAGCTGCGATGTGCAGGACGCCACGCCGAACACCGTGCTACGCGCGGTGATCGACCCGGCGGTCACGGCGCAGTACGGTGTGAGCAACGCCAACAGCGGGTACCAATTCTGGTTCTTCAACCCGCATGGCGGCTACAATCGGCGCATCGCGCTCACGCACGCCAGCCCGGGTAGCGGGTATCCGGGCGGTTCACCTGTGGCGGAACGATGCTCATACCTGCGGTTGAGCCAGATGCAGACCTACCCCATCCCGCTCGATGTGCCGCTGAACGTTCGCGTACGCGCGCAGATCAATGGCGTGTACAACGAATTCGGCCCCGCCTGCCGCCTCCTGCTGCCCACACCAGGCTGTCCCAACGTGCAACTGACCACCACCGCCACTCCGGTGATCTCCTGTGGTGCCACCGGCCTCAGCCACAGCAGTGCCGTCTGGGCGGATAATGTGACGAGCGCCACCAACTATCAGTTCGAGTTCAGCCGGCCGGGATACACGCGCCGCATTGCGTCGTCCACACGGTCCCAACAGCTCAACTTCGTGACCTATCCGCTGTTGAACAACACCTGCTACAACGTGCGGGTGCGCGTGAGCTTCGATGGTGGCACGACCTATTGCCCCTTCGGGCCCACCTGCACGATCACGATGGGCACCGCGATCTGTGACTTCGGGGCGATGGCCCCGGTGGACGATGGGGCCGCGGTCGGTACATTTTCAGCTGAAGCGCGGATGCGGCTATGGCCCAACCCGACGAACGGCCAGGAGGTGAGCATCACCCTCCGTGGATTCGCCACCCCGGACGAGGGCCCTGCACATGTCCTGTTGCTGGACGGTACCGGCAGGCAGGTCCATCAGGCCATGGTGGCACTGGAGAGCGGCCACGGTACGGCGGTCCTCGCTCTGCCGACGGATCTCGCGCCCGGCCCGTACCTGGTGCAGGTTCAGGCGGGCGGTCAGCGGATCATCGAGCGCTTGATCCTGCAGCGATAAGGACAGCTTAGCGCCAGCGGTCGTTGAGCCCCCACCGGAGGTCCGGTGGGGGCTTCGTTCTTCAGGCGGCCCGGCCGCTCGCCGAAGACAACAGGGCTGATCCGCCAGCACGCCTCCGCGCGAACCCTTCAAGGGCTTCCGCGTAGAACGGGCGCCGGATCGAGCTATCGCGTACCCAACAATGAGCCGGGGGGGTGAACAGGTCGATCGGCCACGAACAAGAAAAAATGATGAAAAGAACGATCCGTTCACTCCGGTATGCGCTGGCCGGATGCCTGGTGACCGCCCTGCAATCACCAGAGGCCGCTGCGCAAATGGTGAGCACTTACACGTTCGCGCAGAGCAGCGGAACGTTCAGCACCATCACGGGCGGCACACAGCTCGGCAACGGCGACCTGGACAACCAGACCTACACAGTGAACCTGCCCACGCCATTCTGGTTCTCGGGCGCCTATCGGTCCACGGCCTATGTCTCGGCCAACGGCTTCATCACCTTCGGCCTCGCGCCGAGCGGTACGAACTACACGCCCATCAGCAGCAATGCTGGCTATGCTGGCGCGATCTCGGCATTCGGTGCGGACATCGAGACACTGGGCAGCGGATCGAACCGGGAGATCCGGTGGCAGCAGACAGGCGATGAGATCATTTTCCAATGGCGCCGATTCAGGCGCAACGGCGTTACTGAGGAGTTCCGGTTCCAGATCCGCCTGAACACGGCCAACGGACAGATCAGCACGGTGTACCAATTGGACAGCGGCCCGGGCAATGGGACCAGCCAGCAACCCGAGGTGGGGCTCCGCGGATCCGAAATCTCCACGTCGCTGCACAGGAACAACCGGCGTGTGGAGAGCGGCACCGAGACCTGGGCCACCAGTTTGGGGGGCAACGCATTCAACAGTAAGATGCGTTTCACAGGCAGCAACCCGGCCAAGAGTTTCGCCGATGGGCAGACCTACACCTGGACGCCCCCCTGCATGAGCCCCCAGGCATCCGTAATACCCGGTGCCACGGATTGTGCGGCAGGAACATTCAGCGTGCAGGTACAGGTTACCGCGCTCGGTGGGGCCGATAACGTGGACATCATCGCTTCTCCTGGAGGAACGCTGCATAGTGGGGTTGGCCTGGGCACCTATGTCTGTGGCCCTTTCGCCAACGGCACCCCGGTCTCCCTCATGGTACACCACACGGGCAATTCCGCGTGCGACCTCGCCTTGGGCAGCTTCGTGAACAATGTGAATTGTATGGCCAATGGGGCCTGCCTTTCCAGCCCGTACATGGCCATACCCGACAACGGGTGCGGATCCGGCACCGCGCTCAACGCCGGCATCCAGATCAGCGGGTTCAACACCAGCTTGGGCA
>Ga0138256_10005435_pt1 | contig 13473 bp, 8 predicted proteins | sample KNB2016incub_MG_FD_105486 | JGI IMG/M metagenome (GOLD analysis project Ga0138256, IMG submission 105486) | Active sludge microbial communities from wastewater in Klosterneuburg, Austria - KNB2014incub_MG | ecosystem: Engineered > WWTP > Activated sludge > Unclassified | place: Austria...
AGAGGCCTCCTACCGCCACAAGAAGCAGACGGGCGGTGCCGGCCAGTTCGGCGAAGTGCATCTGCGGATAGAGCCATACATGGAAGGAATGCCAGAACCGACGGGCGTCAGTCTTCGGGGCAAGGAGATCCATCCCCTGCCCACAGGCGGCTCCTTGGTTTTCTACAACTGTATCGTCGGCGGTGTGATCGACAACAAGTTCATGCCGAGCATTCTAAAGGGTATCATGGAGAAGATGAACAAAGGACCCCTGACGGGATCTCCGGCACGCGACATCCGTGTGATGGTGTACGATGGAAAGATGCACCCGGTGGACAGCAACGACATCAGTTTCAAGATCGCCGGCCTAATGGCCTTCAAGGACGCGTTCACCCAGGCGGACCCACTGCTCATGGAGCCGATCCACGAGATCGCTGTGCGCGTGCCCGAGGACTTGATGGGTGATGTGATGACCGATCTTCAAGGCCGACGTAGCGTGATCATGGGTATCGAGTCCGAAGGTCGTTCGCAAGTGATCCGCGCGCACACGCCGCTGGCGGAACTGGACCGGTACAGCACCACCTTGCGAAGTCTCACCCAAGGACGCGGTACCTATACGGAGGTGTTCCACGCCTACCAGCCCGTGCCTCAGGAACTTCAGCACCGGTTGATCGGTCAGCACAAGGAAGAGGCCGTCGAAGCCTGACCTGTATGCACCCGATCGCGCGTGAAAGCCCGGCGATACCGGGCTTTCACATTTGGTGCGTGGATGGATCCTGCGAACTTTGTGGACCCTAGAAGATCCTTCGCATGGCAGTGGAAAAGGTGGATGTGATCGTGATCGGCGCAGGACCGAGCGGATGTGTGGCCGCAGCGCACCTGGCCCGACAAGGCCGCAAGGTGCTCGTGCTGGAAAAGCAGGTCTTTCCGCGCCTCGTGGTCGGCGAAAGCCTTCTTCCGCGCAGCATGGCGCATTGGGAGGAGACGGGCCTGTTACCAGCGCTCGAAGCACAGAACTATGCCCCGAAATTGGGCGCGCGTTTCGTGCGCGGTGCAGAACTCATCGACCTGCGTTTCGGCGAGAACTTCACGCAAGGGTGGACGCGCACCTGGCAGGCGCCACGGGCCCATTTCGACAAGACCGCCGCCGATGCCACCGCCGCCCAAGGTGTGGATATCCGCTATGGCATAAGCGCGGAACGCGTTGATCTCGAAGCTGACGAGCGTGTGATCGTGCAGGCACGCGACGCCAACGGCGACCACTCCTTCCAAGCCCGATACCTCATCGACAGCAGCGGTTACGGGGGCACCTTGGTGAAATTGCTCGGGCTGCGCGACGACAAATGGCCCAACCCGCGCATGGCCGCATACACCCACGTTCGGGAACGTGACCGCGACAGTTGGAGAGATGCCATGCAGATCACGTTCGAAGTGATGGCCGTTGACCTTTGGTTCTGGGTGATCCCGTTCTCAGATGGTACCACCTCGGTCGGCTTCGTGGGGGATCCGCGCCACTTCGATCCGTTCACGCCAGGTCGACCTGTCGCCGAAGCTTTCACTGAAATGGTCCTGCGCTCCGAGAATTTCCGGGAACGGTTCCAAGATCAGGCCCCACTTTGGGAGCCTCATGTGATCCGCGACTACAGCCACTACAACGAAAAATTGTACGGCCGCAATTACGTGCTCACGGGCAACTGCGCCGGATTCCTGGACCCTGTGTTCTCGAGCGGCGTGATGCTCGCCACGGAGAGCGGCCTGCTCGCGGCCAAGCTGGTGGAACGGATCCTACAGGGCGATGCGGTGGATTGGGAAAAGGAGTATAGTGAGCACATCCGTCACGGTGCGGCCGTGTTCCGCAGTTACATCGAGGGTTGGTACAACGGTGACTTGCAGACCATCTTCTTCAGTCCAACTATGGAGCCCCGTGTCAAGGAACAGATCGTCTCGGTGTTGGCCGGCTATGTGTGGGACATGCAAAACCCGTTCGTGAAACGGCATGACCGCATCCTTTCCCAATTGGCTTCGTTGATCAAAGCGGGGAATGGTGCGACCGTCGTCGCACCCTGAGCGCCGTTAATTTTTTCCTCGCTTTGCCTTGGGCATGGGCACCGGAGCCTCGTTCTCCTTCCTGTCGTTAGAGGGGTCCATATCCGCCAGGCGACCGGCACTGAAGAGCTCGACTTTCGTCCAGACACCCGGCACGCGCAACGTGTAAGTTGGATCCGGCCAGGACCAGGGGCGTGCGCTATTGAACGAGAAGTGCTCACTGCCTGCGGGTTTCGCTCCACGCATGAGTGAAAGCGGGATGCTGATCACGGTGCTGTCGCCTTTGGCATCGGTCAATTTCACATCCACCGGCATCACCATAGCACCCAATCGCCGAAGACGGATCTGTGTGCTATCTCCGGCACTGACCAGGGTATCCACACCATAATCCGTGACCCGCGTGGTATTTATCCATTCGTCGAAGTACCAATCCAATTCCAGGCCGCTCGCTTTTTCCATGCTCCGCTCCAGATCCACCGGCATCGGGTGTTTGAACCGGCAAGCATCGAAGTACCGCAAGAGACCTTGCCGCATGGTGGTATCACCGATCACGTACCCGAGTTGCTGAAGGAACATTTCGCCCTTGCTGTAGGCCGTGATACCATAGGCGCGATTGGTCTCAAAATGATCGCCGTGGACGCTCATGGGTTCGTGTTCAGGCATCGCCATCAGCGCGCGATAACCTTCATATGCGCTGGCGTGCGGATCCGCAGTGCCGCCAAATAAGTGCTGCATCACTTTCGACCCAGCATATTCCGTGAACCCCTCGTCCATCCAGGGGAAATGGCCTTCGTCGCTCGCCAGTACGCCATAGTACCAACTATGCACGCTTTCATGCACGCTCACGCCCACCAAACTCCCCAGCTTCCGTTTACCGGTGATCAGAGTAAGCATGGGGTATTCCATGCCGCCGTCCCCGCCCTGTGCGATGGTGTATTCGGACCAGGGGTAGCGGCCGAACTGTTCGGACATGAACTGGAATGACCGCACCATGTGCGCCGGTAGTTGTTCCCATTCTGCGCGAAGTTCCGGGGTGTCCTGAAAGAAGAAGCGCAACAAGGGACCGTTGGGGACCTGCGCGGTGATCTGGGCGAATTCCTGATCGGCGACCCAGGCCACGTCATGCACGCTATCCGCTCTAAAATGCCACTGGGTGCGGCCGTCGCCCCCTCGCACGCGAGCCTGTTCGGGCGCATACCCATGTCCGACCTCCTCGGGGTTCTGCAATACGCCGGTAGCCGCAACGGTGTACGAACTGTCAAGAGAGATCTCCAGGTTATAGTTGCCCCATTCCCCGTAGAACTCACGACCCACATAGGGCTCGGCATGCCATCCACGCGCATCGTAGGCGGCCACCTTGGGGTACCACTGGGCCATGCTATAGGCCACCCCTTCCACATTATTGCGCCCCGATCGCCGAACCTGTACAGGCACTTGACCACTGAACAGCAATTCGACCTCACCAGTACTACCCGGAGGAATGGCGCTGGCCAATCGAGCACGCAGAACCGTGCCCAAATGCTCCAATCGCACGGCCTTTCCGGCTTGTGTCATGCTGCCAACGCGCAGTTCGCCTTGCTCCTCCGGCGCGAGCGCCGCGATCCGCGAGCCCACCCGCGGATCCGGATCCGAGATGGTGCGTGATCGCACGTCCATTTCGCTGCCCGGCCTGAACGCGTTGAAGTAGAGGTGGAACCAAAGTTCCTGGATGGTGTCCGGACTGTTGTTGGTATAGCGCAGGCTCTCGGTGCCCGTGAAACGATGGGTCTGAACGTCCAGGTCCACCGTCAGCGCTACTTGGATCCACTGCTGCCAGCGGTCGCACTGGCCCATGGTCGGAGAAGAAGAAAGTAAAGCGGCGGCGGATGCGGCCACGTAAAAGGAACGGGCAAAGGTCATGGGGCAAAGATGGTATCCCGCCCGATGCCCCGTTCGCGTGCCCGGTGATAACCAGCGCGATCCGGGGCGAACGCTCAGGACAGGAGGCGCTGGCGCAACGCGAACTCCAACTGCCGGTTCGATTCGAGCAATTGCTGAGTGTAGGCGGTGCGATCCCGTTCAGCGCGAACTTCCGAGAAGGCCGCGTTGACGAGATGGCGCACCTGGTCCGGGTCCCATGGTTTGGTGATGTAGTTGATGACCCCGCCCTGATTGATGGCATCGACCAGAGCCTGTAGATCGGAATAGCCGGTAAGAAGCATGCGACGCACCTGCGGAAAGTGGTCGCGCACCAGCCTCAATAACTCACTACCGGTGGTGCCTGGCATGCGTTGATCGGTGATCAGTACATCCACCCCCCGGTTGGAGAGGAAAAGCCAAGCTTCCTCCATTCCCGAGGCGGTCATCACATCGAACTCCTTTCTGAAGGCGGCATGGAACGCCTGGCGGTTGCCTGCGTCGTCATCCACGAACAGGACCCGGGGGATATCGGTGCGGCCGTCGATGTCAAGTATGCGTGCGGACATGGAACTGGCGCTGCGTGGGGGTTGCAACGGACTTTAGCTACGCGAGCTGAACCGTAGAGGTTACGCATCAAAGACCGGATTGTTGAAAAATTGTTCATAATCCAACGATTTTTAGCTTTGAACCGCCAAGCACTCTTTGGCACCGCTCCGGTACGAACTCTTCAGGAACAATGGACAAGGTCCTCGACGCGCTGAAGCGTGGGGAGAAGGGTTATGTGCATCAGCACATACCGCTCTTCTTCCGCCTTGCCCTGCCTGACGACCGCAAAGCCCTGGCAACCCTGCTCGCCGAGCAGCCGCTGCTCCAAGTCCACGATACCCTGCTGAGCCAACTGGCCGAATTGGTCCGGGCGCTGGATCCGTCCAAGCGGTTCACCAAGGAAAGTCTGCGGGAGGCTGCGCTGGCCCATTTGGGCAGGACCGCCTCCGAGGAATACGGCGTCTGGGTCTACTACCCATGGAGCCAACGCCTGGTGCATCTATTGGACGAGGAGGAATTCACCCGTGTGCGCACGGACCGGAACCGAAACAAGATCACAAGGGACGAACAGAACACCCTAGCCGCCAAACGGATCGGCGTGATCGGGCTCTCGGTGGGGCAATCGGTCTGTCTCACCATGGCCTTGGAGCGAAGCTTCGGGGAGTTGCGCATCGCCGACCACGATCATCTGGACCTGAGCAACCTGAACCGCCTCCGCAGTGGGGTGCATCGACTCGGCTTGGCCAAAACAGTGAACGTGGCCCAGGAGATCGCGGAGATCGACCCCTTTCTCCGTGTGACCTGCTTCCACGAAGGGATCAACGCGGACAACATCGATGGTTTCCTGACCCAAGGCGGAAGGCTCGATGTGTTGGTGGAGGAATGCGATAGTGTGGACATCAAGATCCTCGCTCGCCAGCGCGCCAAAGCCCACGGTATACCCGTGGTGATGGATACCAGCGACCGGGGCATGATCGATGTGGAACGGTTCGACATCGACCCCACGCGGCCGATCATGCACGGATCGGTGGAGCACCTCGACCTGGACCTCGCCGCCAAGGCGCGCACCATCGAGGAGAAGCTTCCGTTCGTGATCCCAATGATGGGCCTCGATAAGTTGAGCGGTCGCATGAAGGCCAGCATGCTCGAGATCGAGAGCAGCGTAACCACCTGGCCACAGCTAGCCACCAGCGTGGTGATGGGTGGCGCTGCCGTGGGCGACGTCTGCCGGAGGATCTTGCTCGATCAACATAAGGAAAGTGGACGTTGGTTCCTTGACCTGGAATACTTGATCCCTTGTGCAGTGGGAACGAGCGTAGAGCGCGCCGGGCCTCGACCGACCCCTGAACCACTGTCGGGCCTGGAAATGGAGCGTATCCGGGAACGGTGCATAGAGATCCTCCACACCACCGAGCCTCTTTCATTGACGCACGCACGGGCGATCGCGGAGGCAGGTGCGTTGGCGCCATCCGGCGGCAACGATCAACCGTGGCGTTTCTACTACGATGGATCGGCCCTGTTGCTCTTTCATGATACCGCGATAAGCCATTCCGAACTCGATGGTGCCGACCTTGTGCCGACCATCGGGCTGGGGGGCTGTCTGGAAAATATGCTGCTCAAAGCGCGATCCCTTGGGATCAATTTGCGGCCTGACCTCTATCCCCTGAAGGACGAACCCCGTCTCGTGGCCATTTTGGCGGCCGGTCGCCCGGATACCGTGTTGGTCGATCCGTTGGCAGGGATGATCGCCGAGCGATGCACGAACCGACGCATGCCTTCCCAGATCGCGATCGCTCCCGCTGACCTGGCCGCATTGGTCGATGCAGGTAGCGCCATCTCAGGGTGTGCTGTGCAGGTCCTGAGTTCGAAGGATGATCTCGACAGTATCGCGGAGATGGTGGGAATGGCCGAACGTATCCGGATCCTGAACCCGATCGGTCATGAAGAGTTGTTCCGCCGCGAGGTGAGGTGGACCAAGGAGGAAGCGCAACGCACCCGCGATGGCCTTGATCTGGACACTTTTGAAATGAGCCTGGCACAGCGCACTGCATTGGGCGTGGCCGCCGACAGGGAAGCGATCGGACTGGTGCGGTCATGGAAGGGTGGAATGGGCTTTACGCGCATCTCCGGCGATGCCATCCGAGCATCGAGCTCGGTGGTTCTGATCAGCGGTGCTGACGCCGGAGCGACCAACGCACTTCATGGCGGCCGGTGCATGCAACGCGTATGGCTCGCCGCAACGAGCCTTGGGCTAGCTGTACATCCCATCTCCGCCCCCATCCTTCTGGCGCACCACGTTCGGTTCGGTGGAGGTCATGGACTGGACCAGGAGGAGCAACGCGGGATCCTGGACTGCTTTCAGCGTATGCGGCAACTATTCCCCAAGGCCGCTGGCGAGCCGCTCTTCCTGATGCGCCTAGCACATGCGGATCCGCCCTCCGCGCGTAGCTTGCGCAGGCCTTTGGAGGCGATGTTCGCTCAACGTGGATCACAAAGCGTTCGACCATGAAGGACACACTGCACCTGATCGCTTTCAAAGCCCCCGACAGACCGGACCTGTGCGCTGAATTCCTGCATCAGCACGAACTGGTCCTCGCAGAGTTGGGGATCCCTCTGGTCGTCAAAGCCGACGAGTCGTGGATCCATGATCCGTTCTGTTATGTGATCGTGGCTACCCACCCCACGGAGGGGATGGTCGGAGGCATCCGCTTGCAGCTCGATCACAACCCCGAGCGCAGCCTTCCACTGGCAGCATCCCTGTCCAGCCTCGCGCCGGATATCCACGCTGTGCTGGATCAATTGCGGCCCTTCGGGAATGGCGAGGTATGTGGCCTTTGGAGCGCGAGCCGCTATGCGAACCGTGGGGTCACTGTTCTCTTGAGTTTGGCGGTCACGACCATCGCTCCGATGGTCGGCGCGAACCGATTGGTTTGTTTTGTGGGGCATCACACCAAACGCCACCCGGAAAGGAACGGGTTCGTTGCGATGACAGGCATTGGCGATCGCGGCGTGTTCGATTACCCCACTTCGGAGTTCCGGTCCGTTGTTATGGTGAACCCGGATACCATTCTGCTGCCGTATGCGGACCACGATCACCGGAAAGCGATCTACAGCTTGCGGCTTCGGCCGGACCAAACGCGGGAGGAACAACCGGCGCGCCTGCAACTCGAGGTCCGTTATGATCTGATCGTCGCGGCCGGGGTCATCGATCTCGTCGCGTACCGAATGATCTCCGAAGAGCGGTTGCGGTATACCGGCTAGCGCCACGAGGCCCGCAACCTCCGGCCCATGGGGAACGTAGGAGCGGCCGATGAAAGCTCTCCGCGCGTGCGCTACCGCCCTCTTGCTCGGGTGGTGCGCCGCTTCGTATTCCATTGGCTCCGGTCCGGTGGCCTTCCATGATCACCAGCGTCGTCTTCCCATCGGACAAAGCCTGGAGATCTTCGCGGACAGCACAGGCTCCATGGCCTTGGAAGATGTCATCCGCGTCGATCGCTTTGAAGCCCTCGGCATGGAGGTCCCCAATTTGGGCGTGAGCGGCTCCACCTTCTGGGTGAGGACATTGGTGCGGAACCAGAGTTCCTATGACCATGTCGTTCTATCCTTGGAGTATGCGGAGATCGATGCGCTCGACCTGTATCTTTCTATGGATGGGAGGATCGAGCGGTTGGCCACGAAAGGTCAATCCGTACCTGCCGCAATGCGCGCTGGCGCAGACCCGGAGTTCGCCTTCGACCTTCCCATTCCGAAAGGGAGTTCCGGAGAGGTCTTCATGCGCATACAGAGCACCAAGCAGCTCCAGCTTCCTATCGTGCTCCGCACGCCGCAGGAACTTACCGCGAACCGCTCGCGCCGGAACCTGATCCTCGGCGTCTACATCGGCATCATGCTGGTGATGGCGCTTTACAACCTCTTCATCTTCTTCTCGATCCGGGACAAGAGCTACTTGTACTACGTCCTGTACATCCTTAGCGTGACCTCCACGCAACTGGCGTTCACCGGTATCGGTCCGTTCTACCTGTGGCCCGGCAACACCTGGCTCTCTACTTCAGCAACGGTGATCCTCACCCTATGCACCGCAACGCTGGGCTTCGAGTTCGCCAGACAGTTCATCCACACCCGACGGCACACCCCTCTTTTGCATCGCATTGGTCCGGTATTCTATATCCTCTTTGCCGGTTGCATCTTCCTACAGCAGTCGGGACAGGCCGTGATCGCCTACCAAATGGCGCAGGGCCTCTCAGGGATCTCGGCCCTCTACGTGCTGGCTATGGCGTTCCTGGCTTGGCGACGCGGCTCGCGACAGGCTTTCTTCTTCCTTATGGCCTGGAGCGCGTTCCTCATCGGTGTGGTCGTCTTCGTGGTGAAAGACCTTGGCGCACTTCCTTACAACGATCTCACGACCTACACGATGCCGATCGGTTCGGCGATCGAGTGTGTGCTACTGAGCTTCGGTCTCGCCGATCGCATCAACATCCTCCGGCGCGAAAAGGAACAGTCCCAGGCCGAAGCATTGCGCATATCGTTGGAGAACGAACGGATCATCCGCGAGCAGAACGCCATGCTGGAGGTGAAGGTGACCGAGCGGACCGTCGCCTTGCAGGAAAGCAACGATCATCTCAAGCGCACACAGACCCAACTCGTGAACGCGGAGAAGATGGCCTCCCTCGGTCAACTCACTGCGGGCATCGCGCACGAGATCAATAATCCGGTGAACTTCATCTCCAGCAATATCCCACCCCTGCGCAGGGACATCGGTGATGTGCTGGAAGTGCTCGCCGAGTATCGAGAGCGGGGATCGAAGATCGATGACCCTTCGCTGGCGGAACTGCGCGCCAAGGAGAAGAGCCTTGACCTGGATGGTTCCATCACGGAACTCGATGCCATCATCCGAAGCATCGAGGAGGGCGCAGGCCGAACGGCCGAGATCGTACGCGGTCTTCGGAACTTCAGCAGGCTCGACGAGGACGACCTGAAACTGGCCGATCTCAACGAAGGCATCCAGAGCACGTTGCTCGTTCTCGCGCCGCAGCTAAAGGAACGTGTACGGATCGATCTGGACCTGGCGGCTCTTCCCGCGGTGGAATGCCACCCCGGCAAACTGAACCAGGTGTTCATGAACATATTGAACAACGCCGTGCAGGCTATCCTGGGGCAGCAACGCTCGGATGAGGGCCGCGTGCAAGTATGTTCCCGTGTGGTCGGCGACCAGGTGGTCATCAGCATTTCGGACGATGGACCAGGCATCCCACCGAGCGTGATCGGTAAGGTGTTCGATCCCTTTTTCACCACAAAGGACGTGGGAGAAGGCACCGGTCTGGGACTTTCCATCGCCTTCAGCATTGTGGAGAAACACCACGGCAAGATCACTGTGGATAGTGTTCCGGGCGCTGGTGCCGCTTTCCATGTGACCCTACCCCTAGTGCAAACCAACGAGGCCCGCAAACGCGCCTGATCGATGAACAAGGAACGGATCAAAGTGCTCTACCTCGATGATGAGGAGGGGAACCTCGTCGCCTTTCGAGCCAATTTCCGCCGCGATCTGGACGTCTTCACGGCGACCACCGCTGAGGAGGCCCTCGCCCTCCTCGATCGGGAGCACATTCCCGTGGTGATCTCCGATCAGCGCATGCCATTGGTCACGGGGGTCGATTTCCTCGCCCAAGTGAAGCAGCGTCATCCGAACACCATCCGGATGCTCCTGACCGGCTATGCCGACATACAGGCCGTGATCGATGCGGTGAACAAAGGCCGCATATACGCTTACGTGACCAAGCCGTGGGATGCGAGCGACCTTCTCTTGCGCATTCAGCAGGCCAACGAGGTGTACGGTCTGCGAGCGGACCGCGAGCGCATGTTCCGGCGCTACGAACAGGTGTTCGCTTCGTCCGGCGATCCGATCGTGATCGTGGACGAAAAAGGCGCGATCCACGAGGCGAATCCGGCGACAGAGAAGCTGTTCGGGATCGATCGCGCGCGGATCCTGGCCCTTCATATGAACGATCTGCTGGAGGAACCGGGATCCCTGCGGCGTTCACTTTCCGGCAGACGCCGTGGACGCGCTTTCCAGAACGTGGACCTTACCCTACGCACTCCTTCCGGCCATACGGTGGACGGGCTGCTCACGATCAACTATCTCGGCCTGAGCGATGCTGGCGACCGCTTGTTCCAAGCGATCATCAAGGACATCACGGATCGGCGACAAGAGGAACAACGGCTGGTGAAACTGAACGCGGACCTTGACCGCCGTGTGGCCGTGCGCACCCGTCAGCTACTGGAGGCCCTGGAAGACCTGGGCTCCTTCTCCTATACGGTGGCCCATGACCTGCGCTCCCCTTTGAAGAACATACTCGCCCTGAGCGAACTGGTGAAGGAACAGAGCGCGAAGAGCGACCCGGCCCAACAAGAGGTCACCGAACGCATCCACCGCGGAGCCTCGCGCATGATCGACCTTGTAGATGACCTGCTCCGATTCTCCCAGAGCAACAACCGCGAACTGCAATGCGGCGAGGTGCGGTTGCGACCGTTGGTACAAGAGGTGATCGACGAGATCCCCAACGCCGCGCACAACCCCGCTCTGAAGAATTCAGTACCCGAAGGAACTTTGGTCCATGCCGACGCCGCCATGCTGAAAGTGGTTCTGGTGAACCTTCTCTCCAATGCTGTGAAGTTCACCCGGCAGGTGGAAAACCCCGCGATCGAGGTGGGCAGCGAAGCCGAGGAAGGACGCATGCGGTTCTGGGTGCGGGACAATGGAGTGGGCTTCGATAGCACCGGCAGCAAGGCCGTGTTCGGGGCGTTCAAACGCATGCACCGGGCCGATCAATTCGAAGGCAGCGGCATCGGGCTCGCTATTGTGCAGCGCGTGATCAACAAGCACGGCGGCGATGTATGGGCGGACAGTACGGTGGGTAAAGGCACCACCATCACCGTCCAACTACCGGACAGCGCCCCCGAGCAACGCCAACTTCTTTTCGCTTCCTAGGCTTCGCTACGGCTGGACCAACCGGAGCTTGAGGCCGGGTAGCTCATCGATCACGATCGAGTAGACACCGCTCGTTAATCGGTGCGTGGCGATCTCCAAACGATCGGACATCGACGAGATCCGCTCCGATCGCGCAACTCGTCCCGCAGCGTCCAATATCGAGATCCGGTAGCTGCCCGGGGCCATGCCGACCAATATCACTTCTTCCCCATTGGAGGGATTCGGGACCAGTTGCAACTGGGTCGCCTGAGGTGAGCTCACCGACGTGGCAATGAACGTATACACGCCTTGCGGATCGGCCCCGTGCGCCAAACCTGTAATGCTCGGCGTGTTCGCGTCAAGCGTGACGATATAGTAGCTCAACATGGGTAGACCCGGGTGGTCCACCAGGATCCTGTAAGTACCGTAGAGTACGTTCTGGAACTGGAACACGCCGTTCGCATCGGTGCGAACATAACCGGCGAGGTTCGCGTCAGGCCAATGCTCCAGGGCGATGCCTTGGTCGGGCCACGGGTCTCCAGGACCTTCGCTGCGAACAATGCCCAGATCGCCCAGATAGCCTTCCAGATAGCCCGTTCCGTTCAGGTTGCCAATACTCACCAATTGGATGTCCGCTACCATGGTGGTATCGCAGAGCGAATGCACTACATCGGCGTAACCCCAGTAGTAGGTGCTCGTGTGGTAGCTGGTGGCCGTTCCGGGGTAAAGCCCGGCGTCCGGGATGGCGCGCACCAGGTATTGGCCGATGGGTTGTGCCGCGAACGCATAGTCCCCACCTGCACCAACGGCGATGGAATCGATGCGTACCGACCCGGTGGCATTGAGACCGTACTCATAGAGCTCCACACCTCCGCCGGTGACAGCCGCGCCAAGTGTGTCGTTGACCGTTCCACTGATCTCCACAGTGCCTGGCGGGCAGCTCACGACCCAGATCTGTAGGTCGCGGCGGCTGCGGCCCACAACCACGCCGTTGCGCCATTCCTCCACTGCATAGGCTACCACATAGGCTCCTAACGTGCTCGGGGTGGCACAATGATTACCGGTGTTGGGATCCAGCGCATGACCAGTGGTGGATGGGAACGGATCAATGCTGCTGTACCCAGGCAGGTAAACCAGCGGCGCGCCAAGTGCTCCCAAAGGCGCGGTCATGCTATAGACAAGGGAATCGCCGTCGGGATCATAACCAGTGTTGGCGATGCATACCGGAGTGTTGGCACACACGAACGGCCCGGTGAGTTCTTGGAAGATGGGTGAAGAATTACCGGGTTGGTTGAGATTGTCCAGGGAGGCCGTGATCAACATATCCTGAAGATCAGGGTCGAGCACGTTCAAGAGCGTCGAGTTCCGACAGCACAGCGCCCATGAAAAAGTCCAATCCGCACACGCCGAGAGTGTTATCGTGTCCCGGTAGTAAATAAGGTCGGCACCCGGGAAACCACCTCCTTGGCAGGTGGTCAACAACCCATTGCATCCGGAGGTCATCTCCGCGGTGTCGGTCTGGACCAGGGTGGCGGTCCCGGCACCACAACTGGATGTGTATTCCACAAGAAAGGTCGAACCAACGCCGATCCCCTGGCAATCGCGCCAAACCGCGAGGCGTAACACATAGTCGTTACCGCCCAGCCATGAATAAGAGAGTTCGGCCCCCATCAAGTGTGTGGCCTGAACAGGTGCTGCGTGCAAGAGCACTAGGAACGTAGCGGTGCAGGCAACGGTGCGAACGAATGCGGGGAGGCGCATGATCGGGGGTTATACCCGTAAAGTAAACAGAACCCCGGAACATGCTCAGGACCGCAGACCCTGTAACCCTTGTGATCCATGCCCCGTAGCAAGAGCCACCCCAGGATCGGAACACCGGGCCCGCCCCATGTATACCCAACGAACCATGCGACACATCGTGCTAACCACCGGGATCCTGCTCTGCCTTACTCAGGTGGCCCAGGCCCAAGCTAAAAAAGGGAAGTTGGTCGACCGTCGTGATCAAGCCGAAGGGTGGTACCTGCCCATCCATGGCCAGG
>Ga0138256_10005437_pt1 | contig 13467 bp, 11 predicted proteins | sample KNB2016incub_MG_FD_105486 | JGI IMG/M metagenome (GOLD analysis project Ga0138256, IMG submission 105486) | Active sludge microbial communities from wastewater in Klosterneuburg, Austria - KNB2014incub_MG | ecosystem: Engineered > WWTP > Activated sludge > Unclassified | place: Austria...
GCCAGGAGGCTGTCGATTTCGCCGCGACTGGTAAACGCGATCATGTCGATCTCGCCGTTCCGCAACATCTGCGTACCCCGTTCGAGCCCTTGCGTTTCACGAGCCGTGACATAGGCCGGGACGCGCTTGGTCTTCAGGCCAATCGCCTCGAGGTCGCGGATAAAATCCGGCACGACCGCCGGTTCTTCCATGCCGATGACATCCGGCGCTGGAACCAGCACCGTCCCGCTAGTGATGCCGCGACGTTTTAGTTCTTCGACAATGCCTATCGGGCTGGGGGCGACAGGCACCAGCGCCGGCGTGATCCCGGCCTGCTCAAGCAACCGGGCATCATTACCGATCGCCGCAGACTTCAACTGCCGGACGTCATTCGCGCCAAGGCCCAGCGCCTCGAGACGATTGAGATAGGCCTCAATCCCGTTGCGGCTCGTGAACGCGATCCAGTCGTACTTGTCGCGCTCGCGCAGCACCTCGTCGAATACCTTGTAGTCGGGCACCGGCTCGATGTAGATCGTCGGCATCCAGACCGGGCGTGCGCCACGCTCGATCAGCAGTTGACCCAGACGACCCGCATAGTTGCGCGGCGCCGTGAAAAGCACGGTTTTGCCATATAACGGCAGCGATGCGCGTTCGATCAGGTCGGTCGTGCGCGCCTTGGCGCTAGGCTCCGCGGCGAGCAGAGGTGCCAGCGAGCCGAGCACCATGAGCAGAATCAGACGGCTCGCTACTTTTATGCAATTGCGCATGGTTACCCCCGTTAAGCAGCGTTCGACGAACGCTTTGACAGTTTGCGCCGAGCCCGGCGCACTCAGAAAAAACGGGGTCAGAGCTCAAGCTTTGACCCCGACCTGTCTTTCGGTGCCGGTCAGTCGGCGATAACGCCGGTACGCCCGCGCTTCCACAACTGGTAGACCGCATAACCTTCGCCGAGCGTCGTGTCGAAGTAGTAGATCTGCTCGGGCTGGATGCGGATCAGGTCGAAGCGCCGCAAGGAGCGTTCTTTCGTCACGCGTACCAGGTTGTACTTGTCGACAGCGACACTGAAGCGCGGATCAGATGAGGGAATCACTTCGGCCGTGCCATTGATCTGCGCACTGCGCCACAGCTTGGCACCACCCTCAGCGAGGGTCCAGCCGGCGAAATGCACCGCACTGATGTTCGGATTCAGGCGAATCTGCAGCAGCTTCTCGGTGCCGACTTCAGAAACGACGTAGAGCACCTTTTCTTCCTTGTCGAGCACCATGTCCACGGTCGTCGCGAGTGGCTTGTTGTTGAGAGCCGTGGTCAGCGCAAAACGCTCGCGGCCCGGCAGGAACTCGACGATCTTGTCCCAGATCTTTTCCTGGGACAGCTGTATCGAGCTGCGCGCCATCTGCCGGGTAGCGGAAGCGACGGTATCGACGGTGCTGAAGGCCACATCGTGGCATTCGGCGCAGGTCATGCCTTTCGGGAACGCGCGATGCTTCTTGCTCATGAAGTCATTCGCGGTGATCGGCGGTCCCGGGATGATGATCGCATCAATGCCCTGTTCGCCACCGCCGACATTGATACCTTCGGCAGCCTTCTGCGCCTTGGCAGGCTCAGCGGCCTGCAGTGCTGTGCCGAGTACAAACGGCACGGCAGCGGCTGCTGCCATACCGATCAACAAAGATTTTCGTTTATTCATCGCCCTTGTCCTCATTGCATCCGTGTTCGTCATTGAAAAAAGTACCGGCAGCAGTGCGCCATGACCCGCAATCCGGGGCCTTGCTCACGGTGCTGCAGTGCGGGCTGGTAAGTCCTGCATCGCCAGCGCGACGGCCCGGGCTACCGCATCCGCATCGAGACCGCTCTTGCCGATGCTTCCAGCAATAGAGCCGTACCACAACTCGCGATTTGCCGCAGCGTCCACTACATGGATGATCAGCCGCCCTTCACGATAGCTTTGCACGCTGGGGCTACCGACATTGACTGAACCGCCCATGTTGCTGCCGAAGCTGCCGAGACCGATGCCAATGCGGAAGGGGTTGGATTTCAGCTTTTCATCTGCCGCGGTTTCGTAGGCAACCCGCAGCTGGGGATCATCCTGTACTTCTGTGTATCCCCGTTTGGTCATTTCGGCGCGGATGGCGGTGCGGATATTGGTATCGAGGAGCCGCAGGGGTTCATCGCTGCTGGCAGCCGGCGGTGGCTGCCAGCCAAAGGTACGGTAGGCAGCAAAGTTGGCATCGGGCGCCGTCTGTGACTGGTGGTCAGGTCGTGGCGGAGTTGTGCAGCCAGCCAGCAGCACGATAAGTATCAGGCCAAGGGCCCGGGGATATTTGAGATACATGGCGAGCCGCCTTTTATAAACACTGTATTGACAGTACAAAACTTATATCACTGTTTTTATTGAGATTCATCGTTTCAGTTTCGGCAGCAATTCCTTGCCGATGATGTGCAGCGATTTTTCCGGCTCGTCGTGCAGACGCAGCGCGTTCTCGGTCATACCGGCGGCAGCGAAGGTCTTGATGCGCTGCACGTGCCGATCCAGATCACTCAGGTCGCCGGCCAGGCTCAGGCCCTCGACCAGCTTGGCAACGATCTCCGGGGCCACGCCCTTGATCTCGCCGACCTTGGTGCGGAATGCCGTGAGGAACGCGTCCTTTTTCTCATGGACGACATTGGCTTCCTCGGGCGTCAGGAAGGGCTTGTACCAGTCCTCCTCAAGCCAGCCACGGATCATGAGTTCGCGGCGTGCCTCCCGGAACGAGGCCTCGCGATCTTCCTTGATGTGGAAGGCACAGAAATTGTTGACGCGGAAATCGGCAGCGCTGCGACCATGGCGGGCCAGCCCCTTGCGGATGTCGCCCATGCATCTCGGCAACATCGGCAAGATCATGTCGCTGAACATGGTGCCATCGGCAAACTCCGTCGCCATATCGAGCATCTTCGGACCGGTGGCACCGGCGTAGATGATCGGCGGCGTGCCCTTGACCCAGGTCGAGCGAAAGTAACGGGACTTGTAGACCTCGCCGTCCCATGCAACCACCTGGCCGCTTACCGCACGCTTTGCCATCGCCACGGCTTCACCCACACCCTTCACGCGCTTGCCGTAGGGCTTGTTGAGTACGCCGGGCCATTCCCCGCCACCGCCAATCACCACCATGCCGCGGCCATTGGAGTACTCATTTAATGTAGACACGGCGTTGGCGATCTTCAGTGGATGCATCTCGTAGGGACTGATGACCACGGCGCCGAGCATGATTTTTTTGGTGACCGACGCGGCCGGCATCAGACACATGAAGGGATCACGGCCGTTCGCGTAGTTCTGCGCCCAGAGCCCACGTATGCCGTAGCCCTCGGCAATGCAAGCCAGCTCAGCGACCTGTGCGGGCGTGACGTCCGCTTCGAGAATGACATCGATTTCCATTGTTGCTCCCTGTGCCCGGCTCAGCCGGAGATTCAGCGGACTTTCAGGTCCGCGCGTGCTTCAAGCGGCGAAATGATGTCGCGCTTGCGAAATGCGGCGGTGGCGAAACGCAGCGCAGCCTTGCCGGGCGTGAGCCACTCGATACATGCGCCCTGCTTCTGGTTAGCCAGTGCCTGCGCAGCCAGCCACGGCGTAACGGTTTCGACCGTATCGCCAAGTATGTTCATGACACGCTTGGCCTTCCTCCATTCCTCAGGGTCATTACTCTTCGATGAATAGATCAGCAAATCGGTCGGCACCATGCCGGGACTCAGCGCACCGATCAGTACCGGCGAGTCCTTGTACTCCTTGGCCAGGGATCGGGTGAAATAGCGCAACGCATACTTGCTGCTCCCGTAGGTGGTAAGCCCTGGCGACATCATGCCGTTGCTGCCAAAGCCTTCAAAGTTATAGATCTTGCCGCCACCCTGACGCAGCATGCCGGCCAGCGCGACTTTGGTGCCGTAGATCGTACCAAGCAGATTGGTTTCAACAGTAGCAACGATTTGCTCAGCGGGCAGCTCCGCAAGCATCGCACGGTCGGTTGCCACAGCCGCGTTGCTGATCCAGATGTCGACGCGGGAAAAGCGGACAACCGCCGCAGCCCAGACGGCTTCGAGCGAGGCCATATCACGTACGTCGCAGACGCAGCCCAGAACCTCGCCGAGACTGCTGAGCTCCGCAGTCGCATGGTCTACCGCAGCCTGAGTGCGGCCCGTAATCACAACCCGGTGCCCGAGTTTCAGAAACTCACGGGCGAGGCCTTTGCCGATACCCCGGGTGCTACCCGTGATGACGATCGCTTGCATGAGTCTTCTTTTAGTTAATAAACCGAAGACCATTCTAGGCCAGATGGGTAATCAGGCGAGCTGCAAAATCTCCACCGCAGCGCGCTCGCCGGACTCCATCGCGCCTTCCATGCCCATCATGGTTGCCGCCGTATGATCGCCGGCAAAATGAATACGGCCATGCGCCTCTGCAACAACGTTGCCGAAACGGGCAATCTGTCCGGGCGTCCGGTACATGCTGTGGCCGCGTGTCCACGGATAAGCCGACCAGTTCACCACCGTGAGGGCCTCGATGCGCCCGACGGTGCTCGGCCTGACGCGGTTCAGGGTTTTGGTCGCATCCTGCATCACATCGGCATCTTTCATTTTTATCCACGGCGACTGCGGATGACGCACATTCATCCAGAGGTATTCGCCCTGATCCGACTTGAAGTGATACATCCGGCCCATCGGCTGATTGGTCCACCTCGATCCGGGCAGGCCGTCTTCCTTCCAATAGGGGGCCTTGACGGCGAACCACACGTTGACCATGTTGTCGTAAGGAATCTCGCGAATCGCTGCGGCCTGCAGGGCCGGTAACGCCGGCTCGATGGCCATCTCACGAAGCAACGGCAGCGGCACGGCGACAACGACGCGGCCAGCGCGGTAACTGCGCCCCGCGCGCGTTTTGACTTCGACGCCATCTTTATCGTCGCGGATCGCTGTAACGTGAGCATTGAAGGCAATTTCCCGCTTGAGCAGCTTCGCCATACCTTCCGGAAAGCGACTGGCACCGGCGGCGATACCCTTGAGTCCGTCGATGCCGCCGACGAATTCCTGAAACCGGAACAGCCGGTGCTGCCACAGGGCCGAAAACGTATTCACATCGCCGGTCGGCGTGTCATTGCTCATGAAGCGCAGGGCAGCATCGCTGGCACCGCGGCTCTTCAGAAAATCGCCATAACTGATATCGAGTGCTGCCATTTCCGGCAGCAACCAGCTATCGAGACCGTTGAGCGGTGAGGGACGTGGCGCATACATCATCGGCAGCGCGAAAGGTCCCATCAGCGGCATACCTGCTGTGCGCTCCTTGCCGACCAGCTTGTTCAGCGGCGAGTCCGGCCATGCTGACATCGGCATGAGCGTGCCATCGACATCCAGCGCGAAAGGCAACTCGACAGTGTCGAGCCATTTCTGCATCTGGAATCCGCCCAGGCGGTCGAGCATATCCAGGCAACGCGCATAGCCGGCACCGAATTCAGTTCCACCAGCTTCCGGCCGGCCCGGAATCTTGTCGAGCGTCATCACGCGTCCGCCAACGCGGTTGCTGCCCTCAAGCAGGAGTACGCTGACACCAGCGTCCTGCAACATGAGTGCGGTATTCAGGCCAGCGACGCCCGCACCTACTACGATCACATCAGCATCACGCCGGTTGGCTGCCAGGGCGGCGCTGCCGAAGCCACTGCCGGCGGCTATGGCACCGGCAGTGGCTGCGATTTCCTTCAGGACCCGTCGACGGGTACGTGTAATGCTCATGTCGTGACGGGTCCTTGTGTCGTTGCTTTACGGCGCGTCGAAGCGGTAGTTCACGCGCAGGCCAATCTGGCGCTGGTCAGGCTTGATCGGCGTCTGGTTGCTTGGGAAAACGAGGGTGCCACCGACAAATGTCAGGCCCTGATTATAGGTATTGCGGAACGAGGACTTGATCGTGTCATCTTCGAAGGCGTTGTCCACATAGGCGATAACGTCCCACTGCTTGTTGGCAATACCCAGGCGGAAGTCGGCCGTCGTATAGGCATCGAACTTTACGGTATTCACCGAATCCTGATAGCGATCGTCCTGGTAGATCACATCGCCCTCAAACAGCCAGTCGGTCTCACCGACCAGCGGCTGGCGCCAGGAGAAGCCCCCTACGAACGCGTGCTTGGGCGCATATTCCAGCTCATTACCGGAAAGGTCGAGTTGGCAGAAGTCCGAAACGGTTGAGGTTGGGTCGTCGACGATGGTGCAATTACCCGCATCAGCAATCGTGGACGCACCTTTGGTCAACTGGGTGTAGTCGTCGTATTTTGTGTGCAGATAAGTATAAGAACCGGTCAGCTGCAGTGCTTCAGTCGCCTGCCACACCACGTCGAGTTCGAGACCATAGACGGTGGCTTTGGCAGCATTGACCGGCGCTGTAAACAGCAAGCCCGTATCCGGATCCTGCTTCTGTGAGGACACCAGCTTGTCATCGAACTCCTGGTAAAACAGCGAGGTATTCACTACCAGCTGCTTGTCCAGCCAGTCGGTCTTCGCGCCGATTTCGTAAACGTTCAGGGTCTCGTCATCGAAACGACTCGCCGGCGGATCATAGCCACTCAGTGCCCCGACGATGCTGATGCCTTTGGGCTTGGTCGCCTTCGCCCATGACAGGTAGTACATCGCATCATCAGTGGCCTGCCACTGCAGGGTCACCTTGGGTGCGAAGAAGTTGTCGTCCACCTTGTCAGACAACGTGCCATAGGCGGGTGCCAGGGCCGCCGGAAAGTTCGCACAGGGCGGGAAGGTCAGGCCGCGAGCATCGACCGCGCGAGGCCGCGCGCAGAGCGGGCCATTGATGCCTGTATCGCGATTGTTGTCGGGATCACGCCGGTCGGGACCTGTTACCTTGATCACTTCGTCGGAGTATCGTCCTTCGAAGCTTAACGTCCAGCTGTCGATGAACTCCCATTCCACCAGACCGTACACAGACCAGTGATCGGTATCCTGTGTCCACGGGTCGATATAGCGCAATGCGTCGGTGCTGACCGCCGCAATTTGCGGCGCGCAGTTCAGTCCCGGCGCAAAGGGCAACGCGGCATTAGAGACACAGTTGACGCCGCCATCATGTACGTCTTTTTCTTCCGTCCAGTACAGCGCACCAACTGTCCAGGCGACCGCACCACTCGTTGTGGACTGCAGGCGCAACTCCTGGCTGAACAGATCGGTTTCATCCCTCAACCAGAACTCGCCACCGGTGGTCTTGCCCGGTGCCGCCACACTGCCTTCGCGGCGGGCGTCCTCGTAGCTGAATACATCGCTGGTCGCATAGTGGGTCAATGAAGTGAACTTAATCTGGTCAAAATCCACATCAATGTGCAGCGTATTCCGCCAGATATTCCGGTCAGTACCCGGGTAATCGAGACCTGTACGCGGGTCTTCCGACAACGTGACCGCCAGATCATCACCATGCGCCGGCAGGCTGTTGACCGACAGGATCTGTGTCACCAGGGGACTTAGGGCCGGCCTCAGCGGGCCTGCACCATCGGGATCAGTATATGCACTCGGCGGGATGAGCTTGACCTCTGTCGGAATGATCGCCGAATAGGGCGACTGCTCAATGGTGTCGTCGGTGTACTCAGTGTGGAAGGTCGCCGATGTCCGGTCATTGATATTCCAGACCAGGGTACCGGACACGCCTTCACCATCTGCGCCGCCGACATCGTTGCCTGTTACCGAGTTCTTGTAGAAGCCATCGTGGTTCCAGCTTGCGACGTTGATACCGCCGAGCAGGGTTTCGCCGAGCAGCGGACCGCTGACGCCGCCGCGTACTTCAAGCTGGCCGTTGTTGCCGATATCCGTACCAACGCGCGCTTCGAAGTCACTGGTCGGCTTGCGCGTGATGTAGTTGATCGCACCGGCAAAGGCCGTGCGCCCGTACAGCGCATTCTGCGGGCCCTTGACCACCTCGATACGCTCGAGGTCAAAGAGACGCGGATTAAGCAGCAAGCCACCGCCATTGGTCTGTAGCGCCTGCGAAGAAATATCGATGCCGTCCACCAGCACAGCCACGTTCTGCCGGCCACGGGTCGGGGCCAATCCGCGGATCGTGATCCGCGTGTCCTGGGCTGCAAAGCCCTGGTCAAAGATCACGCTGGAGTTATATTTGCTGACATCAGCGATATTGGTGATGTTCAGCTTCTCGATCTCGTTAGCGGTCAGCACCGATATCGATATCGGTACCTCCTGCAGGTTTTCCTCCCGCTTGCGGGCGCTGACGATGATTTCTTCCAGCGCCGAGGCCATCGGCGCAACCATGAGCGCCGAGATACCAAGAACACTGCCGCGCAACAGGTGGCTGCGGAACTTACTGTGCATTTTTATTCCCCCGTTACAACAAACCAGTCAGACGCCGGTCAGGCGCACGACTCACCCCGTTGTGGCGAGAGTATTAACATGGCAAGCACAGAACCAGCAATTATTATTCTTGTTTGACAGTCTGGCCTTGTTGGCCAGCATCGGGCGGGAAGCCGGGAGCGGGGATGGAAATCCGACAGCTACAGCACTTTCTGGCGGTCGTCGAGACAGGTAGTTTTCACAAGGCGGCAGCGCGCGTCAATATCACGCAGCAGGCAATCAGCCGCAGTATCCACCAGCTTGAGAAGGAGTGTGGCGGGCGCCTCCTCGAACGCAGAAAGGGCACGCGGAACAGTATCGGTCCCACGGCCTTCGGCTTGCTCCTCCTGCCCAGGGCACAAAAAGCGCTGGCTGAACTAAAGGTGTTCCGTGACGAAATAGAGAGCCTCATGGGGACCGGCCGGGAAATGGTGCGGCTCGGTGCCACGCCGACCGCAACGCGCAGCCTGCTGCCCAAGGCTATCCATGCATTCCGTACGCGGCAGCCCGGCGTCCGGGTACAGGTCATGCGCCAGATCACGCATGTGGTGCTTGAGCAGCTCGCCAGCGGCCTGTACGACATCGCAATCTGTGACGAGCCGGAAGAGAAGCTCGATTCCCGATTCAATGCCGAAACGCTCTACACAGACCACAATGTCTTTGTCGTTCGCAAGCAGCACCCCTGGGCTGGTGCAGGGCGCAAGGAACTGAATCAGCTGCTGGATGCTGAATGGGCGATCATCGGCCCCTTCTGCCGCCTGTGGAACGAACTGCGCGACATGTACGCAGCGGGCGGATTTGTGCCACCACGGCACAGCGTGGAGAGTAACGCCGTTGAGCTCTGTATAAAGCAGTTGCTGGCCGATGACTACATCTCGTACATCCCGGTCCGGCTGGTGAGTGACGAACTGGCCAGCGGTCGGTTGGTGGAACTGGATGTGCGGCAGCCGAAACCACGCAGCTGGTCCTGCCTGCTGGTCATGCGCGCTGACAGCAAGCCGGGACCCACCGCGACAGCATTCATCGAAACCCTTCGATCGACGGCAAAAAAAATGCCGCAGCTATAGTCAGCGGCAGTTACTCGACGATTTCGGCGCGCGTGCTCTGGATGAAGGCCACGACATCGGCACGTTCGGGCGGCGGCAGTTTGAAGGCATCCAGCGTCGCATTGACGTGCGCGATGAATGCCGTCCAGTCCCGCTCGCTGATTTTCATGCCGCGATGGGACAACACCATATCGCGCCCGGTGTAGTACATCGGCCCACCAGCCTGTGCGCACAGGAAGTCGACCAGCAGCTGCTTTTCGCGTTCGATGCCATCGGCACTGCGGTGCTGCCAGTAGCGTGCGAGCACGGAGTCAGCCTGCAAGCGCGGCAACAGGTTATTGACGACGGCGCGAATCGCATCGTAGCCACCGAGTCGTTCGTAAAGCGATTTATTACTCATTTCATTTTTTCCATCAGGTTGAAAGCACTGCAGACACCTGGGCACTTGGGTAGCATCGTGTGATTCATGGCTTCACATCATTCTGGTACAGCAAATTCAAATCGAAATCATTCTCGAACCGGATCTCACACCAGAGCAGGTTACCGAACTTGCGGTCGCCGCCGAAGGCTACGGTATACGGGCGCTTTGGCATTCGAACTATCACGCCCACTGGGACCCTTTCGTCACGCTGGTACCAGCGGCCATGGCGACGAAGAAGATACTCCTCGGTGTACTGGCTGTCAGCCCTTACGAGCTTCATCCGCTCAAGATGGCCAACTCGATCATCAGCCTCAATGAAATCAGCAAGGGCCGGGCCATCCTCGCCGTCGGCGGCGGCGGCGCGGTACTGAGTTCCATCGGCACGACCATCGATTACAAGAAGCTGCGCATCGTACGCGGCGTACGCGAAGCGGTGGACATCCTCAAGTCCGCTACTACCGGCAAGTTCAGCATGGGCTACAAGGGGGAGATCTTCCAGGTCACCCGGCCGCACAAGATGGCCTGGGCCAAATCACGCCCGGCCCGCATCTATACCTGCTCGACCGCACCGCAGATGCTGCGCATGGGCGCAGAAGTGGCTGATGGCCTGCAGATGAGCGATGTGCCAATACCCATGATTGGCGAAGCGATGGAGAACGTGCGCATCGGCCTCGCCCGGCGCAAGGAACCGGCGCAGGATTTTCGTACCGGCAACTTCTGGGCCTGGCACATCAAGAAGGACCGCAAGAAATCGATGTACGAAGCGCGGCGGGAACTCGTGTTTCGCGGTGAAATGGTGCCGCCATTCACCGGTCTGCATCACTTCCTGGACGAAAAGGACGTGCAGTACGTGAAGGACAACTGGGCCAACTTCGCCAAGGCTTACTGGACACGTTCCGGAGTCATTGAAGGTGCACCCGAAGCGATGGTGAACCACCTGATCGCGGAACTGTCATCGGCCGGCGACCTCAGCAACATTGAGCAGGAACTGGTCCGCTACCGGCAGTTCGAAGCGGCCGGACTCAGCGATCTGGCGCTGCGACTTTTCGACGAGCCGATGGATGGCCTGAAACTGATTGCCGAGCACGTCCTTCCGGCATTCGAGCGCGCCTGAGAGCCTAGGCCAGACCGAGCGCCTTGGGAAAGAGGACCTCATTCTCCTTGCGCACATGCTCAGTGGTGTCGGCAGCAAACATTGCGAGTTCGTCGAGCAGCTCGCGGTGTTCGGACACCGCCCACGCCGGCGGCTGAAAATCGTCTGTCAGCTGGCGCAGATAGTCGAGCAACTCATCGATGAAGCCATGCTCGCGCTGCATGCACTCGATCGGCGGCAGGATGATCTGCATATCGACCGGGCTGACCCCGGTCGACCCCGCGATCTGCCGGAGCACCGGAAACAGCATGGTTTCCTCGCGATGCATGTGCGTGAGCATCTCATCGCTCAGGGCATCGACCGCCTCCCGGACCTTCGTCAGCCGCTCATCGCGCTGGAGGTCGGCGGTGGGAATCGATACCGCGCGCTCCTGCATACGAGGCAGCGCATCGCGGACATAGACGTGATGCGTATCGAGGATCAGGTCCAGCAGCGCCGGAATCGCCAGGTCAGAGGACGGATCAGCGGGCAGCGACTGGGCCCCCGGAACAGCTGCTACAGGTTTTTGCGGCATGGATGCACCCGGCGATCACTGGCAGAATGGGCTACCGCTGGATCTGCCACCGGATATTCCCGAATATGAACCAATATACGCCGGCCACCGACAGCACTGCATCAGCTTCGCCGGCAGACCGTGCCACAGTGTTGCCCCCACCGCGCAGCGGGCGGATCCAGGCAATCAGCATAGCCTTGCTCGCCCTCAGTATCGCAGTGGCAGTAGCTGTCTACGTCTGGATCGGGCAACGCCAGGGCTTCGGGCCACAGCTCGCCGAGCTGCAAAAAGAGGCAAGTGTCAGGACTTCCGAGTTCGCCGCGCTCAAGGCGCGCGTCGATGAATTCAGCGCCGGACGGCGTCGCCAGGATGAAGACATAGACCGGCTCGCGGAACGGATCAGCCAGGAAACGGAGGCGCTCGGCACGCTACCCGCACGCATCGATACCCTGCAGGAATCCGTCGAGCGTTTCGCCGCTGCCGGCGACAAGGTGCGGGCTGCCTGGCTGCTGGCCGAAGCGGAACACTACATGCGTATCGCCAATGCCCAGCTGGGTCTGGCCGGCGACGTTGATGTCGCACAGACTTCGCTCGGCCTGGCTGACGACACGCTGCGAGAACTCAATGAACCGCGCCTTATACCGGTGCGCAAGCTGCTGGCCAAAGAGATCAACGACCTGAAAGCCGTTCCCCGGCCGGATACCGAAGGTATCGTCCTGACGCTGGGTAGCCTCGCCGACAGCCTGGAGGGTCTGCCGCTCAAGAACGCCATGCCGGATACCTTCCGCGAAGCACCCGCAGCACCGGCAGGGGAACTCTCCGGCTTTGCGCGTGCCGTGGCAACCGTGCGCGCTGCGTTGGGCAGCCTGGTCAGTATTCGCCGGGCTGATGATCCGATTTCGCCGCTGCTCTCGGATGCGCAGAAGACCGTCCTGATCCGCAGCCTGGACCTGGAACTGCAGCTGGCACGACTGGCAATCATGCGCGGTGACGCGGGTATGTTTCGCCGTTCCGTCGGGGCCGCCACGGAACGCGTCGCCGACCAGTTTGACCCGTTATCCGCAGACGTACAGTCCGCACTCGAGTCGCTCAAGGACTTGTCGGAGGTCCGGTTGCCCGATGAACTCCCGGATATATCATCTTCGTTGACCCTGCTGCTGCGCCTGACAAGCGCCGGGAAAAGCGAATGAAAGCCGGCTTCACGATCATCGTCGCGCTGATGATCGGAGCGCTTGCCGCTCATCTGGTGCTGCCCGACAACGGCTATGCGCTGATCAATTTTCGCGGCTATATCATCGAAACGTCGGTGCCGGTACTCGTACTGCTGCTGATACTTGCCTACCTCGCGGTACGCACTGTGGTTTACATCTGGCAGGCACCGCGCCGGCTTGGCGAGGCCTGGGCGCGCGGCCGGGCGAGAAGCGCCGGCAAGAAGGCGACGCAGGGCTATATAGCCCTCGCTGAAGGCCGACTGGCCCAGGGCGAACGCCTGCTGACCCGTGGTGCCCGTCACTCCGAGACACCGTTGCTCAACTACCTCGCCGCAGCCCGCGCGGCGCAGATGCAGGGCGACCGGCAACGGCGCGATGCATGGCTCAATATGGCCTGTGTGCAGGAACCGGCGGCCACCGATGCGGTGTTGCTGACGCAGGCTGAACTGCAGCTGGAAGACGGCCAGTACGGTGAGGCGCTGGCCAGCCTGAACCGCGTCCGTGAGCGGCAACCGGGCCACGCTCAGGCGCTGAAGCTGCTTGGCGATCTGCATCAGCGCCGCAAGGAGTGGCAGCCGCTGGCCGAACTCCTGCCGTTGATCCGGCGGCACGGCAATGTGGCACCTGAAATGCTCGATGAGTGGGGCGTGGCCGCCTGGAGCAACCTGATGGCCACACTACAGACTGATCGTAGCGCGCTCGAGCGCCTCTGGGACGATGTACCACGCCATCTGCGCCGTGAGCCGCGGCTGACGCTGGCGCGCGCGCAGGCGCTGATCGCCTGCGGTGCCGTCGATGATGCCGAGGTA
>Ga0138256_10005439_pt1 | contig 13465 bp, 13 predicted proteins | sample KNB2016incub_MG_FD_105486 | JGI IMG/M metagenome (GOLD analysis project Ga0138256, IMG submission 105486) | Active sludge microbial communities from wastewater in Klosterneuburg, Austria - KNB2014incub_MG | ecosystem: Engineered > WWTP > Activated sludge > Unclassified | place: Austria...
AGTTCGATTTCTCATGACCCAACCCTTTCGATTTTCACCGGCCCTTCGCGCCAAGCCCGATGCAGCCCCCGGAGGTAGTGAACGCGAAGAGCCTCATCCCACATTCCGGGCAGACTCAAAGGAAAGGATTGCAAAGCCCGGACCAGCCACTCCCGGGGCAGCCGGGAGAGCCGCGACGGCAGGGGGCCCGGACCGTCCGCACCGAGCCCAAGGAAGCCCGCGAGCTCCGGGTGCCGGCGCGCGAAGATCACGGCGCCGTATCCGGCGCGCTCCTGGCGCACGCAGAAACGGCGAAAATCGGTCGGATGGTCGTGCTGCAGGCGCGCCTGCGGGCGGTAGACCAAGCGCAGGCCGCGGCGGAAGAGCCGGTAGGCGGCCTCGATGTCCTCCCAGGCCGGGTCGGGAAAGCTCTCGTCGAACGGCTCTTCGATGAGGAGCGCGCGCGGCAGCGAGAGATTCGAGGTGTAGAAGAAGTTGAACGGCACGTTCCCGGGATCCTGGATCAGGGCGTAGCCGAACTGCGGCCCCTGCTCGTTGATGTAGCGCAGGAACGGGGTCGGCCGCAGCCGCGCATGCCAGCCGGTGTAACCGAGCACCGCCAGCCGGGCCTCCCCCCGGTCCGCGCGATGCACTTCCCAATGGGCCGCGAGCCAGCCCGGCTCGGGGACTGTGTCGTCGCCGAGGAAGGCGACGATGGCGCCGACAGCCGCAGCGACGCCGCGATTGCGTGCCACGGCCGGGCCCCGGTTCTGCTGCCGCAGCAGGCGCAACGGCGGCCCGGACCGGGATGGCCCCGGGACCGCGCGCTGCTCCAGCCACTCGAAGGTGCCGTCGGTCGAACCATCGTCGACGACGACGATCTCGAACCGCGGAGCCTCCCGCTGCGCCGCGAGAGCGTCCAGGACCTCGCCGAGGATGCGTCGCCGGTTGCACGTCGGAATGACGACCGAGACCTCGCACCGTCCCGAGGTCACCGGGCACCCTCCGCGGGCAACTCCATCACCTCGTCGAGGGTGGCGCGCACCAGCGCCGGGCTCGGCGGCAGGAGGCTCGAGAAGCCGGGGCTCGCGAACAGCTCCGCGTCTCCGAGGTAGGTCGGAATCAGATAGAGCGGAAAACGCTCGCAGAGCTCGCGATCGGAGCGCCGGCGCCGCTCTCGGGCGATCGCGCGCGCCGCGGCCGCGTCGTCGAGCACGGCGAGAAACAGGCTCATGGCGCGCAGGTGCGAGAGCGCCTGCGGATGCGAGAGCGCGAATCCCCCGCCGGCGAAGATGCGGCCGAGCCGGCGCGCGATCCGCCCCCAGGCGCGGCGCGCGAACTCGGCGGGCCCATGCTGCCGGAGCTTGGTGAGCCAGGACGGATCGAACTGCCCGGCGCTGACGTTTCCCGGCGCGCCCCGCGCGCCCGGGACAGCGCGCCCCGCGAGCCTGCCGGTGAACGGGTCGCGGCGCAGGAGCTCCGCCGCGCCGGGATTGCCCGCCACGACGATCGCCTCGAGGCGCGCGAGAAAGGTCAGCAGAATCGCCGGCATGAGCTGCGGCCAGAGCTCGTCGTCGAGATTCTTGTAGGCCGTGAGCAGGGCGTTGCGCTCGAACAGCGAGCCGCGAACGTCCGCTCCGAAGCGGCCGCTGGTGGCGGCGGAGCGGTGGCGCACGACGGCTTCGCCGCAGGCCTCGACGCGCTCCCCGCCGGCCCACAGCCACCAGCCGAGATCGACATCCTCGAGATAGGCGAAAAAGCTCGGGTCGAATCCTCCGGCCGCGAGGAAGGAGCGCCGGCGGACGAGCATGTTGGCGCCGCAGGCGAAGGGGAGCTCCTCGCCGCTCGACGGCATCCTGGCCTCGGCCAGGCGCCGCTGGAAGTCGAGCTGGAAGGCATGGCCGTCGAAGGTCCGCACGCCGTAGCCGAAGTCGAGCCGCTCGCCCTGCCAATCGACGAGGCGCCCACTGATCGCCGCCACATCCGGCGCGGCGGCCGCCGCCGCGTCGGCCAGCGCGGCGAGCCAGTCCGGCTCCGGGCGCGTGTCGTTGTTGAGCAGCACGAGGGCGTCGCCCTCGGCGAGGGCTGCGAGCCGGTTGTTGCCGGCGGCGAAGCCGAGGTTGGCCGGACTCTCGACGAGACGCACCCACGGGTGGTGCTCGCGCACCCAGCGGGCGGTGCCGTCGCTCGAGCCGTTGTCGAGCAGCAGCAGCTCCCAGGCGCATCCGGGATCACGCTGCGCCGCGACCGCCGGCAGGCAGGTCTCCAGATGCTCCCGGCCGTTGAAGGTGAGGACGAGAACGGAGAGCTTGCGTTGTCCGGCGGACATCGATCAGTCCGTCCTCTGCCGGCGGCGGCCACCGCGACCCCGCAGGCGCTCGACCCAGCGGTGCAGCCGCCAGGCGCGCGTCCCCTCCATCTCGCGGATCTGCGCGTTCAGGCGCTCGATCTCGGCGTCGGTTCGGCGCAGGCTGAGGGACAGCTCCGGCACGCTCCCGCCGACCTCGGCGACCAGGGCGGCGAGGTCGCGGCCGCGGAAGTCGCGCGCCGCGAGACAGCGGTAGCCCTCGGCCAGCGCGACCTGCGGCGTCAGGGTGTGGGTGCGAAACTGCCGCAGGCCGATTCCGGCCCGCAGATACGGATGGCGTTCCTCCTGGGAGGCGTAGATCGCCATGGCGCGCTCGAGTGTCGCGAGGCTGTCGCTGACATCGACGAGGCGGTCCGGATAACCGGGATGATTCACCTCGTAGAGCCAGACCTCGAGCCCGCGCGTCACTTCCGCGAGCGCCGGCTGCAGAGCGTCGGCGCTCGCCGCCAGCACGTCGTAGAGCGCGGCGAAGGCGGCGCGGTGATCCTCGGAGACCTCGAGCGGCGACGGCACGAGGAGGAGACCAGGGCGCTCGGCGATCAGCCGCTCGCGGATCGCCGCCGCCGCGGCGGCGCGCCCGGCGGCGAGCGCCCCGTCACGGATTTCGAGCACCTCGAACCCGGCGCAGCCCAGGACCTCGGAGGCGGCTTGCGCCTCGCGCCGGCGGCGCGCCGAGTAGGCGGCGCGATCGTCGACTTCCTCGATGCCGCCGGAGCCGTCGGTGAGAAAGAGCACGCGCACCGGCGCGCCAGCCGCGACCAGCTTGCGGATCAGGCCGCCGCAGCCCAGGACTTCGTCGTCGAAGTGGGGCGCCAGGACGAGCGTCCTCGCCGCCGTCACGGCGGTCGTCGCGCCGGGGGGCTGCGGCTGGCGGATCAAGGCGTCCGGCCGGGGCCGGCCGGTTCGCCACGATGACGCCAACGGATCTTGAGGACGTCCGCCAGCATTCTCGTGGAGTCGCGCAGGGCGTGGACGCTCGAGGCCGGCGAGTCGTGCCAGGCGACACCGACCTCCTTGACGGTCGCACCGCGCCGGCGGGCGAGCCAGACGAGCTCGACGTCGAAGGCGAAGCGGTCGATCGTCATGTCGGCGAACAGGGAGCGCGCGAGATCGCCGCGCAGCAGTTTGAAGCCGCACTGGGTGTCGCGGATGCCGCCGACGGCCACGAGCCGCACGAGGACGTTGAACAGCCGCCCCATGAGCTCGCGATACGCGGGCTGCCGCCGGGTGATCTTCGAGTCGGCGACACCGCGGCTGCCCAGCACCAGACCGGCGATTTCGAGATGCGGGCGCAGGCGCGCGTACTCCTCGATCGGCGTCGACAGGTCGGCGTCGCAGAGCAGGACTTCGGCGCCCCTGCTGGCGAGGACGCCGGTGCGCAGGGCCGCGCCCTTGCCCTGGTTCTCCTGCAGGCGCAACCAACGGATCCCGCGATACTGGGGTTGCAGCGCCAGGCTGCTGGTGCCGTCCGAGCTGCCGTCGTCGACGACGAGGATCTCCACGCCGCCGGGCACGCTGCGAACGAAGTCGCAGAGCCGATCGAGCGTCGGACCGATCCGCGCAGCCTCGTTGAACGCCGGGATGACAATGGAGAGCTGCGCAGCCATTCCTGGATTCTACGGCCTGCCGCGGCTCGCGTGCAGGCCGGGCGCCGGAGCCGCAAACCGTGCCCCGGAAGGGCTCAGAAATGATCCGAGTCACCCATGGTGAGATAGAAACTCTCCAGCACCTGCGGCACGCTCAACCGCGGATCGAAAGTGATGGCGCTCAGACGCAGGACCGGCTCGGGCGAGCTCGTGTAGCCCTCGCCCAGGAGCACGCTCGCCGCCTCCGGGTCGCCGCGCAGCCAGAGCTCGACGGCAGCCGCACCGTGACCGTGGGCGCGCTCCGCCACGGCTGCGGCCAGCTCGGCGAGGTCGGCCGTGCGCTCGCCGTCCCACACGAGGTCGACCCAGCCCGCGCTCCCGCCGCCGAGCGCCAGCACCGCCCAGGCCCGGGTCTCGCCCGAGCGGCGCAGCCCGAGCTGCAGATACCGCCCGCCCGGACGGCGTTCGTAGCGCCAGTGGAACCAGGCCGCATCGCGCACCGTCGCGTTCGGATAGCGCCTCCGGCTGCGTTGCCAGAGCCGGTCGGTGGCATGGGCGTCGAAGCCCTCGGAGATCCATGTGCGGCCCGGAGTCCTGAAGCTGCGGGAGACAGGCGACGCGACGACGAGCGCCAGGCGCTCGAGCGGCGCCGGCTCGAAGTAGTGGCCGGTGACGGCCCCCGCCCGCTGGTGGCGCTCGCCGGGAAAGCCGTAGACGAAGCCGACCCCGCCGCTCCCCGAACATTCGGCCAGGAAGCGCTCCATGGTGCGTTGGAACGCGCCCCCGCGCCGGCCCAGCCCGCGCCGGCGCCGCGAGAAGACGTCGACGATCTGCGCTGCCGGCATCGGTTCGCCGCCCCAGGCGACATCGACGGTGATCGCTGCGTACTGGCAGGCCAGCTCACCATCGCCGGCGAACGCCAGCAGGATCCGCGAACCCCGCGGCGGTTCGAGGAACTTCCAGCGCCACTCAGCGGGTGTGCGCTCGGTTCGGAAGACCTCCGCGAAGGCGCGCTGGATGGCAACCTCGTCGCCGGGCGCGTAAGCGCGCAGGATGTAGTCCTCGTCCGGGCTCATGCGCTCGCGGTCTTCGCCGTCGCCACCGTTTCCGCCCCCTCGAGGTGACGACCGATAGGCACGGGCGGCGACTCTCTGCCGGCCTCATCGACGCCGCGGATCCAGAGCTCGCCCGGCGGCAGCCGGCGCCAGATCTCCTCCGGCATCTGCCAGTCGCCGTTCCCCGGCGCTGTCTCCGGCAACTTCTGCAACTCCAGCATGCGCTCTCCGGCGGCAGGGAAGCCGACCTTGGCGAGCGCAACCTCGATCCACGCCGGCGGCTGCGGGGTCGAGAGCTCGGCCAGGGAGAGCGCCGGCGCGGCGCCCGCCGGCGTCGACCTGGGGCGCAGCATCGCCGGGCTTCGGCGAAGCGGCGCAGTGCTCAGCGACTCGAGCAGCTTCGTGACTCCCGCGCCGAAATGACGACGGCGAAAGAGGCGCTCGGCTTCAGCGAACCACGCCGTCGCGCGCGGCTCCTGGACGCTGCTCTGCGCGAACAGGTGCACGGCATGGGCGGCGGGAACGAAGTGGGAGTCGAGCCCGGCGGCGCGGAGGCGCAGCAGCCAGTCGGTCTCTTCGAAATAGAGGCGGAAGGCCTCGTCGAACGGCCCGACCCGCGCCCAGGCGTCGCGGCGAAAGGCGATCAGCGCCCCCGAGAGCGCCGACGAGGGAAAAGGCGCCGTCGCCTCCCAATGTCGGCGGGCGTGCCGGCGCCAGGCCCGCCGCGCCGCGCCGGAAAAACCTTTCGCACCCGGAAAGCGCCGCGCGAGCGCGGCACGGAGCTCCGCTGGAGCGGATCGCGCTTCGGTCGGCGGCAAGAAGAAGCGGCGCTCGCCATCCCAGAAGAACTGCGGACCCGCAGCCGCGGCACCGCTCTCGAGCTCAGCGAGGAGGCGGCCGAGGCAGCCCTCGGCGACGAGGACGTCCGGGTTCATCGCGACGATGCACTCTGCGGAGCTCGCCTCGACACCGCAGCGCACACCCCCGGCGTAGCCCAGATTCGCTCCCGGATCGATCCATCGCACCGGCAGTTCGCTCCAGCCGGCCCGGTCCCCGGGCGAACTGCCGGCGCTCCCATTGTCGATCACCAGGATCTCGGCGCGGAGGTTGGAGCTTTCCAGATCGCGCAAGAGCGCCCGCGTGGCGTCGACCAGAAGCGCGGGCGTGCGGTAGTGCACCAGGACGATGGCGAGGTCGCTCAACGGCTGACCGCGGTCGGCCGCAGCGCGCCGAGCCCGGAGAAAACCGCCACCAGCGCGTCGCGCGTCCCGGCTGCGCTGAAAAGCCCGGCGGTCGCCCGGGCGCGCAACCGCATGTCGAGCAGGCGCAACGGATCACCCTCTTCGATCTCGACGAGCTCGAGCAGCCGGTCGACCAGGGCGTAGGCGTGGTGGTTGTCGAAGACGAAGGCGTCGGCACCGTCGGTCAGAAAGTCCCGCCCCCCCACCGCCTCGAAACAGACCGGCACGCAGCCCGAGGCCATCGCCTCCGGCACGCTGCTGTTGAAGGCCTCGTGGGTGTTGAGGTTGACGAGCAACGGAGTGCTCGCCATCAGGGCGGCGACCTGGCGATGGGAGAGCCCCGCGAGCTCCTGCAGGCGCCAGCCGGCGCCGCGCTCGGCGAAGCTGCGCCCTACCAGCTTGGTGACGATGTCGTAGTCGGGAAAACCGGCCCGGCGATACTCGGGCTTGGCGGCGAGCAGCACCCGGCGCTCGCGCTGCTGGTCGCGGATCTCCGCCGGCGAGCGCAGGAAGTAGGGGGCGATGCAGGGCGGCACCAGGTGTGCGGCGATACCGAAGTGCCGTTCGACGACCGCAGCGACGTGGGGCATCACCGCCAACGCGAACTCGAACCCGAGCTCGGGATAGCGCACCGCCGGGCGATCGCCGAGCAGGGGCAGGAAGCTCCCCTGCACGAAAACGCCGCGCCGGCAGGCCCACGGCAGGGCCTCCGTCGCCCTGACCTCGGGGACGATCACCAGGTCGTGCGCCTGCGGCGGGTCAGCCATCTCTTCGACGTAGGCGATGGGAAGCTCGTCGTCGAGCCAGGGCAGGCGAAACGGCCGCCGTTCGTGCAACACCCAGGCGTCGAAGCCCGCCTCGACGAGCAACCGGACGTGCTGGTAGAGCATTCCCTGCCCCCAGCTCGGAGCCGCATAGTCGGACACGAGGTAGAAAATGCGCGGTGTCGCGCGCGCAGCGGTCATCTAGAGCTCATCGGCGAAAGCCGGCCTTAGCCGGCGAAAGAGAGCCCAGCCGATCCCCAATGTTGCCAGCGAGATCCCCACGAGCGCCAGCGCGGCGCCCGCCGCCGGCGGCGGACTGCCGAGCAGTACGGTGCGAAAGGCCTGCACGGTGGTCGCCATCGGATTGAGCGCGACCCAGGGGCGCAGTTGCTCCGGCACCAGGCTCAAGGGATAGACGATCGGGGTGAGATAGAACCAGGCCTGCATGCCGATCCCGATCGCCTGCGACACGTCGCGGAAGAAGACCTGCAGAGCGGCTGCGGCCCAGCCGAGCCCCAGCGAGAGGCAGACCTGCGCCGCAAGGCCGAAGAGGAGCCAAGGCAGGCGCGCCCAGGCCGGCTCGCCCGCGACGGCCTGCCAGACGGCGAAAATGGCGAGCGCGACGAACTGGTGCACCAGCGCCGAGAGCACGGTCGACACCACCAGCAGCTCACTCGGGAACCGGAGCTTGCGCACCAGGCCGGAATGGTCCACAACGGCGGTCGATGCGCGCTGGACGCTCTCGGCGAAACCGAGCCAGGGAACCAGGCCCGAGAAGAGAAAGACCGGGAAACTGGCCGTCCGCTCGCCGACGATAGGAACCTTCAGGATGACCGAAAAGACCACCCAGAGGAGCGCCAGCTGCCAGAGCGGGTGGACGAAGGCCCACAGAAAGCCGAAGAGGGAGCCGCGGTAGCGGCTCTGCAGGTCGCGGCGGACCAGCTCTTTGAGGAGGAAACTGTGGTGCATTCGAGTCCAGGCACCCCGACAGGGGCGCCGCTCATGGCATCTTGACATGGAAGCTCGGCCCTGCCTACTATGCGAATGCCTAGGAAATCCGACCATGGGACAAATACCAGAGATCCAGCAGGTCCAACTCGTCGGAAAGAAGATCCGTCAACTCCGCAAGGAGCGCCATCTGACCCAGACGGAGCTTTCCGCAAAGCTGGGAATCCAGCAGTCCGACCTCTCGCGGATGGAAAAGGGCGAGTATCGGGTGAGTCTGGACACTCTGTTCAAGGTTCTCGCCGAGTTCCGTATTGGGGTGGGCGAGTTCTTCGAAGATGTCTCCCGTGAAACCGTCTCGCCGCGCGATCTGCGCCTGCTGAGCGATTTCCACGCCCTCGATCCGGTCGCGCAAGAGGAGATCGAGGGCTATATCCACGAGCGCAGGCAGCCTCGGCGCAGCGCTCGGCGCGAGCCGGTGCTCCTCAGCTAGGATTCTCGGATACCTTCGTGATTCTCAATCTGGAAGAGTTTCAGGCGGCGCGCGTCCGCTGGACGGCGGCTGTCGAGGCTGGCCGTCTGGACGAGGCGCTGGTCCTGGTCGAAGAGGCCCTCGCCTGGGCCGACGCGAGCGGCGAAGAGCTCCTACGGGATCGGACGCTGTGCAATCGCGCCGCGATCGCCCTCGAGCTCGGATGTGGGGCGGCGCACGTTCCGGCCCTGCGCACCCTGCTGGTGCGCACCTCGGATCCAGAGAACACCTACCTCGCCGCCTACACGATCGCGCGCCACTACGAGCTGCAGAAGGACCACCGCAAGGGACTCTTCTACGCCCAGCTGGCCCGCGACCGCGCCACCGCGCTCGACGAGAACCGGCAGGCCGCCAGCTTGAACTACATCGCCAACTTCCTCGTCGCCGAGAGCCGTTTCGACGAAGCGATCGCGGTCTACGCCGAGGCGCTTGCGCTGCTGCCGTCGCGCGATTCGCTCCGCGGCGCGGTCATCGGCTACAACCTCGGCTACTGCAACGTCCTGACCGGCCGCAGTCGCGACGGCCTGGGGCTGCTCTACGCGAGTCTGCGCTCCCTGCTTCGCCGCGGCGCCGCGGTGCACGCCATGAAGGCCCGGCTCGATCTGGCGTTCGCGCTGCTCGAAACCGGGCGCGCCCGCCCCGCCGGCCGGCATGCCGCGCAGGCGCTGGCGCTCGCGGAGCGCTGCGCGGATCGCGACGCCAAGAAGAATGCTCTCTATCTGCTCGGCGCGGCCGCGGTCGCCACCGGGGATCGCGTCGGCGCTCGCCGGCACTTCGAGCGCCTGCAGCAGGGCTTCTACCCGGAAGCCGACTACCTGCCCGAACTGCTCCTGCACGTCGACGTCCGCGAACTGGTCAACCTCAAGGCCTAGCCCATGCGGAATCTCCTACGCTCTTTCGCTCTCCTGGCGCTCCTGGCTCCGGTCGCAGCATCGCCCGTTCTGGCGACCGCGACGTCGACGCCGGTCGAGCTCGGCAGCGACGGCACGATCTACCGCCTGTGGACGGGAACGTTCGGCGAGCTCTTCGGCCCGGAGAACACCGCAGTCCCGGGCACCATGCCGGTTCTCGCGGTGGATATCGTCGCCCCCGGCCAGCCCCTGATGCGCCATCTGGTGCCCGGCACCGAGGGAACCGAGACCGAGGGCGCGGCAGCGCTGCTGTTCGATCGCACCTCCTCGTCGGTGCACATCGTCTGGAGCTCGCGCACCATCGCCAACCTGACATCGTCGCGCCTGCACCTGCGCTCGCTCGCGCCCGAAGGCTGGACGGAGCTGATCGAGCTCTCCGGCGCTTCGCTGACCGACAAGTCGGGGCTGCGCCTGGCGTTGACTTCCGACGACTACGCCGCGAGCGTGGACGGTGTCGCGACACGCATTCCGCGGCGCGTCCTGCACCTCGTCTGGGTCGAGACGGTGGCGGACGTCACCCGCGCCTTCTACTCCCCGGTCGTCTTCACCAACGGCTCGTATCTCGGGTGGAATCCAGTCGTCGCGCTGGACGAGACCTTCACTCCGGATTCGCCCCTGGTTCCGGCCGGCCCGGTGTCGGCTGGGCTGCGCGAGGCTCCGAGCCTTGCCACCTCGCCCACCGGGAAGGTCACGGCTTCCTTCATCCACTCGCAGTCCCTTCAGCTGGTCACGGTCGAAGTGCAGGCGCTGCCGGGCGAGCTCGGGGAGTTGGCCGAAATGGCCCGCGGCCACATTGTCGAGCTGGCTCAGACGCTCGGCCCGGAGGACCGTACCCAGCTCGCGACTCTGGCGCGTGGGCACATCGTCGAACTGGCCCGTGAGTTCCATCCGTCCGCGGCCACCTATTTCGGCGACCGGACGGGTGAGCTGCTGATCTCGGCGGAGGCCGCGCTCGACGGCGCAGCGCTCGCCGAGATGGCACGGGGGCACATCGTCGAGCTCGGCCGTGAGATCCTCGCCGGTGGACTGGCGAATCGCTGCGCAGAGCAGGAGCTCCTGCTCGAGATTCCGCCGCTCGATCCCGCCGCCAGCGGCCCGGCGCCGACCTTCAGTCAGTTCTTCGTCCTGCGCCGGGTGGCGCATTGGGGAATTCCGGCCGATCTCGTCGCGCCGGATGCGCGGATCCTCGTCTCTACCGACGGCGGCCGAGCGACCATCGCCTGGACGGGGGAAGGCCACCTGTTCTACCGCGAAGCCGCTGCGGGAGGCGAGTGGAGTCCGGTGCGCGATCTCGATCTCACCCGGATCGCGCTCGCCGACGCCTGGGACGCCGTCGCCCGTCGCGCGTCCGGCTTCTGATTCGCCCGTAGATCCTCTCCTGCAGCCCGCCTCGCGCAGGGGCGAGGTCTGCCTCGTGCCCTTTTACAAGCTCGTGCCTGGAGAAGCTTCGTCGAGCTCGAGGCGCCGCGCCGTCGGCCGGGCCGGGAGGATCTCGGTGCCGAGAGCGCGCCAGGCGGCCGCAATCGCCTGCCGCCGCTCGGACGGGGCGACCACCAGCACCGAGCCGCCGCCGCCCGCGCCGCAGGCCTTGCCACCCCAGGCGCCCAGGTCGCGGGCGGTCGCCAGCAGAGCTTCGATGCCGGGAGTCGAGATCTCATCCGAGAGCTGGCGGCGCGCCGCCCACTCCTCGCCAACCAGCCGGCCGGCCGCCGCCCAATCCGCCGCCACCAGCGCGGCGGGCAGGCGGCCCGCGACCTCGGCGATGTCGCTCAAGCGCTCGACGATGAACGGATCGGCCTCGAGCCGGCGGCGCACGACCAGCCAGTTCGCCCCCGCAGAGAAATGGCTCTGGCCGGTGAAACCCACCAGGAGGTGGTCACCGAGACGCACGAGATCCACCGGCAGGGAGGTGACCCGCTCACCTCCGGGTGCGTGCACGATCTCGAGCACGCCACCGAGCTGCGCGGGATAGTGATCCTGAAGGCCGGTCGGCAATCCCATCAGACGCGCTTCGATATCCCGCGCCACCGCAGCGCGCTCGGCCGCCGTCCGGGTGAGGCCACCGCCCGACTGCACCTCTGCCGCTGCCAGCAGGGCGACGGCCAGGGCGGAACTGGCGCCGAGGCCCGCGCCGCGCGGCGAGGCGCTCGCGATCCCGATCTCGAACGGCGGCATCGCCTCGGCCACGGCGACGGCGCCCACCAGCGCCCCTCCCGGCGCGGCCGCGAGCTCGGCCAGCGTCTCCGTCTCGAGTCTCTCGCCGCCCTGGCGCACGACAAAGCCGTGGCGACGCGGCTCGAGCCGGACCTCGACCGCGAGGTCGAGCGCGACGTTCACCGTACTCGCGCCGGGGTGCAGCAGACCGAGGGGCCAGATATCGAGCGTTCCGCCGGCGAAGTCCGCACGGCACCAGGTCTGAACCCGGATCACGATCGACTTCTTCCTACTTCCTGGTGGTGGAGTTCGTCTCGAGCGCCACTGGCGAGTCGTGCACGGCCCAGCCCGGCTCCAGGGCTCCGGGCCCGGCGGCCGCGATCACGACCGAGCCCGCAGCGATCGCCGACGGATCCGCGGCGCCGTCGAGCACCGGACGCAGCGCATCGCGCACCCGCCGGAAGTCGGCCAGCTGGGCCTGATCGAGCGGCGGCGACGGGACGCTCTTCAGAGATTGCGGGTCGATCCAGGCGCCGTCGCGCTGCACCCGATAGTCGAGATGCGGTCCGGTCGCGAGACCGGTCGCTCCGACGTAGCCGATGAGCTCGCCCTGGCGAACCCGGGTTCCCGGCCGGACGCCTTCGGCGAAGCGCGAGAGATGGAGATAGCCGGTGAGGTAGCCGTTGGCATGCCGGACCTTGACTGTTCTGCCGCCGCCGCCGTCCCAGCCTGCAGAGACGACTGTCCCGGCGGCCGTCACGCGCACCGGAGTACCCACCGGCGCGCCGTAGTCGACGCCGTAGTGCGGCCGCGAGACCTTGAGCACCGGATGGAAGCGATGGGTCGAGAACTTGGAGGTCACGCGCGAGTAGGGCAGCGGCGCGCGCAGGAACATCTTCTCGCTCGGCCGACCCTCGGCATCATAGAAGGCGCCGGCGCTGCCGTAGCGGAAGACCTCGAGTTTGCGACCTGTTTGAGCGTAGGAGAGCGCCAGCACGCGCTCCACTCCGAAATACCGGCCTTCGAGGTAGACCTCCTCGTACAGCACGTCGAAGCGATCGCCGCGCTGCAGGTCGCGATTGAAATCGAGATCCCATTGCAGCACGTCCGCCATGGCGTAGGCGAGGTCGGAGTCGGCGCCGGCCGCAGCGACCGAGCTTTCGAGCGATCCCGAGAGCTGGCCGTGGACGGCGCGGGTGCGGAGCTCGCGGCGATAGGGGCGCCAGGAGGGCAGCCATTCCTCGCCGCCGCGCTCCACCGAGAGCTCCCCCTTCCCGGCCACCGCGAGCTCGAACCTGCCCGGCTCGGCACCATCCAGATAGGCCGCGATGCGCATGCCGGGCCGGAGCTGGCGGGGATTCACATAGCGGCTAGCGGCGCTCGCCGCGCGCTCCGCCTGGTCGCTGCCGAAACCCAGTTCGCGCAGCGCCTTGCCCAGCGTGTCGCCGGAGCGCAGCAGGAGCACGCGCGCCGGCGCGAGCCCCCGGGTCACGGCGGCCACCATCGGCGACGAGGTCGGCGGGGGCGGCGTGGCGAGCGCGACGGGCTCGCGGTCGTGCGGCTTGGCGGCCGGGGTTTCGATCCACGAGGTGAGCGCCAGCGGTGCGACGACGACGGCGCCCGCCACAGGGAGGGCCAGCTTCAGAAATCGCAGCACCCTTTCCCTGCTCCACGCGTTCATCCAGTGGACCCTCTCCGGCTTCGAAATGTCGATTGGCCGGGAGGCTCCCGGGACCGGGAGCATAACATCGGGTGGAGCCTGCGCTGTGAAATCGGCCTCAGAAGGGTCCGGGAACCGGCCGCCGCGCCGGGGGGCGGGGGGGCCGGCGCTACCGCAGAAGATCCCGGATCTGCGTCTCGGCCTCAACGGCAAGGCGGCCCTGGAAGAGCACCTCGCCCTGGCGCAGGACGACGAGCCCGGGCAGGGTCG
>Ga0138256_10005440_pt1 | contig 13465 bp, 11 predicted proteins | sample KNB2016incub_MG_FD_105486 | JGI IMG/M metagenome (GOLD analysis project Ga0138256, IMG submission 105486) | Active sludge microbial communities from wastewater in Klosterneuburg, Austria - KNB2014incub_MG | ecosystem: Engineered > WWTP > Activated sludge > Unclassified | place: Austria...
CCGCCCGCCGCTTCGTGCGACGTGCGATCGATCAGGGCTGCGTCGGCGCCGCGGACCGTGCCGTGCGGATCTCGCCGGCCAAGCGCTGGACGTCGTCCTCGGTGCACTGTCCCATGATCGTTTCCTCCATCGTGTGGCACGGGGAATCCGCCATCTGGGCGGTGTTCACGACGATGGCGTTCTCGACCCGCAGCCGTTCGATGTCCGCGTCGGTGCACTGTCCCATGATCACGTGGTCCATCACGTGGCACGGCTGGTCGGCCATCGCGACGTGGTCGACGACGTAGATGTCGTCCCCGGCCGCGCCGAGCGGATCGGGCGCTGCGGCGGCGTTCGCGGGCTGGGTCGCGACCGCAGCGGGCACGGCGGCGGCGTCGGGCGCCGCGACCGTCGTCGGCGCAGGTGGCGCGTCGGCCGGTGCATCGGCGGGCGCGGCGCCGCCGCAGGCGCTGAGCACGGCGGCCAGTGACAGGGCGGCGGCGAACGTGCGAACACGGTTTCGGGAAACGATCGGGGTGGTCATCGGTGGTGGGATCTCCTTGGTCGGGGCGGAAGAGGGTCGGGGCGGAAGGGGGTCGCGGCGGGCAGTGCGTCGCGTGCGCATCGCGCATCGATGCCGTACCCCCTCCCCCGGGGGTACGGGCGAGTATAGCCAGGGCCGGTGGAGCGCGTCAACCGCGAGACGTAACGCGCCGGCCCACCCCCACACTGTCGATCGCGGGAGGTGGCACGCACCATGTCGCGGGTTGACCATGCCTCGATCGGACCCGTATACTTCGGGCTGACCCCCCCCAGGGGGGATCCCACCGCCCCCACGCGGAATCGGAGCGGCGCACGATGCCCGATCTCGACGGGTCCTCGAGCCTCTGGTTGTTCTTTCTGGCCGGCCTTTCGGTCGGCGGCTTGAGTTGCATTGCCGTCCAAGGCGGCCTGCTCGTCGCGGCCGTCGCGCAGCAGGCGGTGGGGCGGCAGGGGGATCGGCAGGGGGATCGACAAGAGGATCGCCCGCCGGCGCTGGTGCTGGCGCTGCCGGCCGTGCAGTTCCTGACGGCGAAGACCGTCGCTTACGTTGCCCTCGGCGCCGTCCTCGGCTGGGTCGGCCAGGTGTTCAGCCCGCGCTTCCAGGGCTTTGTCCTTGTGGCCGTCGGCATGCTCATGGCGCTGCTCGTCCTGCAGATGTTCGATGTCCACCCCGCGCTGCGCCGCCTTGCGCCTCGGCCGCCGAAGGCCGTCCAGCGGTTCATCGGCCAGCGCGCCCGCGCGGGCGGCGCATGGTCGCCGGCGGTGCTGGGCGGGCTGACGGTCCTGATCCCGTGCAGCGTCACGCTCGCGGTCGAGCTCCTGGCCGCGCGAACGCAGTCGCCCGTTCGCGGAGCGCTCGTCCTCGGCGCGTTCACCCTCGGCACGGCGCCGCTGTTCCTGGCGCTGGCCCTTGGCGGCGCGTGGCTGGGCCGGGCGAGCCACCGCGTGTTCAAGCCTTTGGCGGCCGTCGTCGTCCTGGCGATCGCCTTCCTGTCCGTGCAGTCCGGGCTGCGGCTGCTCGGTTGGCGAGGGACCCTCGCCGGCTCGGGCGGCGCGCGTATCGATGTCGCTGGCACGGCTGTACCGCTTGCGGTGCCTGAGACTTCGGGCGACACGGCCGCCGTCGGCACCACCGTTGTGGACAAACCCGCCGGCGAAGCGCCGGCTGTCGACACGGCCGCCGCGGCGTCCGCGCCGAGCGCAGCGCACCAAGAGGCCCGCATCGACGTCACGACGACGTACCAGCCGCAGCGGCTGCAGGTCCGCGCCGGCATTCCGACATCGCTCAAGCTCGTGTCCAACGGGGCCAAGGGGTGCATCCGCGCCTTCACGGTCCCGGCCTACAACATTCTGGCGATGCTGCCCGAGACGGGCGAGACCGTCGTCGAGCTGCCGGCGGCCGAGCCGGGCGAGATCGCGTTCAGCTGCAGCATGGGGATGTACTACGGATCGATCGAGGTGACGCCATGAAGATCTCGTTCAAGCAGCGCTCGGCCGAGCCGCCGCCGGGCTACGTCACGCACGCCTTCGCCGTCCGCGACATGCACTGCGGCAACTGTGCGATGTCCGTCGACTGGGCCGTCGAGGCGCTCGACGGCGTCGCGGAGTCGACGACCTCGTACCCCAATGCCACGACGACCGTCCTCTACGATCCGACCCGGCTGACCCTCGACGCGATCGCCGCGGCGATCGCCGGAGCCGGCTATCGTGCCGACCCGATGCTCCCAACCGACACACGTCCCACACAGGCGACCCAAGCCCCACACAGGAGTGAAGTCCCGATGGAAACCGTGACCTTCGAAGTCCCCGCCATCAGCTGCGACCACTGCGTCGCCACGATCAAGCGCGTCGTCACCGCCGACGTGCCGGGCGTCACCGACGTCACCGGCGACCCGGCGGCCAAGCGCGTCACGATCGCGTTCGATCCGCCGGCCACGGTCGAGCAGATCGTCGCGGCGATGATCGAGTGGGATTACCCGCCGAACCAGCAGTAAGGAGCTTCCACCATGTCACATTCCGCCATCCGCCGCCTGACCGTCCTCCTCGGCGCCCTGTTCATGGCCGCCGGACTCATCGCCTGTGGCACCGGCGACAACGCCACGCCCGCCGCCTCGGACGCCGACGCGCCCGCCGCCGGCAACGTCCCGGCCGTCTCCGCCGCCGCGCAGCCGGTCGACGTCGAGGTCACCGTCGGCGAGTACGCCATCACCTCCACGCTCACGACGTTCCAGACCGGCGTGCCGTACCGCTTCATCGTGACGAACAAGGGGCTGCTGGCGCACCAGTTCCGGATCATGCCGCGCGGCGACACCGCCGCGATGATCGCCCAGATCGGCGCCGGCCAGATGATGACGGGCTCGCACCAGCACCCCGGCGAGCTGGTGTCGGTGCTCGAGGACCGGCTGACCGTGGGCGCGACGGTCGACCAGAACGCCGTGTTCCTCACCCCGGGCGACTTCGAGATGAGCTGCCACATCTCCGGCCACGCCGAGGCCGGCATGGTCATCCCGATCACGATCGAAGGCGAGACGTTCGCCGGCGCGCCGGCAGCGGGCGCGCACGCCGACGGACAGGTCGTCGTCGATACTTCCCAGATGGCCGACATGCCGTGCCACCGCATGGGCAACACGATCATGGGCCGCTGCACGGGCCCGGACATCGAGCGCCTGATGGCCGAGATGCGCGCGAACGGGATGCTGCAGATGCATGAGCAAATGCACGGGGAGGGCAGCATGATGGGCGGGATGATGGACCAGATGATGGGATCGTCGATGCCGATGTCGGGGACAATGCCCATGAGCGGCACGATGCCGATGTCGGGAACAATGCCCATGGGCGGCGCGATGCCGATGACGGGCACGATGCCCATGGGCGGCACGATGCCGATGACGCCCGGCTCGAGTGCCGGCGATCACCGCCACATGCCGATCGACCCGGCCACGCCCACGTCGTCGACTCCCTGAGCGGTCGAGGAGGTTGATCGCATGAACCCGGCCAACAAGGCATCCATCCAACGCCGCCTCAAGAGCATCGAGGGCCACGTGCGCGGCATCACGCGGATGGCCGACGAGGGCGCGTACTGCATCGACATCATCCAGCAGGTGCGCGCGGTGCAGGCCGCGCTCGACCGCGTGACCGACCTCATCCTCGAGGACCATCTCAACAGCTGCCTGGTGACCGCCATCCGCGGCGAGGATCCGGACGCCCGCGAGCGCGTGCTGTCCGAGGTGCTCGACGTCTTCCAGGCCACACCGCGCCGGCGAGGCTGACGCCCCGCCGCCGCAGATCGAGGTTCCGATGACCGTCCCGGCCGCCACAGGCGATGAACCACAGTCCGGCGCACCGACCGGCGACATCACGCTGCCGATCGAGGGCATGACGTGCGCTTCGTGCGTGCGCACCGTCGAGAAGGCGCTGACGCGCGTGCCGGGCGTGAACAGCGCGATGGTCAACCTGGCGACCGAGACGGCGCGCGTGACCTACGCGTCCGCGGAGGTGACGCCCGACGCGCTCGTGAAGGCCGTCGAACGCGTCGGCTACGGCTCGCGCCTGCCGGAGGGCATCGCGCCGTCGGGCACGACGGCGTCGCCGGCGGCCGGTGCGAGCGGTCTCGGTGGCCCCCGCGACGTCGATGCTGCGGCCCACCGCGCCGCCCCGGCCACCGTCGTCCACGCCGCCGTCGTCGCAGACGCTGCCGACGTCGCTTCCGCCGCCACGCCCGAGGAAGCACGGCAGCGGCGCGAGCGGCTGAAGGTTCTGCGCCGGATGGCCGCCGCGCTGGGCGTCGGCGCGCTGATCATGCTCGGCATGGCGCGCGAGATGCTCGGCGCCACGTGGTTGCCGGCCTGGCTGGCCAACCCGTGGCTGCAGCTGGCGCTGGCAACGCCGATCCAGTTCTGGGCCGGCTGGGGGTTCTACAAGAGCGCGTTCGGCGCGGCGCGCAACCGCACCGCCAACATGAACACGCTCGTCGCGCTCGGGACGACGGCCGCCTACGCCTACAGCGTGGCCGCCATCCTGGATCACGCGTTCGGCACCGGCATCCTGCCCGCCGCGGCCGGTCATGACATGCCGGAACTCTATTTCGACACCTCGACGATGGTCATCGGCCTGATCCTCCTCGGCAAGTACCTCGAGGCTCGGGCCAAGGGACGGACGAGCGAGGCGATCCGCCGGCTCATCGGCCTCCAGCCCAAGACCGCGCGGATCGTCGAAGGCGGCGTCGAGCGCGACGTACCGATCACGGCCGTGCGCCTCGGCGACGTCGTGCTCGTGCGGCCGGGCGAGCGGATCCCGGTCGACGGGCGGGTGCTGGACGGCCGCTCGGCGGTCGACGAGTCGATGCTCACCGGCGAGCCGATGCCGGTCGAGAAGGGCGCGGGCGACGAGGTGATCGGCGCCACCGTGAACAAGACCGGCGCGTTCCGGTTCGAGGCGACGCGCGTCGGAAGCGACACGGCGCTGGCGCAGATCGTCCGCCTGATCCAGGAGGCGCAAGGCTCGCGGGCGCCGATCCAGCGATTGGCCGATGTCGTCAGCGCCTACTTCGTCCCGGCCGTCATCGTGCTCGCCCTCGTCACGGGCGCGGTCTGGCTGGCCGTCGGCCCCGCGCCGGCGTTCAGCTACGCGCTGAAGGCGTTCGTCACCGTCCTGATCATCGCCTGCCCGTGCGCCATGGGCCTGGCCACGCCGACGGCGATCATGGTCGGCACGGGCAAGGGCGCCGAGAACGGCATCCTGATCCGATCCGCCGAGGCGCTCGAGACGGCGCACAAGCTGGACACGATCATCCTGGACAAGACCGGGACGCTGACGGCCGGCCGGCCGCGCGTAACGGACGTCGTGGCGCTCGACGGCGACGCGGGCCGCGTCCTGCGCCTGGCCGCGTCCGCCGAGCGCGGCAGCGAGCACCCGCTGGGCGAGTCGATCGTCGAGCACGCCAAGGCGCAGGGCGTGGCGCTCGGCGAGGCGACGGCGTTCGGTGCGATCCCGGGCCACGGCATCGAGGCCACGATCGACGGCGTGCGCGTGCTGCTGGGCAACGCGAAGCTCATGGCCGACCGCGCCGTCGCGCTCGGTTCGCTCGACGCGGCCGCCGAGCGCCTGGCTACCGACGGCAAGACGCCGATGTTCGTGGCCGCCGACGGCCGCGCGATCGGACTCGTCGCCGTCGCCGACACGCTCAAGCCGGGCGCGGTCGAAGCGGTGGCCGGCCTCCGCCGCCTCGGCCTCGACGTCTGGATGATCACCGGCGACAACCGCCGGACCGCGGACGCGATCGCCCGCCAGGTCGGCATCGAGCACGTCCTGGCCGAAGTGCTGCCCGAGGGCAAGTCGGCCAAGGTGAAGGAGCTGCAGGCCCTCGGCCGGCGCGTCGGCATGGTGGGCGACGGGATCAACGACGCCCCGGCGCTCGCGCAGGCCGATGTCGGCCTTGCGATCGGGACGGGCACGGACGTGGCGATGGACTCGGCCGACATCACGCTGATGCGCGGCGATCTCGAGGGGATCGTCACCGCGATGCGCCTCTCGCGCGCCACGATGCGGAACATCAAGCAGAACCTCTTCTGGGCGTTCGCCTACAACATCGCCCTCATCCCGGTGGCGATGGGGATCCTCTACCCGCTCTGGAAGTTGCTGCTCGACCCCAAGATGGCCGGCGCCGCGATGGCGCTCAGCTCCGTCACCGTCGTCTCGAACGCGCTGCGGCTGCGGCGCTTCGATCCGCAGCACGGCAGCGCGGTTCGCCGCCCGACCGACCGGCAGTCGACGGGCTCACCGCCGCAACGTTCGTGGGCCGCACGTGCCGGCGGCTGGCCGCTGGCGGCGCTGATCGGCGCGGTCGCCGTGGTCATCGGCGGCCTGCTGGCCGTGTCGGCGTTCGCCAACAGTGGCGCGGGGGTGGATCGCCCCGCCCCGGCGCAACCGGAACCCGAGCTCGCCGCCGCCCACGTGTCGCTCGCCCCGCCGACGTCCACGGTGCAGGTCACGCTGCGCGAGTTCAGCATCACCCTCGACCCGCCCGTGCTCGTGCCCGGCCGTCGCTACCGGTTCGTCATTCGCAACGAGGGCGCCATCGCCCACGATCTCCACCTGCTCCCGGGCGGCGCATCGGCCGCCCTGCTGGCGGACGGCCCGCACGGGCACACGAGCGAGGACGGTTCGGTCGCGACCGATCACCCTGACGACGTGCTGTACGTTGCGGCCGTCGATCTGCCACCGGGCGCCGAGGTCCGTCGGACGGCGACGATCCCGATCGACGCGCCCGCGCTCGAGGCGGCGTGTCATGTGGATGGGCACATCGCGGCCGGCATGGTGGCGCCCATCGGCAGGCCGGCGGTGGATACGCTTGCGGTGGACATCGACACGGCCACCGCCCACACCGCTGCTGCCGGCGCGGAGCCGACCCCTCGGCAGGCGAGGGACGCACCCTCGGACAGAGCGGTCGTCGTCACGGCCCGCCTCGAGGCCGTCCGGGCAGCGGTGCGCGCGGCATTGGACACCGTGCTGATCGACAACGGCCGCTCCGGCGCCGCGACGTTGGCCGCCACGCGCCTTCTCGCAGCGGACGCGCGGCTGGCTGCGCTGACATCCGGCCCGAGGTCGGAAACGGCCGCGTCGGACGTCGATCCCGCGGCCGTCGCGGCTGCCGCCGAAGCGATCGTCGACAATCTGCGCGGCGTCGTCCAATACGCGGCCAACGCACCCGACGGCGATCGACTGTCGACCGAGGCCATGTTGGCCGTGTGGGACGTGATGGCCGAGACCAGCCGCCTGCGCGGGCTGGCGTCCGCCGATGGGCGCCAATAAGGGTGCCGTCGACCGTCCGACCGCGGCAGCGCCACGAATCCGACCCGCGGGCGTGACGGACCTCGCCGCGGCCCGATGCGTTTCGGTACAATGGCGGAGATGACCCATGAAGCCCATGAAGCACGGGACGCCGACCCAATCGTCGACCTGACCGTCGACCTGACCGTCGACCTGTGCGGCGTCCGTCTGCCCAACCCGCTCGTCCTGGCCTCCGGCATCCTCGGCACCCACGCCTCGCTCATGCACCGCGTCGCGCGTTCCGGCGCGGGCGCGATCACGGCCAAGAGCTGCGGCCCCGCGCCGCGCGGCGGGCACGTGAACCCGAGCTGCGTCGCGTGGGACAATGGCCTGCTCAACGCGATCGGCCTCGCCAACCCGGGCGCCGTCGACGAGGTCGAGCTGCTTGTCGCCACGAAGGCGCTGCTCGCCCCGCTCGGCGTGCCGCTCATCGCCAGCATCTTCGCCGACGATGTCGACGGCTTCGCCCGCGTTGCGGCGACGATCGCCGCTGCCGAGCCCGACCTCCTCGAGGTGAACATCAGCTGCCCGAACGTCGCCAGCGAGTTCGGCGAGCCGTTTGCGGCTTCGTGCGCCTCCGCATCAGCCGTGACGGCGGCGGTTCGCGCCGCCGTCGACATGCCGATCATCGTCAAGCTCGCCCCGAACGTCGCCGACCTCGCCCGCATCGCCCAAGCCGTCGTGGACGCCGGTGCGGACGCGATCTGTGCGATCAACACGATGCCGGGGCTCCTCGTCGATGCCGAGAGCGGCCGGCCGGTCCTGGCGAACCGGACCGGCGGCATTTCGGGTGCCGCCCTCAAGCCCGTCGCGCTGTACGCCGTCGATCTGATCGCCCGCGCCGTCCGCGTCCCGATCATCGGCACCGGCGGCGTCCGCTCGGCCGTCGATGTCGTCGAGATGCTCTCGGCGGGAGCCGCCGCGGTCGGTATCGGCTCGGCCGTGTACGGCGCCGGGCCCGACGTGTTCGGCCTTGTCGCGCGCGACCTGGTCCGATGGCTCGCCGAGCGCAACCTGACGCTCGCCGACATCCGCGGCCGGACGCAGCGCGCCCCGTCGTGGCCGGAGGCGGCGACGCCGGCGCCGGTGCCGCAAGCGGACCACGCGCCCGCCGCGAACCCGCAACCGGTCCTCCGATGAACGGCGCCGTGCTGCCCCGCCCGCTGCGCCTGGCCGCCGTCCGCGACGAGAACGCCCGCACGCGCACGTTCGTTTTCGACGCCTCGATCGACGCCGCGCCCGGCCAGTTCGCGATGCTCTGGCTGCCCGGACTGGACGAAAAGCCGTTCAGCCTGCTGGACACCGACCCGGTGTCGTTCGCCATCGCCGCCGTCGGCCCGTTCACGCGGGCGTTGCACCGGCTGTCCGTCGGCGATTCGGTATGGCTGCGCGGTCCGTTCGGCACGCCGTTCGCGTTGCGGGGCGACGACCACCTCCTCGTCGGCGGCGGCTACGGGGTTGCGCCACTCCTGTTGCTCGCCCGCCAAGGACTGGCGATGGGCCACCGCGTGCGCACCGTCATCGGCGCGCGGACGGCCGGCGAGCTGTTGCTCGTCGACGCGACGCGGGCCGCGGGGGCGACGGTCGCGGTCACGACGGAGGACGGCAGCGCGGGCGAGCGCGGGCGCGTGACGGACGTTGTCGGCCGCTGGCTGGCGGACGATCGGCCTGCCACACTCTACGCGTGCGGGCCGCACGGCATGCTGGCCGCGCTGCGGGACCAGGCCGGCCGCGCGGGCGTGCCGTTTGAGCTGTCATGGGAGGCCTACATGCGCTGCGGGATCGGGATCTGCGGCAGCTGCGAGCACGATGGGATGTTGCTGTGTGCGGATGGACCGGTGCTGTGCGGCGGGTAATGGGGGGCGGAGCGATCACGATCATCGCCATCGCGACGTTGGCGATGATGCCGCGTGTGCGTCGTGCCGACATCGCTTCCGGCCAGCGCGCCCGTCCGCCGGTCGCGGCGCGGATCGCGGGGTTGCGGGGGGCGAGCGCCGTGGCGCCCGAGAACACGCTGGCGGCCGTTCGACAGGCAGCGGCCGAGGGAGCCGGCGCGGTGTGGGTCGATGCCCGGGTGACGAGCGACGGTGTGGCGGTGCTGCTGCGCGATGCGACGCTCGATCGCACGACGGGCTGCCAGGGTGAGGTTGCGGCGCAGACCGCCGCGCTGGTCACGGCGTGCGACGCCGGAACGAAGTTCGATGCCCGATTCAGCGGAGAACGTGTCCCGCGGCTCGCCGAGGTCATCGGCGCCCTCGGCGGCGCCCGGCTGATCGTGGATCTGGCCTACGCCGGGGCCGACGGCGATGCGGCGGTGGTCGCGGCTCTGGCGGGCGCGGCATCCATCGACGTGACCGTCGTGAGCGATCGCTCGGCCTCGCTGGCGGCGGTGAAGGCGGCGCGGTCCGGCACACACGGCTGGCTGCGCGTCGATCGCGGTGCCGACTGGGCCCAGGCGCGCTCGGTAGGTGCGGACGGGGTGGCCATGCCGGGCGACCTCGTGTCGAATGCCGACATCGTGGCCGCCAAGGCCGCCGGACTGCAAGTGGCGGTGCACGATCCGGCCGACGAGGTGGCGCTCGTCGACGCGCTGTTGTACGGCGCCGACGCCGTGGCGGTGACGCGTGTCGGGCCGAGTGTCTGGGCTGCCGGCCTGACGTTCCGAACCCTCGACGGCCGCGATTTCGGCCGACCGAACACGTCGCAGGCGGGCTTCGGCCAGCTGATGGCCGGCGGCGATGTGAACGGCGACGGCGTCATGGACCTCATCATCGGCGCGCCGCAGGACAGCCAGCGGGCGGCGGCGGCCGGCTGGCTCGGCGTGGCGCTCGGCGGCAGCGACTTCCCGCGGCGTCTCTCCACGGCCACGATGGCCGAGCCGGACGGTCAGTGGGGTGCGGTGGTTGCGGTGGGGGACTTCAACGGCGATGACAACGACGACCTCGTCATCGGCTACCCGCGCAGCGACCGGCTCGGCAACGATGCCGGCGGCCTTTGGCTGTGGGACGGCTCGGTGAACGGGATGCGCAGCCAGCCGCTGCCGTTCGGCCCGGCGGTTGGCGCCGGCGCGCAGTTGGGCGCCGTGCTCGCCGTCGGCGACGTGAACGGCGACGGCATCGACGACCTCGTCGCCGGCGCGCCGGGCGCCAACGTGAACGGCCGGCCGGGCGCCGGTCGGGTGTACGTCCTCGCCGGACGCCTCGATGCCGGACCGACGATCGGCGGCGCGCTCACGCTCGACCGCTCACTCGACGAGGTCCCGGGCGACCCGACGACCCGCGAGGGCTTTGGCGCCTCGGTCGCGCTGTCGGACCTCGATGGCGACGGCTTGGCGGACATCGTCGTCGGCGTGCCGGAGGCCGAGGTGGACGGGGCGCGCGGCGCCGGCCAGCTGATCGTCTTCAAGAGCATGGGCGAGGACATGACCGGGGCGCTGACGTTCGACGAGATGGCCGTCTCCACGATCGACCGCGGCGATGCGGATGTCCCCGACGAGGCGCTGCGGGCGGACAACTGGGGCGCGCGCCTCCACGCCGCGGATCTCGACCGCGACGGCTTCGGCGACCTCATCATCCCCGACCCGAATGCCACGGTGGCCGAGGCACGTGAGGCGGGCGACGTGACGCTCCTCTTCGGCGGCGCAACGGGGCGTGACCCGGCGCGGACGGTTGCCGTGAACCAGGACAGCGGACTGCTGCCCGATGAGGCGCAGGCGCGCGACCGCTTCGGCGCAGCGCTGGCGCTCGGCGACATCGACGGCGATGCGCTGCCCGATCTGATCGTCGGCGCGCCCGGTGAGGAACGGCGGCGGTTGCCGGGCGTCGGAATCGTCACAACCGTCTGGAACTCGGCGCACGGCATCGAGCCGCGGGCCGCGGCCGGCGTGGCGCCTGACACCTGGCCGCTGCGGGCCGCCTTGGCCAACGGCCTGGGCTTCGGCAGCGCCGTGGCGGCCGGCGACTTCAACGGCGACGGCGTGGCGGATCTGGCCATCGCGAACCCGAACCAGACGATCGACGGCGTGCCGTTTGCGAACGCGCTCGTCATGGCCTGGGGCTGGAGCGCAACGCTGCCCGGTGTGCCCCCCGCCAGCCCGACCCCGCGTGCCAGCGCCACGCCGACGGCGTCGCCCACCGGCCCGACGCCGACCGCATCGCCCACCGGCCCGACGCCGACACCTGAGCCGGCAACCGCGACGCCCGTCGGCCCGACGTCGACACCGACGCGCACGCCGCGTCCGTTGCGTCCCGCGTACCTGCCGTATTCGGCACGGGTGCACTTCCTGGGACGGTATGGGCCGGGGGTGCCGTGGTAGGGGCACCCCCCCGTGGGTGCCCTTCCTCGGGGCACAACGGGCGGCGGATTGAACGGGCGGCGGATTCCACGGGCGATGGATTGGATTGAACGGGCGGCGGATTGATTCGGGCGCAGGGCACCCACGGGGGGGTGCCCCTACAGGGGCACGGCCCCGACATCGTTCCCCGACGCGTCCACCTGGCGGATCTTCAACTCGACCTGCTCGAGCAACAACGCGCACCGCTGGGCAAGCGCCAGGCCGCGCTCGTACGCGGCGACGGCCTGTTCGAGCGGTAGATCGCCGTTCTCGAGCTGTTGGACGGTGGTCTCGAGCCGGGCGAACGCGTCTTCGAAGCCGAGCGCGGCCACGTCTTCGGTCGCCGATTCGAGGGCGGCCGCCGCGTCGGGGTGGCGGGCGACGAGCGTGGGGTTGAATCGGCGGTCCATCGACGGTCTCCTTGGAGCGGATCTGGGGCGGACACGATTGCGGCGCGGGCACCCGACGGCACGAGCGGATGGAAGTGCTGAGCGACTACTCGAACAGGCGGGTCTGACCTTGGACGACGGCGCGCACGTCGCCGTCGGCGAGGCGGATCCGCAAACCGTCGCCGCCCTTGACATCGGACGGGCGCCGGACGGTTCGGCCGTCCGAGAAGCGCGTGACGTGGGCGAAGCCGCGGCGTAGGATGGCGGTCGGGCTCAGCGCCTCGAGCCGCTGGCGATGGCCGTCGAGGTGGGCGTTGGCAACGGTGAGGCGGCCGGCGAGGGCGCGCTTGAGGCGGGCGCGGTTCGCGTCGACGCGGGCATGGCGATCGACGACGGTGCGCGCGGGCGAGACCAGCGCGAGTCGGTGGGTCAGGGATGCCAGGCCGCTGCCGGCCGCGTCCTGTCGCCACCGCAGCTGGCGGGCGAGGCGCTCCGTCAGATCGTCGACGGCCTGGCGGAGATCGGCCGCGTCGGGCGTGACGCGCTCGGCGGCGGCTGTCGGGGTCGGCATGCGCAGGTCGGCGACGAAGTCGGCGATCGTGAAGTCGGTCTCGTGGCCGACGCCGGACACCGTCGGCACCGGACAGGCGGCGATCGCTCGGGCGACGGCCTCGTCGTTGAACGCCCAGAGGTCCTCGATGCTGCCGCCGCCGCGCACGATGAGGACGACGTCCACCGCGGCCCGGGCGATCGCCGACAGGGCGGCGACGATCTCGGCCGGCGCCTCGGCGCCCTGCACGCGCGTCGGTGCGACGAGGACGGTGGCGCACGGCCAGCGGCGCTGGATCGTCTGGGCCACATCGCGCAGCGCGGCTGCTTGGGGGCTGGTGACGACGCCGATCCGCATCGGATAGGGCGGGACGGGGCGCTTGCGTGCTTCGTCGAACAGGCCCTCGGCCTCGAGCTGGCGGCGGAGGCGCTCAAAGGCCTGCCAGAGGTCGCCCTGGCCCGCAGGCTCGACGAAGTCGACGTCGAGCTGGATGTCGCCGCCGCGCTCGTACAACGTCACCTTGCCGTGGAAGCGGAAGGCCATTCCGTCGGCCGGCAGCGTCATCTGGCCCAGGGCGACCGCCTTCCACATGACGCACTTGAAGCTGCCGGCGGCGTCCTTGATCGTCCAATACCAATGCCCGCTGGCCGCCGGCCGGGCGTTCGAGACCTCGCCCTCGACCCAGATGTCCTGCAGGCCCGGCTCGGCGCGGAGCACGGACTTCACGCGCAGGCAGAGCTCGCTGACGGTCAGGGCGTCCACGCGGCCTCCGCTGGACGGGGGTCGATACCATTCGCGTCGGCGTCGGCGTCGGCGTCGGCGTCGGCGTCGGCGTCGGCGTCG
>Ga0138256_10005442_pt1 | contig 13464 bp, 12 predicted proteins | sample KNB2016incub_MG_FD_105486 | JGI IMG/M metagenome (GOLD analysis project Ga0138256, IMG submission 105486) | Active sludge microbial communities from wastewater in Klosterneuburg, Austria - KNB2014incub_MG | ecosystem: Engineered > WWTP > Activated sludge > Unclassified | place: Austria...
GGCGGGTATGGGGGTGCCTTGATTAAACAGCTTGGTGAAGTCTGCCGCGGGGATGGCCCATACGCAGGCTTTGCCATCGATGAGTTTGGCGCCGCCATCCACGAGGCCGAGGATCTTGTCGCCGTAGGTGAGGGGCGAGCCGGAGTGTGCCTTGCGGATATTGGGTTCCTTGAAATTGATCACCTCGGTGTTCATGCCGGGATAATACTGGCCGGCATCGGCGCAGAGTGATTTGGAGAGTCCGGTGGGGTTGTCTGCGACGCGGGGGCTGATCTTCGAGAGGCTGGTGCGTTCTTCCAGCACCGTGGTCTTGGCGCTGACGGAGGTGGTGTTGATGGGTATCTCCCAGAAGTTGATATTCGTATCCCATGGGGGTTCGCCGGAATAAAGTGCCAGTGCGGGGATGCCCAGTGGGGTCTGGAGCCTGAGCAAGGCGAGGTCGGAGGGCTTGTATATTTTTTCGATGGTGGCGTAGGATGTTTTGCCTTGCCACTTGACGATGATCGTTTTCTTACCGGCGACGACGTGGAGTGCGGTGACGATGCGGTCTGGCAGGTTTTGGGGGCCTCCACAGGCGACGCCATAGCCGGAGGATTTATCGGCGTGGACCTGGACGACGGAGTTCTTTTGGGCGGAGAGATTGGTGCCTTGGAAGAGTATGAAGATAAAGAGGAGGGAGGAGAGGAGTGGGTGCATGGTGGGTGGATGGAAGTGTCAGTCGATGAGATGAAGATAATTTGATTTGGGGAATGGGGGGATTTAAAAAGCAAAAGTATTGTATCAGAGCAATGATATTATTACAAAACGTTCTATCTACGAATTGATTATAAAAATGTTTTGTGTAATTTTAGGCGAAGAACTAAATGTTGTACGGTAACTTCAGAAATAATGGCTATTAAGTAAACTGAGTAGGAAAATGGAAATTTCGTTAGAACAATTCGAAAAAGCACTTAAGGACATAAGAAAGAATAATTCATTATATGTAAAAATCCTGCGCATTGGACTGACATTTATTGATACGGGAATTTCTTACAATGGGTTAAAGTCACTGCTAGAAAGAGAAGGATATGATTTTAATAATAATTGCATTGAACTAGCTGTTAAGCAATGGTTCTATGATAGCTTTCATCATAAAGGAAAGGATGGAAAACTTGTGTCGCTTGAGGATCTTGACAATCACTTGGACTGTGGTTTTATTCTAAAGGGAGATTCAGGTCTTTTACTAGCTGATCATGATGCTTCGAAAATGAATTTAGCCGTGGCAAGAAAGGCAATGATTATTTCTATTATTGCGTTAATGGCTAGCATATTGATACCAATAAATGATAAACTATTTTCAGACAAAGGCGAGACTAACATTAAACCTGCAAACACAATTATAGTCAGGGATACGGTGTATATGGAAGTGCAATCTATCCCAAAAGCTAGTGACACACTGCCCAAGCAATTTAAACCTCCTATCCGAATTAATAATGTTAAATGATAATAAATTAGCCCCATAAAGGAAGGGAAAATTGATTAAATGGTAAATGGAACAATAGTTGCTTTAATCTAATTCAAAATGAGATAATTTATGTGATTTTCTTTTTTTGATATAAAGGTATTAATTAGCACGTGGCATCATAAATGACAACTAAACATTTGAGAAAATGGACGACAAAAAGAAAAAACATATTAAAACATTTAGTGAATTTCTTGCTGACAGGAAGAAAAGCGAACCAGAAAAAATTGAAAATAAAGTTGATTGGTACGAAAGAAAAACTCTTTGGCTTAAATCAATCGATAACCTTTATAATACAGTTGATATTATAATTGTAAATAACTTTCGGAATGCCGGCTTTGAAGTAAGTTCTAAAAAAGAAAAGGTAAGAATATTTGAAGAATATATCGGAGCATATGATGTTGAAAATTATTATATAAAAGCAGACAATTTTGAAATTAAATTTTTTCCAGTAGGAACAATTATTATAGGTGCATATGGTAGAGTGAATATGGTTTTGACTAACGACACAGTTAAATTGGTATTACATAATTGGAATGACTGGAGAATTGTTTCTGGCATCGGAAGTACAATGAAGCTAATAGTATTTAATGAAGAAAACATTGTTAAAATATTCCAAGAGAACTTATGAAGGGCCTTTCACAAGAAATAAAATCATTTAAGCAAATATTTGAAGAGTATGAATTTACTTATAGAAGCATAGATACTAAAACATCCTACTACAACAAACTTATTGCAAGAGGTTGGCGTGTTCCTTCAGCAGGATCATACTATTTTTATACTACACTTGCAGAAGCGAATGTTCTTAAACAAGACCTAAAAATAGAAGTTGACAGAAAATATACACTTGAATTAACATCAGCTTTTGAGGCTAAAATTGTTTATTATTTCAAAAACATTCTAAAACGCCGACACCCACTTTATAGAGCATATGAAAGTAATGTTTCTGCTTCAATAAGACAAGGAATTTCTCATTTGATGTATCAACATATTCTTGTCGTTTATAAACAAGAAATTCAACCAGTTGATAATATAGCTTATGCCAATTTTAAAAATCTTATTGAATATAGAAATTGGTTAGCACACGGAAGAGGTTGGGACTTAGATGGTCATTTAAAGAAATTCGACTTTGAATATTCTTACTTGACAATTGAGCGAATAATTTCATTAATGCCTAACTTTCCTGACACCCTAAAATGAAATGCCTGCCAAGCGATAATAGTCCTTAGACAAAATTGGGTTTAATGTGATAAATTTGAACATTGAGATTCTATTCAGGATCTGTGATAATATAAACATTTGTGCTTTTATTATCTTACCTGTGCCTTACCCAATATTGTTAGTTTTCAGGCTTTGAAAATATGTGTTTTAAATAAAGGTCAATGATAGGTTTAAATAACGGTACTTGAAATCACCTCTTGCTGGGTGCTTCTAAACGTATCCATCAACCTTAAAAGACACAACAATACATAATTGACATAGTGGCTTGCATTTCAAGCAGGCAAGGAAAGCGATCCAACATGGGAGGATTTTAGAGGGATAGCATGCCGACCGATTCATGTTTTAATCTTTCCACCACACATTTTTAGATGCAATTTTATGATGACCCGCAAATAGTACATTGAAATATATCCCAACCGTAAAAGCTAACTTTTGAGAATAAAAGGCAAAAAGTCTTTTCTACCAACGCACCGAAAGAGTATTCAAACAACAAAACCGAAATTTTGTCTATTTTGCCCAACCATAAATTTTATATTGTAGAGTGAAGAATGAAAAACTGACAAGGAAAGAAATCATCGACCACCGCCTGCAACAAGCTGGTTGGAAGGTGACTGACCGAACTCAGGTGATTGAGGAGTTTGATATTCACTTGACAGTTGTTGAAGAACCAACTACCCCATACGCAGGACACCAATTCAGCGACTATGTATTATTGGGAAAGGACGGCAAACCGCTTGCCGTTGTAGAAGCGAAGAAGACTTCAGTGGATGCAGCCATCGGACGGGAGCAAGCCAAACAATATTGTTACAATATTCAATCAACGCAAGGAGGTGACCTGCCATTCTGCTTTTACACAAACGGTCACGACATTTATTTCTGGGACTTGGACAATTATCCCCCGAAGAAGGTGTATGGTTTTCCAACGCGTGACGACCTTGAGCGCTATACTTATATTCGAAGAGCGAGAAAGCAATTAGCTGGTGAACTAATCAATACCAAAATTGCTGGACGGAATTACCAAGTTGCTTCAATCCGGGCAGTGATGGAAGCCGTTGAAAAACGGAAACGCAAGTTTTTATTGGTCATGGCCACAGGTACAGGCAAGACAAGAACTTGCATTGCCCTAATTGATGCACTGATGAGAGCAGGTTGGGCAGAACGGGCTTTGTTCCTGGTTGACAGGATTGCCCTACGGGACCAAACACTGGATGCATTCAAGGAGCATCTTCCCAACGAACCACGCTGGCCAAACCAAGGTGAAAAGGAAATAGCTACCGATAGACGGATTTATGTTTCGACTTACCCAACCATGTTGAATGTGATTCGAAGTGAAGAAAAAACGTTGAGCCCTCATTTTTTTGATTTGATAGTAGTGGATGAAAGCCACCGAAGCATCTATAATACCTATCAGGAAATCCTTGATTACTTTAATACGATTACACTAGGGTTAACAGCTACGCCAACAGATGTTATTGACCACAATACGTTTCAATTGTTTGAATGCGAGGACGGGGTCCCCACTTTTGCCTATTCCTATGAGGAAGCGGTGAATCACATACCGCCATTCCTGAGCAATTTTCAGGTCATGAAAATCAAGACGAAGTTTCAGGACGAAGGAATAAACAAACGAACCATTACGCTCGAAGACCAACAAAAATTGATGTTGGAAGGGAAGGAAATTGAAGAAATCAATTACGAGGGCACGGAGATTGAAAAGAAGGTAATCAACCGAGGCACGAATGCTTTAATCGTCCGTGAATTCATGGAAGAAAGCATCAAGGATGCCAACGGAGTATTGCCAGGTAAAACCATTTTCTTTTGCATCAGTAAAGCCCATGCATGGCGTGTGGAAGAAATCTTCGATTCACTGTATCCTGAATATAAAGGTGAATTGGCCAAAGTACTGGTAAGTGAAGACCCAAGAGTGTATGGCAAAGGTGGCTTATTGGACCAGTTTGTTCATAATGACATGCCACGCATTGCCATAAGCGTGGACATGCTTGACACAGGGATTGATGTCCGGGAATTGGTGAATTTGGTTTTTGCTAAACCTGTATACAGTTACACCAAGTTTTGGCAGATGATAGGCAGAGGGACTCGTTTACTCGAACCTGAAAAAATTAAACCCTGGTGCACTCAAAAAGACAATTTCCTGGTTCTCGATTGCTGGGACAACTTTGAATATTTCAAACTGAACCCAAGAGGAAAGGAATTGAAACCACAAATCCCTTTGCCTGTACGTCTGTTTGGTATTCGACTGGAAAAAATTAAAGAGGCTCGAACACAAAGCAATACAGCAATTGTAGAGAAAGAAGTTTTGAAGATCAGGAAACAAATTGAAGCCCTTCCGAAAAATTCGGTGGTCATCATGGAAGCTAAACATGAGCTCCAGCGTCTGGAAGATGAAAATTTCTGGAACAATCTGACTTCTGATAAAATGGAATTTTTGGAAGCCGTTGTAAAACCACTGCTTCGCACCGTTTCAGATGTTGATTTCAAAGCCATGCGATTTGAAAAAGACATTGTTGAGGTTTCATTGGCACATCTGGCCGGGGAAACCGATAAGTTTGAAACGCTCAAAGTGAGTATCATTGAAGAGATTGGTGAGCTGCCTTTGAGCATCAACATCGTGGCTAGAGAACAGGATTTGATTCGTCAGGCACAAAGCAATCATTATTGGGCAACCCCCGCAGGAAACGGGACAGGCATCAATGAAGAAAAGTTTGATGAACTCATTGATAAACTTTCTCCATTAATGAAATTTCGCGAAGCGGTTATTCCGTTAGCGCCGGCTAAATTCAATCTGAAAGACATTCTTGCTGAAAAGGAATTTATAGAGTTTGGCCCGCAACACGAAGCGCTGAGTGTGGCCAAATACCGCGAACTGGTAGAAAAGAAGATCAATGAATTAGTTTCAAGCAGTCTGATTTTACAAAAACTCAAACAAGGGCAAGAAATTACAGCAGATGAAGCGGAGCAATTAGCCGAAGAACTCCATAACGAGCATCCACACATAACCATTGATTTGCTTCGCAAAGTATACAATCACCGCAAAGCAGCATTGGTACAATTCATCAAGCACATTTTGGGCATTGAGCTTTTGGAGACCTTTGCGGAAACTGTCACCAGGGCATTTGATGTTTTTATAGCCAGACATAGCTACCTTACCAGCCGTCAGCTTCAATTTCTGGATTTGCTTAAGCAGTATGTTTTGGAAAAGGGGGATGTGAGTAAACGCAATCTGATTGAAGCACCTTTTACGATGCTGCATCCGGAAGGCATCCGGGGTGTTTTCAATCAAAGGGAGATAGAGGAGATTCTAAGTTTAACAGAACAAGTTTTAGCAGCGTAAAATTGTTAGTATACCAGTGACTAAAGCAATAGTAGTTCAAGAGGTACAAGTAGGTATTACCACCGTCAATGGTGAAGATTACATTTGCATGACTGATATGGCTCAGGCTAAATCAGATGCTTCGAGAGCTGCGGATGTCATAAAAAACTGGATTAGGACCAGCACGACACTTGAGTTTTTGGGCACCTGGGAGAAAATATATAACCCGGATTTTAAAGTGGTCGAATTTGACCACTTTAATTCACAAGCAGCTTTTCTGTCTTAAGTCCGAGGCAATGAAGCAAAGCACTAAAAGAACTATTGAATAAAAAGAACTAATGCTCCAAAACAACGCCCAATTAAAATCACTTATAGACAAGCTCTGGCAAAACTTCTGGGAAGGCGGCATCGCCAACCCATTAACAGCCATTGAGCAAATTACCTATCTCATATTCATGAAGCGGTTGGATGATTTGGAAGCCAAACGTGAGCGAGATGCTGAGTTTACCGGCGAGAAATACACCAGCCGTTTTAAAGGGAAGTTTCAAATACCTGGCAGCAGCGAAAGCATCCTCAAAAGAGAATTACGTTGGAGTGTATTCAAACACAAGCCCGCGGACGAAATGCTGGTGCATGTTCAAATGAAAGTGTTTCCGTTTTTGAAAGATCTGAACGGAGAAACTTCGCCCTTTACCAAACACATGGCCAATGCCGTGTTTATCATGCCCAAAGCCAGCTTGTTAGTTTCTGCCATTAATATTGTGGAAGACATTTTTAAGGAAATTGAAAAAGATGCCACCAAAGGCGGACATGCTTTTCAAGACATTCAGGGCGATGTGTATGAGATGCTCCTGAGCGAGATAGCCACTGCAGGTAAAAACGGACAGTTCCGGACTCCACGCCATATCATTAAACTCATGGCTGAACTGGTAGCTCCGCAATTGGGCCAGCGCATTGCTGATCCAGCATGTGGAACAGGTGGTTTTTTGCTCGGTGCCTATCAATACATCCTTACCGATTTAGTAAGGAAGAAAGACCAAGCCAAACTCAGTAAAGACGAAGACGGCTTTGAACGCGCCGCCATCAGTGCCGTACTGACACAGAAGGTCAAAAACATACTTGACCAGAGTTTTGTGGGATATGACATTGACACCACGATGGTGCGCCTGGGGTTGATGAACCTGATGATGCATGGGATTGACGAACCCAAAATAGACTACAAGGACACACTCAGCAAAAGCTACAACGAAGACAGCCAGTTTGACATCATCATGGCCAACCCGCCCTTTACGGGCAATATTGACAAGGGGGATATAAACGAAGGGCTGAAACTACCCACCACCAAAACAGAACTGCTGTTTGTAGAGCGCATATTTACCATGCTCAAAATGGGTGGCACGGCCGCCGTGATTGTGCCCAGTGGTGTAATCCAAAACAGCGGAAAAGCATTTGAAGCAGTGCGGAAACTGATCATTGAAAAAGCCGAACTTAAAGCTGTAATAGCTGTGCCCAGCGGAGCATTTAAGCCATATGCAGGCGTAAGCACCGCTATTTTGATTTTCACCAAAGGTGGCGAAACCAATCATGTTTGGTTTTATGATATGCAGGCAGATGGTTACACCTTGGATGACAAGCGTAACAAGATAGCTGAGAGTGATTTGCCCGATATAGTCCAACGCTACAACGCAAGAAACGCAAAGAAGGACACCGACCGAAAGCTGAAATATTTTATGGTGGCCAAAAAGGAGATTGTAGTAAACAACTACGACCTCAATCTGAGCACCTACAAAGAAGAAGTGTATGAGGAGTTGATGTATGAAAAACCGGAGGTGGTTTTTAAAAGATTGGAAACGCTCGAATTAAGTATCCAAAACGGATTAACAGAACTCAAATCATTAATTCCCTGATGAATCAAGTAACGCTAAGTAAAGTCATCGGAGAATCAGGAATTTTCATTGATGGTGATTGGATTGAAAGTAAGGACCAAGATGTCAACGGAGATGTTCGTTTAATTCAATTGGCAGATGTTGGAGATGGCTTTTTTATAAACAAATCACATAGGTTTTTAACATCAGAAAAAGCCAAAGAACTAAAGTGCACCTATTTAAAGGAAGATGATTTACTTATTGCTCGAATGCCCGATCCTTTGGGCAGAGCATGTGTTTTTCCTGGTTTAGAAACACAAGCTGTAACCGTAGTTGATGTTTGTATAGTAAGACCAGATCCAAGAATTGCAGATATAAATTGGCTAAAATTTCTGATTAATAGTCCACTTTTTAGAAACAATATTAGACAATATATAAAGGGAACAACAAGACAGAGAATATCAAGAGGTAACCTAGAGAAAATCAGATTCCATCTTCCCCCACTTCCCGATCAACTCCACATAGCCAGCCTTTTAGGCAAAGCAGAAACCCTGATAAGCCAACGCAAAGAAAGCATTCGCCTGCTGAATGAATTTTTGAAGAGTACGTTTTTGGAGATGTTTGGGGATTTAAGTTCAAACAACTATAAAAGTTATCAAATTAATGAATTGAAAAGCGGAGGGAATGGAACCTTTTCAAATGGACCATTCGGAAGTGATTTGCTGACATCAGAATTGACTGACAATGGAGTGCCAGTAATTTATGTGAGAGATATTAAGAATGGAAATTTTATTTGGAAAAGTCATGTATATGTTACTGAAACTAAAGCAGATTATCTTATCAATTGCCAAGTGATTTCTGATGATGTGATTATTGCAAAAGTCGGTGACCCTCCTGGTTCATCTGCTGTATATCCTAAAGGATTAGGCCGAAGCATAATTACACAAGATGTAATTAGATTGAGATTGAATCAAGAAGTTGCTCACCCAATTTATTTTTCACATTTTCTCAATTCAGATTTTGGAGTGCATCTGATGAAGAAAATAATTATCAAAGGAACAAGGATGAGATTTGCTTTGGGTAGTTTCAAAAAATTGTCTATAAACATTCCACCCATTACAAGCCAAACCCAATTTGCCCAAATTGTGGAAAAAGCTGAAGCCCTCAAAGTACAATACCAACAAAGCTTACAAGAGTTGGAAAATTTGTATGGTAGTTTGAGTCAAAGGGCGTTTAGGGGGGAGTTAATGAAAAATAAAATATGACAAATAAGAACCTATATTTGCTCATCAATTTCTTCCCCAATGTTTTTCAGGTAAGCATTTAAGTTTATCGCAGGAATTGTTCCTATTGCTTGTTGCAGGTATCTTGTTAATTGCATATAAAATGTTACAAAAGAATGGTCGGCATGGCTGAATTTGATTTTATTGAATTCTCGTTTTGAATAAAATTCTAAATAAGCATCTTGTCCAACGATAGTAATTTCTTCATTCGGATCGTAGTCAATATAGAAATTTCCATAATCTGCAATACACCCTAAGTCAATACTTTTTAAATTTTCCAATGCTCTTAAATGTTTTTCTATTGTGTTATTGTTTTCGCGAGTAAATGAACTTGTACTACACAGAATACCACCAACTATTTTTGTTAAAGGACGAGCAGGAAACTTTATACCTCCATTAATGAAACTTGCAGCTTCTCTTTTCAACATTCTAACACTTTCAATCTTTTCACCTGCATATTCAATATAGCTTTTGTCGCCTATATTTCCTTGTATATCAGGTTTCACTTCAAAAATTGCATATACTCCCTCTGCGGGTATGTAGTAAAAACCATTTTGCTTGAAAATGAATGGAGTAAACCAATTATCATAGATTACAATATCCATTTGTTGACTTGTGTTGCCTTCGTGGTCTATCACAATCGCTTTGTCAACGCAATACCTGTTTGGTAAATATTCTCTTAACCATTCAATCCAGGCATTTTCTAAGGAATCACCCTTAGAACCCGGGTGGTTAATAAATTTTCTATTCGTGCTGAGTTGTGCAGACATTTGATTCTGCAAACCATTAAACAATTGTTTTAAATCTACTTTACTCATAGCTGTACAATTTATTTTCAAACCAAACATAAAATCCAAATTCTACCTTTCTTTTGGAGTATCCAATAATCAATAATACAGGATTGGCAAGACAAGCATCCTGATTATTTATAATGGCGTTCAATGCCGAAATATCTGTTAAACTTGGAATAGGGCTATTATCTGGGTGGGTATGCCATTCGCCTACGTAAAATTGTTTAGGAATTTCTTTATAGTAAATGCCAAGTTTTCTTTCAATTCCTTTTGTACTTCTTTCAAAGGAGAATTTTGATGATTTGAATGTTTTTGGCAATATTGTATCGGTAATGTGTAAATGGGTATTATCCTCGCTGTAGTATCCAACCAAGAAACCGCCAAACTCATTTGGATAATGACTTTTACCTTTTTCAACAAGGCCGTTCATTAGTTCCTCATGAACTTCAAGGCTCAATCCTAATTTTTTAACTGTTAAGATCAAAATTCTTTCAGATTAATAGTAAGGCAATCTGTGTCATTTGTTTCAATTACAAAATTTCTTAACTCCTTGCCTTTTATAAAACTTAAATTGATATGTTTCAAAGCATATTGCACAAGAATATTTATGTCATTATATGAAGCCTTGAATGTCGGATTCCAACAACCGGTTGGGTTGTGCAAATCATCAATATTAAACTTCAAAACACTTCCATTGAATTGGGTAGTAATAAATTCATATCTGTTTTGTTCGGCAGCACATACAAATTGCTTAGCGTGGTTTGATATTGAAAAGTTTAATAGTGTGGAGTTTATATGTAGCTGACTCAATAGATATAGCAAATCACTATCGGCAGAACAATCAAAAATTACATCATATTCATTTATATGCTTTTCTATTTCAGATTTACTATCCATGTCTGTTAAGTAAGTTTTTAGAAAGAAATTAAATGCTTCCGAATAATCGAAACCGCCATATGAAACTTCAAAAAATGGCGATATTAAACACATTTCATTTATCAATTCATTAGTTTTATTGGTTATTCCGGTATAGAACGAATATTCTGACCTGCAAACATTTTCAGGCTCTTTTATATCGTAATCTATAAAATCTATTTTTGTACAACCGCTTCTTACCAGGGTTTTGGCCAAAATACTTCCAATAGCTCCGATTCCAATGATTAAAATTTTACTTTTAGTAAGTTGTTCATTCAATCGTCCCCTTCCAAAAAAATACTTATACGAGCAATTTCTTGTGATTGCCCATTCTATCGTTCTGTTACCATCAATCATGGTGAGCCACTGTTTATTTACTTTTTGACCATAAATAGGAAAATTGCCAATTTCCAACATAATAACCTGCCAATGAAGTTCAGCTTCAGGTATGTTATAGCCAACAAATAGAGGAAGAACCTTACCCTTTTCTTTGGAGAAAGTTTTCTCAACAGAATGAAGGAATTCTAAAAATTCCTGTGTCAAAAGAGTTTCAAACTCGTTCCAATAGTCAAAAGCCCACCGTTGATTTTTTGAGGGAGGATCATTCAGAAAAATAAATAATCCACTACCTTTGGGTAGCGATTTTAGTTGATTATTCCATTTGACATCAGATAATGATTTCCTGTTTCTATCATAAAACATTTGTAAAATGTTGCTGCTGATTTTATCATTATAAAATATACCATTACTGAGTGTTGAATAATCAACAAATCCGTATTGGTTCTTACTAAAAGTGTACTCAACTTCATTAAAGAAAAAAGCAAAATGATTGCCTTTGATGGCTTTGTTAGAAACAATTAGGTGCTCATAATGCGTGTCGTTGTCTTTGTTTATGTAATATTTCCTTATCCAAGCTTTTACTAATTCAATATCAAAGCATAATTTATCTGACAATACTGGGCTATGGGCTGTATGAATACAGATAGAGCCATTACCCATAATGTGCCTATATGCCAATAGGTCCTCATTATAGAACTTAATGGTTTCTATATCGTGGCTTTTAAAGGGGTATTGCGGACCAATTGAAACATCAAATTTTAAACCCTCTTCCAACCCTTCAACAAAAATAGAAATACACCCCTCGATGTCACACGTACCTTGCACAAAAGGCTTAATAAGTTTGACATCAGGAATACTCTCTAATACAGAATTGACTTTACTAATTCTGTCGTTCATTTTTCTATCCAAAGTTTAGTTTCGGAGGAGGCATAGGTATACCACTATTAGTTTTATATCTGTTTTTATCCTCTTCTTTGAATTTTGGATTTTCAGGAAAGTACGTTTTGACGATTTCACCATTCTCTTTAATCCTATCAAGCATATTTTTCATATCGTTAGCCAATTGCTCTTTTTCGCTGTCTGTCAGGGTATCGGCTAAATCATTTGAACTATTGCCAGGATCTTTGAGCGTAAAGTCACCATTGGTAATATTATCTCTGATGTATTCCAATACGGCTTTCAGTTTGTCCCACAAATTGCCGGTGATGTTGCTCTTATCAAATGCTTTTATCGTAATGAGTTCAAGAAAAAAGGATTTGGTTGGGTAGTTACCTTTAGTATTCTTCCAAACCTTTAAAAGCCGAATTATCTTTCTAATAGAATCCTTTTCTTTATCAGCTCTTTCTTTGATATTGTTGATTTGTGACTGAACATTGGTTTTAATACGTTCACTACCGGCATCAATATTTCCGTACTTGTAGTAAACATACAGGTTCAGATTTTCATCATCCTTGTATTGGTCTTGGTTCAATTCTCTCCCTGGTACAACATCAATTTTGATTTTATCACCATCGCTGTCTGTATAGAACTCCAATCCGATTGAGACTTTTTGCTTTCTCACTTCAGCAGCATTATTATACTTGTCGAAAAGAAAATCGTAAACGGCTTCATACATTTCTTTCAATGTGCCGGTAGATCCGAAGGCATTACGCTTAAACGGCGAAACCAAATCAAAATCAAATTTGGTGTTAACAGCGGTGTTTTTTGCATAAGAACCTGAATTAAACGGAACATAAACATTGCTGCTATATTCATCTTCTAAGGCAGACTTAACCTCATTTTTCTTTTGAATATGTTTATTCAAAAGCGCTTTCTCTTTGGTAATCTGATGTGTTCTTATTACCGTTTCTAAATGTAAATTTTTATCCATAACAACAAATTCTTTAAGTGAATGCTTCATTGCATTCAACATTAAAGTTACAAAATACATTCCAAAAGGTAAATATGTCAATCTATTATTGTAAACCTTGGCTTTTGTGTCAAAATCGGCAATTATGTCATAATTTGGACGACCTGACAACCTGACAAAATGACATAGTTACAAATTTAGGTAAGAAAAGGGCACTATTTTGGCTCATTTGTAAACTAAAAGGAATACCTTTGCGCCTGAATTCAAATTAACAATGGAGATTAAAGCTGTATTTGCCGAACGATTTAAGTCAGCCCGTTTGATGAAAGGATTTTCGTTGCAAGATTTGGCTGATGCCTTGGATTCTCA